>Ga0118677_10013296_pt1 | contig 11864 bp, 14 predicted proteins | sample AliMusrvi5mmetaG_FD_86154 | JGI IMG/M metagenome (GOLD analysis project Ga0118677, IMG submission 86154) | reverse complement strand
GCGTCCTGTTCAAGCCCGTCGCCATGTTCCTCAAGCAGGCTGGACGAAGGCAAGTCATCAGCTCCCCTGCGCCAACGACCAAGAAAAGGAGAAGGCCATCATGAGGAAGGTCACCGATACGAGGACGGAACTGGCAAACATCAGGAAGGCCATGCAGCCCCACAGCGAGGCAATGCGGGACCTCAACGCCCAGGCCGAGAAGCTGGGGTATGCGTTCGGCTACTGTCCCGACGAGGACATGGCCAAGCCCGGCTGCAAGCACGATAGCCATTCCATATACGACTCGAAGACGGACCGCCATGGAGGCGAGTCGTTCCAGCCCGTCTGCACGCGCTGCGGCAAGATCGGCAAGTTCAGCCGTGTCCGCAAGGATTGCAGTTTCGGCGTCCGATTCTAGTCGCTGGGAGGATGCTCCTTGACCATCCGGCCAATCCGCCGACGCCTCGCGCTCTCGCCCGCCGCCAAGATCATGGACACGACCGAGGCTTTCAGGCGTATCCGGCTGGCCCAACTCAACCCCGGCGTGAGCAAGGCGGAACTGGAACGGCGGCACGGGCGGGTCTGGGGACCAGCCGGGCTGGCGGCAGACTTCGAGGTCATCGGGTTCATGGCGCCGTACGTCGCCGTGCGGCGCAGGGCGGACGGCGTGGTCGGCTCGCTGGAGTTCCAGCACCACCCGCGATTCTACTTCAACTGGCAGGAAGACCTATGAGCGGCAAGGACGAAACAGGAACCCGGTGGGCGATGCAGATCGTGGTCGAGTTCGACCGAAGCATGTTCCAGCACTTCAGCGTGGCCCAGTGGAACGATTTCGCCGGAGAGCTGGGCAGGCGCGGAATGGTGCCCGTCGCATGGTCGAAGGGCGAGCGTCCGCCGCCCGTGGGCATCATGTTCGACTTTCGGGCACTGCGCCGGGCGCACTACAAACTGAACGGCATTGACCTGACCGTCTGCGATCTGGAGGGGGCCAACTTCGAGGGCGCCTGCCTGAAGGGCGCCAAGCTGGGATCATGCCCGGGGGCGAACCTGCGGAACGCCCGATTGCAGGGGGCTGCGTTCCGCGGCGACGTGAGCGCCGCAGACTTCACCGGGGCAGAGTTGCATGACGCGGACTTCCGGGATGCCTACTACTTCGCCAACAGGGCACCCGTCGGCCTGCCTCCGGAGGTGCTGGACGCCTGCAAGGCTGAGCCGGCGTCGGCGCCGGGCGATGGCGACATGCCTGCGACGCCCGCGGAACAGCCCCTGCGTGCCTGCGTGACCATCACCCAGGTGCCCTGGTGACCATCATGGCGAAGAACGACCAACTCGATTTGGCGCTGCCTGCCGAGTTCCTGCGGCTGGGCGAACTGCTCGCCGCGACCGGGTCGCTCCGGCGCCCGCTCACCCGCACCGGCGAGCGCCAGCAAGTCAGCGCCGAAGAGATGCAGGCCATCGTGGACACCCTGCTCGACAAGTCCGGCAAGATCCCCGCCATACGGCGGCTGCTTGGCCTGCGGCAGGGCATGGACCGCGATGCGGCGCTCATCAGGCTCAAGGCCGTCGCCGTCCTCGGCTGGCTGCACCTGCGGTCGTCCGTCGGCGCCGTCAGCATCGGCGACCTTGCGGCTGCGTGCGCCGACCCCAAACTGCCGCCCAACGAGGGCCTGTTGCGCGCGCGCCACGAGATCGGCGTAAGCCTGGCAGAGGATACGCTTGTCGGTTCGGTCGACGCCACGGGCGTGTTCGACAAGGTCTGCCTGCCTGCGAGAGGGATGGAGTTCCTTGCGGGCGGCAGGACATCCATGGGCCTGCTTACGGCGGGAAAGCTCTCCTCCATCCTCCTGCCCAAGGGGATGGAGGAATACGAGCGGCCCACCGCGGAGGCGCCCATCCCGACGGCCGCCGCGCTTCGGGCGAAAATCTGTGAGAAGGTGGTAGGCATCGACCGGGCTGTCGCCGCTCTTTCGAGCCTGCTGGTCATGCACCTGGCCCGCGCACGGCTGATCCGGTCGGGACGGGACGGGGGCAGCAACCTCGCCATCCTGCTCGTCGGGGGTTCCGGCTGCGGCAAGACATGGATGATGGAGACGGCCGGGGCCGTCGCCGGTTGCCCCTTTGCTTCGGGTTCGGCCACTGCGTGGACCTCGGAAGCCTTTATTGGCGGGAAAATAGACGATCTGTTCAAGGCGCTGGTTCTCAAGGCCAAGGGCTCCGTCCAGGAGGCACGGTTCGGGATCGCCTTCGCGGACGAGTGGGACTCCAAGGCGGCGCGCCACGCTGACGGCGTCCGGGATGTGAACACGCTCTGCATCCAACAGGAATTTCTCGTCCCGATGCAGGGCGCAGAGTTCATCATATCGGGCAAGCGTTCGATGGAGCGCCCCATCATGTTCGACAGCCGGGGCACCTTCTTCGCCTTCGCCGGGGCCTTCGCCGGGCTGTCGGATCTCATGCGCAAGAAGAATGGACGCTCCTGCATCGGCTTTGCGGCGCCGTCCGGCGCACGGACCAAGAATCAGCGGTACCTGCTCGATGCGGTCACCGAATATGGATACCTGAAGACCTGGACCAACCGGCTCTGTTCGGTGCTGTTCCTGCCGGACCCCACGCAGGGGCCGTTGGGGATCGCCGCCTCGCATGGCATCCTGGACTCGATCAACTCGGTCCTGGGCGAACTGGGGATCATGCTCTTCCCGCAGCCGGATGCGATTCCCAGAATGACGGAATACGCCTTGGAGACGAAGACTTTCTACCGCGGCATCAAGTCGGTCTGGTGGGCCATCGCCGAGGCGGCGGTCTCGGCCGACGCCAAGGGCACGGTGCTGGTCACGGCGGCAGACGTGGATGCCGCCATCGGCAGGCTGGCGTCCGGGTCGGTCGGACTGCCGGAGGCGCAGGGACCGGGAGCGGCGGCGCCAGACGGGGAACTGGATGATGGCAATGCGCCTGACGATGGCGGATGCGCCGCGGGCGTCGCATGAGCGCCAAGTGAGGCCGGAACGGGCGCACCGGACATGTCCGCCCGATGGGTTTCCGCCTGATTCCATTCGGAGTTTGTGGTCAACCGTTCCAAGAATGCGCGCAGAACAAGGGGCAATCCGTTGACCAGGTTCTCCGGGGACAGTGACATGGGCAACGGGCGGATACCGAGGGATTCCCGATGTCGCTGCCGAACGACACCCCATGCGGATCGTGCAGGCATACTCATCGAAACTCGAAGCCAGCGGACGGCAGATACTCCTGATCGTGCGTGGCGATCCCCAAGGAGACCGCCGACGGCGGACAATCGACGGCTGCGCCCGCTGCTTCGTATTGAGCACCGACCGCCCCACGTCCGCCCGGCGGGTGCTCTGGGAACTGACCGACCCACCGACGGACCGCTACCGCTGGCGCTGGCCTTACGACGTACGAGTGGCAGGCAACCGCTACATCCAGGACACGGCTGGGCGCAAGACCGTGCTCGCCCGGATCGCGCAGGGGAACCTGGGCATCGATGACAGGATCGGTCCTTGGAACGGGTCGTTCTGGTCGGGGCTGCGGGCCAGCGGCGCCATCAGGCGGGGGCCGGGCACCGAGTGGCGCGTCTGGGAGAGGCCCCACGGGGAACTCCTGGCGGACATCTCGGAGATGCCGCTCATGCACAGGCTGGAGCCACGGGCGGGAAAGCACGGCCAGAGGCGATTGAGGCGATGCTATGCCGCGTTCCTGCCGGCAGAGCAGTCGACGGAACGGTCGCTGCTGGCTGGCCTGTTCGCAGGGGCTGTTCTTTGCGCCGATGGCGGCGAGAACTGGCTGGAACTGCCCGACGACCAGCGGGTGCGTTCCATCCTCGAAGAATGGGGCATGCCATTCAGACCACTGGAACCCATCAGGGGCAGGCATGTTGTCTGGGTCAGTCCGTTCTTTGGCGCTCTGGTCGCGCACCTGATGCCACCGCGTTCCGCCGCCCGGATGTCCTCGATCACGAAGGCGGGGGGCTGCCCATACTTGGCAGTCGTGCTCTGGGAGATGGCGATAGCCAGGAAGAACCGGCGGTATATGCCGTTTCCTGACGCCCTGCCGTTCGGCATCAGCAAGGCCACCTTCTTTCGCCGGGGATGGCATCGCCGCGACCTGCACAAGGCGGGTTGGCTCGACCTGGGGATCAGGATCGTACCCAAGTGCAGGGACATGATGGTCGACTGGCATTCCCGCAAGACCGCCGAGCGGCAAGGCCCGTCGTGCGCCCCGTGCATCTCCTCGTGAACGGGGTCGAAGGCGACATCCCCATGGCAAATACTGTGGAGGCGCCTCCCGGACTGCCCGCCGCCGACCGTCCTCTGCTTCCCTCAATCCACTGCCTGGCTCCAGATTTCTTGGGCGTCCCATCACTTTTCGCTCCCGGCATTTGCACTTCAGCGCTTCACTGTATCTATCGAAAAGGTAAGGAAGCGATGACCGAATGGAGGCGACCGTGAACGAGTATGAGTTGAGCTATGAGCTGCCCCGCAGCGGAGTCTGCGGAATCCACAAGGACGTCATCGGCGCTGCCGCGGAGATGGACGCCAGAGCGATTCTGCGGGCGAAGTTCGGCGGGCAGGAAGTGCGGGTCATCTCGGGACGGCAGGTGCACTTCGGCGGCGGTCGGGACGACGACCGGGATCGGCGGTGACATGGGCGGGCACAAGGTCATGCAGGCAGCCATCTATGCGAAAAACATCAGCGGCAAGACAGCGAAGGCGCAGGTCAGCGCCCTCCGCCGGCTCTGCCAGCGTCGGGGCTGGACCGTGGGCGACGTCTATGTGGACACGCCCGGCCGTCCGCCGGGGTTGCGCAGCGGGAAGGCCCGGATCGCACTCATCGATGCCCTGCTTGACCGCAAACACAAGCATGGAACGGTCTGCGTGTGGCGAATCGCAATGTTGGGCAACTGCATAGACGATACCCTGTGGCTGCTGGATGAGGTGCATGCCAAACGCGGCATCGCGGTCGTGGCGCCGGGGGACAAGCTGGACACAACGCAGGACGACGCACTGAAGAAGGTGCTGAAGGCGCTGAAGCGGGTTGAATAGGGCCGAAATCGCTGACAGGAATGTGCCATGGGTGATGCTTGCAGACCAGATTCCTTCGAGTGCTTCGTGGGGCAGGATAAGCCCAAGCGGGTCCTGCAAATTCTCTGCCAGGCGGCGAAGAAGAAGGGCACCTGTGTGCCCCATGTCCTTCTGTCTGGCCCGCCCGGATTGGGCAAGACAACACTGGCGAGAATCATAGCCGCAGAGATGGGCAGCCGCCTTGTGGAAGTTGTCGCATCCAATCTGCAAGCGACGGACCAAATGACCAAGCACCTGACCCGCCTCAAGCCCCGTGACGTGCTCTTCATCGACGAGATCCACGGCCTGCCCCGCGGCGTCGAAGAGGTGCTTTACGGAGCCTTGGAAGATGGCAGCATCCCTGTCACGCAATGTGGCTATGACGACATGATGAAGGGCCTGGGGCTGGGCAAGAAGGAGCCGAAGACCACCATGGTCGAACTGCCGCCTTTTACATGCGTCGGAGCGACCACCCTTTCAGGCTTGGTTAGCGATCCTCTTCGCAGTCGGTTTATCCAGTGCCTGACGCTCGAAGCCTACAGCGACGAGGAACTCACGCGGATCGTCCTCGATGCCGCCGGCAAAATGGGCTTCAAGATCGTCGAGGAGATCGCCGTGGAGGTCGCCCGCCGCTCACGGGCCACGGCCCGCACCGCCATCGCCAACCTGAAGTGGCTGGCGGAATACTGCGACGGCGTGGGCGCCAGCCCGGACGCCACCACGATCCGGGCTGCCTTTGACCTCAAGGAAATCAGCCCCGATGGATTGACCAAGGTGGACATGTCCTACCTGTCGGCGCTGGTCGAGGCCGGCGAGCCGCTGGGGCTCTCGACGCTCGCGGCCGCCACCGGCGAGAGCGAGGAGACGATTGCCCAGGCGATCGAGCCGTTCCTGATCCGCAAGGGTTATGTCCGGAAGGGGCCTCGCGGGCGGATCGCCACGGGCAAGACCGTCGAGATGGTGAGCGGTAAGGCCGCATAGGAGGACTGCCATGAGGGACGGAGACTGGAAGATCACCCCGGAAAAATACCTGAACCGCGAGGAACTGGCGGCCCTGCTCGTCCGTGCCGATGAACTCAAGGCTTTGGGCGAGGCCCGGAAGCGGCCGCAGCTCATCCGCGACTGGATGATCATTCAGACATTCCTCTTTACGGGGCTGCGCCGCCGGGAAGTCTGCCTGCTGCGCTGCGTCGATTTCCGCATTTTTGGCGGGAATAGCCACCTCACGGTGCGTCCCGAGAACGGCAAGGGCCACAAGGGTCGGCACGTCCACCTGCCCAAGGACTATAAGAAGAACGTGGCATGGTACCTGCGCTGGAAGGCGGAGCGGGGCGAGATCGCCGATGAGGATGCTTTCTTTATTCGGACCGAGCGGAGCCAGAAATACTACCCGTCTGGCATCTATAAGCGCTGGAAGAAATACTGCCCCAACCACCGCCTGCACGACGCCCGGCACACGAACGCCACCCTGCTTTACGAGGCGACCAACTCGCTTCGGCTCGTGCAGAAGCAACTCGGTCACGCCTCGATTGGGACAACCCAAGTTTACGCGGACGTGAGCCCCGAGCAGAGCATCGCCGGGGTGACTGCCATGGAGCGGCTGGCGTCGGCGCTCAAGCGCAACCCGCGGGCGATGTCCGCTTCGCTGCCGTCCGAGGACATGGAGGCGACCGCATGATGCCGCAACAGGAGTCTGTCACGAAGGCCACGCAGTGTAGCGACCTGCTCGTATCCGACATCCGGGCCGCGCACAAGGTGGCCTGCCAGGCCAACCCTCTTCTGGAGATCATCCTGCGCGAACTCATCGCCGAAGCCGCGAAGATCAAGAATCGCTTGGCTGAAATCGAAGCGTGTCTGCGGTAATGCCATGCCTGCACCAGCCATCACGAAGAGTTTCTCACTGGGCGAGATCGTCGCTACCCGCGGCGCCCTCGCCGCCTTGGAGAAGGCCGGCCAGCCTCCGCTCCTGTTCATCTTGCAGCATTCTCGTGGCGACTGGGGAGAGGTGTGCCCCGAGGATTGGCAGCAGAATGACGAGGCGGTTGAGCATGGGGATCGGCTGCTGAGCGCCTACCGCACGTCCCTCGGCGAGCGGATCTGGATCATCACGGAACATGACCGCTCCGTAACTACGCTGCTCCTGCCGGACGAATACTGATCGGTGATCTTCACTGTCCCAGACCCAGATCCCAGTGATCGGCGCTGTCCTCCTGGCGTCCCCGATCCACTCCGTCTCTCAACCCACTCCATCTTGCCCTGGCAGCCGCCGGCAGACCCTGAATTGGGTCACGAATACATAAAAGTGACCCAGTTCCACGGCGGGGCGACCCAGTTTGGGCGGCAATTTGGGTGATAGTGACCCAATTTCGCCTCGAATTCTTCCGCATCGGGTCGCATTTCGGGGCCTGAAGTGCGGCTTCCGACGATGTTTCGAGCGCTTGGAACACTGATCGGGCGTGCCTGCGGTCGCCATGTCTCAAGGCGCATCAAGAATCCGACCGGAAGGCATGCTGCACTCCGAAGAGAGCGTTGCGGCCGTTCCGCCGCCCGCCAGAAGCGAACCGTTTGTCGGCACTGATCGGACACTGTTCGCCAGGGAGCGACACTGCCTGGCATCCCTGGCAGTCCAACCCACTCCGCTGCGTCCCACTGGGTTTGCCCCGGGGATGCCGTCGGCAGATAACATTGTGGGCGCGCGCGCTTTGCCGTGTCCTTATCTGCACGATAAACGAGGGAGTTTGGCGGGGGACATGCAGGTTCGGCCAGGGAGTCGGGGGGCTGGAGGCTGCGCCCCCCGACCGAAGTCGGGGGAACGCAGTGCTGCTCAACCTGTGACGGTTGGACAGGCTGCCGGGCGCTCGGGTCGTGATCCCCACCACGTTGCCCTATCCTCCCGCGCAGCCCCCAGCCCCCCGCGCTATTCTTCGTCCCGTAGCCGACCCAGCCACGGCAGCTGGTCCAGTGCCTTCTGGATGTGTTCCCGGCTGATGAGGCGGGAACGCTCGCGAGCCGCTTCCTCAAAGGCCCGTTGCCCGAGGTGATTGATTCGGCGGGGGATGCCACCGGCGATGCGCAGGAGCAGTTCCTGTGCGTCGGGGGCGAAGACGTTGTCATGGATCCCGACTTCCGCCAGACGGCGCTGAACATACGCGCCGGCCTCTTCCAGCGGCCAGGGTTCCAACTGCAGGCAGAAGCCCAGGCGGGTCAACAGAGGTCGGTTCACGCCCATATCCAGGCGCGGCATTAAGGAGGCATCGCCGACCAGCAGCAGGCTGAAGGGCGATTGCGTGTCCAAGCGCTCGCAGGACAGCAGCCTCAGTTCCTCCAGGCCCATGGTCGTCAGGTTCTGCGCTTCCTCGAAGATCCACACCGGCCACAGCCCGTCGCGCTGCCCCCACATGGTGCGCAAGGCCATCAGGTTGTCGCTGCGTCGCTGGGCCACGGTGAGCCCATGCAGATGGCACAGGTAGCGGATCACGTCCGTGCCGGTCAGCGAGGAGTACGAGAGCACCACGGTCCGGTAGGTTTTCTGGGGCAAGCGCTCGACCAGGCTTTGGACCAGGCGGCTCTTGCCGACACCATTGGGACCGTGCAGCACACCGGATGAATGCACCGCGATGCACTGCTCCAGTCGCCGTAATGTTTCTTCGTGGGCCGCCGTCTCGCAGGCATCCTTGACCGCGGTCGCGAACGGCCAGGCCGACGCGCCCCAGAGTGTTTTCAGCGCGGCTTCCATATCCGGCTTCTGGCTTTTAGAAGTCATAGTTCTCCAGTCCGAAGCTGTGCGCATTCAGGTTCTTGTCGCAGCGCCTGGCGTCTCCAACCTTGCGTCCCTCGACGTAGAGTTCAACCCGTGTCCAGCGGAACGGGTCGTAGTGCACATCCAGGACGCGTCCCCGACAGGCGGGCGGCACTTCCCACAGCGTGCCGGCGATCGAGATCGTGGCATCGCGGCGCACACGCCGACGCGTGCGCAACAGGAAAAGGCCATCCACATCCATGCCGGCGGGAATGGGCCGAAGCCCCTGGCTGCGTTCCTGGAAGCGCTGCTGCGGACTCGCTCCTTCCAACGCGCGGTGCTCCCGATGGTTGTACTCGCATTCCAGCCAGCGCCAGAACCGTTTGTTCAGTTCCGTCAGATCGGCCACCGGCGCGAAGACCAGCCGTTGCTCGAAGTCGCTCTGCACGGTCAGGAAGAACCGTTCGATTTTGCCTTTGCTCCAGGCCGCGTACGGCTTGGCGTGGATCAGGCGGATGCCGAAGTTGGCGCACACCGTGCGCAGGTGCTCGCTGACAAAGAGCGCCCCGTTATCCGTGTACAACTTCTCGGGCAGGCCGCGCGCCTGAAGCGCCTGCTTGAACAGATCCAGAAAGCACTCGATGCGCTCGGCCGGGTAGTACTGCCCGTGCGTACACAGGCGGCTGCAGTCATCGATCAGGGCCAACAGGTGCGTGCGCACCGGCTTGCCTCCCGGCGCCACCGGCAGTGACGGCCCCCACATCCCGTCGGTCATCCACAACTGGTTCGCCCAGGAGAACTCGAAAGCCTTCGTCGGCCCCTTGAGCACGCCGCTGCCCGCGCGCACACTGCGCCGGTCCAGCCCCTCACGCGCCAGGGCGCGGTACATCGTGCTCATGCTCACGCTGCGCGGCGCCAGCACGCCTTGCTCCACCAACTGGCGCAGCAACGTGGTGGCGTGCACACTGGGCTGTGCGCGCCGTAACGCCAGGAACGCATCCACGGCCTCCGGGGCGAGCGCGCGCACGTGACCCTTGTCTTTGCGGGGCAGGTCCTCCAGCGCCGAGAGCCCGTGTTCACGGTACTGGTAGTACCACTCCTCGATGGTGGAGGCGCCATAGCGGCGCACGCCCCATGGGCGCTCCCGCGCAGCGTCCAAAGCCCGACTGAGCGGTAACCCACTTTTTACCGCTTCCTCGACAAAACGCACCGCATCGTACCGTGCCAGCGCCTTCGGGGAAGCCCAACCGCCCTGATCCGATTCGTTTTGCATGCCGTGCAACTTGCCACAGACCCTGCGCCGCTGTAAAAATACAGGTTGTGTGGAGTTGCAATCCGAGCCGTCGGGCGCCGGGATCTCCCTCGCCTACTGGGCGAAAGAGGACTGGTGGCAGCGATAGGTCCGGAAGCACGTTGTGCGGAACTCGGTGACCAGTTGCGTGGTGAGTTCCGCGGCGGACCCGCACACCGCCACCGCTCTTCGCAAGAAGGCGGTGGCGTTCTCTTTGGGCGCATCACGGCCGAAGCGATGGCCGACGATCCGCACCAGACTCGGGCGCCACTCGGCAAAGCGGCGTATGTAACGCTGTAACAGACCCTGGAGGGCCTGCACGTCACGCCGCGCGCCTTGCCCGTTCAGGAACGCATCCCACGTCGTGTGGTTGACCAGCCGATAAGGTTGGGCAAAGCAGGGCAGGCAACTGACCGTGATCCCGCAGTGCCCGCAGCGAAATCGCCGCACCCAGAAACGCATGGGCTTGCCCGTGCTCTCGGTGCTGTCGCGATCATAGTAGCCGTGCGCCCGCAGTCGGTGGAACCGGCCGCAGTTCGGACATTGCTCCGGCGGGCGCATGCGCGTCTGGAACCCCTCTCGCACGTACGCCTCGATCGTGAGCCTTACCCGCACCACCTTCTGCACGCCACCCAGCATGCCGCAGGCGGCAAGAAAAGAAAGTAGCAAAGAAAAGAACGCCCGCCTGACGGCGGGCGCAACCCCGGCCTGCGGCCGGGGGGGATCTATCGCTTTGACTGTCCCCCGTCATCAGGCTCCAGACTACCTTCCTCAGACTCCACCAGGGAATCACGTCGCCTGTCCCCGCCCGAACGTGCACAACCGCCTGCCCATCCTCACGGCAAAGCGCGCGCGCTTACAGGAAGGCGTGTCCGGCGCAACCTGTCACGCCGCCTGCTGACGCACGCGTCGCGCCAGGCACACCGGCCCCGCCCGCCGCGCGCTCCGCTAGCCCGGCTCCAACAACGCCCGCGGGCTCCAAGCGGCGCGGCCGGCAAGGCCGCACTAGCGGCTCCACGCGCCGACGAATGCCGCGCCTTGCTCCGGCGATTACGCCGGACGGCGCGGCCTCGCGTCGCGTGGCCCGGCCGTCCCCTTCGAGCCCGCTCGCCATCACAACGACACGCGCCCGCAGTTCGCTTCGCTTCTGCTGCGGGCTTAGGTCGCCGCTTCAGATCGTCCTGGCCGTCACGCGCTTTTGCTACACCGTACGCCCCGTGTCGGCCGCTTCACCGCCTGCGGCGGTTCGCGCTCCGCGATCCCCGCCGGATCGTTTCGCGGACGCGGCGCCGCCATCACGCGTCAGGTTCGCGGGCTCACCTGCCACGTCATGGCGATATTCGCGCCGCTTTCCGTCGAGGCCTTCGGCCTCGCCGTCACCGCTTCACGAACCAGCGGCGGATCGCTACGCCCCGCAATAGCGGGGTCCGCCACGGTTCTCCCGGTTCCGCGACAGCGCCGCGCCGTCCATGCCGATCACAAGCGGCTCCTGCCGCCTTCCAGCGCGTCCCGCCATCCCGCGAATACGCGGGAGATCGGGACCCGCTGGCTGCGTCACTGCGGCGCAGGGCGCCTTGTGCCGCACCGGCGGCCAACAGCCGGCTTCCGCATCGCCACCGGCAACGAACCCGGCACTGACCATGATCATGATCACCCGCCACAGCGACGCGTCCGCCTGGCGGTGTGCGCGCGAATACACGCGCACCCTCATCATTGGGAGCGCGGCGCTGTCGCGGAACCGGGAGAACCGTGGCGGACCCCGCTATTGCGGGGCGTAGCGATC
>Ga0118677_10013295_pt1 | contig 11864 bp, 7 predicted proteins | sample AliMusrvi5mmetaG_FD_86154 | JGI IMG/M metagenome (GOLD analysis project Ga0118677, IMG submission 86154) | reverse complement strand
TTTCGCGCCTTCTCTCCTCCGCCTCTTCTCCCCTTCACTACTTCTTTTCCTCCACTCTCACCGATGATTCCCTGATCACAAGTTCTGTCTTTAATTCAACAGATCTTGGCGCTGTTTCCATATTCCCGATAAGTTCAAAAAAGAGCATCGCAGCGATTTCCCCCATCTCCCGTGTGGGATGCATCACCGATGTAAGCATTGGGTGGACAACAGTCGCATGGAACTCATCCGTAAAGCCGGCAAGCATAACATCTTTGGGAACATTCAATCCCCGTTTCCGGATTTCTTTCATGGCTGCAAATACTACAGTGTCATTTATTCCAAAGATTGCATCGGGAGGCTTTGGTAATGCCAGCAGCCGTAATGTCGCTTCGGCAGCTGATCCGGGACTTAGATTGCACTGTTCGAGATATTCCGGATTATAACCGAGACTGCAATCGGATAATCCCTGTAAATAGCCTTGTCGTCTTTCATCTGAGATATTCAAATGGTCGGGACCTGAGATATAGGCAATTCGAGTTGCCTGATTTTCGTAAAAATGGCGGGTAATACCCCTTGCAGCTTCAAAACTATCAGCTACAACAGACGGCACCTTATCTTTTAAACATACCCTGTCGAAAAATACAAGGGGAATCTCAGATTCAGTAATCTGTTCAAAATGGGAATAATCAGAAGTTTCCTGCGACAAGCAAACTATAAATCCTTCTACCCGTGCCTTCATAAGGTTTTTGATATTCTCCTTCTCTTTTTCTAACGACTCATAGGATGGTGAAACCAGCACAAAATATCCTTTCTCTTTTGCTACCGCTTCTATTCCTAAGATAACGGAAGAGAAGAAATGGGTAACAAGATCCGGGACGATTACCCCTATCATTTTGGTTCGCTGCTGCAATAAACCCATCGCCATCGGATTGGGCGAGTAATTTCGCAAATCTGCCAGGGCCTTAATCTCTGCTGTCAATTCATTACTAATATCCGGATGGTCTCTTAGTCCTCTGGAAACTGTAGAAATAGATACTCCCAGCTCCTTTGCAATATCTTTGAGTGAGACCCTGCGTTTTGCCATTCTATTACAACTCTTTTTTGATTTTTACCACCGTGAAGGAATAGGGTTCAAGTACAAGGCTGGCCATTTTCCCATTTATTTCTATTTCCTTTTCAACCGGATGAAGCATTGCAGGGTTGTCCAACGAGTTGAAGGTTGTAAGGTCGTTGCTTTGAAGGGTGGTGATCACTGCTTTTTTCAAAAGCTTTCCGGCCTTTTGCAAAATCACCTGTACGGATTGGGCTTCCCCGTTCGAATTGACAAGCTTTAGGATGATTTCGTGTGCATATTGGTCTGATGTAGCCGAGGCATAGAGCCCCTCCTGACCCGAGACCGGTTTGTCTGCCATCAGCATTGGCAAAACCTCAGTCCCCTTATTATTTGAGAATAATTTTTGCACGTAATAATTTACGGTTCCATAGGATCGCAGATTGTCAAACCAGATCAGATCAGGGGTCCACTGCCAGGCGTCGACATGTGCAAAGAGCGGAGCATAGGAACACAGCTGAACAACCGCTGCATTACGTTCGAGCCCTGTCATAAAGGCAGCCTCTGAGAGGGCGCATTTCCAGTGATTATGTGATTCAGGGGCGCCGGTTTTAGTGCCATGAGCTGCATATTCACCTGCGAAAACCTTATAACTGTTCCTGTCGTAATTATCGTATCGTGCGGCATTTTTCAGAAACCAATCAGGGTTGGCATAGTAATGTTCATCCACGATCTGTGCATTTAACTTTTTAAGTTCCTCTGAAGCGTAATCGAAATTTTTTCCGGAAGGAGCAGGTCCGGCACTAGAGACAATTTTAACCAAAGGATATTTCTCTGTGATGGCCTTGGCAAAAACCTTGTAACGTTCAATATACTGTGTGCCCCACTGCTCATTTCCAACTCCGATCATTTTGAGGTTGAAGGTAGCCGGATGCCCCATTTGAGTTCGCAGCTTTCCCCATTTGGAATCTGAGGGACCATTGGCAAATTCGATCAGATCGAGTGCGTCCTGAACATAGGGATCCAGCTGATCAAGCGGAACTAATTCTGCGGTGTTATATTGACATGCCATGCCACAACTCAGGATTGGGAGAGGTTCAGCACCTAAATCCTCTGCCAGCTGAAAATATTCGTAAAACCCCATTCCAAAAGATTGAAAATAGTCCGGCATGCTGCGCTTTTTAAATTCGGTGTTCCATCGGTTTACAATTAGTTTCCGCTCTGCAATATCTCCTATGGTTTTTTTCCATTGATAACGGGTCTCCAATTCCCTCCCTTCAACCACACATCCCCCCGGAAATCGGATAAACCCAGGTTTTAAGTCGGCTAATAATTGTACAAGATCGGCACGTAAGCCCCCCGGACGATTTTTCCAGGTGTCGTCAGGGAAAAGAGAGATCATATCCAGATCCAGTGTGCCTTCACCCTCGAACCAGATATTTAGCCTTCCCTTTTGTTCTGTTGCTGAGGCAGAAATGCTTACCTCATATTTTTTCCAAGTATCTGTTTCAGGTATTACGCCTGAAGTGCCGATTATTTTATTTCCGGGACTCACAAGTTCAATGCGCATCTTCAATTTACTGCCTGGAAATTGTCTGGCCAAAACTGAGAAGTGATAGACCTCCCCTTTTTTTATCCCCATTCCCCTGAAACCTTCGTTTGATAAACCGAACGAAGGTTCTCCGGAGGAGATTGTTATTCTGGCATAGCGTGGATTGGAGGGATTTGTTTCAGATTGATTAAGGATCGTAACCCCTGTGGTAGTATCCGGTTTCATGATTTTCCAACCCATCAATGGCTGAAAGAATTCGAACGAACGGTTTTTGACAAGTTCAGCATAAATACCTCCGTCGGCTGCAAAATTGATGTCTTCGAAAAATATCCCCCACATGGTTGGCTGAACCGGAGCAATTGGATTTGAGACATTTACGTTAATCACATGCAACTGTGAGAAGCCATGGAGATTAGTCAGGAGCAGGCAAAGGATGATAAATTTATAAATTGATTGTTTTGTCATTTTGTTATTTCTTTTAACTGAGCATCCAACGAGAATAGGTTTCCTTTTTCCAAATTCCGGAATTCAGCGGTTTTATCCTTGTATTTTACGATGCAGGATCCTCCTTTGCGTGGATAGATCTGTGCTGAGATTAACTGATTATTCTCCCATTTCATATTGACTACGTAACCCCCACGCGTTACGAGTCCCTTAACTTCGCCGTTTTTCCAAACAGTTGGGAGTGCAGGGAGTAGTTCGATATAATCGTTGTGGCTTTGAAGGAGCATCTCGGCAATACCTGATGTGCCTCCAAAATTCCCGTCAATCTGAAACGGTGGGTGTCCACAAAACAGATTTGGGTAAGTCCCTCCTGCATTAGACATGTTGATTTTGCCATTGTCCGTCGGGTGAAGCAGGTTTTTAAGCAATTTATAGGCACGGTCCCCATCTTTGAGTCTGGCCCAGAAGTTTACTTTCCAGGCCAACGACCACCCTGTCCCGATATCAGTCCGGGCATCGAGGCTTTTCCTTACTGCAGCGGCCAGTTCCGGTGTCCGTTGAGGGTCAACCTGATTCCCTGGATGCAACATGTAGAGATGTGAAACATGGCGATGGGTAGGTTCTGTCTCTTTATACTCCTTCCCCCATTCCATCAAACGACCATCTGATCCGATTTGAGGTACGGCAAGGTTTTTTAATGAACTTTCAATCCTGGTTAATAATGGATTGTTATCCTTTAGGAGTTCCGAAGCTTTTAAAACATTTGTAAACAATTCGTGAATCACCTCCTGATCATGCGATGGTCCCATGCTAATCTGGCAAGTTGAACCGTCAGGGGCAATAAAAGTGTTTTCTGGTGATGCAGCAGGACCGGAAACGAATTTTCCCGTTGCAGGGTCTTTAACGAGCCAGTCGAGGTAAAATCTTGCCGATTCGAGCATAATGGGATACACCCGCTCCAGGTATTTCGGATCAGCAGAATAGGTATAATGATCCCAGAGATGCTGACAAAGCCAGGCTCCGGCTCCAACATGCATTCCCCAGCCAGGGTGCTCGCCGGGGGCAGTAAATCCCCAGACGTTTGTAATTGGATGGATACACCAGCCACTCGCCTTATACTGAACAGCGGCAGTAACCTCACCGGGCTTGACTACCGATTCAATAAGATCGGTTAGCGGGCCATAACATTCCGAAAGGTTTGTAATATCTGCAGGCCAGTAGTTCATCTGGACATTGATGTCGGTATGATAATCTCCATTCCAGGCAGTCTGAATTTTATTGGCCCACATTCCCTGAAGGTTAGCCGGTAGCGACCCTTCGCGTGAAGAGGAGATCAACAGATACCTGCCGAATTGGAAATAGATTTCCTGGAGGTGAAGATCATCGGGATTCTTATCCTGATTTTTGAGACGAACATTGGTTGGAATGGTGTCAGGATCGGAGGTTGTAAGTTTTAAACTCACTTTGCCGGATAGGGCAGAATAGTCTTCAATATGTCTTTTTAAAAGGGTCGCATAGGGCTGAGCAAGGACTTTATTGAGTTGTTCAAAAGTGGTTATCCGTGGATTATTTCCAAGATAAGCTGGATAATCCTGTTTGTAATTGGTCGAAGCGGTGAGAATTAAAACCACCTCGTCGGCATTTGTCACCTCCATCTTATGATCAGTAAAGGTCACAGATCCTCCGGTTGAGACTGCCTTTAGCCGGGCAGCATACACCATTCCATCACCCCCTTTGCCATTATTCAAGATGCCGGTCATCACTAGCTGGTCATTTTCAACCCGGGTTTCGAACCGTTCAGGCCGGTTCAGCGAAGATTTGAAGCTTAGTGCCCCTTTTTTATCAGAAGACAACCTCATTATCAGTGCACGATCGGGGTAACTCGCAAAGATCTCACGTTTGAATTTGATCCCATCCTGCAGGTAAGTAACAGTTACCATTCCACGGTTCAAATCAAGCTCACGGATGTAATTCTCGTATTTGGATGTTTTGCCAAAATCGAGCCAGAGGTCACCCAGCGTCTGGTAACAACCAAAAGGGACCTTAGATCCGTTTCCTTGTCCTGAACCTGCCCCTTTACATATCTGGGTTTTAAGGGTCAGCTCAGTGGCTTCCTTATATTTTCCGTTAAAAAGCAATTCCCTTATTTTGGAGAGGGAGGCAAATGCAGCCGGATTATTGTTATCATCAGGACTGCCTGACCACAAGGTTTTTTCATTGAGCTGAAGCCGTTCCTGATTCACGTCACCAAAAACCATTGCCCCAAGAAAGCCATTTCCAATGGGGAAGGCCTTTAGCCATTCCGGATCATTCTCCCAGCCAGACTTGAGATCATTAATCGTTGATATTGCTGGCTGATTGTCCCATATCCGCAGGGGAGGAGGCGCTTTTGTAATTTGGCCACAAGAGAAAAATAATATTCCAATCAGAAGCAATACCGGGTTTCGAACAGTCATGATTTTGTTTTTTAATCTATTGATATATAGTTTTATATGTATTAAATGGCTTATAATTGATCACTGCAAACTTTTTCTTATTAAATCTTTCATAAAAACATTTATTTCCCACTGACTCGCAACAGGACTATTGTCTTCTGTCCGGATCCACATATATGGAGGAGGGCCAAATTCAGTGGTCATCGTGAGAAATTCAGCTTTTTGGAGTTTTTGATTTTCAACGATTCTTTTCCATAGCGAGAGAAAAAAATCGACAGGTTCCTGCCATGCTTCCAGCCTTGGATCAGGAATTTGCGGTCCCTGCGTATATCCAACCCTCGCATGGACATGTTTAGTCCGCAGAATGGCCTCGTCTACAATCTCAGTGGTGTTCTCCAGATAGCTCTCTGTCACACAGGTCCAGTGTGAGAAATCGGCAGTAATTTTCATCTGCGGTCTTTGCTTAAACAGTTCCCATGCATTGTAAGGACTAAATCCGATCCTGCCGCGGTGGGTCTCATGAGCAATGGTAATCTTATTTCTTATTGAAAATTCCTCTGCGGCATCAATTACCCGCAGCTGATCTGAGAGCTGAAAATAATCCCGACCTGAATGTGAATTGATTAAAAGTGGATTGCATTCGAGTGAAAGGTTTAGGTAATATTCCATTGACCTGCAAAATTCTGTAATATTCTTTCCCTTTGCCTGGTGCTGATGACACACGATTTTCAGTTCATATTCCTCCAATAATTGAATAAACCTCTTTCGTTCAGTCGGATCTTCGGGGAGCCAGGTATCAATTCCGTCATACCCTGCCTCCTTAACTTTGATAAGGAAATCCTCTATGGGAAGATGCTCCATTCCCCATTTCGGAGCTAGAATCAGCAGATTCATAAGTTTTCGGCTTTAGAACTTGAATAAATTAATGGAGTTTGTAACTCATCTTTAAGCAGGTCGCCAATTTTAAGTTTGGAGACCTGTTCGTCCGTAAGTATATTTTTTATGCCGTTAAAGGTTGCCCCGTCGGGCATATAGGCGCAGGTCATCGCTCTTCGGAATCCGCTGGTCATGTTTGCACCGGCCCCATGAATAGTCAGACCGTTGTGAAATGAACAGCTCCCTGCTTTCATGGGTACTGCTATCGATTTGGAATGGATAAATTGAGGGTAGGATTCAAATATGGCATCCATGTTTTTACCAATTCCGGGATTGTCGAATGTCGTTTGATGAAAGGTTCCGGGGATGAAATAGAGGCAGCCGTTTTCAAGTGTGGCATCATCCAGCGCCACCCAGATTGATAATGCGCGCCTGTCACTGAATGACCAGAACGGCGTATCGAGATGCCAGGATGTGGGATTTGCCCATGGCCGTTTTACGAGTGCCTGGTCGTGCCAGATCCGGGTCCCTTCCCATCCGGCAAGGTCGGCAACCATCTTCCCAAGATTTTTATCGAGCATCAGCTGCTTTACTTTATCGTTGGTTTGCCAGAGGTTAAGCATCTGGTCAAATACCTTGGCAAAGTAATCGCTGTCCTTGTTGATCCCGTCGTCTTCCCCAACTTTTATTTCACTACCCGGCATTTTTCTACCGCCCCGTTGTTCAATCGCCTCTGCTACAGCCTCTCTCCATACTGTTAAATCAGCCTCACTAAGGAAATCTTCAATCAGTAGAAAGCCGTTTTCACGGTATGAATCGATTTGTTGTTGGGAAAGTATAGCGTTCATAAAGGTAAGGTCTGATGTTAGTTTGATCGCTGTTAAACCATTCAAAGATATAAAAATGCAATTAATTATCGGGTATAAATAGTCGCCGGGTGACTGTTCAGGACTTGCATAGTCACCCGGTGACTTCAAACCGGGTGACTTCATTAGCGAATAATTATTTTTTTGGAATCCACACCTTCATCTTTCCGATACCCCGGTTATTCCACGAATAATAAGGGATGGCAGAAAAACTTACTTTTCCGTCAATTACTTTGCCCGAAATCGTTTCAATCCCACCCAGCAGATTTGGGTTAAATCCTGCGCTGAACAGATCATTAGGCGAAATACCTATGTTATCAATATTCTCATTGTCAATCGCTTCCAGGCAATAAACAATTGGGCCCCGTTCTATGGCAACTTTGCCCAGATCATCTTTTACCGATTTGTTGGCCACTACCTGGCGGATCTGCATTGGTAATGTCAGGTTCACTACATCTCCTTGTTTCCACTCGCGGTCCATAACAGCATAACCTTTGTCAGACTTGAAAGCGATCTTTTTACCATTTAAGAGAATAGCAGAGGAATCCTTTTCCGGTAACGTATATGTATACAAATCTCCGGGAACCGGCTGGTTTTTCGCCCATCCCGGTATTCTCAGGCAGAGTGAAAATCTCCCCGCTTTTTCGGGAGACACTGCGATCTTTACGTTTCCATCCCACGGATATTGACTCTCCTGGGTTATTGTAACAGGAGCCTTGCCATTCAAATTAATTTGGGATGAACTGCTAACATAAAGGTTCACATAGATTTTGTTCTCCCCTTGAGCGTAGATATATCCCGGAACTGAGGGGAGAAAACGGCACATATTCGTGGGGCAGCAGGAACAACCAAACCAGGGCTGACGATCGAGCTTTTCTCCGCTGTTGAATTTATAGTGAAGGTCACACTCGAGCGGATTGGGGTAGAAGAAGGTTTTACCGTCCAGACCGATTCCTGAGATCACCCCATTGTAGAGGCTTCTTTCCAATACATCGAAGTATTTTGAGTCACCATGGAGCAAAAACATGCGATAGTTCCAGTAGACATTGGCGATAGCTGCACAGGTTTCGTTGTAGGCCGTAAGGTTTGGCAGCTCATAATTGTCGCCAAAAGCCTCACCCTCATGACGAGCACCGATTCCTCCTGTGATATAGAATTTTTTTGTTGCCATATTTTCCCAGATCTTATCGATAGCAGATATGTATGCAGCATTTCCGGTCAAAGCGGCAACATCGGCTACTCCGGAATATAAGTAGCCTGCCCTTACGGCATGACCTATTGCCTCATCCTGCTCGATCAGAGGTTTGTGATCCTGTGAATAAGCCTTCCTGGGGTCATTTTCCTTGCCGCGACTATCAATAAAGTATTTCGCCAGATCGAGGTATTTTTGCTCTTTGGTGATTCGGTATAGTTTCACAAGGCCCATCTCTACAATCTCGTGGCCGGGTGCATCACGGCGTTTCCCTACCGTAAATACCAGGTTGAGCAGGTCCGCATTTTTGAGGGCGATATTCAGGAAATTTCGTTTTCCGGTTGACTGAAAATGGGCAGAAGCTGCCTCGAAAAGATGCCCTGAATTATAGAGTTCATGACTGAGTACCGATTCATTCACCCACCGTTCGTTGCCTGACCAGGGGTGCGGATGTTTGGGGTCAATGGTCCGTGCAGTATATAAATAACCGTCAGCCTCCTGTGCCTTTCCAATAATTGTAATGAGGCTGTCGACATACCGGTCGAGCTTTGGATCGGGATGAACGCTCATTGAATAAGAGGCTCCTTCGATGATCTTGTAGATATCTGTGTCGTCAAACGGAAACTCAGTTCCGAATTTTCCCTCTTTTATTGCAGCCTTCACAAAATTTGCAACCCTGCCGGTCTCCTCACATTTTGCAAACGAAGCCGGAATAGTCACAGTCCGGGTTGTCTCAATCTTTGGGGACCAGAACTGATCGCTGATTGTTACTTCATTGAACGGGACCCCCTGGATTTGATAGTCCGGTTTTGATGGTTCGTTTTTACAGGAAAACATTAATAAAAGCATAAAAAGAGCAACAAAAGCATCTATTTTCATTGGAGGAGTTTTAAGTAAAAGCTATAATTTAGTTCAATTGGAATTGATGAAATTGAATATTGGCATATGAAATTGGATAAGTTATGTGTACAAAACCAATCATTAAATTTCGATATTTTGTATTAAAACCAACCAGAGGATTCGATATATTCCTTTTTGCTAATGTTTGTTTTTCACCCTTATCACCGTAAGTGAGTTAGCCGGAAGTTCACATCTGAACGCTTTTCCAACCTTTATTTCTGATGTCAAAGGAGTTAAATCCATATCATCCGGTAAACCGGTCAAAACGGTTTTGTATCCAACAGAATTTTTCAAATTAACCCCTTTCAATTTAATTGTCGTATTTACAGAATTCGGAAGTACATTGACCACCTTAATAATCAGATCACCGCTTTTTGTATCCCTTACGACTGAAACAGGGAGCAGATCTGCCCCATTCTTAGAATCACCTGATACAGTAACCTGGCTGGCAAGATAATTATCTCCTGAATTTTGGCCATACAGTTGCTGAATATAATAGTTGACCGAAGGCATTACCTTTGTGTTGTTAAAATAGATCAGATCGGGCGACCATTGGGTGTGTCCGGTTTTGGCCAGTAGCGGGGCGTATGAGGCCATGCCAACTACATCACCGTTCCGTTCGAGTGAAGTCATATAGGCAGCTTCAGCCAAAGCCGAGCGCAGGGTGTTTTTGCGATCGGTATCATGAGCTGCATACTCTCCGACATAAATATGTGATGCATTGCGATCGTATGTGTCGTACCGGTGAAGGTTTTCCAGAAACCAGTTTGGCTCTTTATAGTAATGCTCATCCACCATTTGAACCTTATTTTCGTTGGCAAATTTCCACCCCAGATCAAAATCTTCCCCGTCCGGGGAAGGACCCACCGTCCCTACTATCGTTATTTCAGGGTGTTTGGCTTTCACTACATCACAAATCATTTTAAACCGTTCCCTGAATTCCGGAGTTTGTTTATCTTCGTTGCCAATCCCGATATATTCAAGATTAAACGGCTGCAGATGTCCTGCATCTGCGCGTTTGGATCCCCATTCTGAGGATGCCGGTCCGTTGGCATATTCAATTAAATCAAGGACTTCCTGGATATAAGGCTGCATTTCGGCCAGTGGTAGTCCCCGCTGGCCGGTTCCTCCTATAATCCAGGTTCCGCCGGAGTTTTGGCAGCTTACAGCAGCTGGTACTACAGGCAAAGGTTTTGCCCCGATATCTTCACAAAACTGAAAATATTCGAAGTATCCCAATCCTGCTGACTGGTGATAATTCCAGATGTCGCGTTGCCCAACGCGTTTTTCAACAGGACCGATCGTGTTTTTCCAGCGGTACATATTCTGAAGACCATCACCATGAACCAGACATCCTCCGGGGAAACGCATAAACTTTGGTTTGAGGTCGGCAATTGTCTGAGCCAGATCGGAACGAAGGCCATTACTCCTGTTTTTAAAGGTTTTTTGAGGAAAGAGTGAAACTTCGTCGATGGCAAACTTCCCTTTCGTTTTTGCCAATATCACAAAATGGCAACTATCGCTGGTTTGGCTTGCCGATACGGTAGCCGAATATTTTTTCCAATCTTTTGAATCTGCCGTAAAAGCAGTTTTACCACAAGTTTGGCCCTTTGAATTTTGCAATTCAATTTCAAAAGGAATCGGTGTTCCTGAAACCAGTCGTATAAAAGTTGTGAAATTATAGATCTCCCCGGTACGAATCACCAGCTCGTCATAACCGGTATTCGTCAATCCTACCCCTTGCTGACCCTCCTCCTCGATGTTTAAAACTACGTAATGGGGATTGTTTTCATTTAGGGGTGATTTTGTCTCAACGGAAATTGTTCCATATCCAAATCCATCGGTTGTGTATGCCCAGGCTGTGAGTGGGTTCCAACCTTTGTGGTCGTTAGGCGAATACTCAAAAGAGCGGTTTTGGATTAACTCGCCATAGAGTCCTCCATCGGCAGCATAGTTGAGATCTTCAAAAAAGATCCCAAAAAGATGGTCGCTGATTTTTTTTGTTTTGGAGGCATCGATTGAAATGGTTGCAGTAGTCCTGTTCTTTAAAGTTTCATATTGATTTAATGTCTCTTCAGGTTTTCCGTAGGCCTTAGCCATCCCTGAATTGAAGGTCACTTCCAGGAATATTACTGATAAAAATAGAATTGTTTTCATTTATGTATTTTGAAGCGTTGGTCAGTCCTGCTTGCAATCAATCAGCATATTCTGTAAACGATTTTGAAAATGATCTGATGATTGGATTCAATATTTTGACAAATATAGATAACTGATAAATAATATTTGTAATCTTTTATTTATAAATAGTATTTATTACTTTTGTTTTTTATTACAGCTATTCCTGATGTATTAAATGTTGTTGCCGATTTAAAATTTGATAGTTTGCGTTTTATTCGTTCTGCTAGTGCTCCGCTACCAAATAAGTTATATAAAAACTTATCCGATCAACATAGTGTTCCTGTAATCGAAGCGTTTGGAATGACCGAGGCATTGAGTCATTGTTTTACTAATCCCTTAGAAGGTGAACAACGTATAGGCACTGTAGGATTGCCCAGTGGCATTACTG
>Ga0118677_10013294_pt1 | contig 11865 bp, 12 predicted proteins | sample AliMusrvi5mmetaG_FD_86154 | JGI IMG/M metagenome (GOLD analysis project Ga0118677, IMG submission 86154) | reverse complement strand
ACCGACCAAGTCAAGGGAAGACGTAAAAGGCTGTGGTAATGAGTAGTTAACTTCTGCATAAATTTAAATGCATCATGATACGCTTTTATTCCACCTTTCCACTATAATATTCCAAGAGCCACCATTTTAAAAGGTAATGATGTTATTCTCCACAATAACCCAGCTATAAAAATTGTGGTTGAATGGTAATTTTTGCAAAAAATCCTAAGTTATTTCTGATGATGTAGCCGCTAAACCAAAGTCAGAAAAAGCCACCAAAGCCCTCTCAGGTGAAAATAAAAGAAGAAAAAGGTCTCTATGGTTGTTTGTGTTGAAAAACCGACTACAGGGCACTTATGGGCATGTTTTTCATAGAGAGAACACAGGCACAGTCGTCACCATTTCAGTGATGCATCCATTGACCATCTACCTCACAAAGCAGAACTATCATCGACTGAGTGATAAAAAACCGCCTCAGTGTTGTTTCTGAGGCGGTTGATTACTACCTTGCTGATAGGAAAATTATAATCAGTTCCCACAGTGCGATTAGGAATTTGATTATAGCAGATATGATAATGAATGTCTTCATTTTCGTACTCCTTTTAGTTTTTTGTTACCTGAGCAGCAGTGCCACCTGCTGCTTTTTTAATTGTGTCCTACCTCTATTTATAATTCTTCTGATTTCTGGATTTCCGCTTCATGGCCAACAGTCTGGAAGTGTTTGTTTGCAGGGAAAACGATTTCCAACCGATTCATAGAACCATAGTTACCAACTCAAAAAGGGTACTTTCTTATTACACCTCAAATGGCCGAGGTTTTGGCAAGGGGCTGATGAAGTGGATTTCTTTTGTTTTTGCGCATTTGCACAAAAGCACATTACGCCTTATAAACTAATGCGTAATTGTTTTTATATGTTGTTGTGCAAAAAGTGTAAAATGGATATATTGTTATCCATAAATCGGCAAATCAATCAAAAAGCTAAAACAGCAATGAGTAAAGCCATCGGATATATCAGGGTTTCCACAGAACGCCAAGCCAATGAAGGTGTTAGTCTGGAAGCACAGAAAGCCAAGATCGAAGCATGGGCAAGCCTGAATGATTATGAATTGGTTGCCATCTATGAAGATGCAGGGATCAGTGGATCAGGGATGCAGAAAAGGGATGGTGTTCAGCAGGCACTGAAGGCAACCAAAAAAGGCATGGCACTTGTAGTCTATTCATTAAGCCGCCTATCAAGGTCAATCAAGGACACCATCACCATCAGCGAACAGCTACAGAAATCAGGTGCTGATCTGGTTTCAGTCACAGAGAAAATAGACACCACAGGGGCGGCTGGTGAAATGATCTTCAACATGCTGGCAGTCATGGCACAGTTTGAAAGAAAGCAGACAGCAGAGCGCACCAGCAATTCACTTCAGCACAAAAAACGCACCAGTCAGAAATACACAAACCTGACACCTTATGGCTTCATGGAAGTCAACGGCAGGCTGGAACAGGTGGCATCTGAAGCCACAGTGGTGGCAGAAATCGTCAAGGCACGGAAATCAGGTCAGACCCTGACCAGCATTGCAGACAGTCTGAACAATCGCCACATACCAACCAAACAAGGCAAAGCATGGCAGGCGGCTACCATCCATTACTTACTGAAAAGGTCAAGCCTTGTTGCATAGAGAACTGATAAAGTTTTTCGGGATTGAGATCATGCAGGAAGCACAATCCATTCCAGTGGCTACCATAGATGCGGAAATGGTCAGGGATGCATCCAAAGCACTATTAGCATTGCAGGGTGATATTGACATGCAGATCGAGTTTATCAGGTGCATGGACAGGCAGGCAGCAATCAGTCTGTGCAGGTGGATGATTGATCCATCAGTTATGCCACAGTTATCAGGATTTTCAAGCAATTAAATTTTAACAAAGGGACGTTCGTTAAAAAATTGAACAAGATAAAATGATGATAGTCAAGCCAAAAGCACCACCACAGGTGCAAGTGATAAAGGATAGCATCTATACAGCCAAACTGATTGAAGTCAAGACCTTTGTCAATTCATTTGGTGATCGATTGGGATTTATATTTGCCATTCAGGGCGGTGAATATGACGGGGTGGAACTGATGCGGTCATGCAGTCCACAGTTATCACGGCAGGGCAAGCTGGCAGAATTATTGCAGGGCATACTGGGCAGAGAACTGACAGTGCAAGAACTTGAACACGGTTTTGATCTGGAAAGCCTGATCGGGTCAGAGTGTGAGTTATTGGTGCTACAGAAGAAAGCAAGAAATGGGCAAATGTACAGCAACATCGAAAAGGTTTTCAGCATATAATCAACGGCATAAAACACCAAAAGGCTATCAACGCCAAAAGGTAAAAGGTTCAGCATGGCACAGCAACAGAAAACAGGGTACTTCAAGGCATCAATGGAAGAATTCCGTAAGGTTGCCAAAGAGTTTCAATCTTTTCACCATTTGGCGGCATATCTGGTGATGGTCAGGCATGGTAACGGCAGACCACCTGAAGGGATCGAACCATTCACACACACAGGTGCAGGCGCAAAAAGTATTATGACCAAAGTCATGGTTGCACACCCAACAGCAAAAAACATTCTGGATGATCTTTTGCATAAGGGATTCCTCACACCTATGCCAAAAGCATTGGTACATCATATCCATTCTCGATATATCCTGCCGCATGGGCGGTCGTACAAACAGAAAAATCCTGTTCTTGATGTTGACCTCTCAAATGCATTGGTGGACGGCATTGATGCAGGAACCCACCATGTTGACAGTGCAATCAAGCGGATCAAAGAATTCAATTTCCCACCCAAAGGTGACATTCCTATTGATGGGGTTGCGAATGAAACACAACAGTTGGATGCACTGATGTTGTTGCTGGAACTATGCAACATCACAGACATGGCGAAGTGGGGCGGGGTTGACCTGTCAAAAGGTGTCTGGAATAAATGGGGAAAGCCAAACAAGACATGCAGGGATAGAAAAGAAGGGTACTTCACATGGTTGGCAACACCAGAAAATAAAGTGGCAAGAACTTCAATTATGACGGCATCATTAGCACATGCAGGGAAGCGGACTGAAGAAAGGGAAAAGGATTTGAACAGACGTTTCTGGCAAGCATTACAAGCACTTGAAACTAAGGGGTTGATCTATGAAGCCGTCAGTCTGGTTGATGCAGACCCTGACCAAGACCAAAATGCCAAGCACCTTGTCACCCTACGAATAAATGACCGCCATGCAGACAAAAATGATCCAAGCCTGATGCAAGCTCTGACAGAAAAATATAGCACAGAACATAGTTTCTACAGCACACCAAACAGCCCTTCACATGAAGGCAACGGTGACACACTGCGGATCATGTTACCAACAGAACGGGGATTCATTGTTGGCATTTACAGACCAAGGTTCAGAGCGTCAAATATATCGACAGGTGAATGGATCGAGAGAGAACAAAAAGCGGTCAATGGCTACATCACCAGTCTTGGAAATCTTCCACCAACAACACCAGAGCGGAACTCTGATGAACCCTTTTGAGAATACATAAAAGTAGATCGACTTATAAAGGTCGAATGACCTTCTTAAAGGAGTTAAAGATTATAAAGGACAGTAAAGGAAGAAGGACAAGAGGGGATGCAAGGGGAGAAAGGGAAGGAACCATTAGGGAACATGAGATTTTCCAGCAGTGCTGAAGTGACTTGATGGATCATTTATAAAGGTAGATCGAAGGTGGTTTATGGGAAGAAAGATCAACACAAAATGAAGATCATCATGGACACAGAAACAGCACTACAGTTGACAGTCAAACAGCAAGCGGCAGAGATCATGAATAAGCCTGATATACAGCAGAGAGTAAAGGCACTTATAGCACAGCGTGAACAGGCAACCCAAGCAACGGCAGAATATGTGAGTGCTGGGCTGAAGGAAGTGGTTGAAAGGGCGGTTGACGCAAAGCAATACGGTGTTGCATTGAAGGGTCTGGAACTGATCGGCAACCATCATACGCTATTTACTCACAACAGGACATACAACAGGAAGCCCATTACAGGCGATCTTGGTTGGGGTGTTGAGTTGTGAAAACCTTACTAAACCTTACTTTTTTTCTTGGTAAATGTTGGCTTTTTTTAGCCCCAAAAAAGATTTTTTTGGGGTCACTACGCAAGGGAAAAAAGACGGCCAGGTTAGGGGCAAGGGTTGCGACTGAAACAAGGCAATAATCGGACATTTCGGACACCATAAAAAAGGGATTTGATAAGGGTATGATAAGGCAAGACTGAAAACATCCGCCGTTTTTGCAGCCCATAAAAAAGGGCAAGATTGCGTTAAGATGTTGAAGAATGTTGAACCGAAAATAATGGTACGGTTAGGGTAAGGTTTCAACCTGAAAAAGTAGTCAGGAAATAGTCAAGATCGAGCAGAAAAAACACCCAAGGTTTCAACCTGAAATAGAGTGAGAGAGATTCGATAGAGAAAGGTTTTTCCGGTATCACTACGCGCGCGATGCGTTGCAATAAACCAGCGATAAAATCCAAAGAACAGGGGAAAAAATGAAATTGTACCGGATAACAAACCCTACACAGTTTCAGCTTCCAGAAAGCAGAAAAAATGCAACGGTGAAATCAGGAAAAATACGCAGAGAAAAAGAGAAGATGGAAGCGCAAGATATAGATAGTTAACACCACCTTGCTAAGGTGTTGTTAAACATGCGTTTAAGGTGTTAACACGGTGTGTTATGATATTAACAAAACTGGTTCATGATTATTATAACATAATGTTTAATAACAAGTTAAACCATTAACACTCTTTTTTAATGGCGTATTTGCCACAAAAAAACGCCGAGAGAAAAGGGATACTGCCAGAGAGAGATCAGTGATAGAACAGTGAGAAAATCCCTTATTACTGGACATACTGAAAAAAGGCTGTTTTGAATGCTAGTGGTGTGGTAAAAAGGGATTTTATTGACTTCCTAAAAAAGGGCAAGAAAGGTTTTATCGGCATCACTACGCGAGGGAGCGCGAAAGAGTATTTCTGGAATTATTGGAAGCCCTAAAAAGAGGATCAGCCGCTGGATCATAAAATAGGTTTTTCGGCACTTTTCAGACAAAAAAGGGCAAGGATAGGGTAACGGTTGAAACGAATATAATGTGATAGATCAGCAAGAAAACAGAAATAGATAGCACCGAAAAAGCAGTCAGGAAATAGCAAGGATTGAGCAGGAAAAACACCCAAGGTTTTACCAAGGTTTCAGCATGAAAAAGTGCTTAGGAAATGGTAAGGTTTTCAGCCTTGGACTACTACGGAAAACTACGGTTTTACTTGTTAAGGTTCAAGCCCTGAAGATATATCAAGGTTTTAAGCCCTGCACCACTTCAGAAAACTTCAGTATGCTTGTTGGTAAAAGTTGGGATTTCGGCATGATACACTGTCTTTACGATACACATCGCGCGCGTACGCGAGAGAAAGCATCATCTATAGTTTCTGTAGTCCATAAAAAGGGCAAGATTACGGCAAGGGTTGAACACATCAGGCAGTTGGTGACTACCTGACAAAACTTAACATTTCAGAGACATGAACACCATAGAGTAATATGACAGCAAGACATTTGCAGATCAACGGGATCAGAACCACCATAAGACTGGAACAGGATTTCTGGGATGCCATCGAGAGCATTGCCGGCGGCATGTGGCGGCAGTGGATCATCAGCACACTTGATGCAGAGTGCATCGGCACAAGCAGGGTAAGTCACATCAGGGTTTCTGTGCTTAAAGAAAAATCCATTCAAAAGTAAAAGACTTTTTCGTTAAATAGCACACAGCACAAGTGGGCATCAGCACAGCAAAGCCATAAGGGCAAAAGTTGAAAAGATGGAACACCATACCAACATGGACAGGATCATTTCCCATGCATTAGCCATCGAGCAGGAAGCCGCACAGGAAGCAGGCGCACTGGGATTTATGGCAAGGGCAATGATTCAGGCAACACTGCCACATAAAAAGGTTGCGGGCAATACATTTGAACGCACAAACGGCAATTATACACTGACCATTATTGCATCACCAAAGATCGGTCTGCCTTATGGTGCAATGCCACGCCTGTTGTTGTCATGGGTGACCACTGAAGCCATAAGAACAAAGTCACGGGATTTGGTACTGGGTGACAGTTTAAGTGGGTTCATGCGTGAACTGGGATTAGTACCAACAGGCGGCAGATGGGGATCAATCACCACACTGAAAAATCAATCAGAACGGCTTTTTGGATCAGTGTTTCAGGCATACTACAAGAACACAGACACCAAAGAATCTGCCATCCTGAATAAAACCATCGCTGATGCAGCACATTTCTGGTGGGATGCTCCAAGCCCTGACCAGATCGGAATGTGGAACAGCAACATCAAACTGTCAGAGCAGTTTTTTGATGAAGTGACAAGCCATCCAGTACCAATAGACATGAGAGCAATAAAAGCCCTGAAGGGGTCAGCAATGGCACTGGACATATACTGTTGGTTGACTTATAGATCAAGCTACCTGAAGAAACAAACCGAAATACCTTGGGGATTGCTGGCATTGCAGTTTGGGTCTGCCTACAATCGAACAGATAATTTCAAGGCGGCATTTGTCAAGGAACTGCGGAAAGTGTTGTTCATCTATCCGGATGCAAGGGTTGATGTGACAGCAAAAGGTCTGATCGTCAAACCAGCACCACCACACATCAAAGGACGGCTGGTCTGATAAGGGGGAGTTTGTCAAAGGGATAAGAAAAATGGAAGCGCCACCCTTTGCGGAAAAAACAGAAAGAATGGGTAACAGTCAACAGCAATTAATGACTGATTTCGTTTTAATGAAAGAGACATTTGAAACCTTGACAACAGAATACAAACAGATTAAAGAGGAACTCACAGAGATCATAACTAAGAATACCAAACTCCTCAAAAAAATTACTGAATACATCCGAAGCCAGCGAGAAGAAGTGAACCGATGAAAGCAAAACCACGCATATTCGGTAACACAAAGGACATGAAAAAGAATAAACAAGGGATGCAATGAACACTGAAGAAACGAAAAAGAAAGGAAAAGAACAGCCTGATCCTATCAGTCCAGAGAACACAGACATTCCAGCAGTCAGGGCAATGCTAAAAGAATTGCAGGCAGACATTGAAGCTGAAGCAGACAAGAAAAAGGGAAATCAAAAACCTGAGAAAACCTGAGATCATTACCACGCATAATCAGTGGGGAAAAGGGCATGAACTATCAACATTTTAATGTGGATTTGGCAAGTTATCCACGCATAATCGGTAGGGAATCATGAACATGATGCACGCATAATCAGTAGGGATTTCACGCATAATCGGTAGGTGCAATACTACCTTTATATATCCTGTATTAAAATATCCTGTAGTTGGTAGCCTGAAAGTGTTGATAACTCACAAAAAGGGAAAAACCACATGGCGAAATTTATCGCATTGGTACAGTTAAAAGGTGGATCAGGGCGAAGCACTTTAGCCACAAACATTGCTGGGTACTTTGCATCCAAAATGCCAACAGGGTTGATTGATGCGGACATGCCACAGGGAACATCGGCAAGCTGGGCATCATTACGGCAGGGACAGCCTGATCTATTTAAAGATGGATTATTGGTAAGGACAGCAACCACCCATGCTGAACTGATCGAAGCCGCCAAGGAACTTGACCAGCAGTGCAAACTGGTTATCATCGACACCCCGCCAAGAACACAGGAAATAACACGGGCGGCACTTATGATAGCTGATCTGGCACTTGTTCCCATTGGTGCAAGTGCATCAGAATTATGGGCATGTAGTGACCTGATCGAAGTCATTAATGAAGCCAAACTATCATCACCAGAACTTGATGCACAATTGGTCTGGACACGAATCAGGGCAGTAACGAACACAGCCAAGGAACTGACAGCCCTTGCAGGAAAGGAACTTGGACTACCAGCATTAAAGACAAAAATCAGCTATCGAGTTGCTTATGTGGAAGCCATCGGCAGGGGTCTGACAGTGATGCAATGGCATGACAAACAGGCACAGGAAGAAATCACAGCACTGACAAAAGAAATCATCAAAAGAATAAAACCATGAGCATAAAGAAATCAACCAGCACCACCATCAGCAAACCAAAGTTTGACACAGCCAAAGAGTTTGCCGAGCAGGTAGGCATCACTGATGGATCAGAAAAGCAATTAAGGATTCATGCACTTATCAAGGAAAGTTTGTACAGGAAAATCGGCATTGAAGCCGTAATGCGCCATTGCACCATTAAGGAACTATTGGAAGAACTGATCGAGCAGGCAAACTGGAATGCCCACCCTTGACCAGACAGAACAGCAAAAACATAATGAAGTCAGAAAAACACCGTCAGAGTCCCGTCAGGTGACAAAAAAAGAAGAAAAATGGTATAAGGGTTGTTATTGCGAAATAATCGCACTCTGACGACTTATGGCATTGTTTTTACCAACAACGATCAGCCGCAGTCAGGAGCAAAAATGAAAGGTTTTTATATAGTAGAAACATCGTCGATTTTGACTTACATTTTCCTTGTGTATAATTTTAAAGTAAAATAACTTGAAAACACATCATAAAATCATTAATGGTGACAGCAGAAGAATGACCGAAATACCTGATAATTCGGTTCATTTGACCATTACTTCGCCGCCATATTGGCAACTAAAAGACTACGGAACAGATAGCCAAATAGGCTTTCATGATAGTTACGAAAATTACATCAATAACTTAAATTTAGTCTGGAAAGAATGTTTTCGAGTTCTGAATGATGGTTGCAGGTTATGTATAAATATAGGGGATCAATTTGCTAGAGCTGTTTATTATGGACGTTACAAGGTTATTCCAATTCGTGAAGAAATTATAAAGTTTTGTGAGAATATAGGTTTTGATTACATGGGTGCAATCATTTGGCAAAAAGTAACCACATCTAACACGACAGGAGGTGGAGTTCAAATGGGTTCTTATCCATATCCAAGAAACGGAATTTTAAAATTAGACTATGAATTTATTCTGATTTTCAAGAAACTCGGAAATGCCCCAAAGCCAACGATAGCACAAAAAGAACTTTCAAAAATGACAGCAGAGGAATGGAATACTTTTTTTGCTGGACATTGGAACTTCACAGGTGCAAAACAAAATAATCATATTGCAGTTTTTCCTGAAGAGTTGCCAAGACGTTTGATTAAAATGTTTTCCTTTGTCGGAGAAACCGTTCTTGATCCTTTTGCTGGAAGCGGAACAACCGCATTAGCAGCAAAAAAAAATAAACGGAATTCTATTGGGTATGAAATCAATTCTGATTTTATACCAATTATAAACGAAAAATTAGACGTTCATCAAAATGATTTTGATGAAACAAGTTATGAATTTATTAAACAACAAGATTTAGAAATAGATTTTAATGAAGAAATTCAAAAACAGCCTTATATCTTCCACGATCCGCATGCATTCGACAATAAAATTGATGTTAAAAAAATCCAGTTCGGTTCTAAAATCGACAAAAACAGTACACCAAAACGAGAAGAATTCTTTACTGTTAAAGAAGTTATAAGCCCTGAAATGATAAGGCTAAATAACGATCTTATAATCAAACTTATCGGAATAAAAGAAGATAATATAATTAATGGGAAAGCAACATCTTTTCTAATTGATAAAACAAAAGGAAAACGTGTATATCTTAAATACGATACTATAAAATACGACAAAAACAACAACTTGCTTTGCTATCTTTACTTACAAAACAAAACATTTATTAATGCTCATCTAATAAAAAACGGTTTAGTTCAAGTAGATTGTGATATTGATTTCAAATACAAAAATAAATTCTTAACACTTTTGACCTATGCCAATAAATTATACTAGCCAAGAAAGAGATAATCTTTTAGCCATACTCCGTCTTGGTAGAGCAAGTGCGATTAAAGCTAGTACACTTGCTGAATCACTTGGTTATCCAACAAGTGGGAATCAAGTAATACTAAGAAGTTTGATAAAAGAATGCATAGAAATTGATGGTGATTTAATTGGCGCTGAAACGGGCAACCCACCTGGTTTTTTTTTGATTTCAACGCTTACTGAACTGGAAAGATATTTGGACAGTTTAGAAAATAGAACACGAAAAGATAACGACAGAAGAAGCGCTTTGATTACTAATTGGAACAATCATAATAGAGTTCATACTACTAAACAAATATTGATTATTCAATAATGACAAAAGAATGGATTAAAGGATCAGATAACCATAATCTGCAATTCCAAAGAGAAACACTGCTGAATTATGGTATGAATCGATGGGGATTAAATAAAGCGTATAGTGTTGGATCAACATCGGAGTTAATTAGATCGTGTGCACCAAATACATATAATGAATGGGAAGAATTTTATTTTTTAAACGCGAAACAAAAAAAGAAAAATGGTTTAAATATAACAAGAGAATATATTAAAAGCCTTGGCCAAACATTGTACATTAAGCTATCAGAAGTTGTACAAAATGAGCTCGAATCAATCACAGAGGAAGAATGCATTGATTATGCATATAATTTAGTACTAAACCGGACTTTTGAGGGATACATTACAGAAAAAGAAACAATATATGGTCAATTACAAGATGCAGTAGGACAAAAAATTGAACCCGCTTCTGATATATGGGATAGAACCTATAGTGTTGACTTTTTTATTAAAATAAGGGACAAATATATTGGAATACAAATAAAACCAGTTGCTTCAGGACAGGCATTAAACCAATATCAATGGATTGAAATGCATAAAAAACATCATGAGAAATTTGAGAAGGAATATCAAGGTAAGGTATTTTTTGTGTTTTCAACCAAAAGTTCAAGTGGGAAAAAAAAGATATACAATGCAGAGATAATTGATCTAATTAAAGCAGAAATTAAACGCCTGCAACTATAACCATTTTGGTTCTCCGAACATTTTCGTGAAACCGCTTTTTTTTAATACGCCATCAGGCTATACCCATATCGAGTTTGCCACAGTAAAACAGGATCCTTGTTCGGTAACTTTCGAATTTATGAAACCCTCTTGCTGAGGCTTTTATCGTCTGAATTTTACTATTGAGACCTTCTGATACCGCGTTACTTACCCGATGCTTGAAGTAGTTCAATAGGTTGTCACGGTGCCGGTTTAGCATATCTTTCACCTCTATCATTGGAGTGAGTCCAGACTGGTCAACGGTATCGCTCCAGTATGATAAAAACAAGCCCCCGTGAACTTCGGTTGTCAAATTCCAGAACAATCTGAACCCGTTCTTGATCGACCAGGCAACCCCTGTTTTTAAGGGAACCTCTAAAAAGTGCCTTTTGATACATGTTGAAAAATGAGTATCCCCAAAATACTATTCCACAATAGTATCAAAAGCATAGCTCTTTGACATATTTTTGATGTAGAAATGCCTTGTTTGTTTTCGACTGGGCGCAGTTATCCCATGACCTGAGCATACTGGTCATGTAAAAAGACTGCAGAGACTGTTTTCTTGAGCTGTACACAACGCATCATGTTGTAGGTCAAATTGGTCAAGCCGATTTTTGCTGCTGCTCTGTAAAGACCGATTGTACGAACATGCATGGCATCCATACTGTTCGTCATAAAACCGAAAACATGCTCAACGAGAGCTCTTGTCTTTGATTTCAGGCGATTGGACGCTTTCTGTTCATCCGTTAGCGGGTGGTTTTTGAAACCTTTTTCATTGATCTGGCCTGTCATGCCACATGATTCGATACATTCTTCCTGACCGATATAGGCACTATCTCCGTACAGTATCTGACCGGCATCGTCTTTATCTATCAAGGTTTCAAGTTCTTGGGAGTCATGAGGTGAGGCACTGCTTACGGCGTATGTCGTG
>Ga0118677_10013293_pt1 | contig 11865 bp, 6 predicted proteins | sample AliMusrvi5mmetaG_FD_86154 | JGI IMG/M metagenome (GOLD analysis project Ga0118677, IMG submission 86154) | reverse complement strand
GTTCACGGTTTACTCTTTTCTTATGGACAAGCCTGCCCGTCTTTTTGTGATCGACGTCATGCCGCTGCTCTACCGTGGGCATTTCGTCTTCTTGCGCAACCCGCGCATGACCAGCGCGGGGGTCAACACCTCCGCGCTGCAGGGGTTTGCCTCGATTCTCTTCTCGATCCTCGACGAGCACGCGCCGTCCCACCTCGTGCTGGCGTTCGACTCCGCCACGCCGACCTTTCGCCACCAGCGTTATCCCGAATACAAGGCGCAGCGTCAGAAGGCACCCGAGGACATCGTTGCCGCCATCCCCATGGCCATCGAAATGGCCGCCGCGCTGCGCATCCCCGCTCTGCGCGTGGAAGGCTTCGAAGCCGATGACCTCCTGGGCACGCTCGCGGTCGAGGCCGCGAAGACCGGCCTGACCACCTGCCTTGTGACACCCGACAAGGATGCCGCCCAGCTTGTCAACGAGACCACCTTCCTGCTCCGCCCCGGCAAGGCTGGCGCGCCGCCGGAATTGCTCGACGCCGAAGGCGTCTGCCGCCTCTGGGGCGGTCTGCGCTCGCCGCGGCAGATGATCGACCTGCTCGGGCTCGAAGGCGACGCGTCGGACAACATTCCTGGCGTGGCAGGTGTCGGCGAGAAGACCGCGCTGGCGCTGCTGCAGCAGTACGGCACGCTCGACGAGATTCTCGCCCATGCCGCCGAGCTCAAGGGAAAGCTGGCCGAGAAGGTTGCCGCTGGCCGCGCCGACGCACTCCTCAGCCGCGAGCTCGCCACCATTCGCACCGACGTGCCGCTGCCAATCGCGATTGCTGATCTGGCGCGAGCCGAGCCGGACGGTGATGCGCTGCGCGCCGTGCTCGCCAAGTACGAACTAGTCCAGCTTGGGCGCAGATTGCTTGGCGAAACCGTCGCTGCCGTCGCGCCCGGCAAAACGTTCCGCACGCTGGCCGACACGCCACACACCTACACCTGCGTGCAGACCGAAGGCGAACTGGCTGCGCTGCTGCGCGAGCTGACCATTGCCCCGGAATGGGCTTTTGACACCGAGACCACCGGTGTCGAGGCGCGTCAGGCCCGGCTCGTCGGGATGTCGTTCGCCACGGCTCCCGGCCGCGCCTGGTACGTGCCGGTGCCGGCCGAGGCCGCGGCGCGCGACGCGCTGCTGGCGCGCTTTGCGCCGTTTTTTGCGAGCGCCAAAGCCGGCAAGGTTGCGCACAATCTCAAGTTCGACCTCACCATCCTGCGCCGCCACGGTCTGCGCCCCCTGCCGCCGGTGCACGACAGCATGCTGGCGCACTATGTCTACGACGCCGCCGAAAGGCATGGCCTCGATCACCTCGCGCGGTTGTTTTTGGACTACGACAAGATCACCACCGAACAGATAATCGGCGCAAAAGGCGCCGATCAGAAGAACATGGCCGACCTCGCACCCGGACAAATCTGCGACTACGCCGCCGAGGATGCCGACATCACGCTCCAGCTCTACCGGAAGCTGCAGCCGGAGGTCGTCAGCGGCGGCGGCCAGCGCGCGCTGGAGGAGTGCGAGGAGCCGCTGGTGGAAGTGCTGGCGGACATGGAAGATGAGGGGGTTCGCATCGATCCCGCCGTGCTGCAGGCATATTCGATCGAACTCGACCGCGAACTGCGCGCGCTGGAGGCGCGCATCGGCGAATACGCGAACGTGGCAAGCTCGGCCGCGGCTGCCGCGCCAGCCGGCGAGCTGGCGCTGACGTCCGACACCAGCCGCACCACGTTCAACCTGGCCTCGCCCAAGCAGATGGGCGAGCTGCTCTTCGACCGGCTCAAGCTCGACCCGGATGCCAGGCGCACCGCCTCGGGACAGTATGCCACGGACGAGGAGACCTTGCTGAGACTTGCCGGCCGCCACCCGATCATTGACCTGATCCTCGACCACCGCGCCTGCAGCAAGCTCAAATCGACTTACGTAGACAAGCTCCCCGAGTGCATCGACCCTGCTACCGGCCGCGTTCATACCACCTTCAGTCAGGCGCTGACCGAGACCGGGCGGCTGTCGTCGTCCAACCCCAACCTCCAGAACATCCCGATCCGCACCGAGCGCGGCCGGCCGATCCGCGCCGCATTCGTGGCGCGCGATGCGGACCACATGCTGGTCTCGGCCGACTACTCGCAGGTCGAACTGCGCGTGATGGCTGCGCTCAGCAACGACGAGGAAATGCGCGCGGCCTTCGCGCGCGGCGCGGATATTCACACGGAGACCGCGGTGCGCGTTTATGGCGTACTCCCCGCGCTGGTCACGCCCGAGATGCGCTCGCGCTGCAAGATGGTCAACTTCGGCATCATCTACGGCATCTCCGCCTTCGGGCTCAGCCAGCGCCTGGGCATCCCGCGCAAGCAGGCGGCAGATTTGATCGACGCCTATTTCACCCAGTATCCCGGCGTGAAGGCGTACATGGAAAAAACCATCGCCTTTGCCCGGGAGCACGGCTACGTGCGCACGGCGCTGGGGCGCCGGCGATTCCTGCGCGACATCAACTCGCGCAACGCCACCGCGCGCCAGGCCGCGGAGCGCAATGCCATCAACACGCCGGTGCAGGGGACGGCCGCGGATTTGATCAAGCTCGCCATGGTGCGCATCCACCACGAACTGCGCGAGCGGAAGATGCAGGGCCGCATGGTGCTGCAGGTGCATGATGAACTGCTCTTCGACGTGCCCCGGGCCGAGGAGGCGGTGGTGCGCGAGATCGTCCGGCGCTGCATGGTCAATGCCATGGATCTCGGCGTGCCGCTGGAGGTGGAGATCGGCAGCGGGCCGGACTGGCTAACGGCGCATTAAACGCTTGGTGGCCACAGAGGGCGTAGAGGAAGATAGAGACCGCAGAGGAAGTATTGGTGTCGGCTGCCGGGTTTTTATAATCTGGAATCTGCAATCAGGAATCTAAAACGCGGCCGTCCGGCGGGAACGCAGAAAACGGGAAGAGCGGTGTCGCCATGAACTTCAACGGACTGGGGATGCACCTGGGCAACCTTTCGCGGCTATCGCGGGCGCAGACGCGCTCGATCAGCGCGGAGAACTTCACGGGCGAGAAGGGGAAGGGCGGCATGGCCACGGAGGGTGTCGGCGGCCAGGCCGCCGTGGACCTGGGGCGCGGGTGGAAAATCTCGCCTGCGGTGAAGATTCTGGCCGGACAGACCTTCACGCTGGCGGATATCCGCGGGCCGGGCGCAATTCAGCATATCTGGATGACTCCCACCGGTACCTACCGCTTCAGCATCCTGCGCATTTACTGGGACGGCGAGGAGACGCCGTCGGTGGAGTGTCCGCTGGGCGATTTCTTTGCCAGCGCTTTCACCAGCTACAATGTTTTCGCGCCGATCAGCTCACTGGCGGTGTGCGTTAACCCCGGCAATGCCTTCAACTGCTACTGGGAGATGCCGTTCCGCCGCCAGTGCCGCATCACGGTGGAAAACATCGGGTTTGAAGATATGGGCATCTACTACCAGGTAGACTACACGCTCACCGAAGTGCCGGAGGATGCCGCGTATTTCCACGCGCAGTTCCGGCGCACCAATCCACTGCCGTACAAAGCGGTCTACACGATTCTTGATAACGTCAAGGGTTGGGGGCACTACGTCGGTACCTATCTGGCCTGGGGCGTCAACAGCAACGGCTGGTGGGGCGAGGGCGAAATCAAGTTCTTTCTCGACGGCGACGGCGAGTTCCCGACCATCTGCGGCACAGGGACCGAGGACTATTTCTGCGGCTCGTACAACTTCGAGAACAAGGTCACGAAGCAGTACCAGGAGTTCACCACCGCCTACGCGGGGATGCCGCATGTGGTGCGGCCGGACGGGCTCTACATCTCGCAGCAGCGATTCAGCCTCTACCGCTGGCACATCATGGACCCCGTACGGTTCGGGAAGGACCTGCGCGTGACCATCCAGGCGCTCGGCTGGCGCGCCGGCAAGCGCTACCTGCCGCTGCAGGACGACATCGCCTCCGTGGCCTTCTGGTACCAGACCGAGCCGCACGCTAGATTTCCATCCCTGCCGGAACGCGACGGGCTGGAGATCAACTGATGACGTTCTTTGTGGAATCGGTCATGGGAGGGTGATATGCCGCTGGATTTCGACGCTCTGGCGCGCACGCCGCGCCGCTTTCAGAAGCATGAGCGCATCTGGGTGGGGCATGCGCCGACCCTGGCCATTACGCCGGTGGCCGACGGGCGCACCGGCGCCTACGAGGCCAACCAGGCGGCCACTTGGCGGCTGGTGGAGCGCGTCCACCGCCTGCTGGCCGATCAGGTCGTGCTGGCGGACGGCTTCCGTCCGCGTATCGTGGTGGCGCCGGAGATTGTCTACGGTGCCCGGACCGCAGCTCTGGCCCAGACCCACTATGCCCGCGAAGGGGTGAGTGCCAACATCTGGGTAAGCCGCTCCTGGGCGTACAGCGATGAACTGATGGGTGCCTGCATGGGTGTCGGATCCACCGAATGGCAGCAGGCCGCCTACGGCCTGAACCAGACCGACCGCCCCGGCGCGGTTTGGCTCAAGGCGTTTTGTTCGGCCATGGACGAGAAGATGCGCCCCATCTTCAGCATTTACAACCCCGACCTGGAATCGGAGGATGGCCCGCTGGCGCCGTACGTGGCCACCCGGCTGGTGCGGTTTGCGCGCGCCGCCTGTGCCGTGGCGGAGATGCGGGGGAAGAACTACCTCGGCATCGGCGGCGTCTCCATGGGGATCATCGGCAGCGATGTGCGGCGCAACACGCTGCTGCACTACTTCGGCATGGGGGCCGTCTCCGTCGACATGGCGGAGGTGCGCGGCCGTATGGATGAGGGATTCTACGATCGCGCCGAGGTCGCCCGTGCGTGCGACTGGCTGCGGAAGCACATCCGGCTCGATTTCGGCAAAGGACGACGCCCGCTGCCGCCAGACCGCCTGCTGGAAGAGTGCGTGAAGATGACTGTGATCGTGCGCGACCTCATGGTGGGGAATCCCGCGCTGGCAGCTCGCGACGTGGAGCGGGCGCAGGGGCACAACGCCATTGCCGCCGGCACGCAGGGGCAGCGCGCGTGGACCGACCATTACCCCAATTTCGACCTGGTGGAATCGATGCTCTGCAGCTCGTTCGACTGGAACGGCTGGCGCCCGCCCATGGTGGTCGCCACGGAGAACGACTGCAAGAACGCCATCGGGATGCTGGTGGCGCTTCTGCTCACAGGGACACCGCAGCTCTTTGCCGACATCCGCACCAACTGGACGCCGGCCAGCGTCCGCCGGGCCACGGGGGTGGATGTGCGGAAGCTCGTCCCCGACGGCTTTATCGACAAGCGCAACTCCGGCGCCGGCGCGCTTGATTTCGCGGCTTCGCCCTATGCGGCAGCCGGGGCGCGGCGCAACGCGGACATCCGGGCAGTGTACGAGGCGCTGCGCCACATGCCCGAACAGCAGACGCGCTTTGTTGCGGCTTGCTGCCGCGGCACCACGTACCGGAGTGCGGTGCTGGAGTATTTCCGCGGGGATGGACTCTCCAGCCAGTTCCACACGCCGGGACTGCTCCCCATGACCGCCTACCGCTACAACGTTCTCGGCGACGAGGTGACCTGCTCGGTGGTCGAAGGGGTGACCGTGGACCTGCCGGCCAAGGCTGCTCGCTATATCACCGAACGGACCGACAAGAGCTGGCCCGAGACGTTCTGGGTGCCACGTGGGATGAGTTCATTTGACTATATGCGCCGCATCGGCCCCAACCACGACGCCAACAGCTTCGGCCACATCGGTGCCGACCTGCTCACGTATAACGCCATGCTGCGCATTCCGGTCGACCTGCACAACGTCCCCGCGGAGGAGATCTTCCGCCCGACGTTGTGGGACCGCGTTGGCGGCGACGACTTCCGCGCCTGCGCAAAGCTCGGGCCAGTGTATGCCTGAAGGCGGCGCGCGATGCGGATGCGTCAGCCCGCTGGATACGTGGTGGTTGAGGTTCGTGGCGCTTGACGCCGGAAAGCAATCACCTCTCGAGCAGCGCCCGGATTTGGTCCGCCACGGCGTCGGTGGCGGCGCGGCCGGCGGCAATGGCCTGGGCGGAGCGGTGGAATTCGAGCGTTTCGATGTCGCCGACCAGCGGCTGGATGAGCAGCGCGGGCGGATGGAGCTTCAGGCGGCTGCGGGTGATCTGGTTCTCTGCTATGCGCACGGAGCGCGTGAGTACGTCGAAGATCGAGAGTCCCGGCGTCTCGCGGCGGAACCAGCGCTGCATGGCGTCGGCCATGGCACCCTGCATGCGCGGCGCCGACTGGCCGGCGTGCGCCATGATGGCGTCGACGGCGTCGGCCACAGCGCGGTTGGCGGGCTGTGCGTCCACGGCGGGCGGCGGTTCCTGGCCGCGGCCAGATTGGAGGTTGACGTCCACGGCGATGACGAGATCCGCGCCTAGAAGTTCGGCCACATCCACGGGAACCGGGTTGATCATGCCGCCGTCCACGAGGTGGCGTCCGTCGCGCAGGGCGGGAACGAAAATGCCGGGGATGGCAATGCTGGCGCGGATGGCTTCCACCACGCCGCCCTGGCGGAGGATCACTGGCTCGCCGGAAAGGAGGTCGGCGGCCACGGTGGCGAAGGGGAGGGGAAGATCCTCGATGCGCGCCACGCCGACGATCTCCTGAAGAAACTGCTGGATTCGCTTGCCGGTCAGAAGGCCGGCGCGCGGGAAATTGACTTCGACGAACAGGGCGGCCACACGGCGCCAGTCGAGGCGATGCGAGAGGTTTTCGAGCACGTCGAGCCGGCCTGCGGCAAACGTGGCACCCATAATCGAACCGATGCTGGTGCCGGCCACGCAGGAGACGGGGACACCCAGTTCGCTGAGGCGGCGCAGTACGCCCACGTGCGCCCAGCCGCGTGCACCACCGCTGCCCAGGGCCAGGCCGATGCGCGGCAAACGGGCGGTCGGAGACGTCTTGCGGCTGGAGGGCGGCATGCGCGAGATCATGCAGGGCAAGGCAGGTGTTGTCAATCGGCAGCAAGAACATAGCGAGCATTGATCTGTTGCCGCCTGCAGGCGCCTTCCGCCACTGCTCCATTCTGCACGCCTCATCCCGTTCCGCATCCGGCGGAGCTTGAAGTCAGCGCAACAGGCTGGTAAAGTAATTTGGTTTTTGCGTGTCTCGCCCGGACGGCGGGACGTTAACCCGAGTGCCAGCGCCCTGCATTGTCAGTGGCCGGAATTGGAGAAGCACCATGGCGATGAAGAAAACGGTCCGCAAGGTTGCGGTCCGGAAGCCCCTGCCCCGGAAGAGTTCTGCGAAGAAGGCAGCGGTCAAGAAGGTCAACAAGTACGTCTATCCGTTCGGCGGCGGCAAGGCCCAAGGCAATGCGTCGATGAAGAATCTGCTCGGTGGTAAGGGCGCGAACCTGGCCGAGATGTGTCTGCTCAACATTCCCGTGCCGGCCGGTTTCACGATCAGCACCGAATGCTGCACGGCGTATTACGAGAACGAATGCAAGCTGCCGGCCGCGCTGACCGACCAGGTGATTGCTGCGCTGCGCAAGACCGAAGAGATCATGGGCAAGCAGTACGGCAATCCGGCGAACCCGCTGCTCGTCTCCTGCCGGTCCGGCGCGCGCTCTTCCATGCCCGGCATGATGGATACCGTGTTGAACGTCGGCCTCTGCGCAGCGACCATCCCCGGCATGATCCAGAAGACCGGCAACGCCCGCTTCGTGTGGGATTCCTACCGCCGCCTGATCATGATGTACGCCGACGTGGTGATGGAGAAGGCCGAGGGACTGGAACCAGCACAGGGCAAGGGCATCCGCAAGATCATGGATGAGACCCTGGACCAGTTCAAGCATGCCCGTGGCTGCAAGTCCGACACAGACCTCAAGGCCGATGATTTGAAGCTGCTGGCGGACGAGTTCAAGAAACTGGTCGTCCAGCACCTTGGCAAGGCGTTTCCTGACGACCCCATGGCCCAGATGTGGGGCGGCATTGCTGCTGTGTTTAAGAGCTGGAACGGCAAGAAGGCCATTTCCTACCGCCGCATCGAGGGAATTCCGGACGAGTGGGGCACCGCGGTCAACGTGCAGGCGATGGTGTTCGGCAACATGGGCGATTCCTCCGCCACAGGCGTGGCCTTCACCCGTGACCCGGCCACCGGCGACAACACCTTCTACGGCGAATGGCTTGTCAACGCGCAGGGCGAGGACGTGGTGGCCGGTATCCGCACCCCGAGCCCGATCAACGACGACACCAAGAACGAGCAAAACAAGCATCTGCACAGCATGCAGGAGGCGATGCCGGGCACCTATAAGCAGCTCTTCGCCATCCGCAACACGCTCGAGAAGCATTACACGGACATGCTGGACATCGAGTTCACGATCGAGGAAGGCAAGCTCTGGATGCTGCAGTGCCGCGTCGGCAAGCGCACCGGCACCGCGGCGCTGAACATGGCCATGGACATGCTGGCTGAGCGCCTGATCGACCAGAAGACTGCCGTGATGCGCGTCGAGCCCCAGCAGCTCGACGAACTGCTGCATCCGATCATCGATCCCAGGGCCGAGAAGGATGCCAAGCCCCTCGTCAAGGGCCTGCCGGCTGGTCCGGGCGCCGCTAGCGGCGTGCTGGTGTTCACCGCCGAGGATGCCGTGGCCTCGCACCGCGCCGGCAAGACCTGCATCCTGTTGCGCGAAGAGACCAACCCCGAGGACGTCGAGGGAATGCGCGCGGCCGTCGGTATCCTGACCGCCCGCGGCGGCATGACCTCCCACGCGGCCCTCGTGGCGCGCGGCTGGGGCAAGTGCTGCATCGTCGGCGCCGGTGGACTGCACGTTGACGCCAAAAGCAAAACGGCCAAGGTCGCGGGCACAGAGATCGTGCTGAAGGAAGGCGACGTCGTCACGCTCAACGGTTCCCGCGGCCACGTCTACGTGGGTTCTATGCCCATGATCGACGCGACCGAGAATCCGCGCTTTCAGAAATTCATGACCATGGCCGACAAGTTTCGCACCATGGGCGTGCGCACCAACGCCGACACGCCGGCGGACGCCCGCGTTGCCCGCGCCTATGGCGCCGAGGGCATCGGGCTGTTCCGCACGGAGCACATGTTCTACGGCGAGGGGAGCGATCAGCCGCTCTTCCTGCTGCGCAAGATGATCCTCAGCACCTCGCTGGACGAGCGTCGCAAGGCCCTCGACGAGTTGATCGTCTTCGTCAAGCGCGACATCAAGGCCACCCTGGAAGCCATGGAGGGCCTGCCGGTCACAGTCCGTCTGCTCGACCCGCCGCTGCACGAATTTGTGCCGCAGGGAGCCGAGAAGCAGGCCGAACTGGCTGCGGCGCTGGGCATCTCCGCCGAGGACATTAAGAAGCGCGGCGAGGCCTTGCATGAGAACAACCCCATGATGGGGCATCGCGGCGTACGCCTCGGCATCACCTATCCGGAAGTGACCGAGATGCAGGTGCGCGCGATTTTCGAAGCGGCAGCCGAACTGATCAAGGACGGCAAGAAGTGCCGCCCCGAGATCATGGTCCCCGTGACCTGCGACGTGAACGAACTCAAGCACCAGAAGGCTCTCTGCCTGAAGGTGCACGACGAAGTCTGCGCCAAGTACGGCCTGAAGAAGCTCGAGCACCTCTACGGCACGATGATCGAAATCCCGCGCGCCTGCCTGTTGGCCGACCGCATGGCGCAGGAGGTTTCGTTCTTCTCGTTCGGCACGAACGACCTCACGCAGATGGGGTTCGGCTTCAGCCGCGACGACATCGGCGGCTTCCTGCAGGACTACCTGGACAAGAAGATCCTGGCAGCCGATCCGTTTCAGACGATCGACCAGGATGGCGTCGGTCAGCTGATCCAGATGGCTGTGCAGAAGGGGCGCGCGACGCGGCCCGACCTCAAGGTCGGCATCTGCGGTGAGCAGGGCGGCGACCCGGCGTCGGTGAAGTTCTGCTTCAAGAGCGGCCTCTCCTACGTCTCGTGCAGCCCGTACCGCGTGCCGATCGCGCGGCTGTCTGCGGCGCAGGCGGCGCTGGCGGCAGAGAAGGGCAAGAAGTAAGCCGCGCCTGCCGGACGGTGTGCCCAACGGCGGTCCGGGAAACCGGGCCGCCGTTTTTTGTTGGGCGAAGGGTGTGGGCCGCTTGCAACCTGGCGTGTTCTTTGCCATTATGACCGGGGACGCGTGTCGGAGGAAGCGTTATGGAGCTGATCTACCATTCGATCCTGACCCTGTCCGGCTATCTGCGACCCCATCTGGACAAGGTGGCCATTTCCCTGGCGGCCACGGTCCTGTTCCTGTACGGCGAGCAGATTCACAGCGTTGTCAAGGGGTTGATCAAGGACCTGCCGTTCCTGCTCCGGCTCCTGTTCTTGGTGCTGGTCTGCGCCTTCGGCTACGGTACGCTGGTATACGCCTTTACGCGGTTGTGCGAAGCCGGGCTGAAATTGCTGGATAATTCCACCCTTTCGATCGTGGTGATCGGGGTGTTTCTGCTCATTGGCCTTCTGGCAGAGCGCAAGAAGGCGATCTAGCCGGACATAGACTTCTAACGCCCCGAAAACAGCGCGAACACACTTGTTTTCATCTATTTACGTCGGCATTTGCGCTTGTGCCGGCAAAGCCATAAATGTTATTGTTCAAATGGCTCGGAGAGTGTGTCCTTTTTTTGTCTCGGGAGTTGATCAACATGCGTTTTTTGGGCTGTGCTCGGCGCGGATGGGGCAAGATTCTGGCGGTTGCAGCGCTGCTCCTCCTCTCGGCGGGATGTTCGTGGACAATCCGGCAGTTTATGGGCGCGCCGGCGCCTTTTCCGGCTCCTGTGGTGGAGGAACCCAAGATTCGGCCGGGGATATCCCTGAAAATCACCGTGATGTCAGCCGGGAGGGCAGAGGACCAGGCGGTCACGGTCTCGCAAGCCGGCACGGTGACATTGCCGTTGATCAATGCCGTGAAGTGCGACGGGTTGACGCTGCAGGAGTGCCAGGAGAAGCTGAAGTCGGTCTACGCAGAGTTCATGCAGAATCCGCAGATTACGGTGCAGCTCCTGTACGGCGGCGCGGACATGCTTTCGCCGTGGGGGACGGTGCTGGTTCTGGGAAAAGTTGGACGGGAGGGGCCTGTCAATATTCCGTCGACCTGCGACCTGACGGTGACCCGCACATTGCAACTGGCTGGTGGCATTACGGCTCTCGGCAACCAGAACAAGGTAAAGATCACCCGGAAACTCAAGGATGGCAAGACGTGTTCCACCGAAGTGGACGTGGAAGAGATTGGCACCCACGGGAAGCGTGAAAATGATTACATTCTCCAGGCGGGTGATGTGCTCTGGGTTCCGGAGATTAATTGGTAGCCGAGTGTCGGCTTGCGTGGAACGTAAAATAGCTCGGGGTAACAAGCTGTTTTATGTGAAACAGATAACTTGCAGGACGCTCGCACAAACTTTACAATACCACCTCATAACTCTGTGTCTGCCCAGCGGTGTATGCCAAGGGAAGGGACGAGAAGTGGGCGGGATGGCAGGAAAGGCGGCTAGCAACATGAAAAGACTGATTCTGTCCGGTATGACAGCACTGGCGGTTCTGATGGTATGTGCGCAAGATGCGGGTGCTCCCGCACGTTCTCAGGCGTGGAAGGATAGCGTTGCGAATGTGGTGAACGACCCGACGAAAGTTGCGGACGCACTGCAGACGCTGTCGGCAGCCGACCGGGCCGCATTTGCCCAGGATGTGCTTGCGGTGCTGATTTCCAAGCAGGCGGTTATGCCGGCCGCAGACGTGCCGGCATGGCAATCGGAGTTCAGTGCGATGGCGGCCGCTCTCGTTTCGGGATCTGGGGATGCGAGTAAGTCGGTATTGGGCGCCGTGGCCTCTGCCGTTGTGGCTTCCT
>Ga0118677_10013291_pt1 | contig 11867 bp, 10 predicted proteins | sample AliMusrvi5mmetaG_FD_86154 | JGI IMG/M metagenome (GOLD analysis project Ga0118677, IMG submission 86154) | reverse complement strand
ATTCGTCGAACTGGTCGCCCACGCCAAGAGCCTGGCCGCCATCAGCGACGGCGTGTTCGACCCCACCATCCAGCCGGTGTGGCAGCTCTATCTCAGCCACTTCACCGCCGCCACCGTCGATCCCGCCGGCCCGTCGCGCCAGGATCTGGACGCCGCCCTGGCGCTGGTCAACTGGCGCGACATCCAGATCGACGCCGCCGCCCGCCGGGTGTCCTTCGCCCGCCCCGGCATGGCGCTGACCCTCAACGCCCGCGCTCAAGGGTTCATCACCGACAAGGTGGCCACCGTGCTGCGCTCCCATGGCTTCACCCAGATGCTGGTGGACATGGGCGAGCCCCGCGCGCTGTCGACCAAGCCGGACGGCTCGGCCTGGCATATCGGCATCGCCAACCCGGCCGACCAGTCCAAGGCCATCACCTCCGTCGATGTGGTCGACAAGTGCGTGTCCACCTCGGGCGGCTACGGCACCCTGTTCGACGAAGCCGGCAAGTTCCGCCCCGAATACTCGGCGCTGGCCCCGCTGGGCGATGCCCGCATGGGCGCCAATCCGAATGCCAACGGGGGCCTGCTGCTGAAAGACCTCGCCCTGCCGGATTTCAACAACTACGCCGTTGCCGTGCCGACTCCCGGCGGCGTGGACGGCGAAGCCACCCGCGTCATGGGCGTCTACCTGCGCGACGTTATGAAGCTCAACATGGCGCGGCAGAACTTCCGCGTCGTGGCGCCCGATGAAACCTCCTCCAATCGCTGGAACGCCCTGTTCGACGTCACCACCCGCATGTCCACCGCGGAAATCCGGCCCGATGACGATCATGTTTCACCCGAAGGCCGCGTCATGGAAGTGCTCAGCGAGCACATGTGCCAGGGCTGGCTCGAAGGCTATCTGCTCACCGGCCGCCACGGCTTCTTCTCCTGCTATGAAGCCTTCGTGCATATCGTCGACTCCATGTTCAACCAGCACGCCAAGTGGCTCAAGGTCTGCCGCACCATCCCGTGGCGCCGCCCCGTGGCCTCTCTGAACTATCTGCTGACCTCGCACGTCTGGCGGCAGGATCATAACGGCTTCAGCCACCAGGACCCCGGCTTCATCGACCATGTGATCAACAAGAAGGCCGAAGTGGTGCGCGTCTATCTGCCGCCGGACGCCAACACGCTGCTCTCCGTCACCGATCACTGCCTGCGCAGCCGGAACTACGTCAACGTGATCGTGGCCGGCAAGCAGCCGTCGCCGCAGTGGCTGAACCTGGATGACGCGCGCCGTCACTGCACTGCCGGCCTCGGAATCTGGGAGTTCGCCAGCAACGATACCGGCGCCGAACCGGACGTAGTGATGGCCTGCGCGGGCGATGTTCCCACCCTCGAAACCCTGGCCGCGGTCGACTGGCTGCGCCACCATATCCCGGACCTCAAAATCCGCGTCGTGAACGTCGTGGATCTCATGACCCTGCAGCCGCAGTCCGAGCATCCGCATGGTCTGCCCGATAAAGAATACGATTCTCTTTTCACCAAAAACCGCCCGATCATCTTCAACTATCACGGCTACCCGTGGCTGATCCACCGGCTCACCTACCGGCGCGCCAACCAAAGCCTGCACGTGCGCGGCTACAAAGAAGAGGGCACCACCACCACGCCGTTCGACATGTGCGTGCTCAATGAAATCGACCGTTTTCACCTGGCGATGGACGTGATCGACCGCGTGCCGCGCCTGGCCGATATTTCGTCGCACCTGCGCCAGGAACTCCGCGACAGACTTACCGACCACCACTGCTACATCCGCCTGCACGGCGAGGACATGCCGGAAGTGGCCAACTGGCGGTGGCCGTCCGAATGAAAGTCCTGGTCCTGAACTCCGGCAGTTCTTCGGTGAAGTATGAACTCTGGGAAACAAGTCCGGAAGCGATTGCCGCCAATTCCGACACTCTGATTAAACGGGGAAATGTGGAGCGCGTGGACGATATCGACCAGGCGCTCCACACCGTCTTCGACGATCTGGGCGCGTTGTCGGTGGACGCCGTGGGGCACCGCATCGTCCACGGCGGCGCGAAATACACGGCGTCCGTCCTGGTGGATGCGCAGGTCGAGAAGGACATCGAAGACCTGGGCGAACTGGCCCCTCTGCACAATCCACATAACCTGGCAGGCGTCCGCGCGGCGCAGCGGCGTCTGCCGTCGGCGCGCCACGTGGCTGTGTTCGACACCGCGTTTCACCATACCCTCCCGCAAATCGCCTATGCCTACGGGCTGCCGTTCGAATACCTGACCGAGCGGAAAATCCGCCGCTACGGCTTCCACGGCATCTCCCACCGCTACGTGTCCTGGAAGTTCGCGGAACTGCACGGCAAGAGCCGGGAGCAGTACCGGCTCATCACCTGCCACCTGGGCAACGGCTGCTCGGTCTGCGCAATCGAATACGGAAAATCGATCGACACCTCCATGGGCTTCACGCCGCTCGAAGGTCTGTTGATGGGCACCCGCGCCGGTGACGTGGATGCGGGAGCGATTCTGCACCTCATCACGCAGGATCGCCAGTCGCCGCTCGAAGTGCTCAAAATGCTGAACAGCGAGAGCGGGCTGAAGGGTCTGTCCGGCGTCTCCAACGACATGCGCGACGTGCAGAAACACGCGGCGGCGGGCGAACCGCGCTCGCAACTCTCCGTCGATATGTTCTGCTACCGCGTGCGCAAATACATCGGGGCGTATCTGGCCGCGATGGACGGCGCGGACGCGCTGATCTTCACCGGCGGCATCGGGGAAAATTCGCCGGAAATCCGCGCGCAGATCTGCTCAAAGACCGCAAGCCTCGGCATCTCTCTCGATGCCGCCGCGAACACCGCAAAAAGCGGCGAGCCCCGACAGATCGGCCACGGCCGGGTACCGGTCTGGGTGGTGCCGACACAGGAGGAACTGCTCATCGCCCGGGATACGCTGCGTTGTATCCTGAATATCCCGCATGAGTGAGCTGACAAACGAATCACTGCAGGAATTGGTCCAGGGATTTAAAAACGGCACGTGGCCGGGCTCAAACTGGAAGCACGCGCATCATCTGATGCTCGCCGCCTGCTACATTCTGGACCATGAAGACGCGCTGCAGCGCCTCCGCGCCAACATCCCGCTCTACAACCTGAGTCAGGGCGGCCAGAACACGCCCGACTCGGGCTATCACGAAACCCTCACCGTCTTCTGGTATGAGATCGTCCGCGATTTCATCCAGGCTCTGCCCGCCGGCTTGCCGCGCGTCGAAATCGTGCGGCTCGTGGTCGACGAATTCGCCCCGCAACGCGACCTGTTCCGCCGCTATTACGATTTCGACGTGGTTAAGTCGCGGGAAGCTCGTGCCGTGTGGATACCGCCGTCGCGCGCAGTGCCAGATACAGTCCCGCCGCAGCCAGAGCCAGCGAAATCCACTGCTCCAGCGTGAACGGCCCGCCCAGCGGATTCGAGGCATCGTGCATGCGCAGGAACTCCACCCCGAACCGGACCAGCCCGTAGAGCAGAAAGTACATCCCGATAATCGACCCGTCCCGGTGCGGCTTGTTCAGGCGCCAGATCAGAATCGCGCAGATAATCCCCTCGGCGAACGCCTCGTAAAGCTGCGTGGGATGCAGCGGAATTCCCAGCGGCACGCCGGTCGTCACATCCTGATTCGTGAACGTAACGGCCCAGGGAAGATGCGTCGGTCTGCCCCAGCAGCAGCCAGCCGCGAAACATCCCAGCCGGCCAATGCCGTGCCCAATGGCCACACCCGGTGCGAACACATCGCAGGTGGTGAGCACGGGCATCTTCTGCGCGCGCATGTAGACCACGGCGAAAACCAGCGCCAGCACGAAGCCGCCGAAGAAGATCCCGGCGCTCTGCAGCGTGGCCAATGAGAAAATCTCCGCCGGGTGCGTGCGGAACTCCGGGTCGAGCGCGATCATCAGCAACTTCGCGCCCAGCATGCCGACCAGCGCGCAGTAGACGCCCAGATTAATCACGTTCTCTGTATTCAGCCCGCGTTCTTTGGCAAAGCGCGCCGACAGCCAAAGCGCCGTCAGAAACGCAATGGCCACCAGCAGGCCATAACTCGGCATGGAGAAGCTCGCAATGTGAAACAGTCTGGGGAACATATCAGGCGCCTGCTTCCTTTTTATTCACCAATAACATGCTGAGAATCAGCAATCCCGCTCCCACGCAAATCGCGGAATCGGCCAGATTAAAAACATACCAGTGCCACTCGCCTGCGTGGAAGTCGAGAAAATCCGTCACCATGCCGGCATGGGCGCGGTCGTAGACATTGCCCACGGCGCCGCCGAAAATCAGCGAAAGCCCCGTGCCCGTGAGCCGGTCCTGCTTGTCGATCTTCCACAGCATGGCCGCCAGAATTGCCACCGCGACCACCGACACGGCAATCAGAATCATGGTGCGCAGCGGGCTCGGATTCTCCTGGAACATCCCGAACGCCACGCCCGCATTGCTCGACCGCACGATGTTAAAGAAGCCCGGAATCACCACCGTGCTGTCGAACGCGTCATAACGCGTTTCGATAATCCACTTCGACCAGCGGTCGACAGCAAACACGCCCGCCGCAGTCAGAAACGCCTGCAGCCTGCGGCTAAGCATCCGGCCGGAAGTCCTTCACCACCGCGGCGCAAAACGCGCAGCAGGTGGGATATTCGGGCGCGCTGCCCACATCGTGCGTGTATTTCCAGCAGCGCTCGCACTTCGTGCCGGTCGCCCGGGTGATGCTGACGCCGGGTTCGGCGCCCTCCGCCAGATCCACGGCCGACACGATGAACAGGCCCGGCAGTTCCGCGGCATGTTCCTGCAGCAGAGCCAGCAGATCCTTCTCGGCCGTGATGTGAACGTGCGCTTCCAGCGGCGCTCCGATAGTCTTTTCCTGCCGCGCGGCTTCCAGACTCTTCAGCACCGTGTCGCGCAGCGGAATCATCTCGTCCCAAGCCTGCAGACGCTGCCGGTCGTGGATGCCTTCACTGAGTTCCGCGGCTTCCGGGAAGTACGCCATATGCACACTGCCCTGCCCGCCCAGATGCGGCCAGATCTCTTCCATAGTAAAGCTGAGCACCGGCGCGAACAGACGCACCAGCGCGTAGGAAAGCCGGTACAGCGCCGTCTGCGCGGAGCGGCGCGCCAGCGAAGTCTTCCCGCTGGTGTACAGCCGGTCTTTGAGAACGTCGAAATAGATGGAACTCAGATCGGCCGTCGCGAAATCGTACACCGCCCGATACACCTTGTGAAACGCATACTCGCTGAACCAGATCCGGCAGCGCGCCACCAACTCTTCGGCGCGCACCAGGATCCACTGGTCGATCCCGAACAGCTGATCGCCCGCCACCGCGTCGGTCGCGGGATTGAAGTCGTGCAGGTTGCCCAGTGCGTACCGGAACGTGTTCCGGATCTTCCGATAAGCTTCCGAAAGTCGCGTCAGGATCACCGGTGAAATGCGCACATCCTCGGCGAAATCCACCGAAGAGGTCCACAGGCGAATCAACTCCGCCCCGTACTCTTTGATGATCTCTTCCGGAGCGACGCCGTTACCGATGGATTTCGAAAGCGGGCGTCCATCCGCATCCAGCGTCCAGCCGTGCGTGGCCGTTTCGCGATAAGGCGCGGAGCCCTTCAGCCCGACGCCGATCAGCAGCGAACTCTGGAACCAGCCGCGATACTGGTCGCCGCCTTCCATGTACATATCGGCCGGCCAGCGCAGCCCGTAATCGTCGTTGAGCGTCGCCAGGTGGCTGGAACCGGAATCGAACCAGACATCCAGAATGTCGTTTTCTTTGGTAAACGCGGACGACCCGCATTTCGAACAGGTCGTGCCTTCGGGAACGAACTGATCGGCCGTGCGCTCAAACCAGATATCCGCGGAATGCTGGGCGAAAAGGCTGACTACGCTGTCCAGGATCTTGCGATCCGTCAGCGGATGCCGGCACTGGCCGCAATAGAACACGACAATCGGCACGCCCCAGACACGCTGCCGCGAAATACACCAGTCCGGCCGTGACGAAACCATGTTGGAGATCCGGTCGTTGCCCCAGCCGGGAATCCACTTCACGGCGTTGATGGCATCGAGCGCGGTGCTGCGCAGGCCGTTGTTGTCCATCCCGATAAACCACTGTTCGGTGGCCCGGAAGATGGTCGCATTGTGGCAGCGCCAGCAGTGCGGATACGAGTGTTCGATGTTTTCGAGACCCAGCAGCGCGCCATGCGCTTTCAGGATTTCGACCACCAGGGGATTGCCTTCCCAGATCGTCTTGCCGAGCAGTTCTTCCGGTAGCGGAACCTGCCCTTCCACATTGATAAAGCGCCCGGCGCCATCCACCGGACAGTAGACCGGCAGCCCGTACTGCAGCCCGGCCACGTAATCTTCCTGGCCATGCCCCGGCGCCGTATGAACCGCTCCGGTGCCTTGTTCCAGCGTGACATGATCGCCCAGCATCCCGATCGACGGGCGGCCGAGAAACGGATGCCGGAACACCGTGCCGTCCAGCTTCTGCCCGTGAAACCGCGCGACGACCTGCGGTTCCTGCCAGCCGCACTTCTGAGCGGTCACACTCAGCAAATCGCTGGCGACAATGTAAACGTCCCCCGCCACTTCCGCGCCGACGTACTCGTATTTCGGATTATAAGAGATTCCCAGGTTCGCGGGAATCGTCCAGGGCGTCGTGGTCCAGATGAGCCCGTACACCTTTTTCCCTGCCAGTTCCGCCGCAATCGACGCGGCGTCCGAAGTCAGCTCGAACCGCACCCAGATGGACGGGCTCTTGTGGTTCTCATACTCCACTTCCGCCTCGGCCAGCGCGGTCCGGTCATGGATGCACCAGTTCACCGGCTTCAGGCCCTTGTAGACATAACCCTTATCGAGGAAGTCCACAAACGCGCCCGCGATCACGGCCTGGTACTTCGGGTTCATCGTGAGATACGGACGGTCCCACGAACCGAGCACGCCCAGACGCTTGAAGTCCTGCCGTTGCAGGTCGATCCACTTCTCGGCGTATTTCCGGCAGGCCCGGCGGATCTGCACCGCGGTCATCTGCGCTTTTTTCGCGCCCAGTTCCAGGTCGACTTTGTGTTCGATCGGCAGGCCGTGACAGTCCCAGCCCGGCACGTACGGCGCGTCGTAACCCGACATCGTTTTCGACTTGACGATGAAATCCTTGATGATCTTGTTGAACGCGGTCCCGAGGTGGATCCGGCCGTTGGCATACGGCGGACCGTCATGCAGAATCCAGGTGGGCTTCCCCTCGCGGGACTTTCGAATCTGTCCGTAAAGATCCTCCGCGGCCCAGCGGGCGAGCATCTTCGGCTCTGCCTGCGGCAGGTTGGCCTTCATGGAAAAATTCGTTCGAGGCAGATTAAGAGTCTGCTTCAAATCAGTGTTCGGGGGAGTCATCGGAGGGATCTCTTTCATTGTACGAGAGATGGCAATTCGGGGACCGGGATGTCAGGGAAATGTTCGCGTCGCTATGGTTATCTCCGCTGTGCGTGTTCACGGAACTTCCAGCCAGTTGGAGACACGACCTGCTGCCCGGACAGGGTGCCGGAGCGGAATCGTGAGAAAGTTCGCCCACCAAGATTCGGGAACAACGATCTTCCCAAATAGCGTGGCAGAATTTCGATGTGGACGATCAGAACCAGACAGTGAACAGGGCCACTATTCGGCGAGGACCAACCGCATCGCCTTACAGTCCAAACCGCTTCAGCGCCTCACGTTCCCGCTCGAAATCCGGCAAGGTGTAATCCTGGAAAATGCCGTGGGCCTTCAAGAATCCGTCCAGCTGAATCCGGGCGAAACCGAGCATTTCGCTCAGCTCTGGTTCCGTTATCCGACCCACCCGGAGTTGCTCCAGACTGAACTCTTCGAGGGCGCGACGTGACAGTCCATCCGGAATCGGAACCGTCGCGCCCATGAAACTTACCTTTTAAACCATCGCCGCGGTATTGCTCAGCTCACCAATCTCCGGTATCCGGATCTTCACCACATCCCCGGGCGCCAGCGCGACTTCTTCCGTCACGATAATCCCCGTCCCCGTGCAAAGCACCGTCCCCGAAGGAACCGGATTCGACCGCACCAGATACTCCACAATCTGCTCGATCTTTCGGTGCAGCTTCGCCGTCGAAGTCGATCCCGAAAAACGCACCACGCCGTCCCGCACAATTTCGCACGTCATCTGCAGGTTGTACGGATCCTGAATCTCATCCGTCGTCACAATCACCGGACCCAGCGCGCAGCACGCCGTGTAAACCTTCGATTGCGGCAGATACAAAGCGTTTTCCCGCTCGATATCCCACGCCGAAACGTCATTGGCCAGCGTGTACCCGACAATCTTTCCCTTGCGGCCCAGCACCACCGCGAGTTCCGGCTCGGGCGCCGTGAACTTCGAGTCCGACCGGATCCCGATATTCTGACCAGGTCCGACGCAAACCCGCGACGTCCCCTTAAAGAAAATCTCCGGACGCGCCTCGCGATAGACATAAGCGTACATGCCCTCGCGCGTGCCCTTATCCAGTTCCACCGTCTCGCCGTCGCGGAAGGTCGCGCTGGTCTCGTAAGTGCATCCGGAAGCCCAGACTTCGGCCGGAAAGATCGGAATCAGAGCATTCGTGGTCACCGGATGACGGCTGGCAAGCTGCGACGCCAGGTCGTGAATCGGCCTCCCCTCCGTGTCCGCGCGATTGATCAGATCGCAAAGGGTGTGGGCGGGGATCGGACGCGCCGCCCCGCCTTCAAAAATCGCCGCAATCACTGCGCCGTCGTGCCGGATTTGTCCGAGTTGCATTTATCAGTCAGCCTTTTGCAATTAGTACTTCAGGTAAACCGTCTTAAAGTCGCTGTAGAAATCGAACGCCGCCGGACCCTGTTCCTTGGGACCGAAGCTCGAATCCTTGGTGCCGCCGAACGGCAACTGGTATTCTACGCCCGCGCTGGGAAGATTGATGGTCAGCAGCCCGGCTTCGGCGCGATACACATAGTCGAGCGCCTTCGAAAGATTCGAAGTCTGGATCGACGACGAAAGCCCGAACGGCGTGTCGTTCGCAATCCGCATCGCGTCATCGAAATCCTTCGCGCGCAGGATCGCCAGCACCGGCCCGAAGACTTCTTCCTTCGCCAGGGTATGTTCCGGCTTCACGTCGGCAAAAATGGTCGGTTCCACGAAGTAGCCCTTGTCGTAGCCTTCGCCAGTGAGCTGATTGCCGCCGCACAGCGGTTCCCCGCCCTCGCTCTTCGCGATCCCGATATACTTCAGCACCGTTTCCAGCTGACCCTTGTCCACGCACGGCCCGATGTCGATGCCCGCCTGCATGCCGTCGCCGACTTTCAGCTTCTTCGTCCGTTCCACCAGCGCCGCCACGAAAGCGTCGTAAATCCCGTCTTCCACAATGGCGCGGCTGGTCGCCGTGCACTTCTGGCCGGTCGAGAAGAACGCCGCGTTGCAGACGTTTTCCACCGCCGACTTCAGATCCGCGTCCGCCAGCACGATGGTCGGATTCTTCCCGCCCATTTCGAGCTGAATCCGCATCCGCCGCTTGCTCGCTTCCGCGTGAATCCAGTGGCCCACGTCGTTCGAACCCGTGAACGAAATCGCCTTCACCGGCTTCGCGTTCACCAGCGCCGCGCCCAGTTCGCCGCCGGACCCGGCCACGAAATTCACCACGCCCTTCGGAATGCCCGCCTCATGCAGCGCTTCGACCAGCCGCCACGCGCACAACGGCGACGCGGAGGCCGGCTTCACCACAATCGTGTTCCCGCAGATCAGCGCCGGCGCCATCTTCCAGGCCGGAATAGCGATCGGGAAGTTCCACGGCGTCACCAGACCCACCACGCCGATCGGCTTGCGCACCGCGAACACATGCACGCGCTCGCGCTCGGAGGGCACCATCACGCCGTTCATGCGCGAGCCTTCCGCGGCAAAATAGCGGAAGATATTGATGGCGCGGCGCACTTCGCCCTTCGCTTCGGGAAGAGTCTTGCCTTCCTCCCGGGTCATTTCCGCGCCCAGCTGATCGAACTTCTTTTCCAGAATGTCCGCGGCTTTAAAGAGGATGTTGCCGCGCGCGGGCGCCGGCATGTTGGCCCATCCGGCGAAGGCTGCTTCGGCGGCGGCCGCGGCGGCGTCTACATCCGCCGCGCTGCCCTTCGCGAAAGTGCCGACAATTTCATCCGTGTTCGCGGGATTGCGGTTGTCGAAGGATTTCCCGCTGGAAACCCACTCACCGTTGATGTAATTTGCAAAATGCGGAATTGTGCTCATTTGATTAATGTGTTTTCAGATCCGGGCTTCAGAATTGTACTTTAGGCGCCGTTCGAGCGCCGGGTTCGGTCTTGAAATAAGCGTCTTCGCGCTGGAAGCCGGAAAGCGATGCCACCACATTTCCGGGAAACAGCGCAAGATCGGTATTGTAACTCTTCACCGCGTCGTTATATCGGCGGCGGGCCTGCAGAATCCGGTTCTCCGTGCCCTCCAGCGAAAACTGCAGTTGCCGGAAGTTCTCGTTCGCCTTCAGATTCGGATAGTTCTCCACCACCACCAGCAGCCGCCCCAGCGCGCCGGACACCTGATTATTGGCGTCGATCTTTTCCTGCGGCGTGCGCGCTCCGGACATCGCGGCCCGGGCATTCGCCAGCGCGGTGAAAATACCGGTCTCTTCTTTGGCGTAGCCCTTCACGGTCTCCACCAGATTCGGGATCAGATCGGCGCGGCGCTGCAGATCCGCGTCCACCTGCCCCCACTCGGCGTTGATAGCTTCACGTTCCACCGCCAGCTTGTTGCGGGTCTGCACGAACTCACAGCCCCCCAGTACGAGCGCGAGTCCCAGAACAATCGCGATGATGGTGCCGGTTTTCATGGAGTTCAGTCCCTCACTTCGCAAGCACATCGACGCGATCAATCACTTCGCCGATCTGCTTCATGTAAGCCGCCAGTAACTTCTCCGGTTCCGTTGCCTTCGGATTCCCTTTGCCCTCGCGCAGATTCAGCAGCGTCACAAACGGCTCCGGATCGATTCCGAAATGCTCCTGCGCGCGGGCCACCACGTCGCGCTTCCTGCCCGGCGCCTCAAACCCGTGCAGCAGCAGTGAGTGACGGATCAGCACGCAGAACGTGGACACCGAATCCATCAGCAGGCGCAGTAAAATCTCGTTATCTGAAAGTATACCGGAGGCTTTCTGGCGCAACCGCAGCAGCCGGGCGCGCAAATCGTGCTCCACCTGAGCCCGGTAAAACGAGTCGTCGATTTCCAGCCCGGAGACCAGATCTTCCCCGTGCAGAATCCTGTGATGGTCGCGCAGATCGTGAAACTCGATCGCGAAACAATCGGTGGAAGTCCGCATCTCGTGCGCGGTCAGCAGCAGCGGTGACGGATTTCCCTGTTCCCGCCACCAGCGGAATACCGTCTCGCTGGCCCGCAACTGATCCGGCGTAATCTGCCGCAGCACGCACAGCAAGTTGTAATCGGAAAACTTCTCTTCCCGATCGCCCACGGCAGCCGAGCCGTAAAGCACCACGGAGACCAGATCGTCCCCGAGCGCTTTGCGGAGTTTAGCCACCACTTGATCCAGAGCACTCATCGACCCTGCCATTCTATCGGGCAGCCCGCCATAACGGCCCGCACCCGGTTGCGCCTACCAGTCAGAGGACGCACCCCCGCCACCGGAGTCCCGGCATCCACGGCCACCGTCACCACGCGCACCGCACTGTTGACCCCGTTGGTGGCGGTCACCGTGAACGTGACCTTCGTCCCGACTGCGGGCGCGGGCTTGTCGGCCGTCTTGGTGAGCGCGATGTCCGAGATGCGGGTGGACATCCCGACCGAAGCCGAGTTGTTCGCCACGACCGGGTCGTACTGGTCGGAGTGGGCCACGGCCGCGG
>Ga0118677_10013288_pt1 | contig 11869 bp, 6 predicted proteins | sample AliMusrvi5mmetaG_FD_86154 | JGI IMG/M metagenome (GOLD analysis project Ga0118677, IMG submission 86154) | reverse complement strand
CCACCACACCACCGCCAACCAACATCATCAGGGCCATGGCTGCCAGTGTGAGCGAGTGGCCGTCGAGCGTGTGCCCCAGAGGCATTGTCCAGAGACAATAAGGACGCGTGCGCCGCACGATTGATGAGGCGGCACAACCGGCCTCGCCAGAGGAACGTGGCATGAAGCCAGGGCCGATGTTTTGGTGCAAACGCAGTTCGCACCAAAACACCCGAAATGAGCGCATTCAACGCTCGATTCCATTGCCTGCCGGGGGCGTCGGTTCGGGCGGTTTTTTGGCGAGGGCGGCGAAATAACGTGAGAACTTCAGGCCCACGTCACCGATGATAATTGCCGGATCCGACCGGTGTTTTCCGCTAGTGGACTTCAGCTTATCCTTCCTCCAGGTTAGCGGCAGTTTGGCGGCCATCAGCCAATCCGCCAGCTCATTTTTGTTCATCGCCGGAGCGTGATTGTCCTTCAAAAACCTCTGTAGTTTTTTGATGACATCGGCCTTCTTTTCCCACCGGCCTTTTTCTTCTACTTCGAGGGCTTCTTGCAATGCCTTTCCACGCTTGCTCTTGCGCTGTTTTCGCGAGCCTCTTCCGGTCTCAAAATACTGCGTCCAGTCAAAGTCTTGAAGCTTTTCGAGATCCATTGGACGAATATCAAGTCGCCGCTCCTTTTCCTCGTCGAAATTTGCAATCAGCATGTGCAGGTGCGGGCAATCCGTGTCGTCATGCGCGGTGGCCACCCATCGACGCGCACCGAGTTTCTTTGCGAGCAAAGGAGCTGAGGCTTTCAGCCGTTCGAAAGCGTCCGCCCGTTGCACCTCGGGCAGCCCTGCTGCGCAGCTCATAATAATATGCCGCGTGCGGCGTCCTGGCAACTCTTCGTGACCGCATTCCAAGGCCTCGGCCATGAGACGTGGATCGCGCAAAACGAAGCCATAGCCGTCCAAGTCACCAACTGTCCAAAGAACGCGGTCGCTGACTTCGCGTGCAGCGCCATTTTTGACGGGCAAAAAGTTGTAATGCAGCCTCTTATATGTCGACGGCGCGGGTTCGCCGCCGCCCCGGTTTTTCTTCGTGGGAATTCGGATGATTGCTTTCATATTTTAAGCTTTCTATTTGGGCTCTTTTTCGACGTATTTTTCGTTCTTCCGCCGACATTTTTCCCAGCGACTTCCTCTAGTATTTCCCAGCCGCTTTTTCCGACGGTTTTCAGAACATCCATCAAGACGTTTATGAGGGGATTAATCATCGCATTTATTCGGGCGTTTTCCCAGGCCTTCACCACCGGTTTCGACTCTGATTTCTCGGCTGGAATGTTAGGGGGGCGCAGCTTCTTGATTTCACGCAGGATGTTTGTGACTTCCGTCTTCAGTTCTACCCACTCCTCTCCGCGCTCGTCGAAATAGCGAAGGGCTTGATTCAACAGCACTCCCACCCGCCGCAGGTCTGCCGCGCTTTTGACGAGCTGCGGAAGATCCCAGACACAGCCTATCCGACCCTCCAGCGTCACCCAGAGCGTGATGGGCCGCTTCTCGCATCTGGTCGCCCACAGGACCTCAGCAAAGGCAAGCGGCAAGCGTATGCGAATCTGCACCCAATCGCCAGATTGCAGTGATTGTTTAGTCGCTTTAGGGACAGCCTGGGCATTAGCCGGATTTTCCGCTGGGGCGCTATCGTTGCGCAGTTTCTTAATTGCCCGCACAGCCATACTCACCGCCAGTTTCAGTTGCACCCAATCATGACCGCCTAGACCGATGTCGCGAAGTCTTCGATTCAGCAGAGTTCCCGCCGTCCACAGATTAGCCGAGCTTTTGATAAGCTTCGGAAGATCCCACACGTCGCCTATCCGGTCTTCCAGTGCCAACCAGAGGGCGACAGCCCTCTTCTCGCTTTTGAACGCCAGTAGTATCTCCGCGAATTCACGCGGCAAGCGCATGCGAAGCTGCATCCAATCACAGGATTGCGTTGACGGCTTAGTCGCGTTAGGGCATACTAGGTTACTAGTATCCCCTATATCCTCGCCAGCTACGCCTTCCGTCACATGACGGAAGGCTGCTGGCAAAGGGGGCGTGCCCCCGTTTGATCCCCCCTCAAGCCCCTCACCCGGTTGAACCGGGGAAGGGGAAGAAAAGGCAGCCGCAAGAGCGGCTGCCTTGACCTCGCGCACTATCGTGCCGATGGTCTTATCCTCATGCATTTTCGCCTCCTTTTTTTGCCGCCTTATCGGGCGGCATTTCTGGCGCTTTTTTTGATGCTTTTTTAGCTGCGCTTTTTTTGGATTTTTTCGACCGTTTGTGACTGGGCGAATGACGACGGAATGCCGGAAACATTTCGTCGAACATTTCATCAGCGGTGATCTTCGCTGATTTGGCACAGTCTCGTGCGTGCTCAATGCCTTCGAGCACAGCTTCGATGGCCTTTCTTTCCGCGATAGCCCGCGCTGCGGCATCGATCCTGTTTTGTTTGATATCCTCTGCTAAATAAACTTTGATTTGCTCCGCGTTTTTGAGAATCGTTTCGAGGATTTCGTGACCGATGTTTTGCCACGGCGGGACCATGGCGGAAGCACCCGCCGTGGCGGATGCTACCGTTGTTTCAGACGTCGTTTCTGACGCAGCGGTAACGGTGGCAGGCGCGGCCTCCGGCGTTCCAGATTTGGGGTCCATATTAGCACCCCCTCCTGGTTTGCTTTTTCACGCCCGGACCGTTTGTGAATAGCAGGTGGATATCCGGATTTCCGTTAGTGAAGTTGATCCGGACTATTTCCATACCGCCAGTGGGGCGATAGGTGATTTTCTCGAATGCAAACAGTTCGCACAAATGGCGCTCACAAATTTGCAAATATTTCTCACGTTGGCGGACCGTAAAAAGGTCCGGTGCATTCGTAGTAGGTAGTGTCATTTTTTTGTGTAAAATGACATGCGGAAGTTTTAGGGCGCACGTCTTGACCGTTTCGCCGTTAAACCGTCACTCACTGACACCCAACCTTGGATGTGCGCCCGCTACTACAGCGCTTCAGTGAGAGGGAGTGACCCATGTGGACTCCTCACAGCAATGGCTCTGCACCCCATGCAGTGCCTGGATTAGTTATTGTCCAGGGTCTTCTAGTCGCAAGCGACACCCCTCCCTACTTTTTCACGCGACGATCTGCAAGCTTTTTTTGAAAAACTTTCGGGGTGGGATTTTAGAGAGGGCATCAGCGCTCCCCTCAAGCGTTTTCCAGTTCCAATAATACTTGAGAAGGGTGGCGGGGAATTGCCCATCGGCAGCGACACCGCCCCAGCATCTTTGCTTTGGGCCAACCACGCCATAAGTCGCTGGTCGGCTGGAGCCAGGGTGAGGAATCTGGGGAATTGGTCGAACAATGCCCCCCAGGTGGGCAAACCGTCGCTCAGACATCCGTAAAAATCCCCCGACGGCACGGTGCTATCCAGCGATGATAGGTATTGGTAGGCTGTTGCAGGAAGCGGGAATCACCGGCCGATTTTCCTTGATGGCGGGGCTCCGCATGGATTGACTTGGTTTGTCCGTTCCAACGGATGGGGAACCAGGAATCCTCGCACTGAGCGGTGGGCATCGACCGCCCGAAGCGACGTTGTCAGCTCCCCGTCAATCAGGAGGACAATTCCCGTCTTCCAAGCGGTCGTTTCCAGTGCTCACAAATCGCCATGAAAAACCACTCATCCATCGCATTCACTGCGGCACTCTTCCTGCTCCTGCCACTCGCCGAAGCGGCGAATCCCGTGGTCTCCAACATCTCCGCCGCCCAACGCGCCGGGACGCAGTTGGTGGACATCACTTACGATGTGACCGCGGATTCTCCGGCGGTTAGGGTCACTCTGGCAATTTCCAGCGATGGCGGGACTACCTTCAGCGTCCCCGCCTCCACCATGAGCGGTGCGGTTGGATACGGTGTGGCGACCGGAACGGGCAAGTTGATCACCTGGAATGCCGGTGCGGACTGGAGCAAACATTACTCCATCACGACGCGCTTCAAGGTGACGGCGGACGATCTGACGCCTGATGGGTTTTCGTATATCCCGGCTGGGAGTTTCCAGATGGGAAATGCCATGGTCGCGGACACGGACATCTCAGACGCCCCTATCCGGACGGTGACGGTGAGCTCGTTCTACATTTGCCAGAATTTGGTAACCAAGGAGGAGTGGGACACGGTGCGGACTTGGGGCCTGGCCCACGGATACACGGACCTGGCTGCCGGGGCGGGCAAGGCGGCTACTCACCCGGTGCAGACGATCACATGGTATGACATAGTGAAGTGGTGCAATGCACGCAGCGAGAAGGAGTCGCTGACGCCCTGCTACACGTTTATGGGGGCAGTTTACAGGACGACCAATATCAACGCGGTGGTCTGCAATTGGAGTGCGAACGGTTATCGGTTGCCGACGGAGGCGGAGTGGGAAAAGGCGGCGCGTGGAGGTTTGGATGGGAAACGCTTTCCGTGGGGTGACACAATCAGCCAAATCCAAGCAAATTACTGTGTTTATTCCGTCACTGGCACAACGAATTATTACAGCTATGACGTGACTCCGAGGTCGGGCTACTCTGTCAATTATTACTATCATCCGACCTACTACGGCGGAGGTTCTCCATACACTTCGCCGGTCGGAAGTTTTGCGGCAAACGGCTATGGACTTTACGACATGGCGGGCAACGTTTTCGAATGGTGTTGGGATTGGTACGGCACTTACGCGCCGGGGGCACAAACCGATCCTCGCGGCGCTTCTTCGGGCTCGGCCCGGGTGCTCCGGGGCGGCGTTTGGAACTCCGCCGCGGGTGACTGTCGTGTCGCGAACCGAAGCTACGACTACTACAACGCCGGCATGGGCTTCCGCCCTGCCCGCAGTTCAGTCCCCTAGCAGCAGATAGCGAACTGAATAGGCAAGCGAGGTATTTCTTTTCCCCTATAATTTCCCCACTCACCCAAATCATGAAACAAACACTCCTGCTCTTGCTGGCCGCATGGATTTTGGCCGCTATCCCCGCCGCTGTGGCAGGTTCCGGGTTTGCTATAACTTCCAATGTCACGGTGGATACCCGTTCGACGGTCTCCACACTCTCAGGCTTGGCGCTTAGCGCGGGGACACTGAGTCCGGCATTCGGCGCTGGAACTCCAGCCTACACAGCCAGCGTGGCCAACGCTATCACCGCTGTGACTGTCACTCCCACAGTGACGGATACGACGGCAACTGTCAAAGTGAACGGAACAGCTGTCACCTCGGGAAATGCCAGTGCTTCGATCCCGCTGACTGTTGGCACCAACTTGCTCACGGTGTTGGTCACGGCTCAAGACGGGAACACGACATCGACCTACACGGTTACTGTGACGCGGGCAGCATCGTCGGTTTCCACGCTTTCGGCTTTGGCTCTGAGCAGCGGGACGCTCAGTCCCACATTCGTATCCGGCATCATGGTTTACACGGCCAGCGTGGCCAACGCCATCACCGGTGTGACTGTCACTCCCACGGTGACGGACGCGACTGCAACTGTCAAAGTGAACGGAACGGCTGTCACCTCGGGAAATGCTAGTGCTTCTATCACGCTGACTGTTGGCACCAACTTGCTCACGGTGCTGGTCACCGCCCAGGATGGGACGACAACAACCTATACGATCACGGTGACCCGGTTCTCCGCAGATTCCACGCTTACCGCACTAGCGCTCAGTTCGGGGACGTTGAGTTCAGTGTTCGACCCGGCGACGCTGGCCTACACCAGCAGTGTTTCCAATGCCACTACGGCGATCACGGTGACTCCCACAGTGACGCATCCTGCAGCAAAGGTCAAAGTCAACGGTGTTAGCGTCACCTCTGGAAATGCTAGTGCTTCTTTCCCGCTGACTGTCGGCACCAACTTGCTCACGGTGCTGGTCACAGCCCAGGACGGGACCACGAAATCGACCTACACGGTCACTGTAACACGCGCCCCCTCGGCGATTGCAACGCTTGCCGCACTCACGCTGAGCAGCGGGACGCTCAGTCCCACATTCGTATCTGGCATCATGGTTTACACGGCCAGCGTGGCCAACGCCATCACCGGTGTGACTGTCACTCCCACGGTGACGGATGCGACAGCGACTGTCAAAGTGAACGGAACGGCTGTCACCTCGGGAAATGCCAGTGCTTCTATCCCGCTTACTGTTGGCACCAACTTGCTCACGGTGTTAGTCACCGCCCAGGACGGGACGACTACTTCAACTTACACAATCACGGTGACACGCGCTTCATCGTCGGTTTCCACGCTCTTGGCTTTGGCCCTGAGCAGCGGGACACTCAGCCCCACATTTTTGACGGGGACTAAGGTTTACACGGCCAGCGTTGCCAACGCCATCACCGATGTGACTGTCACTCCCACGGTCACAGATGCGACGGCAACAGTCAAAGTGAACGGAACGGCTGTCACCTCGGGAAACGCCAGTGCTTCTATCCCGCTGACTGTTGGTACCAACCCAATCACCGTGCTGGTCACTGCCCAGGACGGGACCACGACTTCGACCTACACCGTCACAGTGACGCGGTTATCTGCGGATTCCACGCTTACAGCACTCGCGCTCAGTTCGGGGACGTTGAGTCCGGTGTTCGCCACGGCGACGCCAGCCTATACCAGCAGTGTTTCCAACGCCATTACGGCGATTGCGGTGACGCCCACGGCGACGCATCCTGCGGCGACGGTCAAGGTCAACGGAGTTAGCGTCACCTCGGGAAATGCCAGTGCTTCTATCCCGCTGACTGTTGGCACCAACTTGCTCACGGTGCTGGTCACCGCCCAGGACGGGACCACAATCTCAACTTACAAGATCACGGTGACTCGGGCACCCTCGTCGGTTTCCACACTTGCCGGACTCGTCCCCGGCTCGGGAACCTTGAGTCCTTCATTCGCATCCGCGACCACAACTTATACGGCTAGCGTGGCAAATACGCCCGCTTCGATAACGGTCAAACCCACAGTTTCTGACACCACTGCCACCATTACGGTGAATGGCACCGTTGTAGTTTCCGGCGCGTTCAGTTCGGTGGTACCGCTTACGGTGGGCGCCAACACGATCAGCGTGGTGGTGACGGCTCAGGACGGAACCACGACTTCAACTTACACGATCACGGTGACACGCGCTCCCTCGGCTGTTTCCACACTTGCCGGACTCACCCTGAGCAGTGGGACGATCAGCCCCACGTTTGCGGTGGGAATCAAGGTTTACACGGCCAGCGTGGCCAATGCCATCAACGGTGTGACGGTCACTCCCACGGTCACAGACTCAACTGCCATGGTTACAGTGAACGGAGCGGCTGTTGCTTCGGGTTCGGCCAGCGGCTCAAATCCGCTGGCGGTTGGCAACAATACGATCACGGTGTTGGTCACCGCTCAGGACGGGGTGACGACATCGACCTATACAGTTTCGGTGAATAGGATTTCGACCGTTTCGACACTTTCAGGGCTGGCGCTCAGCGTGGGGACACTCAGTCCTACATTTGCTACTGGAACTTTAGCGTACATGGCGAGTGTGCCCAACGCCACATCTTCGATCACTGTGACCCCCACGGTGACTGATACCACCGCTGCGGTGAAGGTCAACGGAACGACTGTTGCCTCGGGGTCGGCCAGCGCCGCGATTGCTCTGGAGGTTGGCAACAACACAATCACGGTTTTGGTCACGGCTCAGGACGGAACCACGACATCGACCTATACTGTCACAGTGAATAGGATTTCGACGGTGTCCACGCTTTCCGGGCTCGTGCTCAGCTCGGTCACATTGAGTCCAAGTTTCGCGGAGGCCACCAAGGTTTACTCAGCAAATGTGGCCAATGCCATCACCGCTCTTACTGTGACCCCCACTCTGACAAATTCATTTGCGGCGGTCACAGTGAACGGAACGCCCGTCACCTCGGGAACAGTCAGTGCTTCCATCCCGCTGGTGGTGGGTGCCAACTTGCTCACGATGCTGGTGACCGCGCAGGACGGGACGACGACCACCACCTATACGGTCACAGTGACAAGGTTTTCTGCGGATTCCACGCTTGCCGCACTCGCGCTCAGCGCGGGGACATTGAGTCCGCTTTTCGCCCCGGCGACGCTGGCCTATACCAGCAGCGTGTCCAACGCCACCACGGAGATTACGGTGACTCCGACCGTGACATATTCAGCGGCGACGGTTAAAGTGAATGGGGTCAGCGTGGCTTCCGGCACTGCCAGCGCCTCGATTCCGCTGGCGGTCGGCGGCAACGCGATCACCATGCTGGTAACGGCTCAGGATGCCAGTTTTTCCACATCTTACACGGTGACCGTGACGCGTCCGGCGTTGAATGCGACGTTTACCTCCGCCACCACGGTTCCCTGTTCGCTGGCGGATTTCACGACGCCGACCAATGTGGTGAATTTGGTGCTGGGTTACGCGCCAAGTACCGGCACCAACCTGATGGTGATGAGAAATCCGGGACTCGGTTTCATCACCGGGCGTTTTTCCAACTTGGCGCAGGGGCAGGTGGTCATCTTGCCCTACAACAACGACACCTACCGTTTCGTCGCGAATTACTATGGTGGAGGTGGGAATGATCTTGTGCTGCAATGGGCTGACAACAGAGCCTACACATGGGGATCCAACAGTCTTGGACAGCTTGGCGACAACGATAGCGCCAACAGCAGCTTGCCGGTGGCAGTAACGACATCCGGGGTGCTTGGCAACAAGACGATTCTTTCGATTGCGGTGGGTTCATCGCACAGCGTTGCCTTGTGTTCCAACGGCACCATCGCCGCGTGGGGCAATGACACCTATGGCCAGCTTGGTGACGGAACCAATAACAACAGCAACGTGCCGGTGACGGTCATGAGCAGCGACGTTCTCAGCGGCCAGACCGTGGTGGCGGTGGCGACAGGCCTCAACCACAGTCTCGCCCTTTGCGCGGATGGAACCGTGGTGGCCTGGGGCATGAACAGCGCGGGCCAACTCGGCAACAGCACAAATAACAGCAGCAATGTTCCGGTGGCGGTCACCAAGACCGGCGCGTTGTTGAACAAAACCGTGGTGGCGATCGCGGCGGGATATAACCACAGCCTTGCCCGCTGTGCCGACGGGACCGTGGTTGCTTGGGGCAACAACGCCTATGGCCAACTCGGTAACAACAGCACCACCAACAGCAACGTGCCAGTGGACATCACCACCTATGGCGAATTGAACGGCAGGACGGTTATTTTTCTCGCTGGCGGCAGCGATCACAGCGTCGGCTTGTGTTCGGATGGATCGCTCGTGTCGTGGGGCCGGAACAACTATGGCCAACTCGGCAACGACAGCACGGTCAACAGCAGCATTCCGCTGATGGTTGATGCGTCCGACGTGCTTGCAGGGGAAGCCATCACCGCAATCACTACCGGTGGATGGCATACTCTCGCCCTGTGCTCGGACGGCACGCTGGCGGCATTCGGCAGGAACAACAACGGCCAACTCGGCAACAACAGCACGGTTGACAGCGGCGTGCCGGTGAACGTCATCACCACGGGCATCCTCGCCAACAAGACGATCACCGCCATAGGTGGCGGCAATGCCCACAGTCTGGTGCTGTGCGCGGACGGCACCGTCGCGGCATGGGGATCCAACAACGTCGGCCAACTCGGCAACAGCACCAACGGCGGCAGCGAGCCAGTCGAGGTTTCGAAGTCCACCCTTGGCAGTGGCATAAAATTCACGGATCTGGCGACCGGGTCAAGCGCCAACCATGTCATGGCGTTGGCGGCATTCCATGTTTCCAGCAATTCCACGCTTTCAGGACTAACCGTCAGTGGAGGCACGCTCATTCCTGCGTTCAACTCCGCCACCACGACTTACACCGTCGGCACGCCCAACGTCACGGGTTCGGTGACGATTACCCCGACCATGTCCGAAGGCAACGCGACCGTGAAAGTGAATGGCTCCGCCGTGCCCTCTGGCTCTGCCAGCGCGGCGGTTCCCCTTGCGGCAGGCATCAACACCATCACCGTGAGCGTCACCGCGCAGGACGGCGTAACCGTAACCTCCTACGTTCTTTCCATCGACAACAGTTCCTACGGTGTTTGGAAAGGGTCGGCTTTCACCGATCCCGCCGACCTGACCAATCCGGCGGTTAGCGGCGAACTGGCGACACCGGCCAACGACGGCATCACCAACCTGATGAAATACGCCCTCGCGCTTGATCCTATGGCTTGTGGAACTGCCGGTTTGCCAACCGCGTCACCACAAGACGGCTATCTGACCCTGACCTACCGGAAAAGCAAGACGGCCACGGAGGATGCCTTCACGGTTCAATCCAGTGACTCACTCAACGGCATCTGGGCGACCGTCACCACCGTGACTTCCCAATCGGACAAAGGAACCTACACGCTGGTGACCGTTCGCGACACGGTGCCGATAGCCGGACATCCGCGCCGGTTCATGCGGTTGCAAGTCAGCAAATAGTGGTTCGCCTTGGTTCACCACACAAGAGTTACGAAGGTGATGTCCGCAGTTGTCGCGATACGGGCTCACGGCGTCAGGATACTAGCCGATGGCTACGGGAATTTCTGGGGCGAAGTTTGGGAACAAATTTACGAGATTGAACTATTTGCCGCCAAACTTGATGACTTGGAGTGTATTAATCGTATTCATCCGAATGATCTTGCGCCAGGACCCAAGATTGGGTGTAATAATCCAATTTTCGATTCCGTGTTTCCGAAAAAAGTATCTGGCTAATGATGGAACTTCACAGTCTAGCCCATGAGCAACCCAAAGAACGGGACGCTCTGTAGTTAGTTTATTTACAAGATCATCAAGATGTTGAAATACCCCACTGGATTCGAAAAGCAGCTCTAAAGTAACCATCCTTCCGAAATCCTCATTCAATATACTCCATTTTTCCTGAGTGATCCAGCCGCAGAAATTGGTCATCACCATATGAAACGAGAAATTTTCCTCGTCTTGTGTTTGCGGCATCGGAATAGTTGGAGAGGCCGCAAGTCCGTTATCGAACCATACTTGACCATTAGTATTGAAGTGGTCCAAGCACTTATCCAAGCGATGCCTTTCATTATTGAGAGGGGCGCTCACAAACGTCCCTGAACTGATGCTCTTGCGCTTGTTTGCTTTGGGAAGCTCCGGACTTGGACCTTGAGTATAATTGGCTCCAAGAGTGATAACCAACGGGCGATCATCAGGGTAAGTCAATTCATCTAAAGCGAAGAACTGCTGGTTATTTGGTCCCGGAAAAAAGGCTTTGGCAGCATTTCCAGACGGGCTCGGCAGAGTCCCTCGATAGTGCGATTCAAGTTGTACTAGCAAGTCTTCAAGATCACAGTATTTCATGTTATTGTCCTATTTTCAGTTGTCATGCTTCAGCAGCCGCTTGACCTTCCAGTAATCTCCGTGATCCAGTTCCAGCCGCTGGCAGATGAAGGCATATCGCTTGTCGCCCTTCAAGCCGGCGGCGGATTTTTTTCCGTTAAAATGCTAGAATGAAGTAGTGCTGGTTGACCGGGCGGTGTTCCGACACCGCCTGTTTTTGAACAAACGTTTGAAACCAACCAACACTATGAAGAGAAATAAGGGCATTATGGCCCCGATGCAAGTCGGGATTGAGGATTTCAAGGGAGTTTTCCAGGACCGGATCCGCACGATGGTGCGTCAGGGGATCTTGGATCTCATTGCGCAGGAGGTCACGGATTTGTGCGGTGAGATTCACCGCCCTGATGCTGGGATTTACCGGCGGGCGGGCACGGAACCAGTGACGATCAAGACGAGTTCCGGCAAGGAGCCCATCGCGAAACGAAGGGTGCGGGCGATGCAGGAGAACGGCAAGGAACGCGAGGTGGTTCTTAACAGCTACGAGGAAATCCGACGCAGCAAGGGGATTTTCGACGAGATT
>Ga0118677_10012247_pt1 | contig 11870 bp, 9 predicted proteins | sample AliMusrvi5mmetaG_FD_86154 | JGI IMG/M metagenome (GOLD analysis project Ga0118677, IMG submission 86154) | reverse complement strand
CCAGAATCATGGCACTGTTTATTGCCCAGCCAATAATCATTGAAATGATCGTGTCCAGAAACTCATAATTAAGTCGTTTTTTAATCGTCTTCTCATCTTCAAGGTTCCACTGCCGGCTCTGAATAATTTCGGAATGGAGAAAAAGGTTGTGAGGCATTACCACTGCACCTAGAACGCTCATCATAATAAGCATGGAACCTTTTGGGAAGGAAGGGGTTACCCAGGAATGGATAGCTGTATTCCAATCGATATTCACCAATGAAAGTTCATATAAAAAAGAGAGTCCAATAACCGAAACAAAGGCGATAATCCATTTTTCGATCATCCTGTATCCGTTTGTAAAAAGCATAATGAGCACAAAAATAACCACCAGAACTGCTCCGGCCCTGATTGGAATTCCGAAGATCATATTTATGGCAATTGCTCCCCCCAGAATTTCTGCCAGCGATGTGGATATCGACGCAATTATTGCAGTAACCAGAACCGTGATGGAATACGCCGGTTTCATATATTTGGTGGTCGCCTCCGACAGACAAAGACCCGTCGCAATTCCAAGATGGGCTACATTATGTTGAAGCAGGATTAGCATGATGGTTGACAACGTGACCATCCAAAGAAGCGTATACCCGAATTGAGCACCGGCTCCCAGGTTGGAGGCCCAGTTCCCGGGATCTATGAACCCGACAGTCACCAGCAATCCGGGGCCAAGGTATTTGAGAATTTCAAGTCCCCCAAATATAGGCCGGTAATCTTTCCGGTCAATATTCTTAATATAATGGATTAGGCGATCGAACATATCGCAAAGTTAACGATTTAGGATCTATATCGAAATGGATGCGGAAATAAAATGTCATTCATTTCTGGCTACTGGCTGCTGGCAGATCTTGCTATCCAATAAATAATTGTAATCCCCTAAATAAAATTTCTAAATTCTTATACGACATATATACTTTGTTAAGCAATATTCCAATGTACGCAAGAATAGCTAGTCGCCAGCCGCCAACTGCCAGTCGCATATAAAGTGCATAAAAATCGGTAATTTGCTCCAAAAGCTGTAAATTTGCAGCCGGATGAATAAGGAAAAAGTTGTTATCGGTCTCTCTGGTGGCGTTGATTCCAGCGTTGCAGCCTATCTTCTTAAAAAGGAGGGATATGCTGTTATTGGGGTCTTTATGATTAACTGGAAGGAGACCACCGGAACCCTGACTGCCGGATGCAGCTGGGAGGATGATGTAGCATTCGCTGAGATGATTGCCAAAAAACTCGATATCCCATTTCATGTCGTCGATCTTTCTGACTTTTATCGCAAGCGGGTTGTCGATTATATGTTCGCTGAATACGAAAAAGGGAGGACTCCAAATCCCGATGTTTTGTGTAACCGGGAGATTAAATTTGATCTTTTCATGGATAAAGCCATTGAACTTGGTGCCAGCTATGTTGCCACAGGTCATTATTGCAGAAGAGAAGTTGTTGATATCGAAGGGGAAAGATATTATCGTTTGCTGGCCGGAACCGACAATAATAAGGATCAAAGTTATTTTTTATGCCAGTTAAATCAATACCAGCTGTCAAAATCGTTGTTCCCGGTGGGTCATCTCTTAAAACCCGAAGTTCGGGAAATAGCCCGTCAGCAAGGTTTAATCACTGCAGAACGGAAAGATTCGCAAGGAATATGTTTTGTAGGAAAGGTCGATCTGCCGGTTTTTTTGCAACAGAAGCTGGCGGCAAAGAAGGGGAATGTGATTGAAATAGAGGCATCATTTATGGATCGGAAGTCGTTGGCTGTTGAACCTGAAAATTTCTCCAGACTATGTGCCCCTTTTCCATATAAACCATGGAACGGAAAGGTAATCGGAGAGCATAATGGCGCCCATTTTTATACGATAGGACAGCGAAAAGGGCTCAATATTGGAGGTTATGAAAAGCCACTCTTTGTCTTGGCAACAGATGTTGTCAGAAACATTATTTATGTTGGCGAAGGACAGGACCACCCCGGACTTTTTCGTCATGGATTGTTTATCCCAACAGCGGATATGCATTGGGTGCGTCCCGATTTTTTGATGGCTGATGGTGAAGAGCGCGAATTTTTGATCAGAATCAGGTACCGACAGCCACTTGAAAAGGGTCGGATTATTATGACACCTTTGGGAGCTTATATCCTTTTTGATGAACAACAACGTGGAATTACCTCCGGACAGTTTGCTGCCTGGTACCTCGATGATGAGCTGATCGGTTCGGGAGTAATTGCCTGATTTTTTTTGATCTATTCATTTCTTTATAGGTAAAAAAGAAGCCGCCTCATTTGACATGAAGCGGCTTCTTTGACATGCTAAATATTTGATAGTTATAAACTAGCCGCATTCTTAAGCAGGTAGGTTTCTGCTTCGGTACTCCAAAGTCCGAGGTGATTTTCGCAGATCTCTGCCAGTCGGGCATAAACAGGATTGGTAGCCCCTATTTTTGCGAATTCTGAAATTGGTGTTAATGGCATCTCGATGTGATTATAGATGAGCTTTTTGCCACCCGGAATTTCAGGAAGGTGCAACGTCGCTTCAATAACAGCATTGATTCCACCGATGTGTGTGACTAATCCGGCAGGATCAAGTCCTGCTGACATTAACTGAAGCGCCTCCTTCATATCATCGGTATTCCCGCCACTGGTCCCAACGATATGGGTGTAGGCATAATGGACGTTGTAGAAATTGAGGGCCGCCTTAAAATTAGGGTCGGATGGTCCGGCAAAAAAATTGAGACAACCGTCGAATGCCAGAAGTGCATCTGCCTGTTCCACGACCGGTGCAACCGGGGCAAATACAAAAATATCATTGAACCCTTCACCTCCGCTAATTGCCTTTAATTCCTCAATAACATTTGCGAATTTGGAGGTGTTCACATATTGCAGATCGATTCCCCGCGTAGCTGCAAAGTCAACGGTATATAAACTGGCGGCCCGGTCAAGCCTTGTCTGATCGATATCGGTCACAACGAGCAGCGATGGTTTGCGATCTTCACGGTGCAGCACATAATTGATAGCCGCAAGACCCATCGGACCCACACCTGCCAGAAGCGCCATCTTTCCATCGGCGACAATCTCCATTTTATGGATATATGATCCTGGCGTCGTGTGGTAATTGGCATGAATAGCTCCGATAACACATGAGAGTGGTTCGGATAGTGAGGCGGGGTAAAATCCTTCGCCTGTAAAGGGGAGCAGACAATCGAGTTCCATCACCTCATTGGGGATGATGACATAGGTTGCATCACCTCCAATGTGTTGGTACGAGTATCCGGGAGCTCCCATAACGCCTACCGGGCTGTCGGGGTAGTTGAGTGCGGGCTGAATAGAGAATTTATCCCCTACTTTAAATTTGGCTTTCCATTTTGAGCCAATTTCAACGAGTTCTCCTGCAAATTCGTGACCGATAATCACCGGATTAACCTCAATGTCATTCGGGATTCTCTTGTGATCGGTTCCCTGTCCTGCTGCCTTGTACGACGACATGCATAAGCTGTCGCAAATGACTTTTGCCAGAATCTCATTCTCTTTGATTGCAGGTAACTCGAATTCCTCGAGCCTTAAATCTTTTTTTCCGTATAATCGAACTGCGCGTGTTTTCATGATATATTAATTTTTAATTTTTGATGCTGGCTACTGGCAATTGGCTACTTGCTGCGGGCAACTGGTTGCTGGCGAATTATTGTCCAGCACGAGAATTATCTTTCAAAATGTTTTATAAAGTTATTTAATTTAAATATTCTGCCTGATAGGTTCTTCTGCCGTATCCTTCGACGATAATAGATCTTACACTCTTTGAAGAACGTCGGATTTGCTGACCGGTTTCAAATTGCTCAAATTTAGGCAAATGCTCCAAACTCATTTTGTGAATTTCCAATGCTACCGCTCTTGCGAGCTGCCATATTTCTAAATTCTTATACGACATATTTCCTTTTTTAAGCAACGATTCCAATTTTAGCAAGAATAGCCAGTCGCTAGTTGCCAGCCGCGAGCCGCTTTCCTCTAATTCAGCATATTCTGCCCACCGGTAACCGGTACCGCCTGACCTGTTTCGTACTCTTGTTCCATTACATAGTAGATGGCCCGCATCACATCAATAACGCGGCACCCTCTTCCGGCGGGAACCTGTGCTTCATAAAAGGCTTTTACATCTTTAATCTCCTTTGCTCCTGGGACTTTACCTGCATTGAGGTATTGAACGAAGAGACCTCTTTCGGGATCGCTCCAAAGTGGCCCTTCGAAGAAATTACCCGGGCAGATCGAGTTCACTTTTATTTTAAATGGCATTAACTCCATTGCAAAGGATTGGGTAAGCCCAATTCCTCCAAATTTCCCGCCGGCATACGCAAAATTACGGTTACTTCCCTTTAATCCCGATTTGGAATTGATCTGTATGATATCGGTAAAATAATCTTCTTTAAAGCGCGACTGAATCTTCATAATTGCAGAGGCATATTTGGCACAAAGAAAATAGCCTCCGTAATTGATTTCAGTCATCAGGGCAAAAGACTCCGGTGTCATTTCGTCCAATCCACCTGCCCGAAGAATTCCGGCATTGCTAATGATGACATCGAGCCCTCCGAACTGCTTAACAGTGGCGGCAACCATTGCTTCGACCGATTCAGCGCTGCCAACGTTGACTTTAACAAAATAAGCCTGATTGGTCTGTGGATTTGCATTTAATGCATCCGCCATCTTGCTGCCGGTCTCCTCGTTAAGATCGGCGATAACAACATTCGCCCCCTGCGCGTACAAGAGTTCTGCAATTCCTCCGCCAAAACCCTGGGCCCCACCGGTTACAATAATTATTTTATCCTGAACCCTTCCTGAAATCTCCTTTACATGTAGCTTTTGAGCGCCCAGAAGAATATCGAGAGCCGCTGCATTCTCTGCAATGGCTACTAAACCAATTCCCTTCAGTAGAATATAATCGGGGTGAGGAGTCCTGGTTTCGTACCAGGTTGATAATTTTACAGTTAAGTCATCTATGATCTCATCGGGGTCTTTTGTTTCATCAACGACAAGTATCCCTGAAGATTTTTTGATAAAATCCAGACCCAATAAATCGGTCTCATCTTCTGCTTTTAGAAGTTCGCTACGATCATCGAACCTCGCCACCATTAACTTTTGCTTAGAGGTGAACATTCTGATTGCAGGAATGACATGGTTGATGATCAAGCTGCTCATATTCAGTTTTTTGTAATATATTCGATAAGTGCTTTTCCAAGAGTGGTGAACTCTGCCCGTTTATCCGGATCGGGTTTGCCATCTGCGTCAATATAACCGACACCTTCCGTCGCAACAAGGTATTGATGTGCTGCGGTAATGCATGCCCCTTCATAGTTGATTTCAAGGAGCAGCGGACTCAACGGTGTATTATTTCGTGCAAACAGTTCGATCGGCTCCATTGCGGGAGTATTGTGTTCTGATCCAAAAGTAACTACAAAGCCGTTGGTGTTGAAATAGTCTGCATACGCTTCGAGTACTTCGATGCTGTTGCGGGTTGTAATAAATTCGACGGAACAGATATTTCGTTCTTTTAAAATTTCGATTACCGTTTCTTTCGGGGCCTCAAAATCTGTAAATTTGCCGTTGTTGTCGTCGGCAAGGAAAGGATATGTAGGTATTCCTCCCGATTCAATGATCATTTTGCAAACCATCTCCATATCAAGAAATGCCTCGGGGCTCTCGGGAATAAAGGCAGCACCGCCCGCCTTCAGCAGGTTTCCACGAATCTCGTTTTCAACAGCAGCAGAATTGCCGATATCCGATTTGAGTTCTTTCCCTCCAAAAACAGTTTTATAGAACAACTTTCTTTCGAATGCTGTCACAAAATTGTGGTTGACCCTGGTCCGTAAAGCTTTTGCAATATGGCGCTCTCGGACCATTCCTTTGGTCATCCCTGATTTAATTGCATCATAATCAAGCTGAAATCCGGCGTTGATCTTTACTAACAACTCATTGAGTTTAGTGCACATTTGCTGAACCTGAAGATTCGATTCTTTCAGAACCGAATTCAGTTTGGTGCTGTAAGGTTTCTCAAGTTTTGCAGGGAAAGACAACCCTTTACCACTCAGATAGGTGCGACCGGGGTTATTTGGATCGTTAACCTTTATTCCTGCCGCCTGATCTGAACTGTTTAGACTGATGTATTCGATGTTGAAAAGGGGGAATATTTTACGTTCCACGCAAACTTCTGCCCACTCACTATAACCGTTTGTTGTATAGAAATCGTTTATTCCAACGATCTTAACATTTTCATTTACAGCCATATTTAATGCCTGTGCGATATCTGTAAATGCACTGAATGAATAAGGGGTATGCATATGGGCGTTTACAAGCCTGACCTGGCCATCGCCATTTTCCTCGAACCATTTTAACAACTCCTCTTTTTCAGGGAATATTTTCCAAAAATCCATAATGTCTTATTTATTTTATCTAACACAAACGTTAAAATAGATAATGAAAAACTACGTACAAAGAATGTAGGTAGTCTTTTTGAAACCTCTGAGGTCTGAAATACGCTTTCAGATTAAACCCCCAGCTTAGCCCGGCGGATTTGTTCCAGATCACTGAAATTCTGTCCGCAGAGATGTCCTTTTAAAGGGACGATTTTTTCATGAATCGCATCAATAAACCATTCCGGTTGAGGAAAGAATGCCTCTTCAAGTTCATAAGCCGGAGTGATCCAGTTCCGTGAACCAACAACAACAGGCGGTGCATCCAAATAATTAAATGCTAATTCAGTGATATTACGAGCCAGTTCATTGAGGAAAGAACCACGTGAGGTGGCATCTCCGGAAACAATGATCCTACCGGTTTTTTTAACGGAGGCAACCACCTTTTCGTAATTAAATGGCACCAAAGAACGGGCATCAATCACTTCAGCTGAAAGTCCATATTTTTCTTCCAGGATCTTAGCTGCATCCAAGGCGCGGTAAAGTGTCGCACCAATTGTGAGGATTGTTACATCTTTTCCTTCGCGTTTCACATCCGGCTCGCCGAATGGGATTTCATAATACCCTTCGGGCACACCACCTTTATGAAATTGTTCCCCAATATCATAAACGCGCTGACTTTCGAAGAAGATAACCGGATCGGTTCCCTGTAATGCGCTATTCATAAGGCCTTTTGCATCATAAGGAGTTACCGGGAAGACCACCTTTAATCCGGGAATATGGGCAACCAGTGAGGTCCAGTCCTGCGAATGCTGAGCTCCGTACTTGGAACCAACAGAAACCCGCATAACAACCGGCATTTTAAGCATATTACCACTCATTGCCTGCCACTTTGGAAGCTGGTTGAAGACCTCATCACCGCAGCGCCCAAGAAAGTCACAATACATAATTTCAGGGATGACACGTCCGCCGCACATCGCATAACCGATCGCTGTTCCAACAATAGACGCTTCCGAAATCGGAGAATTAAACAGACGGTGGTAAGGGAGTGCTTCCGTTAATCCACGGTAAACCGCAAATGCTCCGCCCCAGTCACGGTTCTCTTCACCATAGGCCACAAGGGTTGGATCTTTATAGAACCGGTCAACTATCGCATCGAAAATTCCATCGCGCAACTGGTATTGTTTCATCTTTGAGAATGGCTTTCCATCCGCATCAAAGGCAAAACGCTCTTTTTTCGAAATTTGAATAACCCGTGGATTTTCTGCCATTGGGTGATTCACCTCCGGAATGCGGTCTTCCATTTTGTCAACCGACTGATTGGAGAAAATCATCTCTCCAATCTGCTCTGGCCGTTGGCGGATATCCATCCTTGGTGAAACCTCATCATTGATCGAGAGCTTCAGCATTTCAACCATGATTTGCTTAATGTCAGCCCAGACTGAATCAAGCTTCTCCTGATTGGTAACCTTTGCATCAATAAGGCTTTTACCGAAAGAGGCAATGCTGTCCTGTGCCTGCCATGCTTCGATCTCCTCTTTTGAACGATAGGAGGAGGCATCTGACGGCGAGTGACCACTGTAACGATAGGTTAAAATTTCAAGAAGTATTGGTCCTTTTTTCTCTTCGATTAGCTGACGTTTGCGACGATAGGCATCGATAACAGCCAGCGGATTATAACCGTCGACACGTTCGGCATGCATCTGATCCGGATTTACTCCGGCTCCGATACGGGCAACTTTACCGTAACCCATCGTTTCGCCACAGGTCTGGCCTCCCATGCCATATTGGTTGTTCATCACGTTGAAGATCACAGGCAATCCGCCTTTCATGTCGCCTTCCCAAAGTTCATTGAACTGATCCATGGAGGCAAAGGAGAGTCCTTCCCACACCGGTCCGCAAGCCATTGAGGCATCACCAATATTGGCAACCACCAACCCCGGTTTACGGTTGATTTTCTTGTATAAAGCTGCACCTACCGAGATATCCCCACTACCACCAACGATGGCGTTGTTTGGATAAACTCCGAAAGGTGTAAAGAACGCATGCATACTTCCGCCAAGTCCTTTATTAAAGCCAGTTTCGCGGGCGAAAATTTCAGCCAGTGTTCCGTAAATCAGGAATCTGCGACCGAGTTCTTTGGTTGTTCCCTTAAAGTCTTTTTTAACGACACTCAGAACCGTTCCATTGAAGAACGACTCCATGATCGCCAAAAGATCAGCATCGCTGAGTTTCTGAATTGCACTCAATCCCTTGGCCAGAATTTCGCCGTGGCTTCGGTGTGAACCAAAAATAAAATCATCAACAGTCAGTGTATAGGCCATTCCTACCGCAGCAGCTTCCTGTCCCGCAGAGAGGTGGGCAGGACCGGGATGATCGTAAGGAACTCCACTGTATTCACCTGTCGTTTTGATCAGGTTTAACATCGTTTCGAATTCACGGATCACTACCATATCGTGGTAGATGCGAAGGAAGTCGTCGTTTGAAAAATTAGCTTTCTCTTCGGCAACTGATTTTGCATATTGATTTACCGGAATTGGCTTGAAGGTAATTTCTCCGGCTTGTCTGGCCACACTTGGGTCAATAAACTGAACTTTAGGCATAAGACTTTTTAATTGATGTTGAGAAGATTTTTGGTCCTCTTATTTAAAATGAGAAAATTGTCTCTTTGAAAATTTCTGAAATAGTTGGATGAGGGAAGATTACCTCCTCCATCTCTTTGATTGTCATCTCCATTTCGATTGCCATTGAGGCTCCGTAAATAATTTCGCCTGAAGGGTTTCCAAGAATATGAACTCCAAGAACTTCTCCGTATTTGGCACCGATTAATACCTTGCAAAGTCCGACGCCACCTTCATTTTCGGCAATAAAACGGCCTGCAAAAGCCAACGGCAATTTCGCAACCTTATACTCAATATTCTGAGCTTTTGCGCTCTCTTCGGTTAATCCAACGCCTGAGAACTCCGGATTTGTATAGACCACTCCCGGAATAGCATTGTAACGCATCTGATCGTTGCGACCGGTAAGGTTGTTCACAACCACTTCGCCTTCGCGGCTTGCGGTGTGAGCCAACAATGAAAATCCTGTTACGTCGCCTGCTGCGAAAACATTGGGCACATTGGTGCGCATCTTCTCGTCAACCTTGATTCCGCCGCGGTTAAGTTCAACACCGATATTTTCAAGACCGAAGCCCACAGTATTTGGTTTACGTCCCACGCTTACGAGGATTTTTTCTCCTTTAATTGAGGCGGTCTTTCCACCTTTTTCAAAGAATACTTCATTTCCTTTGACTTCGGTAACCTTGGCTGAAAGATTAAAGGTGATTCCTTTTTTGGTATATTCCTTACGTAACATTGCACTCATTTCGCTATCCATTCCGGTGAGGATCTCATCGAGCATCTCAATGATTGTAACTTTGGTTCCGAGAGAGTTGTAGAAACTTGCAAACTCGAGGCCGATAACACCACCACCGATAATGACCAGAGATTCAGGTTTTTCCTTGAGTTGAAGGATCTCACGGTTGGTGAGGATTAAATCTCCTGGTGCACCAAGACCAGGAATTGGTGGAAGAAATGCCTCTGATCCTGTGCAGATCAGTAAATTAGTTGCTACGATTTCATTTCCGCCAACCGTAATTGCTATTCCGTCAGCAGAACGCCCTTTTATGTATGCTGAATCCTTGATCACCTCAACATGATTTTCTTTCATTTTCATCCCAACACCGCCAACGAGTTTTTTAACTACTTTTTGTTTGCGGTCCATCATTTTGGCAAAGTCGAAGGAGACCTCTTTGGCTTCTACACCATATTTTGAAGCTCCGACAGCATTGTCATAAAGTTTGGCGCTGTAAAGTAATGTTTTGGTCGGGATGCAACCTTCGTTGAGGCAGACGCCACCCAGTTCACCTTTTTCAATTAAAACGACCTTAAGTCCTTTTTTGCCTGCTCTTTCAGCGGCTACATATCCCGCGGGTCCACCGCCAATTATGGCTAAATCGAATGTTGTACTCATTTTGTCTATTTATTTATTAAAGTTCAAATTCAAGGTTTTCAATTTCTGTGGCGATTTGTTTGAGGAAGCGGGTTGCCTCACCTCCGTCGAGTGCCTGGTGATCGTAGGTCAGGCTTAGTCCGATATAAGGGACAAATCCGTAAGCCCCATCACCCAAATCTTTAGGACGCGGAACGATGGTGTTAACGCCGAGGATTCCTACTTGTGGAAGGTTAATTACCGGTGTAAACATTTCAACACCGTAGTTTCCAAGATTCGAAACGGTAAAGGAGGCCGCTTCAGAGGAGAGCAGTTCCGGATTGATTGCACCCTTGCGGCACGAAGCTGCAATCTCACGCATCTGATTGGAGAGCCCCTGTATCGAAAGGTCGTCTGCATTGCGGATTGCCGGAACCATCAGCCCGCGGTCTGTATCAACTGCAATTCCAAGGTGTATTTTACTGAAATATTTCACACTGTCGCCAAGAAAATGGGCATTCGCCTGCGGAAATTTCCGTAGCGCCTTTACCACTGCAAAACAAACCATATCATTGAGGGTAATGTTCACAGGATAACCGTTATCATTTGCTTTTTTAACTTTTCTGCGTAATTCGAGCATTCTGCGGGCATCCGCTCCAAGGTGGTGGGTTAATTGTGCTGAATTCTGCAACGATTGATGCATTGCCTTTGCAATCAACTTACGCATGTTCGATAATTTCTTAATTTCGAAATCGTTGGCATAAATTGGGTTCGGAGCTGTCAGGTCTTTTGCTTTAACTGAACCTCCCAGGCCGCTGCCTGTAGAGGCCGGTTGTAGTTGTTCCTCGCCGGCGATCATTTTTGCGAGTGGGGTCGTCTTAGGGTGGCTGTCGATAACTGCCTTCACATCCTGCTCAATAATCCTTCCGCCTGGTCCGCTACCGGTTAGTCCGTCTAATTGAATCCCCTCCTTTTCAGCAAGATTTTTTGCCCTTGGGGAAATTGCCCCCGATCCCGAAGACTGACTGATTGGGGAAGTTCCTTTAGTTTCTATAGATCCACCAGGTTCTATAATTTCTATTGTTTCTTTTATTCCAATTATTTCTGCTTTTGCGCCACCTGGACGGAAGGCATCCGTCGGCTCTCCCGGAATACCAATCACACAGACATTGGTCAGTACAGGAACTTCATCGCCGGTTTCGTAAAAAAGGTCCAAAAGTGTTCCGTCAACGGCCGCCTCTTCTTCAAAGGAAGCTTTATCGGTTTCATAGGCAAAAAGGATCTCCCCTTTCTTAACCGGGTCCCCCTTTTTCTTATTCCATTCGGTAATTATACAACTTTCAACAGATTGCCCCTGTTTAGGCATGATAACAACAAAAGCCATAGTTTGAGATATTTTTTGCAAAGATATTTTATTACACTTGTATTTACAAGTAAAACGACTAATATTTTTATTGTAAAAATTTGAATAGTATAACATGCAGATA
>Ga0118677_10013284_pt1 | contig 11874 bp, 9 predicted proteins | sample AliMusrvi5mmetaG_FD_86154 | JGI IMG/M metagenome (GOLD analysis project Ga0118677, IMG submission 86154) | reverse complement strand
GGATATCGGGTACATGGTGTCCACTGAGCCAAATTCCAGTTTCGCGGGAGGAACAGGAACCTTGCGGTTTGAAATATCCAGCCTGTTTTCGGTTGAATCTTTTGTTCTGACGGATACCTGGGGTTTCATTGTATGTGTTATTTATGTGAAATTTTGCCGTTCAATTCCGGAAAAAAAAAGTTGAAATAATTTTCGCAAATGTTCTTCTATATGCTGAGCTTTGTGTTATATAATTTTTGCAATTTTTTATATAATTCACACATGCCGCTGATTCAGCGGCTCCTAATTTGTTTTTCCGCGAAGTATCACCATGATCAATTTGTACTAATTTTGCCCCGCTCAGGCACGTAAACAGACAATGTGAAGTCAACTGCAGAAGTATACAGAATTGATGATAAGGCATCCTTCGAGGCGCTGTTTCATTCGCAATACAGTAAACTTTGCGGCTATGCCAATACCTTTCTGAAGGATGCCGATGCGTCGGAAGAGATTGTACAGGAAGTGATGTTCAGGATATGGGTAAACAGGGATTCGCTCGACATCACGACATCCGTCAACAGTTACCTTTTCCGCGCAGTGCGCAACAGTTGCATGAACCTGGTGAAACATGCCGGTATACGCGACAAATATAAAACCTGGAATGAATCCCGGGAGCCCGGTTCTACAATGTCGCCCGAAGACCAGATGATCGTTTCAGAACTGGAACAGAAGATTCGCGAAGCCATCGACCACCTTCCAATGGAGCGCAGAAAGGTCTTCGTAATGAGCCGGTACGATGGCCTGACCTATGTGGAGATCGCTGCAAAACTTGGCTTATCGGTCAAAACTGTGGAAAACCAGATGGGCAGGGCGCTGAAATCACTCCGGGAAGAATTGGCCGAATACCTGCCATGGTTGGTCTTGTTTTTCTTTGATATTTTCAGGAACTGAACCGGAATAAAAATACCAGCCTTCCGGATGGGGGTATAAGAGGTTAAGATTGTCATCACCATACAGGAACATGAATCAAAACAACCAGGATATCGACGAATTTCTACTGCTTCAGTACCTTCAAGGGAATATGGATGGCACTCTTCACAATTACGTGGAAAAGTGGCTGGAGGCAGAGGCCGGAAACAGGAAACTACTTGACCGGCTGGAAGCGTTATGGCTGGAAACAGGCAAACTCAATCCCCCACCCCTGCCGGTTGACTTGCCTAAGGCATGGGATCGGTTATCATCCAGGATTGAACAGCATGAATCAGGTCTGACCCGCCTTCAACAGAAATATACTTTTCATCGTAATCTGAAAATTATACTTGGCGCAGCGGCAATACTCCTGCTGGTTCTCGGGATTAATGCCGTGATAAGAATACTGACGGTAAAGGCGAAACCTTTTGAACTTGTTGCCACAACTACGGTTTTACACGACACATTGCCAGATGGCACCCACATCTCACTCAACAGGCAGTCGAAATTGATCGCTGTTGGTAGTTTCCGGGGCGGGAAGCGCCTGGTAAAACTTACCGGCGAAGCCTTTTTTGAAGTCTCCAGGGATCCATCGCATCCCTTTGTAGTCGAAGCCGGTGCAGCCAGGGTGATGGTTTTAGGTACCGTGTTCGGGGTTACTTCCTATCCTTCCAGCGACATCCGGGTTACTGTGACCGAAGGCCGGGTGCTGTTCTTCACCGTTGATTCACTTCACCACGACACCTTGTCAGTGGTACTTGAAGCAGGGATGTCGGGCGTGTTGAAACATGGCGCCATGAAACCGGAGACAGCGTTAAGGCCATCGCCCGACAGGCTGTTCTGGGCGAACCGTTCGCTCGATTTCAGCGATACCCCGCTTTCCGAGGTATTGGATATGGTGGAAAAGTATTATGGCGTAAAAATCTCAGTAAGCAACCCGGGTATCGGTAACTGCCGGCTCACCGCCTCCTTTTCGAACGACCCGGTCAACCGCCTTATGACCGTGATCGCCGAATCATTCGGACTGCAACTTACTGTTGAAGGTAATAACTATAAACTAACCGGAGATGGTTGCAGCAAAGGAACCAGGTAAATCCTGTCTGATCTTTCTCTTCCTGCTCGTGCTGCCGTTCATGTGTCATTCACAGGGCAGCCTTCTGTCGCGGAAGATCACCCTCAACAAACCTGACTGCAGCCTTGAAGTTGCCATCAGGGAGATCGGAATAGCTGGCCACTTCAGGTTTTCCTGTGATGCCGGCATTATCAGCGGCGACAGACAGGTGAGACTGAAATTTCAAGATAAACAGGTCGGACTGATATTGAAAGACCTGCTTGGAACTCAAGTTCGCTTCCGGGAGATCGGTGACCACCTGATCCTGTTAAGGAACAGGTCATCGCTGCAGGAGAACAAACCTTTTGCTGACATGGCTGTGCTGGGAATCATTTCAGATGCAAGCAACCAATCGCCCATTGAGGAAGCAACAATATTTGAAGTACAGGACAGGATATCGGCCATCTCATCCGGAAACGGCAACTATAAACTGGTCATGCCAACCGGAAAAAAGACCAGGAGCCTCACTTTCTGTAAATCAGGGTATTCCGACACTGTCATTTTTGTCAACCAGGCCAGGGAGTGTCATATAAACGTGCAGCTGCATCCGTTACCGGAAATCATGCCAAAGCTTGATACCAGGCATGGATTGGTTTGGCTGGTCAATGTCGACAGCCTGGAAATTGTTCATTGGCTTGTTCCAAGAGTTACCTCAATCAATGCCAAAAACCTGGAAACAGGCACTATCAGAACCATGCAGGCATCCCTCATTCCCTATTTCGGAACAAACTGGAAGGTAACAGGTTCAGTGACCAACAGGTTTTCGCTTAACCTGATTTCAGGGTACACCGGTGGTCTCAAGGGCTTTGAACTGGGGGGAGTGCTGAACATTACCAGGAAGGACATGCTTGGATTCCAGGTTTGCGGAGTTGGAAACATTGTTGGCGAGCGGGGGCGTGGTATTCAGATCGGGGGATTGTTCAACTTCGACCTGGGAAAGTTTGAAGGAGTTCAGATTGCCGGACTCTGCAATTACGTTCCGGATTTGATTGGTGGATCGCAGATAAGCTGGATAACGAATATTGCCATCAATAAATGCCAGGGCTCGCAGGTGGCCATATTCCTGAATCTTGCAGGCAAGGAGGTGAAGCAGGTACAGGTTTGCGCACTGGTAAACTATGGGCGCGACGTGGACGGGGTGCAGTTTGCAGGGTTGCTCAACATAGCAGGAAATCACAACAATGGATTGCAGATTGCAGGATTCATGAATTATGCCGTGACCGTGAACGGCCTCCAGGTTGGCATGGTCAATATTTCAACCTCGGTTGAAAGAGGGATTCCGATCGGGCTGTTCAGCTATGTGAAAGAAGGGTATCATTTGTTTGAAGTTTCGGGCAACGAGCTCTTCTATGGCAATGTGGCGTTTAAATCGGGCACCAGGTCCTTTTACAATTTCCTTCAGTCAGGAATTGGCAGCGGGTATAAATTGCAGGCTTCGTACGGGATCGGAACAATCTTAACCCTGAATAAAAAATTGTCGGTGAGCATCGATGCATCTGCAGGATTTGTTTACCATCCTATTGATACCGTTTACCATGGCCTGCTTTTGAAATTAATTCCAGCCATGGAATATCGTTTTGCACGGCATTTTGCTCTTTTTGCAGGACCTTCCTATAACTTCTTCCTGTTTTCAAAAGGCAAGCCCAGTGCAACGCCCAGGGGATTGTCGTCCTATGACTTTTATTTCAGGTCCACTGCAAGGGCGAGTATCCAGATGTGGGTGGGTGGTGTGCTTGGAGTGAGGTTTTAAAGGTTATAAGAAGGATGCGGCTGTATGGTGATTGAGATGCAGATTTGTGCAGAAAAGGATGCAGAAAGGGACGCAGATTTGCGCGGAAAAGGACGCAGATTTACAATGATTTATGTAGAAAGATTGAAAGTTTTCGGCGGGTTAGAGGTTGTTAGCAATTCTGATGATGGATTTGTCGATGGAGGCGGTGTTAAAGTTTATCAGCAGGCCTTCAACCAGGATATCAAGCCGGAACCCGATATCAAACTGAATTCCCTCATACTTCATCGGGATACCGACCTGGCATTCAATAAAAAGCCCGGCTTTTCGTAATTCAAAGGCCAGCGCCTTTTCGTACACCGATTCCAGCAATCCAGGCCCCAGCCTGTTGTATACCTTAAAGGCAGCGCCTCTTACCAGGTATGAAATCTCATTTTCCCTCTTCATATCCCCTCTGTTAAAATGAAAAATACCACATTCCTTACACCAAATATCTGTGCCCTTCTCTGCCAAAATCTGCGCCCTTCTCTGCCAAAATCTGCGTCCTCATCTGCGTCTTTATCTGCGCATATCTGCGAGCATTTATAATACAAATCTGCCCTCCACAACCCTCAACAACCATCCACCAACCCTCACTCCACCAATCAACCCCTGACTACTGCTTAATCGGAAAAAATCGAAAAGGTAATACAGGAAATGGATTTTTTTTTCCAGCGATGGGGGTATAACCGTACATGGTTGTCATCTCAATAAATCCACATTTATGAAACAACCAAAAATGAAAACAATCCAACAATGGGACAAAATGGTTTACATGTTGTTTTCCTGCCTGATCCTGCTTGCAAACACCGCCATCTCCCAGCCTGTTTCCCAAACTGTAAGGGGGTGGGTCATCGATGAAGCTTCTAAAACCGGTCTTCCGGGAGCCAATGTGATCCTGCTTAACCAGCAGCCTCTCAAGGGTACTACGACTGATGTGAACGGCAATTTTTCCCTTGAAAAAGTTCCGGTAGGCCGTACCACCATCCAGGTCAGCTATATGGGATATAAGCCGGTGGTCAGGCCGGAGATACTCGTCAGTTCGGGCAAGGAAACGGTGCTCACTATTGAGCTCCAGGAAGAGGTAGTCAATGCCAAAGAGGTCGAGATCAGGGCTACGACCGATAAAGCAAGGCCTGTCAATGGCATGGCCATGGTCAGCGCCAGGTCATTCAGCGTAGAGGAAAGCCGCCGGTATGCCGGTTCTGCAGATGATCCCATGAGGGCAGTATCTAATTTTGCAGGCATTGCCAGCAGTCCGGATGTGAACTCCAACGAGATCGTGATACGTGGAAATTCCCCCAAGGGTGTGTTGTGGCGGGTTGACGGAGTCGATATTCCGAATCCCAATCACTACGCTTATGTTGGCACATCGGGCGGCGGGCTTACCATGTTCAGCAGCCAGGTACTCAGCAACTCTGACTTTTATACCGCCGCCTTCCCGGCAGAATATGGCAATGCGTTGTCGGGTGTTTTCGACATGCGTTTCAGGACTGGCAACAATTCAAAACATGAGTTTGCCATGCAGGCTGGCATCCAGGGGTTGGACCTGTCGGCCGAGGGGCCGATTTCGAAAAAAAGCGGGGCCTCATACCTCCTGAACTACCGGTATTCAATCCTGGCATTCCTGCAGTATATTGATCCTGCGATGAAAAATAAGATTCCTTCATACCAGGATCTCTCTTTCAAAATACATCTGCCTGCCGGAAAAGCCGGAACGTTCTCTCTTGTAGGGATAGGAGGCATTTCAAGGTCGAAATTCATCCCTGAACAGGATTCGTCAAAATGGCATAGCCTGGAAGACCGCACAAAGTCGATGCTGAACAACAACATGGGAGCCATAGCACTGACTCACCAGCTTGCAATATCCAGGCGAACATATCTTCGTTCATTTCTTTCAGGAACTTACAGCAGCATAGATTACGATAAAGGCTACCTGACCACCGCCCGGGAACTGAAACCCCAGGAAAGTGTCGTACAGGCTAACTACCGATTCTCTGCAGGGACTCTTGTCAATCATAAATTCGGGGCGAGGCATACCAACCGCAGCGGCATTACCTATACCCGGCTGTTTTATAACAGCAACCTTCAATCCGTCAATCCTTCCACCGGAATTTTCGGACAGGTCTATTACGGCCAGGGGAACACCGATCTGATCCAGGCATTCAGCGAGTCGAAAATTGAAATCTCATCATCCGTAACCTTCGATGCCGGGATTCATTTCCAGTATTTCCTGCTGAACCGCCGAAACGCTGTTGAACCGCGCATGGCCGTGCGCTGGCAGGCAACTCCGAAACATGCCTTCAGCCTTGGATATGGTAAACATTCTCAAATCGAGGACGTGGGTATTTATCTTACGGAAGTGGCTGTTACTCCTGAGGTAAAAGTCCAGCTTAACCGGCAGCTTGATTTCAGCAGATCGCACCATGTCGTGCTCGGATACGATTGGCTTATAAGACCTGAATTGCGGTTCAAGACCGAGGTTTATTATCAATACCTGTACAGTATCCCCGCACTTCCTGGTAATTATTACTCGCTGATCAACAGCAATGGAGGCTATTACAGCGATAAACTGGTCAACAGCGGAACAGGGCGTAACGCGGGAATCGACCTGACGCTTGAAAAATTTCTGACAAAACAATTTTATTACCTGGTCACCGTCTCGCTTTTTGATTCCAAATACAAGGGTGGCGACGGTATCGAGCGTAATACCCGGTTTAATTCAGGCTACGTGGTCAACATCCTTGCCGGAAAGGAATGGACCATTCGCAAAAGGAACATCCTCGGGATAAACCTGAAAGCATCCCTTACCGGGGGTGAATACTATGTTCCCATCGACCCTGAGCAGTCAAAACTACAGCATCGTGAAATACTAAATGAGTCGATGGCTTACAAAAACCATCTGCCGGAGTTTTATTACCTTGATCTGACGTTAACCTATCGCACAAACCACAGGAAATTCTCCGGGATATGGGCAATCCAGGTCAAAAACCTGTTGAACCAGAAACCTGCAACCGGGTATGTTTACAACGATGTGAACCAATCTGTTGAGCCGGTGAGGTCGATGGGAATTTTGCCGTTCCTGAGCTATAAAATTGAACTATAATAATTTGTTAACTTTTTGGCCGATTACCGTTCGCTAAATCAGTCAATATAAAAGCTCAAAACCACCTCCCTGGCGAAAATCTGAACAGGCAGGGATTGCCCACACGATTAATCTGGTTAGTTTTGCAAATCAAAATTCCGGAGATCCTATGACCTTGCTCCGGCCGGTTTATTCTAACGCAGATTAATTACTTCGTAATGAAAATTATAACCACAGCGCTCCTTTTAGTGATCACCCTGCTGGCTGTGCCGGTGTTCAGCTACTTTTTCGGTACAGCCCCCGGTCCTGCCGAGTGGAAAGCCCTTGGCACCCTGTTGAAAATCGTCGCGATTATTACGGCATACTCCTTTGTTGCCGGGGAGCTTACCCGGAACAACAGCCAGGTCGACAAACTCTGGAGCATCTTGCCCATCGTCTATGTGTGGATCGTTGCCGGTTATGGCGATTTCTCGCCCAGGCTGTTGGTAATGGGAGTACTGGTAACCCTTTGGGGAGTGAGGTTAACTGCAAATTTTTCGATGAAAGGAGCTTACCAATGGCGTTTCTGGAGCGGGGAGGAAGATTACCGGTGGGAGGCGCTGCGTTTGAAACCTGAGTTTAACCCTCGCTGGAAATGGATGCTTTTCAACCTGCTGTTCATTTGCGGGTACCAGAATATCCTCATCCTGCTTTTCACCCTGCCCTCGCTGGTAGCCCTTCAATTTGCCGCAACCCCCATGGGTATTTTCGATTACACGGCCGCGGGGTTGATGTTTTTCTTCATCGCGTTTGAAACGCTGGCCGACATTCAACAAAGGCGGTACCAAAGTAAAAAGTGGGCATTGATCAAAGCAGGGGAAGAACTTACCGGTGACTACGAAAAAGGGTTCATCGATACAGGCCTTTGGGCAAAAAGCCGCCACCCGAACTACTTTGCAGAACAGGCGATCTGGGTCTGTTTTTACCTTTTCAGTGTGGCAGCCAGTGGACAATGGTTCAACTGGAGCATTGCAGGATGCCTTCTCCTTATAGTACTTTTCCGTGGAAGCTCAAACTTCAGCGAGGAGATCAGTGCAGCGAAATACCCTCAATATAACGTTTACCAGCAAAAAGTTCCCAGGTTTTTTCCCTTTGGCAACCTGTTCAGGTAAAGATACCATGCACCGGGCCTTCTCCAGGTCCCGGACTTGTCACGGGGGTAATTCCCTGATATCAAACTGTATCCTGCCCTATTTGATATTTTTCATGGTTTACCCGGAAAAAATTATTTTACTACCAGTATAGATTTGCCAAAGTATTTTCGACTGATTAATTCTTCGGAATGGATTTTTCCATCCTTTTATTATCCCGTTAAGAAGTAGAAATTTTGAATTGAACTGTATTATAGGCAATCCCATACGATCACATAGCTGGTTTACCACGTAGAGTGAAATATATGAAAAGTAACAGAAAAAGTGCTGAGTCAGAGTTCCTGAGACAAAGGGCGCAAGAACTGCTGAGAGCGAAGGCAATCGAGACGGATCAGCATTTTAACGATTCAGATCTCTTCAAACTAATCCAGCAACTCCTGGAACATCAGCTGGAACTGGAGAAACAGAATGATGAACTCCGTCATTTATGGGCAAAGTCAGAAGTTGCCAACGACAGGTATACCGGCCTGTATGATTTTACACCCACCGGGTATCTGATGCTGAACAGGGCCGGTAAAATCATCGAGTTAAATGTCAGTGGTGCGAATATTCTTGGCAACAACCGGCTTCAGCTCAAAAACACCCAGTTTGGCCTCTTTGTTTCAGCTGCTTCCCTGACGGACTTCAATCGGTTCCTGGCGGAGGTATTCGAGGGTAAGTTGAATGAATCATGTGATTTAACACTGGCAGCCGGCGGCAGTCACCCTGTAAATATCCACCTTACGGGTATTATGTCAGCAAACGGAGAACAATGTCTTATCACAATGGTTGATATTTCTGAACGAAAGCGAACGGAAGAGGCACTTCGTGAAAGGGAGGAAAAACTCAGGGACATCACCTATAGCATGACCGATTGGGTTTGGGAGGTGGATGCCCACGGGACCTTTATCTATAGTTCACAAAAGAGCATTGACCTCCTTGGGGAGTTCCGTGAAGAAGTAATTGGAAAAACTCCTTTTGATTTCATGCCGCCTGATGAAGCAAAAAGAGTGTCTGCAATTTTTTCTGAAATCGCAGAAAAAAAAGCCCCGATAAAAGATCTTGAGAATTGGAATGTCAGGAAGAACGGAGAACGGATATGCCTGTTGACAAATGGAGTTCCGGTTCTCGATCAGGATGGAAATCTCAAAGGCTATCGCGGAGTTGACAGGGATATAACTGCACAAAAAATGCATGAGGAAGCCTTAATGGAAAGTGAAGAACGATACCGGATCCTGTCGCACCAATCTCCCATTGCCATAGAGTTTTACAATCATGATGGCAGGCTTGTCAGCGTGAATCCCGCATGTCTTGACCTGTTCGGGATCGTTGATCTGAACGAGATAAAGCAATTTTCCCTCTTTTCCCACCCCAATATACCCGATGAAAACAAACTAGAACTGCAAAACGGCCAAAATATTCGTTACCAGGCACATTTTGATTTTGATAAAGTAAAGGAGCTGCATGTCTATCAAACTACCAAATCGGGAAGGATATGGCTCGATGTACAGATTACCATTACGAAAAATCGGAAAAATGAATTAAATGGGTACCTGGTGCAGATTCAGGATATCACGGAACGCAAAATGGCAGATGACCTCCTGCGCCAGACCCGCCTGAACTATGAATCATTCTTCAATACAACTGATGAATAATACCCTACCTTTGATACTCAGGTGTATATCTTTGAATATGCCGTAAACAGTGAATAGTTATTCATATTTGTTACATGACGTTACAGCATGTTAATAACTTTTACTGACAATATTGTACAATATTCTGACAGTTGTTATCTTTGCACTGTCAACTTATTTAAACTAAAATTATGGCCTCAGTTATCTTTTATCCCGATAAGGAAAAGAATGGAGAATCTCTCTTGCTTCTTTCCTTTACATTTAATCATCAACGTTTAAGACTCTCGACAGGTCTACATTTCCCCGTCGATGACTGGGACCAACAATCACAAAAAGCAAAACCTGCCAAGGACTATATCGAAGAAAATAAGCGTCTTAGGGAAACTGTCAACTTTTTTCTTGATAAACATGATGAACTTTTCCCCAAGGGAATCAAGCTTTCAAAGGTAGAAGTGAAGCGCAAATCGGATGAAATAGTTGAAGCCTACAGAGTATTTACCGGCAGAAGAAAAGCAAGAGAGATTGAAAATATTTCTTTTATTCCCTTTATTCCTATTTTCAGGACTCGATATAAAAACAAGGTGAGTAATAGTTATAATATTCAATTCCAAAGTTTGCAGAATCATCTTGAAGACTTCCAGAAAAAAAAAGGTTTCATGGTTGATTTTGATACAATCGGGAAGGATTTTTACATAAAGTTTACAGATTATCTGAAAGAAATTGGTTTAAAGCCTAATACCATAGGTGCATTTATAGGCAAAATAAAAAGGCTGATGAATGAAGCCAATGAGGACAAATTGACCGCGAACCAGGATTATAAAAAAAGGGATTTCAAAATAATTCATGTGGATGTGGATACTATCTACCTGAATGAAAATGAAATCAAGGCGCTCTATGAAATGAATATTGAAAGTCCGTCAAAAAGAAAGGCCCGGGACATTTTCGTTCTCAATTGCTATACCGGGCTTCGACATTCAGACTGGTCGAAAGTTTCTTCGGAGTGTATCCACGAAGGAAATTTGTACATCCGGACACAAAAAACAGACGAACCTGTTATCATACCGATTAAACCATTGGTAATGGAAATTCTTCAGCGCTACGGAACACTTCAGATTCCCATTAACAATAAATTTAACGATTCTCTTCGATGGATCGGTGAAAAAGCGGCAGAACAGAAAATAGGCACAGGAAACCCTAAGAAGTGGTTACAAATAAGGACTCATACTGCACGCAGATCATTTGCCACCAATGCTTATCTGGCAGGCATTCCAATGCGTGACATTATGCAAATTACCGGTCACCGGACAACTGAATCATTTTTGAAATACATTCGGGTCACAAAATTGGAAACTGCCATGAAACTCAAAGATCACCCTTTCTTTAGTTAATGACACAAGATACAGTATAGCCACTTGGCAATACTTAGACTATGCTAAGAGGTATTTTCTAAATTCTACCATTTTCCCCATTGATATTTCGACCAAAATATCTGACCAAGGCTCCCAAGTATATCCTTGACTTGGATGCTTAATAAATAAACACAAAGTCGTTTTTCCATCTCGTTCAATAATGAAACCCTTTGGATATGCACCGTTAATCATATCTTTAGTTAGTTCAATAACATTAGCAGTAAAAGCATGAAGTCTATCGTTCATGGTTTGAAAATGCTTTGCTGACTCTACTCCACAAAACAACATGATATCTGGCAGTAGAATGTTATACAAATTAAAGTTTACTTCCCAACCCAAAATTAAATCGCCATATGTTGGTCTTTTATCACGAATTGGTATTAATCGTTGGACAAAATTGTAATAACAAACTGAATCCCAAAATTTCCTACTCACCTCTTCTGAATAATTTTCACTTCCAATTAGAGTTTTCTCAACTTCTCTAACAAGATTATTTTTATGAGTTCCAGAGTACCAGGGCGTTTCTTGTAATCCTTCTTTAGCAATGAATAACCTTGTTCAATTTGGATCTAAATAATCTTCGAAATTTTCGCCTGTTGGCACATAATGGCTTTCACCGACAATTAAAATTTTCGGTGTTGTTTTGTTATAGAGCTTTCCTATAAAAGGTTTCCAAATTAAATTTTCAAGCTTTGAAAATGTTTCATCAAACTTGGTGTCAGTATAATTGGACAAATTTTTCATAGGATT
>Ga0118677_10013283_pt1 | contig 11875 bp, 6 predicted proteins | sample AliMusrvi5mmetaG_FD_86154 | JGI IMG/M metagenome (GOLD analysis project Ga0118677, IMG submission 86154) | reverse complement strand
AAATTCGTATTCACAGAATACTGTATATGAAACCAGGAGTGATAGCGCCTCTGACAGGTATTCTCCTTCTTTAATGATGAACAGAAAGCACATTCCTGAAAAGGTGCATTTGTCGCTTCAGACAGGGGTAAGTTTTTTTTCTGATGGAAAGGAAAGTGCTTTTAGCAAATATATAGCTCCTGCGGCAACCTATAATTTAACACCTCAATTTCACTTTACTTTAGGCACTGTTGCTATGTTTAGTAATGCAGGTTATATGAACTACAGCTTAAACAATGAGGGGGTTAAAACAGTTTCTCAGAATAACAATAAAGGACAATATTTTTTGTTCGCTCAGGGCGAATATTTATTAAATAGCAATATAACACTTAGAGGTACTTTTATGAGAGAAGTGCCAGTTAATCAAATAAATCCGAATGCTTTAAGCTTAGGCAGTGTAGGTGTCGATTTTAAAATTACAGACAATTTTTCAATTAGTGCAGATTGCAGGATATCAAAGGGCTATAATTCTACTTTGATGCATAATATTAATGAATATAATTTCCCTTCATTTCCTATGAGTGGTGGCTTTTATAACAGGACAAGATAATTAATGGATTTTAATGATGATTAGCAGGCCACTTTTATTAATAATCTCGTTGCTTCTCAGTGCAATGTTGTTCATTTCTTCGTGCTCTCAAACTCATTACACAAGCTCATGGCAAACTGATGACTTTTCTGTTCTCCGCAAATCTGAAACAACTCAACCCTTGCGTTTTTATGACGCTAAAAGCAAGTTGCAGTATAATATTTCTAATGATTCTAAAAATATTTATGTGTGTATAAAAGTTACCGACGAGCTTTACCAGGCAAAAATTCTTCTGGCCGGTATGCAGGTTAATATAGACACCTCGGGCAAGAAAGTGCAGCCTGCCTGCATTTTATATCCTCTGAGTGCGGAAAAGAAACCAAAAAGTGCAACCGGAATGAAGCCCAACAGTGATGCGGAAAGTAAAGACAATCCTGTGAAAACAAAGTTTCTTCTTGAGCAAAAAGAAATGATGCTTTCAGGGTTCAAATCACCTATGAATGGAATGGTTCCTTTGCAGAATAAATATGGAATTTCTGCCCATATTGAATGGGATGCCCGAAATATAATGTATTACAAAGCTATTATCCCTTTTAATACTTTTTATAAAGAAAATTTAACTATGGCAGACAGTAGCAGACTATTTAATTTCTCAATTGTGGTTAATGATTCAGATATACTTAAAGGCTCTCCAGGAGCCGAAGAGAATTCCGGCGTGAATATGGCTAACGGAGAAATGCCTCATACCGGAGCATTAAGCAATAGTAATGCTCCCGTTAACAGAAGTGGCACTTATAAAGATGGTATGATGGATAACGATGTTAATAGGGGCAAAGTAGAAAGAATGCCAACAGATAACTCCTTTTCTGGAAAAAATGTGATCAAGGTGAAGGTAAAAATGGTCTTAAAACAATAAGACTAATTTGGATAAAATATATTATCATTATAAGGAAAAGGAATAATTAATGGTTAAGATTATTGTTTATGAATAAAAATTCAATCCTTATATTACTGTCCCTTTTTTTAGTGATACTCTCTTTTTCTTCGTGTACGCATACTTTTTATAAAAGTTCATGGCAGTCTGATGATTTTACGGTACTTCACAAATCGGAGACCAGTGAGCCTTTACGTTTTTTTGACCCTGAAAGCAAGCTTCAATACTACATTACTAACGATTATAAATGTATTTATATGTGCATTAAGGCCACAGATGAGCAATCGCAAATAAAAATAATAAGAGCCGGCATGACGGTTGGCATTGATACTTTAACGAAAAAAGAACCTCAGGTAAAAATCCTTTTCCCATTTCCAGGCTTTCATCAAAATAGCAATAAATCAACTGACTCTCCAAAAAACAGCGCCTCAACAGAGGATAAAAAAGAAGGACACAAGTCGGATATCAGTTCTATGAGAAAACAATTCATGGCACAGTATAACGAAATTCATCTGTCGGGATTTAAAGCCCCAATAGATGGTGTTCTTTCTGCGGAAAATAATTATGGCATTTCGGTGAAAATTGTTTGGGATTCGTTGAATATTATGTACTATAAAGCAGTAATTCCGTTCAAGACATTTTATAAAGATTCATTGTCAGCTTCTGACAGTACAAAGATTTTTGGCTTTAAAGTAAGTGTAAACGCGTTAACTATGCAGCATGCCAATAAAGGAGAATCCGGTTCGCAAGGAGGAGGCATGCATGGTGGTGGTGGAATGGGCGGTGGCATGCATGGTGGCGGTGGCGGCATGCGCGGTGGCGGTATGCATGGTGGCGGTGGTCACTCTGGGAATGGTAATGACGGAACCGCAGACAGGAGTTCTCTATTTAAAGCTACAAATTTTATGTCAAGAATAAAGCTGGTCTTGCCAGCTCAACGAAAATAGGTTATTAAGATTAATAGGTTTATTGAAAATGATTTTAAGCTCTATTTGTTAAATTTAACCATTTTAATTTTTTAATTTTGTGCGATTTATAAATGTCATTTTTCTTCTAATATAGTGCATTATGAAATATTTAGCTTTATTTTTAATATTGTCTTTTTCTTCACTTGTATGCTTTTCGCAGGAAGCTGAAGAGGAAGATGCTTTTCAAACTGTTAAAGGGAAAGTCATTGATAAGGATTCAAAGACGCCACTCTGGGGAGCTGCTATTTTAATAGTTGATTCTACCTCTCATCTGGGAGCTGTTACCGATTCATCGGGATATTTTAAAATAGAAAAAGTGCCTGTAGGCAGGCAGAATGTAAGGGTGACTTATATGGGTTTTGAGGATTTGTTGATGCAAAATGTAATGGTTACTTCGGAACAGGATATTTCGCTCAACATACAGCTGACTGAGCTTACAGAGAAGCTGGCGGCAGTTACTATTATTGCCAAGCTCGATAAAGACAAGGCGTTGAATTCTATGGCCACCATAAGTGCAAGGTCTTTCAGCATTGAGGAGGCGCAACGTTTTGCCGGTGGTATTACTGATCCGTCGCGTATGGCACAGGCTTATGCCGGTGTAGCAGCCACCTCTAACGATAATAATGAAATTGTGGTGCGCGGAAATTCCCCCCGAGGCTTGCTATGGCGGGTAGAAGGTGTTGAAATTCCAAACCCCAACCATTTCAGGCAAGATGAAGGGGCTACCGGTGGCGGTGTTTGTATCCTCAGTTCTAATGTAATATCAAATTCAGACTTTTTTACAAGTGCTTTCCCTGCTGAATATGGCAATGCGCTATCTGGGGTTTTTGACCTTAACCTGCGTAAAGGGAGCGATGAGTTTGTGCAGTCGTCTATTAATGCAAGTGTTGTGGGAACTGAAGCCTCCATAGAAGGCCCTTTATATAAGAAAAGAGAATCATCGTACCTCTTAAACTACAGATATTCTACATTCTCATTGCTCGACAAAGCCGGTATCAAAGTATCTAATGAAAATATTATTCCTACATTTCAGGATGTAACCTTCAATGTGAGCTTACCTTCCAATAAACTGGGACATACAACCGTTTTTGGCATTTTTGGAAAAAGTAGTTCCGGAATTAAATCGGCCAAAGATTCGTTGCTGCTTGTTGATAAAAACAACCGCTTTGAAGAATTTGACAAGGGAAATGTATGGATTACAGGTATCACTAATAATTATCTTTTCAGCGATAAGAAAACTTATCTTAAATCTGTGATTGCTGTGACCGGCGAAGATAATAAGATGACTAACGACACGATGGATTTTAAGTTTAACGACCATAATATTTATAATGAAGAATTTCGCTATATGACAGTTCGGGCATCAGTCCTTGCCAACCATAAGTTCAATTCAAAGCACATTGTGCGGGCAGGTGCTATTTTTAGCGATGAGTTTTACAATATGAATTCGTCGGGTTATGATTTTGATACCAAACAAATCAGGGATGTTTTTAATTGTAATGGCAATACCTATATGTTTCAGAGCTATGTAGAATGGAAGTATCGCATTAACGACAAGCTTACTGCAAATACGGGCGTTCATTATCTTCATTTTTTTCTTAATAACAATAATTCTATTGAGCCCCGTGCCGGCCTTACTTTACAAATTGATGACAACCATTCTCTCAGTGCCGGATTGGGCTTGCATTCCCGGGTGGAGCCCATTTCAATATACCTGACAAACATTGTCCAGAACGGTGACCCTTACAGTCAGCCTAATAAAAGTCTTGGTTTGTCAAAATCTTTTCATTCTGTGATTGGCTATGATTTTACAATATCAGAAGATATTCATTTTAAGGTTGAAGCCTATTACCAGTATTTATTTAACATTCCTTCCGGTATTGGCGTCAATGACCAGTTTTCAGTCATCAACCTGCGGTATGGTTTTGTAAACTTCCCGCTTAATAATGTGGGAAAAGGAAAGAACTATGGCCTTGATATTACATTTGAAAGGTATTTTACCCGGTCGTATTATTTTATGATTACTGGCTCATTGTACGATTCACGATATATGCCTGCCGATGGAAAAACGTATAACACTACTTTTAACGGCAATTATATTTTTAACTCTCTGGCCGGAAAAGAATGGACTTTCGGCAAGAAGAAAAGCAAGACACTGGGTGTTAATTTCCGCTTTCTATACAGAGGCGGCATGCGCTATCAGGGTATTGATCTGGCTGCATCTAACCTGGCAGGGCAGGCTGTTTATTACACCAACGAGAATTATACCCTTATTACCCCTGATGTATACAACATTGACCTTGGCGTTCATTTTAAAAGAAACAAACAAAAATATTCATGGGAGGCTTCTCTCGATTTGAATAACCTCACCAACCAGAAAAATATTATCGGCATGAAATACAACGTTTATTCCGGAACGGTGAAAAATACTTACGACCTGTTGTTGTTGCCTATTTTAAGCATTAAATTAAATTTATAATTATGAAAAGACTTTTCCTTTTTTCTGTAATTGTGTTGTCGTTTTCACAGTTTATATTTGCCCAGAGCACCGTGTGGCCTATGAATGGCAAAATACGTGTTTACTTTAACCATCCTGTAACGACAACTGTTTCGAGTGGTACTAATGCCGTTTACCTGAATAATTGTATTGCTGATACATTGGTAAATTATATCAACAGGGCTAAATATACTATTGATTGTGCTATTTATAATGCAACCTCTTCCTCTACGATGACCCCAGTTATTACAGCAATAAATGCTGCAAAAAACAGGGGCTTAACAATAAGATGGATTGACAACGGTAATAATTCTTCAAACACTGCTGTGAGCGGTTTGTTGTCTAGTATTAACGTATTATCAAGTCCTTCAACATCAGGTTATGGTATTATGCATTGCAAGTTCATGATTATAGATGCCAATTCGAGCAATACAGCAGATCCTATAGTGTGGACTGGCTCAACAAACTGGTCTGATCAGCAGTTTAATGCAGATTATAATAATGTTGTTATCATACAAGATAAACCGCTGGCGCTTGCCTATACAGCCGAATTTAATGAGATGTGGGGCAGTACCACAGCAACGCCTAATGCTACTGCCGCCAAGTTCGGCTCTACTAAAACAGACCCATTGACCACCCATACTTTTACTATTGGCGGTAAAACCGTTGAACTCTATTTCAGCCCTACTGATGGTGTAAATAACCATATCATAAGCACTATAAATACTGCCAATACCGATTTGTATTTTGGCGTGTATACATTTACTCAAAACAGTGATGCAACACCCATTGTAGCTAAACATAATGCGGGAGTTTATACGGCCGGAATTATAGACGTATTCAGCCAGACATATTCTCCTTATACGACCCTGCTGAATGGCCTTGGAAGTAGCCTTTTTAAAGTTTATACAGGTACAAACAACTTATTATATCACAATAAATTTCTTATCGTAGATCCTTCAAATCCCAATTCAGACCCTCAGGTTCTTACAGGTTCGCACAACTGGTCTTCATCTGCCAATAGCTCGAATGACGAGAATACCCTGATTATTCATGATGCTACTGTGGCCAATATGTACTACCAGTCATTTTATCATAACTTTACTGATATGGGCGGTACCCTTACATTAATTTCTGCAATAAATGATTTAAGTAATATGGATAACGATATTAACGTATATCCAAATCCTAATGTAGTTGGCTCTCCAGTATACATTAATTTAAACCCTTCGCTTAACATTACAGATGCTAAGCTGATAATCTATAATATCCTTGGGGATAAATTGAAAGTGATAAAGCATTTGAACAATGACCTGAATACTATTGACTGTGGCATTCAGAATAAGGGTATGTATTTTTACCAGTTGTTTGATGGAGATAAGTTAATTAAAACAGGGAAGTTCCTTTTTCAGTAGAAAGGTATTAATGAAAAAAATATTTTTTTAAAATTTGTAAAAAAACAACAACTAAACAAAAAACTTTTATGATGAAAACAAAAATCTTTTATGTCGCAATTTTTATTTTTGTAGTTTGCAACTCTATTACAGCACAGAATTTTGACTTTAGAAATACTAAATGGGGCATGGACTCTACACAGGTTAAAAAGTCAGAAATGTCAAAGCTGGTTTTTGCCAAAAAGAATACCATTGTTTATAATGGTAAGTTAGGGGAATTTGATTCAAGAATTGTGTACAATTTAAATTCATCTAACAAACTATACAGAGCTTCGTACATTATTACCCTCATGGGCACCATGGGAAGCAAGAATCCTGTGTATTATGTTAGTAATTTCTTAATGCTGCAAGATTTACTTACTCAGAAGTACAAAGCGCCCTATAGTAAAACAAATTCTACTATAAATGGCAAAGAAATAAAACAGGAAGAATGGGCGGCTAACCTTATTTCAGACAATCTGACTCTGGAAACTAAGTGGAAAACAAACAGAACAGATATTATTCTTACACTTTACAGTATTAACGATGAACTGTGTATAGAGATAATTTATTCTTCTCTTGAGAACGGAATAAATGATGATCAGGTAAATAAAGCAGAGATACTTAAAGTATTGTAAGTGCTTTCAACAACAAAAACAATATTTTCAAATCTTTTTTTGATTGATAGCGTATAAGTTTTATTTTACAAGTTTGTTTTAAAAAGTCTGAGCTTCAAAAGAAGTCGGTATTAATAATATGAATATCAGTATATTAAGATTTTCAACATTCCCTTTTGTAAAGAATTTTTTTATCTAACCATAGCATATGAAAGCAAAAGTTGTGTTTTTTTTAATCGCATTTTGTTCCCTGACTATGCTAAGCCAGGGTCAAACAGTATTAAATCCTGGTGACCTTGTTATTTTAGGCGTTGATGCTAAACTGGGAGGAAGCCCTGATGAAATAAGTTTTACTTGTTTTAAGGACATTACTACTGGTACAGAAATACAAATCACTGATCAGGGTTATGAAAGGTGTTATGCCGGGTTATGGGGTAGTGGAGAAGGAGGTGCAAAATTAACCCGAACAGGTGGAACTATTTTAGCTGGCACAGTGATTACTTTCAGGACTGTGCAATCGGCAGCTCCCTGGATATCATTCACATTTCCAGATACTTTGTGGTCTGTTGCAGATTTAGGCTCTGGTGCCCCTGCTAATTTTTTTGATTTAAACAATACTGGCGATCAGGTTTATTTTGCTCAAGGAGGTACCTGGACTACAGGCCCTGCTTGCAGCAACCAATACCCCGGTCCGGGAGGAAGAATGTTGTTCGCTTTTTCTACAACTGGAATTTGGGCTGCTGATGGTTCAACATTGCAGTCAAATTTATATCCCGGAATGTCTTGTTATAGTATGGCTCCAACCTCTGCTTCTAACTTCGTTAAATATACTGGACCACTTACTATAGCTACCCAAAAAGACTGGATAGCCAGAATTAATAACGTAACTAACTGGACCAAATATACAACATCTGCTTTATATTTAGCCGCAACTCCCAATTTACATAATACTATAATTCCAATTACCCCCGGAACAGATGCCGATTGGACAATGCCTAACCCAGATACATTATGTCAGAATGCTGCTTCTATTAATTTAAATTTATTGATAAGCGGTTTGGGGTTGCCTGGCGGAACCTGGAGTGGAACCGGCGTTACAGGAAACACTTTTTCTCCCCTGGGGTTAAGTGGCACTTTTAACATTACTTACACTAATGATTGTCCCTGCTGTATATCGCAGACACATTCAATTACTGTTAATCCATCACCATCAGTTGCAGTGCCTGCAAATATTACAGTATGTAATAATACCACAGTTCCTGCTACAAACTTTGTAAATACTCCCGCAGGAGGTTCATATTCATGGACTAACAGCAATACGGCTATAGGGTTGGCAACCAGCGGCTCCGGCAATATTGGCAGCTTTACCGCCACTAATACTACTTCATCACCTATCACTGCTACTATAACAGTCACTCCTGTATCTGCCTGTTCCGGAATACCATCAACTTATAATATTACAGTCAATCCAACCCCTACGGTTACCGTTCCATCCAATATATATGTTTGTAACGGTGGAATTGTAAATGCAGTAATTTTTTCAAGTATCCCTTCAGGAGGCACCTTTACCTGGATAAACAGTAATACTGCTATAGGCCTGGCTGCTGCTGCAACGGGCAATATAGGTAGCTTTTCAGCAACCAATACAGGTACGTCTCCCATCAGTGCTACAATCACAGTTACACCTACTGTCAATAACTGCTCAGGAACACCTGCTGCTTATAATATAACGGTATATCCTACACCTGTTGTGACTGTACCTGCAAATATAACCGTTTGTAATGGCGCAACAGTTGCCGCTACTTCTTTTTCAAGTACGACCTCAGGTGCTACATTTGCCTGGACAAACAACAATACAGCTATTGGTCTGCTGGCAAATGGCTCAGGGGATATTGGTAGTTTTACAGCTACAAATACAGGCTCATCTTCTATAACAGCAACAATTACAGTGACCCCCACTGCTAATGGGTGTACAGGAACACCTTCTTCATATAATATTACAGTCAATCCAACGCCTACTGTTACAGTTCCGTCAAATATAGATGTTTGTAGCGGTGGTACTGTGGCTGCAACAAGTTTTGCAAGTACACCTTCCGGTGGTACTTTTACTTGGACAAACAACACAACTTCTATAGGATTAGCGGCTTCCGGTTCTGGCGATATTGGTAGTTTTTCAGCAATCAATACAGGTACTTCTCCTATCACTGCAACAATTACAGTTACGCCTACTTTCAATAACTGCACAGGAACCCCTGCTACATACAATATAACAGTTAATCCAATGCCTGCTGTGTCTGTTCCTGCAAATATAACCGTATGTAACGGTGAAACGGTTACTCCTGGTTCTTTTTCGAGCACTATTTCAGGTGCCACATTAGCCTGGACCAATAACAATACGGCTATAGGGCTGGCAGCAAATGGCTCAGGAGATATTGGTGGTTTTACAGCCATTAATTCGGGTTCATCGCCTATAATTGCTACAATTTCTGTAACACCATCAGCTAACGCATGCACAGGAACACCTTCTTCTTTTACTATTACTGTAAATCCTACTGATAACCCTGCTTTTAACTATACTCCTTCATCATTGTGCAAGTCAGGTTCTGATGTTACAGCCAATATTACTGGCGGTGCAACCGGAATATTCTCAGCTTCTCCTTCCGGATTGGTTTTTCTTGATTATACTTCCGGTTTAATTGATTTAAGCGCAAGTCTTGAAAATACATATACAATAACCTTTATTACTTCGGGATGTTCTGCTACATCCAATGTAACTGTGCATATTACAGCCCCGCAAACAGCAGACTTTAGTTATACCGGGACTTATTGCCAGAGTGATGCCAATCCATTGCCAGTTCTGGATTCCGGAGCTACTGCGGGTACCTTTAGTGCCTCTCCTGCCGGGTTGGCCTTTGTAAACACATTCACCGGGGAAGTAAATCTGGTCTCAAGCACCCCCGGTACTTATACTGTAACCAATACTATTGCCGCTTCCGGAGGATGTGCCCAGACATCAGCAAACAGCACGCTTACTATAAACCCAACGCCTTATGCAACAGCTTCAAGTAACAGCATTATTTGCGAAGGGCAGACACTTCATTTAACAGCTTCAGGAGGTTCACTTTACCATTGGAGCGGTCCCAACAGCTTCTCCAGCTCAACCCAAAACCCGGACCTGACCAATACCGTGTTGTCTGAAGCCGGCACCTATACGGTAACAGCCACTAACAACAGCGGATGCACAGCAACAGCTCAGACAACGGTAGCGATTAGTGTGAACCCCACTGCGCTTGCATCAAGCAATAGCGCTATTTGTGCAGGACAAACCCTTGATTTAAGTTCTTTCGGCACAATTCAATATACTTATAATTGGAGTGGTCCTAACAATTTCACAAGTATGTTTCAAAATCCACATATCCCAAATGCAACGACAGCTGCGAGTGGTATTTATTCTGTAACCGTCACCAATAATCTTGGTTGCTCAGATACTGCCAATGTATCTGTAACGATATATGCCTTGCCAACTGTTTTACTAAGTGGCCTCGCAAATACTTATTGTATAGATGCAAGCCCTGTAACGCTTATCGGAACACCTGCGGGTGGTATTTTATCAGGAACCGGCGTTACCGGAAGTTCTTTCATCCCTTCTCAGGCTGGCGTAGGTGGGCCTTATCAATTGATATATTCTTATACCGATGCCAATACCTGTTTTAATAGCGACACAGTGATGGTTTCTGTTAATGCACTGCCTCTTGTGGTTTTGCATTGCAATCCTTCTTCACAAATTTATACAGGGGAAGTTGTTACTTTAACCGCTTCACCTGCCAACTATTCGCATTATAATTTTTATGTGGGAAGTAATTCTGTTCAATCAGGTATTTCGAATATCTATCAGTCTGTTTCTTTTGTTAATGGTGATAATGTTATTGTAATTGCCACAGAAAGTGGTTGTTCGTCTTCCGATACCCTTTTGCTTGATGTGAAAGCTTTCCCGAATGCTTTTACCCCGGATGGAAATGGCGACGATGATGTATTTCTGAAGGGTCTTGATTTGCAGATTATTAACAGATGGGGACAACAGATATACAGCGGTACAGAAGGTTGGAATGGCATGTATAAATCACAAAAAGCATCTCCCGGTACCTACTATTATATTGTAACATTGATTGATTTAGATAAATCTCAAAAGATTCTTACTGGCTCTGTAAATCTTATAGATACTCATTAATTATAGATAGATTATTATTGTTGTCAGATTAAAAATTAATCAATTATAAAGAAAGCCTTTAATAATAATATATCCAGAATATATCGCCCACTACGGGGCTTCCTTTATATATTTTATTATTTATTCTACAAATATATCGCCCCTAACGAGGCTAAGGAAAGTACCGTAGGTACTAAATATTTGTAGAATAAACAAAGCAATTAATGCTGTCATTGTTGCGCCCCCCATCCCAATGTTAAGTGTCAGGAATATCAGGGCGATGTTGTCATAAATATAGCCGATACCTCCCAAAACGCAAATAATACCGTTTACTATCAGTGCGTATTTAATGACTTTATATAAACGGGTTTCTTGAAAAACCGGTGCAACAAAGAAACACGCTAAGCTGTAAAACAATGTCCAGCCTACTATATTTATTCCGGCAATACTCGAAGTAGGATTAGTCTGGATGAACTGTGTCAGCCCATCTGTTTGCCCAGGGGCAATACTCAGCCTCACAGAGCTGATTTGTATAAAGTAATGTATAAAAACGCAGGTGCAAAAAGCAGCATAGTAAATTATGCCAGATATTTATAGGACTGGTTGTAATTTTCAGAATATGAAATAAAGTCTGCAGTAATATTAATAATT
>Ga0118677_10013281_pt1 | contig 11877 bp, 1 predicted proteins | sample AliMusrvi5mmetaG_FD_86154 | JGI IMG/M metagenome (GOLD analysis project Ga0118677, IMG submission 86154) | reverse complement strand
ACGGAATTCCCTGTCATCTTCCTGCCGTCCGGCCAGGTCCATTCGACCTGTGCGCCGTCCGGCACGTTGGCCAGCATCGCGTTCACTTCGACATACCATTCGTTGCCATATCCGGTGTAGCCGAGCGCCTGCACGCCGGCGTCGGGGACGATGCCTCCGCCCTGGCGTTCGATGGCGCCCACTTCGGTGGTTCCGGGATGCAGCCACGCGTGGCCCGGTATGGTTTCCAGTTTGCCATTGAGTTTCCATCCGAGGACCATGCCCGGATTGCCGCCGCCGCCCATCGCGTGATCGTATTCCACCTGCGCCGCGCCCGCCTTCAATTCGATATCTCCGGAGATCACCGCCCGGGGATCGCGCGGCGAAGCGCCGTCCGAGCACCATGCCATCACCGGCTTGCCGTCGATGAAGAGTGCCACAGATTTGCCGTCATAAACGCCGGCATATATGTGGAATTTTGAGGCAGCGTCGGCTGGCAATTTGGCGCTGACGTTATGCCAGACGCCCGCAGCTTGGATAAAGAATTCGAGGTCACCGCCTTCGGAGAGTTTGAGAGAATAGGCGGTGTCGCCCTTGGAAATCAGCGGTTGGCCGCCCTTGCTCCATCCCGGATTGTTGATGCGGGCCTCGGCGACCAGCGTCAGCGGGCCGCTTAGATCCAGCTTGGGGGAAGGCGCGACGACTGCGCAGCCGCCGAAGAGGCCCTCGCCGGGGTCGAGCGATCCGAACAAGCGCACTGGTAGTTTATTAGGGGAGCGGTCCTCGACGGCGGTGATAGCGTGTTTGGTCTCGAAGAACGCTTGATCCTTCCAGTCCCAGATGAAGCCGCCTTGCAGCAGTCGTTCCTTCCGATAGATATGCCAATAGTCCACGAGGTTACCGGTCGAGTTGCCCATTGCATGGCTGTATTCACATTGGATGAGCGGTCGCTGTTTTTCTAACGGTTTCTTCTCCTCCGACCGGCAGTATTTTTCGCAGTCATCTGGGGTGGCATACATGGGCGAGTACACATCGACGTGGGCATGGTGGGCGCCGGGTTCATAGTGGACCGGGCGCGATGGGTCGCGTTGGTGGACCCACTGCGAGCATTTGACGAAATTCTCGCCGTCGCCTGCCTCATTGCCAAGAGACCACATGATCACGCAGGGGTGGTTTTTATCGCGTTCGACTGAGTTTTTGACGCGGTCGAGGTGGGCCTCGAACCAGGCGGGATTTTTTGCGAGGGATTCCTTGTCAAAGCCCATGCCGTGGGACTCGATGTTGGCTTCGGCGACGGCGTAGAGGCCGAGTTCGTCGCAGATGCCGAGCAACGCCGGGTCGTTGGGGTAATGCGAGGTGCGCACGGCATTGATGTTGGCGCGTTTCATCAGCAGGAGGTCGGCGCGCATGTCGTCCTCGGTGAGGTAATGGCCGGTGAGTGGGTTGTGATCGTGGCGGTTGACGCCCTTGATGAGGATTGGCTGGCCATTATGTAGCAACTGGCCATTTTTGATCTCATCGCGGCGAAAACCGGTTTTCCCGTGGTAATGGGCGATTGGCTTGTCGGCGGCATCCTTGAGCGTGATGTGATAGGTATATAAGTAGGGGGTCTCTGCTGACCATGGCTTGATTCCGGTTAGTCTGTTAACCGGAGCCTGGAGCTTGTAAGTGATTGTGGACTCGTTGTTGGCCGGGACGTCTGCGAAGGCGGTGGGCCGGGTGACGGAAGATCCATCTGGCGCGGTGAGGTCTAGCGACACACTGGCCCGCGTTGCCGTGGCAGAGCGGTTGGCAATGGTGGCACTGAATTGAAACGTGCCTGCCTGATAGTCATCCGTGAGGCCGGCGTTGATTTGGAAATCGCGCAAATCGAGGTCGGCGGCGCTCCACAGATAGACGTCGCGGAAAATGCCGGAAAGGCGGAACATATCCTGGTCCTCGAGGTAGGAACCGTCGGAAAATTGATAGACCTCGGCGGCAAGCAGGTTGTCGCCGTCGTGGAGGTACGGCGTGATATCGAATTCGGCGGGAGTGCGTGAATCCTGGGAGTAGCCGACTTTTTTGCCGTTGATCCACAGGTAGAATGCGGAATCCACGGCACCGAAGACGATGAACGTATGGCGGCCCTTCCAGGCATCCGGCACGGTGAAGCGATGGCGGTAGGAGCCGACTTGGTTGCGGTTGGCGAGGGGGAAAGTGGAAAACTGTTGGGGCGGCTCGCTCATGACGCGCGGCGGATCCTTGGCGAAGGGGTAGGTGATATTGGTGTAGTGCGGCACGCCGTAGCCGTGCATTTGCCAGTTGGAAGGCACCGGAATTTCCTTCCATCCTGAGTCATCGAAGGTGGGGGCTTCAAAGCCTGCGGGTTTGCCCGATGGATTTCCTGTGTGGTGGAATTTCCAATTACCGTTGAGCAATTGGCACCAGGACGATTGCAACCGGGGCTTGGCGGCAGCTTCCTCTGCGGTCGGAAACGGCATCGAGGTGGCCCGCGCCGCCTCCTTGTTAATGCGGAAAACAGCCGGGTTTTCCCAGTCCGCCGTTTGTGCCAAAAGCACGGAACTGAGGAGCAGGGCACTCAATGGAATGAACGATGATGGTGTGAGCACGCGCGTATTGTAACACACGATCGGCAAGCTGGCTACCTCCCCGAATGGGGGGAATATGGGCTGCCATCCTCGCGCAATGCATTGAAAGTTCCACCCATTCGGGGGGCTTGTGCAATGGCTGCTTCCGTATAGCGTTGCGCCAGTCTGGATTGACTAGGCGTGCCTTGAATTAATCCGAAGACCCTCGCAAAGACTCCCATCACCCCAATCGCATCAACGTCTCCTCAATCCCAAACTCCATATTAAATCAATGAAATCCAATTGCAAATCCAATCCGTTCCTCCGTACCACCGCACTGGCGTTCGCCGCCGTTGTGATGGCTTTCAGCAGTCAATCCACCCAAGCAGCGACACGCACCTGGAGCACGAGTGCTGCCAGTAATTTGTGGAATGCCGCCAACTGGGACACCACGCCCGTTGCCGGGGATTCGCTGGTGTTCACGGGCGCTGCCAATACCAGCACCAGCAACAACTTCACGGCTGCCACCAGCTTTGCCGGAATCACCTTCGATGCCGTCGCGTCTCCCTTCACTCTCGCCGGGAACTCGATCACCCTGGCGGGGAATATCAGCAACGCCGCCGCAAACTTGCAAACCATCAGCCTGCCTATCGCTACCACCGCCGTGCGGACCGTGACGACCGTGGCCGGCGGCCAGGTTCTCATTTCCGGCGTCGTCAGCGGTACGGCAGGCGGCTTGGCCCAGGCTGGTGCCGGCACGCTCAATGTTTCGGGCGTGAACACATATACTGGCGCTACCAGTATTGCCGCCGGTGGCACACTTCAAATCAGCGGCGCAGGAACTTTGCCGGCGGCCACTGTAATTGCGGATGCTGGCACTCTCGCCTATAGCAGCACCGCCGTTCAGACGCTCTCGGGTGTCATCTCTGGAACGGGCACCGTGCAAACTAACGGCGCCGTGATGGCTCTTCCTACCGCCGCGACGGTGACCACATCGACCCTGAAGCTCAACGCAACGAACACCTACAGCGGGGGCACCACGCTCAGCGGCGGATTGCTCTCACTTGTTAGCGGCAATTCGTCGTCGCTTGGCACGGGTACGGTGACGCTCAATGGCGGCTTGCTCATGATTGGAACAAGCTCACCGACCAATAGCTTCGTGCTTGCCGGCGGCGGAATTTTTGGCGGCAACGGCAACACGACGCTATCTGGTGCGATCACGATCAATGCGGGCAGCACGACTTCTTATTTAGGTGGGACCTACAACAACAAGATGCACACCGTCAGCGGCTTGGTTTCCGGCAGTGGTGACGTGACGATTGCCCACACGACCATTATCGACACAGGCTATGTGGGAACCAACATGCGTTTCAGCAATGCGGGCGTTAGCACTTACAATGGCACGGTCACGATCGCCAACGACGGGGATAGCAACCTTTATATTGATGCGACCAGTGCATTGGCGAATGCCACGATCAACGTGCAAAACGCCCAGGGCAACGTGAACCAAGTTGAAAACAGCATTCGGAGACCTTTGCTTTTCGGCAACGGTATCACTGCCGCGACCATTGGCGGGCTTTCGAGCGGCAGCGCGATCAGCGCCTTTGCCGGTGTCACTTTAGGCAATACAACGTCGTTGACCGCCGTGGCTCTTACGGTAGGCAACAATGGGACGAACCAAACATTTTCCGGTGTCCTTAGCGGCGCGGGTAGTTTGATCAAGATCGGTGCAGGCACCCAGACGCTGGCAGGTGCCAACACCTACACCGGTGTGACAACCATCAACGCAGGCACTCTCAAACTCGGGAATGGCACAACTGACGGTAGCCTCGCCAGCACATCCATCGTCAACAACGCCACTCTGATCCTCAACCCAGTCGTGGGATCCCCGACTTTTGCTGGAGTGATCAGCGGCAGCGGAGCGGTGAACAAGACCGGAGCGGGCACGCAGACGCTCACGGGTAACAACACCTTCACCGGAGCGACCACGATTAACGGCGGAACCTTGGTGCAGACCGGCACCAGCGCCAGCGCCATCACACTCACCTCAGGAACCTTCAACGGCACCAGCTCAGTCTCCTCAATCTCGGTGGCGGGTGGCGTCGGTAACACCGTGGCCAATGGCAATGGCGGCTCCGGCACGCTGACCACTGGCGCGTTGACGTTCGGCGGGTCGGCCAATCTTGCCCTCAAGCCGGTCGGCGGCGCATCTACGGGCACGACTCCGTTGGTGGTCACCGGCGCTTTGACGACAGGTGGCGGCCCGATCACCATCAATGTGACCCCTGCCAGTCCCTTCGTGAGTGGCGATACCTATAACTTGCTCAGCTACGGCAGTCTTTCGGGATCCGTTGCGGATTTCGCGCTGGGCAGCGGTCTGACCTCTCGACAGGCAGGGTTATCCTCGCTTGGACAAAGTGGCAATACCCTCACGCTTCACGTCGTCGGCGACAGTCCCGCATGGTCGGGTGCAAATGCCGGTACATGGAATACGGGCACTACCGGTACGGTCGGTGGCACACCGGATTGGTCGCTGCTGAGTGCTCATACGGCGACTGATTATTGGGCCGGTGACACGGTGGAATTTGATGACACGGTGAATCTTGGCGCAGGCCCCGTGGCACCTACTACCACAGCGGTGAATATCACAACAAACGTTAGCCCGGGGCTAACGACATTTATCAATTCCATCCTGCCATACACCCTTACCAGCGCGAACAGCTCCGGCATCGCGGGGACGGGTGGCCTGATCATGAACGGCACGAGCACGGTCACGATCGGCACGACTAATACTTTCAGCGGAACGACTGCAATCAATGCCGGCACCTTGAACCTCAATGGCTCATTCACGGCCACTCCGATCACCTTGGCCACCGGCGCGACCTTGAACGTTGGCGCGACCGGTTCGCTCATTGGCACACCGGTCAGCGTCGCGTCTGGAGCTGTCTTTTCGGAAGCAGTCGGCGGCATTTTGAGCGGATCTGCGTCGTTGGCGACGGCTGGCACGACCACCCTCGCCGGCACCAATGCCCGCACAGGCGCGACGGCCCTCAGCGGCGGCACGCTCAATTTGAACAGTGCTTCCGCCATTGGCTCGGGTGCCTTGACCATCACCGGCGGATCCATTGACAACACCAGCGGTGCAGCAGTCACCCTGAGCGGCAACATGACTCAGAACTGGAATGCCGACATCGTCTTCGGTGGCACCAATAATCTCAACCTCGGAACCGGCGCGGTGACCCTCGGAGCCAACCGAACCGTTACTAGCAATGGCAGCGCCGTCCTCACGGAAGGCGGTGTGGTTAGTGGTGGGGCATTCAGCCTGACCAAGGCCGGAACGGGAACACTTACCCTATCAGCAATCAGCACCTACACGGGCGGCACCACGGTCAATGCTGGCACGCTCAATCTCAACAACGGCGGCGGCACGGGTGTCGTCCGGGGCACTCTCACCATTAACACGGGAGGCACGGTGGTCTTGAACAACGGAGATGCTCTCGGATACAATACGGGAGTGTGTGCGGATCCCGTCAACGTCGTTGGCGGCACTCTATCGAATACGTCAGGCAACCAGGGATTTTATAGTAACTTCAATCTGACGGGCGCCACGGTGACGTCCACGGGCGGCGCATACAATTTCGCGAGCGCCACCACCGCCTATGGCATCACCAGTCTCAGCAGTCCGACGACGTCAATTTTCAATGCTCCGATAGCGATGCGCGGCTCCACCGCGTTGCCGATGCCGATTGTGGTCGCATCCGGTGCAAGCAGTGGCATTGACCTTGATATTACCGGAGCCATCACGACGTATGGGGGTGGTGGTGGTGGCAACCCGCTCACGAAGAGCGGCGCGGGCACCCTGCGTTTCACCGGGACCAACCTCTACACAGGTGCCACCACGGTATCTGATGGTAAATTGCAAATTGGCAATGGCATCAGCGGCAGTCTCGCTGCGGCCTCCGCTATCTCCATCGCCACCCCTGCAACATTGGGTGTCAATCTCGCCAACAATGCCACTATGGCCAACACGATCGCCAATGCGGGCGTCGTGGATAGCAACGGCGGCAACGTCAATACCCTCTCCGGTGTCATCAGCGGCGCGGGTGGTTTCATCAAGTCCGGCACGGGCTTGACCACGCTCTCCGGAGTGAACACCTACACTGGCGAGACAGCGGTGTTTGCTGGAACCTTGGTGATGCCAAGCGCAAATGCCACCGGCAGCATTACTATCAACGGCGGCACAGCGAAACTGGTTAGCACCGCAACTCTGGGAGCGCCGGTCAACTTGATGCAGGGAACCTTCGACGGCAGCAATTCAGTTGCCTCGGTGTCTGTGTTTGGAGGTAACGGCTCCACGGTGGCCAATGGCAACGGCACCTCGGCTACGCTGAATGTCGGCAACTTGTCCTTCGGCGGATCAGGCCAAATCTCGATCATCCCGATTGGCGGCGCCACAACGGCAACAGCACCCTTGGTCGTCGGTACTTTGGACATATCCGGTGCGGGTGCGGGTGGAATCACGATCAACGCAGCCCCGGCCAGCCCATTTGAGAATGGCCTGGTCTATAACTTGATCGGCTATACCACCTTCACCGGATCCCTATCGGATTTTGCGATTGGAACCGGCTTCTCGAGCCGCCAGACTCCGACATTGGGGAATACTGGCTCGTTCATCACGTTGACCGTCACCGGCGATACCCCGGTTTGGACAGGTGCCAATGGTGGTGCCAACGGCGAATTCTGGACCACCAGCACCACTGGCAACAACGGCGGTGCCACCAACTGGGCCACCAAAACGGCCCACGCGCCGACCAATTTCTGGGCCACCGACAATGTCGAATTCAATGACACGGTGCAGATTGGAGCAGGGGCACCCGCCGCGCCGACATCGACCACGGTGACCATTCAAGGCGGTGTGAGTCCTAGCACGACGACGTTTAACAACTCGTTGCTGCCCTTCACTATCCAGAGCCATGACGCTAGCGGAATCCAGACGGGTAACCTGACTAAGAACGGCAGCAACACGGTAACGTTGACCACTGTGAATACCTATACCGGTGTCACCACCATCAATGGCGGCACACTTCAACTTGGCGATGGCACGACGGATGGCTCGATCGCGGACAGTGCCGGCATTGTTGATGACGGCAGTCTTGTTTACAACCTGGCAACGGCGGATCAGAGTTACAATGGGATCATCAGCGGCACGGGTAGCTTGACCTTGGCCGGTGCCGCCCATGTCCTGACGTTGAGCGGTGCCAATACCTTCAGTGGCGGCATCAACATCAATGCCGATACCTGCCGCATCATCGTCGGCAATGCCAGCGCCTTGGGCAATGGCGGCTTGCTGACCTTTGGCGAGGGAAGCTTTGGCGCTCTCCAACTGAACGGGTTCTCGGTCGCCCTCGGCGGGCTCGCGTCCTCCGATAGCCAGGCGACTGTCGAGAACTCGAATGCCACCAACGCCACGCTTACCCTTAACGGTGCTATTACCAGTAACTTCTTGGGAACGCTCCAAGACGGAACCACCGGCAAACTGGCACTTACCAAGAGCGGCAGCTCCACGCAGACGCTTTCCGGCGTCAATACCTACACCGGTGCCACTGCGGTCAACAACGGCACGCTTGCCCTCGCAACGCCACTCGCCAATAGCGCAGTGAACGTCAGCGGTGGCACCCTGAGCTTGCAGGTTGCCGGCGCAGTCAGTCAGAATACCATCACCGTCTCCGGCACAGGCGCACTTGCAGAAACCGTTGATAACGCAATCAGCGGCACTGCGAGCTTGAATGCGCAGAGTGCGGTGACGCTCTCACACCCCAACAGCTATTCGGGCAATACCACGATTGGCGGTGGAATCGCCGTGACGCTCACCCATCCGGCAGCGGCAGGAACCGGTACTTTGTGGTCAACGTCTAACCTTTCCACCATCGCGCTTCATATCAACGGCGGCGGCGTTATTGCCAACAACCTAACGAACTACAATAGCACGACCTTCACGGTTGACGTGAATAACAATGGCGACGCCAGCAGCAACGGAGTCATCGAGGCCAGCGGTGCCTGGTGGATGGGAGACAATTACACGACCGTCATGAATGTGACCGGTGCGAATGGTTACAGCTTGCAATTGGACAATGTTCACTTCCAGAACTTCCATCCCGGAGCACAGGTGAAATTCAATCCAACGAGTGCCGCGCTGACACTTGGCAATGTGGTTGCCAGCCACAGTACCGCATCGTTGATCCTTGATGGAACCCACACCGCCAACGTGGTCTCAGGCGTGCTTTCTGAAGGCGACACCCCTCTGGCCGTGACTAAGTCCAATACGGGCACTTGGACGTTTGCCGGCGCGAACACCTACACGGGGACCACCACGATTTCGGGAGGAATCCTGCAAATCGGCGGCGGTTCCACCACCGGCACCTTGGGTACTGCGGATGTGGTGGATAACGCGACCCTCGCCTTCGACCGCAGTGATGCGCTCGTCGTTGCCAATGCCATTTCCGGCACGGGTTCAGTGATCCAATCGGGAGCGGGAACAACGACACTGGCGGGTGCCAACACCTACACCGGCGAGACCTCGGTCACTGGCGGTGTGTTGACGATTCCGACGGCCTTCCTTTCTGACACCGCTGCGGTTCGCATAGGTGCAGTGGGAACTCTGGACCTGACCTCCGGGACAACCGATGTGGTGGACTCCTTGTACATCAACGGGGTTCAACAAGTCGGAGGAACCTGGGGTAGCTTGGCTTCTTCCGCCACCCACAAGACGGCCCGCATCACCGGCACCGGCATCCTGAGTATCACCCATGGCGCGGTGATCACCAGTGCTTATGCTAACTGGGCCATCGCTAAGGGCCTCACTGCGGGTGTGAATGACGGTCCGACCCAGGATCCGAACAACAATGGCATTCCGAATGCCCTTGAGTTCCTTCTCGGTGGGAACCCGCTGGTTTCGGATCTTTCGATCTTGCCGCACGAATCGCTTACACCCACGGATTTCATCTTCACCTTCAACCGTGACGTGGCATCCGAAGCGGAAATCACCGCGATGTTCCAATACGGGTCAGCCCTGACTGGTTGGACCGATGTGGCGATCGGTGCCGACACCGCCAGCAGCGGTCCGGAAGTAAGCATCGTCAATGGCACGCCCCTTGACACCGTGACCGTCACCATTCCCCGCAGCCACGCGGTGGATGGCAAGATTTTCGGTCGCCTCAAGGCCGTTAAATAGTCAGGTGTCCTCACGCGGTGGGCTCTTGCTCCGGGGCAAGGGCTCACCGTTATTTTTGCAGCCCCTGGACTGACATGTATTATGAAACTCAGAAGTCGATCACTCTATTATCTCGGTCCCATTGTTGTCGGACTTTCCGTCGCGGGGCTTGCCCTTTCCGCGCAAGCGGCAACCCGCCAGAAGGCCAACAATACGAACAATCTCAACCTCGCATCGAGTTGGAGTGCAGCGGTGTTGCCGGGCACGGCAGACATTGCGGCGTGGAGTTCCACTGTCACCGCTGCGAATTCCGTGCTTCTCGGCGCGGATACCGGTTGGAATGGGATTTCCATCACCAACCCCGGTGCTGCGGTCACGATTGGCGCGGGCAATACGCTCACCCTCGGTTCAGCCGGCATCGACATGAGCGCGGCGACCCAGAACCTTACCGTCAGCTCGGGACTGACACTGCTGGGCGGTAGCGGCCAGACGTGGAACGTCGCCGCCGGGCGGACCCTCACGCTCAACACCGGCACATTCACCCGCAACGCCGGGGCGACCCTTAATGTTCTTGGAACGGGAACGGTGAGCGCGGGTCTCACACTCGTCAACAGCATGGTTGGACCATGGGCGACCTTGGGGAGCGGCACTGCGACGACATATACGAAGGTTACCTCTGGAAATCTCGCCCCATACACAGGCCACCTAGAGACGCTGTCACAAGCAACCAGCACTTGGGATGGAATTGCAGGGGGTGATAGCCACGCCCTCAACTTTGTGATGACTGGAGGTGGCGGCACGTATCCGGCTTCCGTTGCAGCGCGCAATGTGAACACAATCCAATACAATGGAACGGCAGCCGCGACCCAAACCGGCTCCTCCATCATGATGAACGGCTTCATGAATACAGGTGGCGGCTCCTTCACCATCGGCAGTACTGTCAGCATCGGTGCTACCCTCGAGTTGGTTTTGAATGCGGCGGCTGCAGACATTATGATCGATGGGGCCATTTCCAATAACGGCGCGGCCAGCGCCCTCACGACCACCGGGCCGGGCATCGTTACCTTGACGGGCACCAGCACCTACACCGGTCCGACCAGCGTGACCGGCGGCACGCTGCTGGTTAGAGGTGCGGGGGCGATCAACACCAGCAGCGGCATCAACATCAACGGCAGCAGCGCTAAATTCCTGATGACCAGTTCCGTGGTCTCGACACCGCCGGTTACGCTGACCCTGGGAACCTTGGATGGTACCGGTACGGTCGGCGCGGTCACTGTGGCTAACAATATTTCCAACAGTGTCGCCAGTGGCAATGGCGGGGCCGGTGCCCTCACGATGGGTTCTCTGACGTTCGGTGGTGCGGCCACGCTAAATCTCAACGTGACCGGTGGTGCAGCGGGTCTCCCGATCACCGGCGCTTTGACGACGACCCCTGCTAACGGCCAAGTCTTGCTGAATGTTGCCAGCACTAACTGGGTGCCCGGAGTCAACAACCTCATCAGCTATGGCAGTCTCAGCGGTGCTGTGGGTGACTTTACCTTGGGCGCCGTGACTGGCCTGACTGCCCGACAGGCGGTGTCCGGCCCGCTTTTTACCAATGGCAACAACATTGCGCTCAGCCTCAGCGGCGACACCGCCGTATGGAGTGGTGCCCACGGCAAGATCTGGACGACGGGAACGGCTAACAGTGTTGGTGCCGCGCCGAACTGGGCCTTGAAAACTGCCCGTACCCAGACGGATTTCTGGCCCGCTGATAGCGTGGAATTCAATGATACGGTAAATATTGGCGGTGTCGTCAGCGTGCCTCTCACAACCATCACCATCCGAAGTGGCAATGTAACGGATGTCAGTCCTACTTCGTCGATCTTTAATAACTCTGCTGTGGATTACACCCTCACCACCGATGATGGATCGGGCATCGCCGGGACGGGCGGACTTGTCAAAAATGGCAGTGGCACCCTAGTCATCGATAGCCCGGTCATCAATACATACAGCGGGCCAACCTATATCAATGGAGGGGTGTTGAGCGTCACGAAATTGAGCAGCGGAGGGGTTTCCAGTGACATAGGCATGTCCAGCAATGTTGCATCGAACCTCGTCATTACGGGTGGAACGCTGCGA
>Ga0118677_10013280_pt1 | contig 11877 bp, 8 predicted proteins | sample AliMusrvi5mmetaG_FD_86154 | JGI IMG/M metagenome (GOLD analysis project Ga0118677, IMG submission 86154) | reverse complement strand
AGGCCCGCCACAAGCCCGCCCGCGACGCCCAGTTCCGCCTCGTCGTCGGCGCCGCGCTCTCGCCGCTCCGCAAGCCCGACGGCACGCTCGACCGCGACCAGATACTCACCCACGTCGGACACCTGGTCGACGAGCACATCGACGCGATCGCCGTTTCCTCCGCGCATGGCCACACCACCAGCATGGGCGAGGTCGTGAAGATGGTCCGCGCCGCCTTTCCCGCTCTCACCCTGATCGCCGGCAACGTCACCAGCGCCGCGGGCGTCTCCTTCCTCGCCGACTGCGGCGCCAACGCCATCAAGGTCGGCCAGGGCCCCGGGTCCATCTGCACCACGCGCATCGTCGCCGGCGTCGGCATTCCCCAGCTTACCGCGCTCTACGTCGCCAGCATTGCGGCGAAAAAGAAGGGCGTCCGCCTGATTGCCGACGGCGGCATCACCAAGTCCGGCGACATCGTCAAGGCGCTCACGCTCGCCGACGCCGTCATCTGCGGCGGATTGCTCGCCGGCTGCCGCGAGGCGCCGGGCGAAATCATCGAGATCAGCGGCAAGGTCTACAAACAGTATCGCGGCATGGGCAGCCACGCCGCCATGAAAGCCGGCTCAGCCAGCCGCTACGGCCACGACAAGGCCGACCATACCCGCAAGGCCGCCGCCGAAGGCATCGAGGCGCTCAAGGAAGTTTCCGGTTCGGTTGACGACGTGCTGGCCACGCTGATTGGAGGCGTCCAGTCCGGCATGGGCTACCTCGGCGCCGCGAATCTCCCCGAACTGCGGGCCAAGGCCCGCTACGTCCAGGTCAGCGCCGCCGGCCAGAAGGAAGCCGCCCCGCATGACGTGATCGAGGTCGCAACGCGCAAGGGCTAGGGTCGCGGGACGCTTGCCCTCGTCCTTTGTCTGGTTGAAAGTCGGGAAATTCTTGAAACTTATCTCTTTCCCTGCCGTCTCATCCTCGTGAAACGATCCCAGCTTCGCGCGTGTGCCCTATTCGCGCTTTCTCTTGGCATGGCGTCCCCGGCCGCCTTCGCCACGACCGTAACCGCGCCCGCCTTCGATTCCTTGGTCAGCCAGGCCGATTATGTGGTCCGCACGGTCGTCAAGTCGGTGAACTCGGAGTGGCAAGTGGAAGGCGCCAATCGATCCATTGTCACCAAGGTGGAGCTGACGGTTCGTGAGGTCATCAAGGGCGACCCGCCCTCCTCCCTCGTGTTGGAGATGCTCGGCGGGACCATGGGCGAAATCACCATGGCCGTGGATGGCGTGCCCAAATTCAAAGTCGGGGACGAGGACATACTTTTCATCCATGGCAACGGGCAGCAATTCTCCCCGCTGGTGGGCCTGATGTATGGCCGCTACCCGATCGTGCGCGATTCCGTCTCGGGTGAGGAGATTGTCCTCCGCAGCAATGGCATCCCGCTGTACGACACAAACGAAGTGTCTCAGCCCATGACGCCCAACGCGGCCCAAATTGCCGCGCGCCCGCTCACCGTCTCCGCCTTTGCGGACAAGATCCGCGCCTCAGCTTCCCAACATGCATCCCAGCCTTCGGCCAATGCGAATTAATCCCCCCCAATTGCTGATCCGCGCCCTCGCCGGCTTGGCAGCGGTCTTCCTAACCTGCGGCTTTAATTACGCCTATTTCACGAGCGACACCACCGGCTTCCCCCTGAGGTGGGCCCCGGGCCCGATCCCAATGCGGATCATGGCCGACAATACGACCGTGCTGACCGACGGGACGACCCGGGCGACCAGCATCCAGGCCGCCATGCAGGCGTGGAATCTGCGTCTGGGTGCGGTGCAGTTCGTCCCGCAAATCCTGCCCGCCGGCAACGGCGCGGACGGCGACCACATCAACCAGGTCTTCTTTGCCAGCACGCCCTACAACCGGAATTGGGAAGCGAACACCCTCGCGCTGACCACCTCGTGGTATGTGGGCGACAAGCGCGTGGAGTCCGACATCATTTTCAACTCGGCGGTGACCTGGGATTCCTATCGCGGTGCGGCCAAGTCCAGCCCGGTCGACCTCCAGCGGGTGGCGTTGCACGAATTGGGTCATGCGCTCGGTCTCGATCACCCGGATACCGCCGGCCTGACCGTCCCCTCCGTCATGAACAGTGACGCGGTCGACGCGGATCAGATCCAAGTCTATGATGTCCTCGCCGCCCAGTTTCTTTATGGCCCGCCGGTCCCTACCTATAACGACAACTTTGCCTCCGCCAACACCATCAACCTCCAAAGCAACTCAATCACCGTAACCGGCTACAACACCAATGCCACCAAGGAAGCCGGCGAACCCAATCACGGCAACAACGTCGGCGGCCGTTCGGTCTGGTGGCAATGGACCGCTGCTTCGACCTCCCAGGTCACCATCACCACCGCCGGCAGTGCCTTCGACACCACCCTAGGTGTTTACACCGGCTCGGACGTAACGACTCTCACCACCGTCGCAACGAATGACGATGCGCAACCGGGTGCCGTCCGCACCAGTTCGGTGACGTTCTCGGCCGCTTCCGGCACCACCTATTACATCGCCGTCGACGGATCCAACAAGAACGACGGGAATGGCGCCGATTGCGGCGGCATCGTGCTCAATCTTTCCTACACGGACACTTACCCCGTGAAGAGTGCGACGGTCACCAACGGGCACGGTGTCACGTTCTCGGTCAATGCCGGTGCAGGAACCGTCCAATGGCAGGTTTCCACGAATAACGGGAATAGTTGGTCCAATACTACGGATGGCTCCACCTATAGCGGATCGAGCACCGCCAATCTCACCATCGCGACCGTCGGCGCCGGCATGTCCGGCCTGCGCTACCGCGCCGTGATCACGGACGCCAATGGCGTCGTTACCACCACCGGGTATGGCACGCTTATCGTCATCCAAGCCTTTTTTGCTTTTCCCGCGGGCATCACGATCGATGCCTCGGGCAATCTCTACGTGAGCGACACCTCGTTCTTAACCATCCAGAAAATCACATCCTCCACTTCGGTCTCAACGCTCGCCGGAGCCACCAGCACGGCCGGTACCAACGACGGCATTGGCTCCAAGGACGGATCCGGCAGCGTCGCGCGCTTTAACCAACCCACCGGCTTGAGCTCCACGGCGGATGGCATCCTCGGCGTTTCGGATACCGCCAATGCCACCATCCGCGTGATTCAACCCGACGGCACGGTTACCACGCTCGCGGGCAGTCCCACCGTCCGCGGGAACGTCGACGCCACCGGGTCGGCCGCGACCTTCTCCATGCCCATCGGTATCGCCCGCGACACCGCCGGCACACTCTATGTCGCCGACTCCACGAACCACACGATCCGCAAGGTCACTTCCGCCGGCGTGGTCACCACTGTTGCCGGCAGTGCGGGCATCGCGGGCTACGCCGACGGCACCACGAGTGCGGCAAGATTCAACAACCCGACCGGCATCGCCCTGGACAGTAGCGGCAATATCTACGTCGCCGACACCACGAACAACCTCCTGCGCAAAATCACCCCGGCCGGGGTCGTCACCACGGTTGCCGGCGTGGTCGGGGTGGTGGGCTCCAGTGACGGCGTCGGCAGCAATGCGTTGTTCAATACGCCCGGCGGTCTCGCGGTGGATGGCTCCGGGAACGTCTATCTCGCCGACACGGGCAACTCCAGCATCCGGAAGGTCACCCCAGCCGGGCTTGTCACGACTCTGGCAGGCCTGCCAGGCGTCGCGGGATTCAAGGACGGCACCGGCAGCGATGCATGGTTTAATCAACCCAAAGCGCTCACCGTGGACGGCACCGGCAACGTGTTTGTCGCCGACACTGGCAACGCCTCGATCCGCCTCATCACGCCTGCGGGTGTCGTCACGACCCTGCCCCTCGTTGCGGCCACTACCACCTCGAGCACCACGAGCACCATCCCGCCCACCAATGGATCGTCCAGTTCCAGCAGCAGCGGCGGCGGGGGCGGCGCGCCCAGCACGTGGTTCTTCGGTGCCCTGGGTCTGCTGGGCCTTGCGCGCAGATTGTTTGCCAAGAGAAGATAATGGATTGCGCAGCAGGCGCCTACTGTGAGACGAGATCAGCCCGGGCTCGCCCCGGTCGCTGGCCTTTCTGCCTAAGCGCACCCTGAAGGGTTGGCGGCCCGTGCCTGATGTTTTGCCTCGCGCAGTCATCCGGCGACACCTAGTTACGTCCGCAATCGCCGACCGGCTTTATTTGAGGAGAAAATCTTCAATGTTGAGGAACCCGACCCGTCTTCCCGTCGTCACACCCCGTGTGAAACGCTTCCGATTCTGGTCCAGTGCGGTCGTAGCGCTGGCCGTGGGGCTGCTCCCGCTCCGTGCCCGGGCCACCAGCGTGGTGGCCCCCGATTTCGATTCGCTCGTCAGCCAGGCCGACTACGTCGTGCGCGGCGTGGTGAAATCCGCGACGTCCGAGTGGCGCACCGACAGCGGGGGCCGGCACATCATCACCATGGTGACCATCCAGGTGACCGAGGTCATCAAGGGCCTGCCCCCGTCGCCGCTCGTGCTGCAAGTGCTCGGTGGCACCATCGGTCAGACCCGCATGGTCGTGGAGGGCGCACCTGCGTTTCTGGTCGGCGATGACGACATCCTGTTCATCCGCGGCAACGGCCGGCAGTTCATCCCGCTCGTGGCCATCATGTATGGCCAGTTCCTCGTCCAGCACGATCCCTCGACGGGACAGGACGTGGTGCATCGGAGCAATGGCAGCGCGCTTTACGACGTGAAGGACGTGGTCCAACCCATGACGCCGGCCACTGCCGTGGCCAGCGCCGGCCCGCGCCCGCTGACCATGACCGAGTTTTCCATCCAGGTTCGCCAGTCGCTCGCCCGCCACGCCAACTCCACCCCGACCAATGCGAACTAAGCGCCCGCATTTCCTGGTTCTGGTCGCGGCGGGAGGAGCGTTGCTCGCACTGGCCAGCGGTTTTGTGTTTATCACGAATGACACTACCCACCTCCCGCTCAAGTGGGCACCGGGCAACATCGCGATGAAGCTCATGGTGGATAACTCGATCGTGCTCAGCGACGGCAACACCCGCGCCACCACCCTGCAGGCGGCGTTGCAAGGCGCCACCCGCGGCTGGAATCCCAATCTCGGCGACGCCCAGTTCACCTCGACCATCGTCGCCCCGGGCAACGGCTCCGATGGCAACAGCATTAACGAGGTCTTCTTCTCGGCTTCTCCCTACGGCACAACGTGGGACAGCAACACGCTCGCCATCACCACCGCCTGGTATAACGGGAACGACCGCGTCGAGGCGGACACGATCTTCAACACCGCGTTCACCTGGGACTCCTATCGCGGCCCGCTCCATGCCGGCGCCATGGCCGGCAAGGAGGACATCCAGCGGGTGGCCCTGCACGAATTCGGCCACACCCTGGGCCTGGACCATCCCGACGAGAATGGGCAGACGGTCACCGCCATCATGAACAGCCATGAGAGCAGCATCGACTCGCTCCAGGCCGACGACATCAACGGGGCACAAAGCCTTTACGGCCCGCCCGGTGTGCCGGCCAACGACAACTTTGCTTCCGCCACCGCCATCACGTTGAGCGGCACCTCCGCCACGGTCACGGGCTACAACACCAATGCCACCAAGGAGGCAGGCGAGCCCAACCACGCCGGCAACTCCGGCGGCCGTTCCGTCTGGTGGAAATGGACGGCCCCCAGCACCGGCACCGCCACCCTGACGACCCAAGGCAGCCTTTTTGACACGACCCTCGGGGTTTATACCGGTTCTTCCGTCGGTTCGCTGACCACGATTACTTTCAGCGATGACGTCCAGCCCGGAGTCGTCCAATACAGCTCGGTCACTTTCAGCGCAACTTCGGGCGTCACGTATTATTTCGGCGTCGACGGCTTCAACGCCAGTGACGGTCATGGTGCCGACTGCGCTGCGGTCACGCTCAATCTTTCGTTCGCCAGCTCCGGAAGCACTTCCACCTCCTCCACCATTCCACCCACGTCATCCGGCGGTGGCGGTGGTGGCGGCGGTGCGCCCAGCGGCTGGTTCCTCGGCGCTCTGGGCCTGCTGGCCTGCATGCGACGCCTCCGGGCTAAAAGAGGATGAACGTCCGGAGCTGGCTGAAATGTAGGCTGGCTTGGGTGTTCCTCGCCACTGCATTGGCGGCGCTCGTCATCCAGTCTCAACCTGCGTGGCGACCGGTCCTGCTCTACGACCGGGCGGCGATTAGCCGCGGCGAATGGTGGCGGGTGTGGACCGGGCACTTGGTCCACTTTGGCTGGCCGCACTTTATCGCGGACACGGGGTTGTTCGTCATCCTCGGCTACATGGTCGGTGTCAGGCCGGCCCGGCTGTTTGCGCTGGTCCTTTTCCTCCTCCCGGCCGTCATTTCCGCCGCCGTGTATTTCTTTGCACCAAGCCTGACCCGTTACGGCGGACTGAGCGCGGTGGATCTCGCGCTGTTGCTTTTCGTTGCCGGCCAGGGCTGGCAGCGCAACTGGAAGGACTGGTTCTGGCCCGCCGTGCTCGCCATTTACGTGGGCGAAATCGTCCTCGAATCCACCGTCGGTCACGGCCGGGGTGGCGGCATGATCCAGTTTGACGATCCCGAGGTTCACGTCGCCACGTCGGCCCACATCGCCGCCGCGGTTTGCGCCGGACTCATGCTGGTCGGTGGATTGGGCCGGAAAGCTTCGCCCTGAAAGCATCGTTTGCCGCTCACGGGTAATGGCGGCAAAACCCCGCCATTTGCGGGCTGGTTTTCCGGCGCGCTTGCCCTAATGTGGTGGCTTCGGTGCCGACGAAAGAAGACCAAAAACTTCCTCCGCCTCCGCCCGCCTTGCCGGGGGCCACGCTCGCCATCGCCGCAGTGTCGGCGTTGGTTTTTTGTTTTCCGGTCCTCAACAGCTGGCTGCTCTACAATCGCAACCTCCTCCTGCACGGCCAAATCTGGCGCGCCTGGACCGGCCACATCGTCCATTTCAGCTCCAGCCATCTCATCTGGAACCTCGTCATCTTCCTCGCGGCGGGTTGCTGGCTGGAATACATCCGGCCGCGGTCCGCCCGGTGGTTCTACCTCGCATGTCCGCCCATCATCTCCGCGTGCCTGCTGGTCGGCGAGCCTGACCTCGAGCGTTACGCCGGCCTCTCCGGCGTCGCCACCGGTGTCCTGGTCTTTCTGGCCTTCGTGCAGCTGAGCGAAAACAACGCCGAGCCCACCTGGTTCTGGGTGGCCGTGTCCGGCCTCGTCATGGTCAAGATCGCCTTGGAAACCGTGACCGGTGCGCCGCTGCTGGTGCATGACTTCGCCGGCTTCCGCGTCGTGCCCCTCGCCCACATCAGCGGCTCGGTCTGCGGCCTCGTCGCCTGGGCCATCACCCGCCCGGCGCCCGCGCCAACCGAGGCCTCCTCGTAACCGCGCCTAGCGCAACGCGCGCGCGACGGCCCGGAGCAGAAACGCTCAGGTCGGCCGCTGGAACGATTTCGGATCCTCGCCGGCGCGCAGCGAAATCACCGTGCCCTCGGGCCCGAGTTCGAGGCACTCAAACAGGTTGCGCACGCACTGCCCGAGCCGGTCGTGGCCCAACTGGTTCCGCTCGATGTGGTCCACGAGTTGACGCGCCAAACCGGCCGCCTCGTCCCGCGCGCGGATCGCCAGGTCGGGCCGGGGATTCTCACCCGAGCTGAGATACGGCTCCAGCAAAGCAGCCAGCCGGTGCGCGATCCGCTCAGCCTCGGGTCCGGGCAGGCCCTCGCGATCGAGCATGGTGAGAATTCGCTCCGCCACGCGGCCGGCGTGCGGGAGGTTCAGCGGAATCTTGAAATGGGGGACGTCAGCCATGGGCGCCGGGCGATGAGCGAATGTTTTCCGCGTCCCAGCGCAAGCCCGCGCGCGGCGCGGGTCCAAAGTAGCGCAGGCGTCCCCGCCTGCACGGAGATGGAATGCAGGCGGGACGCCTGCGCTACTTTAATCCCAATGCCACGCCGCTGCACTGCGTCATCCGGCTGCTTTAGTCTTGCCGCAGGGCGGGCGGTCAGGTTTTCACTTTCCGGCAACTGGGGATTCTCTCTGGCTGCCTTCCCCAGCATGTCGCTTACTCCTTTCCGCAGCCAGCTCATCGCCGATGTGGGCATTTCCCTCGGTGACGAGGGCAAAGGCCGGTTGATCCCCGAGATCGCCAACGAACTCCGCGATACCTCCTCACCCGTCTCGGTCGTGCTCAAGGTCAACGGCGGCGCCAACTCCGGCCACACCGCCGGCGAAAATGGCGCAGGCGGCCTTCGTCGCTGGTGTGTTGGCGACATCAGCGGCCTCTGCCTGCGATCCGGCTAGAAACGGTCCTGACAACAGGGTAAAGGTGATGTGAAGGTGAACCCGTTTAAGGATCCGGCTGAGAATGGAGATCATGGTTCAGCTTGAATTAAAAATGCGCTTCGCGCTATTACGCAAACGCGGGATTCAAGTTAAACTATGAAATTCCGACAATGCCATTCACGGGCCGATTTGCACCCGGTAAAAGCGCTCGCTGAAATTCGAAACGGTCGGATCGGTGAAAGTGAAAGGCGGCGAGGCCGACAGGTTGGTCAGGATGGACAACCAGATCGCCGGTGCCGACAGGTTGGTTGTGGCCTGCAGAAGATAATCTGGTCCGGAATCGCCCATCACTTGTATCGAAAACAGCCCGTTGGAAACCGTGGCCGGCAAAATTGCCGGCGCGGCGGGACTGAAAACATAGGTGACAAACTGCTGCGTGGCGCTCAAGGCGGGCGTGCCGCTGTCCGTGACTTTCAATGAAATCGAATTCGTGGCCGGCGACTGGCTGATGGCCGGACGCCAGTTCAAAACACCGCTGGACGCGCCCAGGGTCACGCCCGCGGGTGCGGTCAACAAATTCCACGTCAGCGCCAGCGGTGGCGTGTCGGGATTCACGATGCTATTGGTGACCGCCAAAGTCTGGCCGGCAATTAACGTTTGATTGCTGACGGCCGCGATTACCGGCGGTTGCACGGTCGTCACGTTGTCGAACGTGGCCACGTTCGTGAGCGTGTTGTTGTGCGCGGTCACGGCCAAACCCCACGCCGCAGTGCTGTTGAAACCGGACAGGCTGGTCGTGCCAATTTGGGTCCAACTGGTGCCGGTCGTGGAAACGTAGCCGGTGAAGTTGCTACCGCTGCGCACCACCCGCACCCAGTAAGGCGGTGACACCCCCGGCCCCAAAATCGTGGAGGCGGTCGAACCGAGCGGCGTGGTCCGCTGTTGAAAACTGACGCCGTTGCTGGCCGACAAGACCATCGTCGCATTGCGCGCACCGGCATCGAGCGATTCGCGGATCATCACTCCGGCCTTGGCCCAGGGATCGGTCGGGGTGATGCCGGTGACCCGCGCGGTGAGCGTGCCGTCGCCGCTGCGCGTCTGGTATAGGAACCGGAACGCGTCGCCATTGTTCCAGATGTCGAGCCCGCTGCCGGAAACAGTGAATGAACTGCTGTTGGTCATGACGTAACCGGTATTGCCGGCGTGGCCGATATCCTGCGTCTGCCACGCCTGTTGTGAAAGTGAATTGGGCAACTGTGTGTCGGCGGTGAGGGTCACGGCATCGATGAAAACCTCCTGTCCGGCACCGGTCAGGGTGCTGACATCAATGCGGAAGGTAAAATTCGTGGTGAAGAAACGTGCGTCCGAACCGATGTTCAAGCGCGCGTCCGTGAAATTCAGCCAGACATTCTGCCGTTCGTCATAACTCCACGCCTGGCCGGTCGGATAAAATTCATCGCGGCTCAATTCGCGGATGGGCACCCAGCCGTTCGTCGCGAGATAAGAGATCTGTAGGTTTTGCGCGTCGAGCACGCTGGCCAGCTTGTAGTGAAAACTCAAACGGAAGCTGCCGTAGCCGAGCGTGCTGACCCGGGCGATGAGATTGCTCTGGCCGCTGCCGGCATAGCTTCCCACCGCGCAGGTGTTGCCGGAATACGTGCTGGCCGAAGTCAGATTCCAGCGGCTGCCGTTGGCCCACGTCTCGGCCCAGACGCTTTGCTGGCCGTTCTCAAAATCATCGGATAACAGAGTTAACTCCGTGTTGGTTGTTGTGAGGTAGCGATAATTGAACCGCCGGTCGGGCGCGCTGTCGCCGTCGGGTCCGAAGTCGGCGATGTCGTTGGTTTGAAGATTATCCGCCCAATGAAAATCAAACTGCACCGGATCCGCGCCGAAACCAAGCGAAGCCCGCGGGATGGCCAGCATTAGTTGATTCCCGGTGACTTTGTAGGCGAGGTCGCTGCGCAGGGTCGTCCACGTCCAGCCGTTCGTGGTGGTCAGATTCTGGCTCAAGCTCGTGGTCGCAGTGGTGCGCGGACCGATGTTCACCGCGTAGTCGTAGCCTTCCCAGCCGGTCAAATGGTTCTGATCGGTGTCGAGCAAGAGAGTCATCCAATTCGTGCCGGTGTAGCTGGTGAGATTGGAATTGCACTGCGCGAGGAAATAAAAACTGTTCGCGTCGCGCGCGACTTTCAGCACCGTGAAATCATTCCGGCCCGTGTTGTTCGTGTAATTGGGCAGGTTGCCAAATGTGCTTGGCCAGTTGCGCGCCAGCGTGTCACTCACCGGATCCAGAAACGCGGGGCCGACATTCGTCCAGTCGCTGAAGTCGCCGGCGAGATTGATTTTTCTGGGCGCGGACGCCGCCGGTATCGGGCGCACGCCTTTGCGCTGACGGGCGTAACGGACCAACTGATAATAATAGTTGTCGGTGAACCCGCCTTTCACCGGCTCGATGTCGCGACTATATTCGGCGTTATAATTGTCCACGAAATACCGGTTGCCGGTGTCGCAGCAATCCGCGAGGAGATGCGTGTAGCAGGTCGAGCCGGCATCCCAGGCGCCCGCCCACCATTCGTTCCAGCCGACGACCCACAGAAATTGCGGATCCACTTTCAACCCTTGAAACGCCTGTTCGCTGAACTGGATGCCCAGGCCTTCCGTGCGGCCGGTGGTAAGATGATAATTGTTATAGGCAGATTGACTGCCGTTGGCGTAGCTGCGACCCAGGTTGCCGTTGGCCCAGCCGCCGCACGTCATGGGCATCTGCTCGGCGAGATCCGTCCGGGTGTCGTAGCCGTAGTCCTGCCGCGTCGGCGTGTCAATCCACTGCCATTCATCCGCCGGCAGACTGCTCGCGTTGGCCCAACCGGTCCGCCAGGTGAAAAAATTCAGCGCCCCGCTCGCAACCGTGCCGTCGGGATAACCAATGATGACGGGCTTGCCCTGCCACATGAACCAGAGGTCGCGATACAGGCCGGGACTGTATAAATTATTGTAGAGCCAGTTCACCGTCGCCGGACTGGTGGCGTGAGTGTAAAAAAACACTTTTATATGCACCGGCGTGCCTTCCATGCGCATCTTGCGGATGACGGCCATGATTTTCAAAAAAGTCGGGGCCTGGGTTTCCGGATGTCCGTTGGTGGAGTCGAAGCCGAGGACGTCCACGCCCGCCGCCTCCAGCAGGGCGAGGTGGCGGCGAATGACCCATTCAGCGTCCACCGAGTAATAACCATTTTCCGGCTCGCTCCAATACCATGAGCGGGCGTTTGCGCCGGACATCCAGAGCGGATTGCTGGCCCAGGGATTGTGCGGGTCGGCATAACCGCCGAGGCGCTGGATTTCCTTGGTGTTGTCGCGCGGCCCGTCGGTGCCGAGACCGTTCGTCGTGTGCCAGAGAAAATAAAAAATGCCGATCGGCTGGTTGGTGCGGGGCGAACCGCATTCGGCCACGCCCGGCAAGGTGCGGTTCAGCGCGTCGGTCGCCACCCAGGTGTCCTGCATCAAATCCGTCATCGCTGCGCCGGTGGTGAAGCCGTAAACAACTCCGTTGGTGATCGTGCCGTTGGCCGCGACGCCGTCTACACGCCAATAGTAAGT
>Ga0118677_10013279_pt1 | contig 11878 bp, 5 predicted proteins | sample AliMusrvi5mmetaG_FD_86154 | JGI IMG/M metagenome (GOLD analysis project Ga0118677, IMG submission 86154) | reverse complement strand
CTCGGTGGACATGGGCTGGAACGACAGTTGTTTGACGGAGGCCGTGATTCATTCCAAGGCAGATCTTCCATGCCGGGTCGTTTGCGGTGACATGATATGGGAATTGAACAACACCACCGCCGGAAAATCCTATCCGCTCACGTTCGAGCGAGCGGTCTCCCCGCACGGCATCAAGTGAAATGAACGCAGCAAAATCACAATGAACACCCGAACAAGCCGTCTGATTTTGCTGGTGTGGGCCGGATGCGCGATTGCCTGCCATGCCGCAGAGCGGATAGACGCAAAACCATCCGCCACGGTGTCGTTAGGCGGTACTGCCGCCACCGCCACCACCGAAGCACGGGTTATCGGCGAGGTCCTTTTTTGCGAGCGAAATCCCGGTCGCGACTACGCCGGGCACTACTATGCCAACTTCGGATATGACTGCGGCAACGAGAACTTCTGGCTGCACGGTGCGGACGGCGGGCGTCTGGCGGCTTACAGCCCCAGGACCGGCTTTGTTCGCACGTTGCTGGAAGACGCCTCGGGCGCCGTCCGCGATCCGCAGATACACTATGACGGGAAGCGGGTGCTGTTCTCCTATCGGAAGGGCGGCACGCACCACTACAACCTTTACGAAATGAATCTCGACGGCACCGGCCTGCGGCAAATCACGCGCGGTGATTGGGATGACATCGAACCGACCTATCTTCCCGACGGCGGCATCGCCTTCTGTTCAACGCGGTGCAAACGCTACGTGCCCTGCTGGCTCGCGCCCGTGGCGGTCCTCTTTCGCTGCGCGGCCGATGGCGGCGATCTCCGCCAACTGTCCTCGGGCAATGCCCCGGAAAACACGCCGGCCGTGCTGCCGGACGGCCGGATTCTCTACACGCGCTGGGAGTATGTGAATCGCGACGCGGTCTCGTTTCATCATCTGTGGACCATGAACCCCGACGGCACAGGCGTCATGGTGTACTACGGCAATATGCATCCCGGAGATGTCTTCATCGATGCCCAGCCGATAGCCGCAACGGGTAATGTGATCTTCGTCAATTCCGGTGGCCACGGCGCGCTGGAACACGCGGGTAAGCTGACTCTACTGAGCCTGCGCAACGGTCCGGATGATCGCTCGCAAGCGAAGCCCATCACCGGCGATGGATTCCGCGATCCGTATCCGCTCACCGAGCATGAGTTCCTAGCGGCACGCGGCAACGAGATCGTGACTGTAACGGATGATGGCGGAGTGAAAGCATTGTGGAAATCGAAGGAGATGGTGCACGAACCCCGCTTGATCGCGCCCCGCCCGCGCCAGGTCGTCATCCCGTCACGCGCGGACCTGTCGCAATCCACCGGAACGCTGGTGCTGACGAATGTTTATGAAGGCCGCAATATGGACGGCGTAAAGCCCGCTTCGATCAAAAAACTGCTAGTCATGGAAGATCTGCCCAAGCCCGTCAACTTTCACGGCGGCGGGACGACCCCACTGGCGCATGGCGGATCCTGGACGTTCAAGAGAATCCTGGGGACCGTTCCCGTCGAAGCCGACGGTTCGGCAAACTTCGAGATCCCCGCGTGCCGCAGCATCTACTTCGCGGCACTCGATGAAAACGATTTGGCCGTCAAACAGATGCGCTCGTTCGTCACCGTGCAACCCGGTGAGCATGTGAGCTGTATTGGCTGCCACGAGAACCGGACTGTTACGTCGCGTGCCAACCCGGGTCCCCGATTGGCCAATCAGCACCCTCCCAGCCGGATCCTGCCGATTGCCGGAATCCCTGACATTCTCGATTTTCCGCGGGACATCCAGCCGATTCTCGACCGCCACTGCGTCAGTTGCCATGATGTAACAAACCGCAAGGGCGGGTTGGTGCTCAGCGGTGACCGCGGGCCCACGTATTCGCTGGCATATTACAACCTGTTACTGCATCGCCAGATCAAGGACAGTGCCGGCCTGAACTGGGAAGGCATTCGGAATATCGGCGGACGCCCCGGCGGCAATGATGCCCCATACAGCGCGTTCAGCTTCGCGGCACCATTGATGAAATATATCGGGAAAAGCCACTACGATGTCGCTCTGAGCGAAACCGAGCGCACAACCATCCGTCTGTGGCTGGATAGCGCAACGCCTTATGCGGGTACTGCGGCGGCCATAGGTACCGGCCAAATCGGCGGTTGGTGGCGCAACAACGAACCTGTTCGCGAGATGGCCGATGCCTGGCCGACAACAGGTCCGGCAAAAGCCGCCATCCAGCACCGTTGCACATCATGTCATGAATGCCGCCTGCCGCAATTCGTCACCGACCGCACGAGCGGCGATCCTTACAACGACTTTGAAGGATGGGAGCGGCCCGTGAGTCGTTTTTCGCGGCATACGATCTTCAATCTAACACGCCCCGACATGTCACTTGCGCTCACGGTTCCATTGGCGAAATCTGCCGGCGGCTTTGCCGAGGGCTTGCTGACTCAACCCGCGTCCGTCCCCAATGACCTTTCGCACGCACCCAAGCCGGTCGTCCATGGCGTCGTCTTCGCTTCTACCCGCGACCCGGATTACCTAGCCATCCTCGCCCACCTCCAGGCCGCCCGGGATCGGTTGGACGAAATCAAACGTTTCGATATGCCCGGATTCAAGCCCGCAGCCGCATACCTTCGCGAGATGAAACGCTGCGGCGTGCTGGCCGCGGATTTCGATGCTGAAAAGAACGATCTTGATACATATAATCTGGACCGGAAGTACTGGCAACAATTCTGGTATAAACCCGACAAACAGGCGGAATAACAAAAGAATAACAAAGCAAAGGCATGATGAAAAAGCGTGATAGGTTGGCTTCGGTGAGTTTCATACTCGGTGCGATCCTTATGTCCGGTGTCGCGGGCGGAGAAACAGAACGCCCGGTCCCGACTCGAAAACCGGCAGCCTACACGCGCACCGACGATATCATCTACGGCCGCAAGTATGGGATGGCGCTGACGATGGATTTGTTGAAACCCGCCAACCCTAACGGAGCGGCGGTGTTGTGGGTGATCAGCGGCGGCTTTTTTTCCAGCCATGAGGAAACGCTGAATTCGGGTTTTGTCTCGCGAGTTGAGCCGCTGCTGGATCGGGGCTACACGGTCTTTCTGGTCGTGCATGGTTCCGCGCCGCAGTTTGAATTGCGGGAGATCAATAAGGATATTCACCGCGCCGTGCGTTTTGTGCGCTGCCATGCCGACGACTACGGCATCGCCCCCCAGCGCATCGGCATCACCGGCAGTTCCGCAGGCGGCTATCTGGCCACTTGGCTGGGCACGACCGGTTGCGCAGGCGACGCGGCCGCGGCGGATCCGGTGGAGCGCACGTCGAGCCGGGTGCAGGCCGTGGCGTGTTTTTTTCCGGGCACGGATTGGATGAACTTTCCGAATCCCGGCGAAGACGTCATCGCGATCAGCGAGCGGCTGGGCACGATTTCGGGTTTTCGTTTCAAGGAATACGAGCCCACGAAGCGCGAGTTCATTCCCATCATGGATCGCGATAAGGTGCGCGGAATCCTGAAGGAGTTGTCACCGATCCATCACGTGACCGCACAATCGGCTCCAATGCTCTTCATCTTCGGCGACAAGGATAACATCACGACCATCGCGACCCAGGGCACACCCATGCTGGAGAAACTCAAGGCGGCCGGTATCCCCTGCGAAATCATCGTCAAGCCCGGCCGCGGCCACAGTTGGCCCGGCATCGAAAATGACTCCGTATCGATCACCGCCTGGTTCGATACGCATCTCCTGGCTGTATCACCTAACTAACAAGATTCAATAATGAGCACTCTGACGAATCATCAAACCACCCCATGTTCATTTGCGGCGCGGCGAATTCCGTTCGTTCTGTGCATTGCCTTCGCCTTGCAGTGGGGTCTTGCGCCCGGCAGTGAGATTCTTAGCGCTGCTCCCGTGGCGGAACTTGACAGGGCAGGGGACCGGCTTTCGCCTGCCGAGTTTGCCGAGCCGCCGGTTCATGTGCGGCCGGGGGCGTTCTGGGATTGGCTTAACGGGTCGATCACCAAAGAGCAAATCACCCGTGATTTAGAAGCGATGAAACGTGGTGGCATGCGTGGCGGTGAGATTTGGGACGTGGCAGCATACGCCGACCCTGACCGTCGAGTGCCTGCCGGAGCTACGTTTCTCGGGCCTGAGTCCACGCAGCTCGTCGTCCATGCAATACGCGAAGCCGGGCGCCTCGGGTTGGAAATTGGCATGATTGCCTCAAGCGGATGGAATGCGGGCGGGAGCTGGATTCCGCCTGAGCACGCAGGAAAAGGCCTCTATCAATCGACCACCACTGTGACCGGACCCAAGGAATTTCATGCGGAATTACCCCTGCCCGAGCTGCCAGCACTTTGCCCGCGGGATGCGCAGGGTCGGCCGGTCTATCTCCGCGAAGTTGCGGTGCTGGCAGTGCCTCATAACGCATCGAAATCACTGGCTGATGTGAACAAGGTTGTTGATCTATCTAAAATGACTGGTGCCGATGGGAAGTTGCGTTGGGATGTACCTGCGGGTGACTGGGACATCCTGCGTTTTGTTTGTACGAATCACGGGCAACAGTTGATTGTACCCAGTCCAAATTCCGGCGGGCCGATGATCGACTTTTTTGATCCCCGTGCCACCGAATTTCATCTCCATCACATGGTCACCACGATTCTCAAGGAACTGGGGCACAAGTCGTTCGAGGGAACCAGCTTCAAAACACTGGAATTCGACAGCATGGAACTCGACGGGTTTACGCCATGGAACGAGGTCATGGCAGCCGAGTTCCAGCGCCAGTTGGGCTATCCGATGATCCGGCTATTACCCCTGCTCGTCGGGTGGAAACTGGCAGATCACGCAGCTCAAGAGCAATTTCTCTATGATTGGCGAAAGCTGGTGAGTGACCAGTTGATAGAATCGCATTACGTGACGGCGCGAAAGTTTCTCGGCTCCTACGGGTTGAAGTTCATCGCAGAGGCGGGTGGGCCAGGACCTCCGATCTGGGATTCCAATCCGGTGGATGGAATCAAGGCGCTCGGCGCGGTGGATATTCCGCGTGGAGAGTTCTGGATCAGGCATCGCGGGATATTCCTGATTAAGGAAATCGCCGCTGCCTCGCATGTTTATAACAAACGCCTGACCAGTGCGGAATCCTTTACTACCTGGCGGCGCTGGGTCGATGGACCGTTGGTTTACAAGCAACTTGCCGACAGGGCATTGTGCGAAGGATTGAATGATTTTGCATTCCACACGTTCGCCAGTACGCCGCCCGAGGCGGGCCTTCCGGGTTGGGCCTATCATGCCGGCACGGATATCAATCCATCGGCCACCTGGTGGCCGATGGTCCGCGGGTTGACGGACTATATCGCGCGTTGCTCATACATGCTGCGTCAAGGGTGGTTTGTGGCCGACGTTTGTTATTACTACGGCGATCAGGCACCAAACTTTTATCCGCCGCTGTGCGATGTGCCGGAGAAGCCGTTATTGGAAGGTCTTAATCCGAGCCACGATTATGACGTCTGCTCGTCGCAGGTGATCCTGGAGCGGATGCGTGCGGAGAATGGTCGCATTGTGCTGCCGGACGGGATGAGTTATGCGGCGCTCGTGCTACCCGAGCAGAATCATATCCCAGCAGACGTGCTCGCAAAGATTCGCGCACTGGTAGCCGACGGCGCGACAGTGATCGGCCACCAGAGACCGACCCTCGCCCCGAGCTTGAATCAGCGAGAAACACCAACCCCAAAAACGGAGCAATGGATCGATGAACTTTGGGGTCAGTGTGACGTGTTAGATAAGCAGAACCCGCCAGCGGTATGGGTCCGACCGATCTTGAAAGGGCGGTTTATCATTGCCAAGGATCGCAGTGCGGCGCTTCGGGAAATCGGCGTCGGCGGAGATTTTAAAATCGCAGGGCGAGATGAAAGTGACTTGGGTCCCCTTGACTTCGTTCACCGGAAAACCGCGGATGATGAATTCTATTTCATCCGCAACAAAACGAAAGAGCCGCAACGGTTGACCTGCCAGTTCCGAGTGGCAGCGACAGCAAACGGACAGGTTCCAGAATTCTGGTGGCCCGATTCAGGACTCCGCAGTGCTTGTCACGATTGGAAAAATGTCACTCGCGCCCAAACTGAGCTGCCAGTAACGCTTGGACCGTTAGGGTCGGTCTTTGTCGTCTTTCGTAAAGTCGGCACGGGTGCTAGCGAGCCGCTGGATCCAAACGCCTGCCACACATTCGTCGCTGCGGAAACACCCGCACGGTTGAGTCTCGATGGCGCCTGGCAAGTCGAGTTTCCCGAAGGCTGGGGCGCACCGAGAAAAACAACCTTCGCGAAACTGCAAAGCTGGACCGAGTCGGACAACGAAGGGATCCGGTTTTTCTCGGGAATCGCCACCTATCGAAAATCGTTTGAACTACCAGAAGCCTTGGCAAAACAGAACCGGCTCTTCCTGCAATTGGGGGATCTGGCAGAAATCGCCGAAGTTACGCTCAATGGCAAGCGTCTTGGGCTGACCTGGCTGCCGCCCTATCGAATCGAAATCTCAGGAGCCGTGCATGCCGGCACGAATCAACTGGAGATCCGGGTCGCTAACCTCTGGGCCAACCGTCTCAATGGGGATTCGTTGCTGCCCGAGTCAAAACGATATACGCGAAGTAATATTGATCGAATCCAAACCGATCCAACGTCGGATAGTTCCTACGGCCGCGTCCCCCGCGGCAAGACACGGCCCGTTTACACCGAGCTTCCGCCGCTGATGAAATCGGGACTTTTCGGGCCGGTTCAGATCATCACGCCAGGGGATTGATTTGTGACAAAGAAATTTTAATACCCAACCAAAGAACGCGGCAATTCTCATCTAACATTTTCCAAGCACCACCACTCTAGCATCAAACAATAATGACCCCATGAAACCACGATCTATCTCAAGAATCACCCCACTCTTGTTCGCCATCATCTGCTACCTACCAGTCGCCGAGGCCCAGAAGGCAAATGAGGAGCCGGTGACGGCTCCGGTCGCCCCCCCGGCAGCCACGGACCGGTTTGATATCCGCAACATCGAAGGCTGGACGATCTACACCAACCGCGATGTACTCAAGGAGCATCCTGAACAAATGGCCAAAACCTACGAGCATTTGAAATGGGACCTCTACCAGATCAAGCTAGCGGTTCCCGCCACGGCGGTCAGCAACATGCAAGAGCATACTCCCTTCTGGATCGAGTACGACGAAAAGGTGAGCTTATCGTATCATCCTGAAACCGCGTGGTTGCTTGAGCGTGGATACAAGATACCGAGAGACCCGGATTCAATGATATCGCTGAGCGCCAAGGAATACTACGGAGATAGCTACCGCCATCCGTTCGTCATCTTCCACGAACTGGTACACGGCTATGATCATCACTTCATCGGCAAGGGCAAAGGCTATGGCAATGCCGAATGCGAGGCCAATTACCAGCGCATGATGAAATCGGGAATCAATGAGAAAGTGAAGATCTGGGACGGCGGCACCGGTTCACATTACGCGAGAACTAATCGGATGGAATATCTGGCGGAAAGCTCAGAATCTTATTTTGCCATCAATGATATTTACCCGTTTGTGCGGGCCGAAATGCGCGAGCAAGATCCAGCGATGGCACGTCTGCTAGAACGCTATTGGGGAGTGAACCCGAGGGATATCCTGAACCTGGAAAAATCCCTCGCAACCTATCAAGACAAACTCCAAGCGGGAACACTCCCCGAAAACGCGAGTGGTTCGGCCAAAGGAAAATACATCCCAACCAACAAATACGGTAAACGGGATATCGACGGATGGACGGTTTACGTTAACCCACAATTGACCAGGCAGCCGGGCCTCTGCGCAGCCATGGTAAAGATTCTCAGCTACAAATTGCATGTCATCAATCACTTCATTTCCAAAGAAGGGCAAAGCCAGTTGCACGTAATCCCCGTCTGGTTGGAATACGGCCACAAGGGCCCCTACCTCCAGTATTGTGGCGACCGCGAAAAATTGCAACGCGACGGACTGAATCCCGAAAAACTCGGAGCCATCGAAATAGGCGATCCACAACGCATGATGGACTGGGCCATGCTCCAGCAATCCGATGTGCTTCACCAGGTGGCCCTTGCTTATTATGATCTCCACGCAAAAAAGGATTCCGAACTGGGCCGGAAAATCACAAATGCCTACGAGCAAGCGAAAAAGGATGGCAAATATAACTCAGTCCTTCGCTTCGACGGCAAACATCTCCCCCTGCCTGCCATGGCCAGCGAGAAAGAATACTTTGCGGAACTCATGGAAAGCTACTTCCTCGTCAATGATCACTATCCGTTCATTCGTTGCGAACTCAAGGACCAAGACGCCACAGGTTACGACGTGATCGCTGGCCTTTGGCAAGGCAACCCGCGCCGCTGATCCGTAAGACCTCGTAATGAAATAAACCTCACAAAATGCTAATGTCAGCAAGGAATAATTTGGGTAAAATCATGATATGGTAAAATCATGAAGATGTGGAATGATGCTTCCGTTCTCGGGAATTCTAATCTTTTCTTCCATCATTTTACCCTTCATCATTTTACCAGATTTCTGAATGATCAGACTTCAAACGCCATGTTTATTGATTTTCGGCACCTCACACCACTCGCCACGAGATTTTCCGTTGCCGCCGATTTTATGATTAGTGGAAAACTAAGCACCCGTATTCTACCACCTAACATTGAAAAACCATGAAAACACTCACTTGCCGACCGCCGCTAACGAGACGCCTTGCCGTTCTCGCAATGACCGTTTTTCTAACCGCTGGAGGAGGCGCTTTTGCCGCAGGTTCCCGCGAATTGCCGCCTATGCCCGATCTCACCCAAGGGGGGAAAAAGGACGACACCCACGACTGGACACTGGGGTCAACCGGGGCTCGCGGCTGGATCTATGGTTGCAAAGGCCAGACTGCCGACGCCCGTCAGATCCTGGTAACTGCGGCGGCGAAAGGATCGCCAGCCGACGGGATTCTGAACATCGGTGATGTCATATTGGGTGTCGGTGATCAGCGCTTCACCAGTGATGCACGCATCCAATTCGCCCACGCCATCACCGCTGCCGAGCAGGAAAAAGGCGCCGGCGTCCTGCGCTTGACCCGCTGGCGAGCCGGCAAAACAGATAGCGTCGAACTCAAGCTGGCTGTCATGGGCACCTATAGCGACACGGCACCGTATGCCTGCCCGAAATCGAAAAAAATCTTCGAACTCGGCTGCCAGGTGATTTCGAAAAAAGGTCTGGGCAAAGTTTCGATTCCCGATGACCTCAACGCCCTGGCCTTGCTGGCGTCCGGCAACAAGGAATACCGGTCGTTGCTAGCCGGATACGCCAAACAAGTGGCCGTCTTCAAAACGGATGGCATGCAATCGTGGAACTATGGTTACGCAACCCTGTTTCTGGCGGAGTATGTCGCGATAACCCATGACTCGTCGGTGATGGAGGGCCTGCGCCGCCTCACCAAAGAAATTGCCAACGGTGAAAGTGCTGTGGGTACCTGGGGGCACGGGTTTGCCATGCCAAATGGAAATTGCGGCGGTTATGGCTGCATGAATAGCCCGGGCATCGTACTGACGCTGGCGATGGTCGTTGCGCGTGAGGCCGGAGTGAAAGATCCCGTCGTGGATCGAGCCATCGTCAAGGCCAGTGCGTTCCTGCGCTGGTATGTCAACAAGGGCGCCATTCCTTACGGCGACCACCAGCCCTGGCCGGGGCATGAGGACAACGGGAAATGCTCGAGCGTGGCCGTGCTCTTTGATCTGTTAGGTGATCGCGAGGCGGCGACGTTCTTCGCTAAAATGTCAACGGCGGCCTACAGCGAGCGGGAACGTGGGCACACCGGCAATTTCTTTAACATGCTGTGGGCCTTGCCCGGAGTTTCCCGCTGTGGTCCGCTGGCTACCGGTGCCTATTGGAAAGAGCAGGAATGGTACTATGATCTGGCCCGGGGGCAGGATGGCAGCTTCACCTATCAGGGCTCGCCGGCTGGCGAGGAAGAACATAACAAATATACCCATTGGGACTGCAGCGGAGCTTATCTATTATCGTACGCGCTGCCACTGAAAAGCCTATATCTAACGGGGAAACGGCCGTGTTCGGTACCGCCCCTGAACGCTGCGGAGGTGGCAGAGGTCATTGCAGCGGGACGCGACTACAGCTCTGCGACCAAGGATAGTTGCTACGACGAGCGCAAGACAGAGCAATTGCTGACCGGGCTATCGAGTTGGTCGCCGGCGGTGCGAAAGCGTTCGGCCGAAGCACTGGCTCGGCGCAAGGGGGATTTCATGGCCACACTGCTGAAGTTGTTAGCCGGTACCAATCGCGACGCGCGTTACGGGGCTTGTGAAGCGTTGGGCTGCTTGGGGCCGCGGGCAGATGCTGCGGCCCCCCGGTTGCGGGCCTTGCTCAAGGATCCGGACCCGTGGATGCAGAGTCTGGCGTGCAAGGCGCTGCCGGAGTTAGGGCCGACTGCACGCCAAGCCAGCGTGAGCGATCTGCTGCGCATGACCGTAAGTACCAGCCCGGCCGACCCGCGGCACATGGCTCAGCGTGCCGCCTGCATTGCCCTGTTCTCGCCCTATCCAGGCAGCCGCACCCCGCGCAGCAGCATTCTAGCAGAATCCCTGAAGGGCGTTGACTGCCAGTTGCTCTATCCAGCCGTGCAATCGGTCTTGGAGAACGAAGACGGCGCCGCCCGTGGATCGCTCCAGCGTATTTATGACAAGTTGAGCGAGCGCGACCTGGTGGCGCTGCTACCGGCTATCATCAAGGCGATTCGGGATTTGGCACCCAGCAATGAAATGTTCGGCGACGGCATCCGTTTGGCGGGCCTTGATCTGGTGTCGCGCCTGCACCTCCGCGAGGGTATGCCGCTGTGCTTGGCGCTGATAGAGCCGAACCGTTGGGGCTCTGGGAAGCGCATGCCGAAATGTGTGGAGTGCCTCGGCCGCTACGGCGTCCATGCCAAGGCGCTGCTGCCCGAGTTGCGGGAAATACGACGAGCCCTCGTTAAATCCGAGCGCGGCAATGAGCAAAGTGAGAGGGTACAGGTTCTCGACAAGTGCATTGCCGGGATAGAAGCCAGTACAGCTTCTCCAACGCTGTTGGATCTGAAAGAGTTCATGGCACATCCCGCGCCTGTCAGAAAGTAACCCGCACGGCGAGCGGGTCCAGTGAATTATGGAACGGTATTGTAGCGAGGGGCGCGTCTATGACCGCCGTTGCCAAAGAGCCGCAGACATCTACACTTGTGCGACTCCTGCACTTGGCGGCAATTTCACCTCATGGCCTCTTCCAATCCAATGAAATCAACCCCAAAAAACAACAAAACCATGAACCCAATCCAATTCCAATTCAATCGTTCCGATTGGCGATTGCCATATCCCTAACGCCGCCGCGACCATTGGACTCTTGAGTTTCGATATATCGAATGGCCATGTGCTCCTTGCCGGGGCGGCCAGCGTGAGTGCTACCGACCTCAATTTCGGATCGAGCACCGGCAACACCATCAGCTCACGCCACGGAAACCACGGCCACCCTCACAGTCACCAAACGCGCCACTCAACGGCAAACTCTTCGTAAGAGTCCGCGCGGAGTGAAGATGATGAAATCTTAGATTTTGAATGTTGGATTTTCAATGCTGGTTGATCGCAACAGGGTGATAGATGAAAAGTATTCGTTTAGTTGACTCGGAAAAGGCAAGGAAGAATGGCGGCGGGCAAGATGCCCGCGCCACCGTGGCCCGGGCATCCTGCAGCTCGGCTGAGCTCGCCGAACGCCCGGAGCCGTCTTTTGCCAAGCCATGTGCTAAGGGATCAAGCAGATACCCAATTCACCATCCAAAATCCCAAATCTCTCGATGTTCGCCTT
>Ga0118677_10013278_pt1 | contig 11878 bp, 5 predicted proteins | sample AliMusrvi5mmetaG_FD_86154 | JGI IMG/M metagenome (GOLD analysis project Ga0118677, IMG submission 86154) | reverse complement strand
CGAACCGTCAGCAGCCTGAGGGCATCCGGGCTAAAGGCCAATGCAAAACCAAACCTCCAGCGTGCGAAGTGCGAAGCCGCAGCCACCCCGTCTTCCCCGCCGCGTAGCGGCTTCGTTCAACAAGCCGATGGAGCCGATGACGAGCAGCGCGAGCATGCCAGTCTTACAATCAGGCGTCGGTGGCGCGCTGCTCGTCACGGCTCATCTTTTTCGTTAGCCGTGAACACTAATCATCAAGCGAACGGAAAGGAGCCGCGTGATTGGCTCGGGGCGGTCTCGTCCTATCTTTTGGGCCTGTTCGTTGCCGCCGCGATTTACGTCTTGAGCTTTGGCCCTGTCTATCACCTCACCACCACCGTGATCGACGTAGGCCGCGGCATCACCTATCCACCAGAGTTCCCAGGGTGGCGTCGCTGGACCCACATCGTTTACCACCCATTGTATGACGTATTGAGTGCAAAGGCGGGGCGAAGGCCCTACCAAATTCTGAAGTGGTATGTTCTACTCTGGGGCTAACATCTGGGTCCAGGCGACGCCGGGTTACGCTTTCTGTTTATTCCTGAGTCAGTGGCCCGGCGCGCCTGACCCAGGGCGTTAGGGCCGTCGAACGCCATGCGCAAACTTGCCATCATATTGGGGGCCCTCGCGCTGCTCCTCTTGTTGATTCCGGTTGTGGGCCGTGCAAGTGTCAATCCTTACTATTGACACTTCCGGAGCGTGCTGATAAGGATTTTCCATGATGAGCAAGCTGCGCATTGAGTCTCCTGGGGCAATGTGCCACATCATGAACCGAGGGCACCAGAACGAGCCTCCCCAAACGCGGACGCAAGCTCAGGAGGACTTGCCTTTGTGTCGAAAGTGAGGACTGACACTTGCAAGACGTAACGCGTGAGGCGATTGGGCTGCCGCGGGACCAGAGATTGTCATTGGCGCGCCTCCTTATCGAGCTGGACGAGCCTGGCCCGGACGCGGATGTCGAAGCGGCTTGGGAAGCCGAGATTGCGGCCCGCTTGCTGGCTGTGCGAGAGGGACGCGTCGAGGGCATCTCCTACGAGCAGGTATTAGCTCGCGTTGACCGGCGTTTGGCGCAATGAACATTGTCGTTCTGCCACAGGCAGCCGACGAGTTTGAGGTCAACGTATTGCACAGCGCTGTCGTTGCTTTGGCGATGCCGAATTCACTCACCTAATCCGAGTTGATCGGGCGGCTCAGCTCATGACAAGGGGTCTCAAGGTCCGATAATCTTCAGGCGCAGGAACTGGGGGGAAGCGGCGCCGAGGGGTTCGTTCGAACGCTGGCGGACGGTTTGGGTGCCATCTCCATTGTTAACCACGTCCACCAGGCTCGTGAAAGCCGCTCCTTCGGCCCAACTGACGAGGTTGGATGAAACCTGCACGACGAAAGTCACATCAGCCGCGGCCAGGTTTTGACGGAAACTCATGGTGAAATACTGTGGTGAACCCGCAACCGGCCAGATACCGCCTGTGACACGAGGAACCGAAGATGAGCTGGTGGGAGCTGTTCCCATGGCATATTCAAGCAAGTTGACCGCGCCGTCGTGATCCGGGTCGGCAAAGGAGCCCGAAACGGCAGGGTTGGCCTGGTCGGCCGTGGAAAAGTTAGCGGCGACCCAGCTAGCGTAGCCGCCCTGCCCATTAGTCACGACAAGGGGTCCGTAGGGCCAGGAGGCCTGCTCTTGCGCTGTGGCATCGGTCGCGACCGCCCGCAAGTAGTAGCTCCCAGGTGCAACCGTTTGCCAGGCGCCTAGCCATTGTGCGTTTTGGCCCGGCACCCCGTCACTCAGCGGGCTGAACGCGGTCCCGTCGGTCGAGAATTCAAAGCGCAATCCCGTAATGGCCGCGCTGGACGATGTGGCCGCTGCGGTCATTTGGACCACTTGGTTGGGGGCGAAGTCCGGGCCGCTGGGCTGTGTGCCGGTAAATTGGACGTCCAGCCCCGGACTGGTGACCAGCCGAAGGGCGCCGGCGCGCGGCTTACCGTAGGCTTGCCTGACCCAACCGCCGAGGTAAACCGATCCTTCCGTGCCCGTGGCGATGGTATAGACACCGTCGTTAAGGTCGGTGCTTGGGTTAAAGGCCGCATCCAGGCTGCCATCGGCCCAGAGATGGGCACAACGATAGAGCTGCGCGCCATTCACCTCGCCGAAATCCCCCACCACATAGACCGATCCGTCAGGCTGGAGGGACAATTGCCAGACACTTGCGTTGACGCCCGAGTTGTCATAACCAAAGGACAGGTCCGGACTGCCATCGGGCATGACACGGGCAACATGGCGTCGGCGCAGGCCGTTGATAATATTGAACCCGCCGCCGATGAGGATCCTGCCATCCGGCTGGACGGCGATGGTGTTGACTGGGCCATCGGCGCCGCTGCCCGGATCGAAACTGGTGTCCAGTTGCCCGTCCGGCCACAGCCTGGCGACGCGCAATCGGGGCACGCCGAGCACCGCTCCGAAGTCGCCGCCGACCAGGATTTTCCCGTCCGGTTGAGCCGCGAGGGCGTACACGCTTCCGCCGAAGGTGCTGCCATTGAACCCACCGACGGAAGTCAGGAACGTATCGTCGCGGGCGCCTGTCGGTAGCAGGCGCGCCAGTGCAAAGCGCTCCAGCCCTTGCACGTGGCCAAAGTAGCCGCCGACCACGATCCGCCCATCGGCTTGCAGGAGGAGCGCCTCCACCGCGTTATCGAAGCCTGAACCGATCTGGAAGGCCGGGTCCGACGAGCCGTCGGTCTTGTAGCGCGCCAAGCCGTTGGCCGGCTGCCCGAAACTCCCGCCCACCAAATACTGGCCGTCGGGTTGGCGAAGGACTGCATAGACGATTCCGTTCGGGGGATTGGTCGGCACAAACGTTGGATCGAGCGCCCCTCGTGGCGTGAGCCGGGCCAGGTAGCTCGCCGCCTGGCCAGCCACCGCAAGGAAATTGCCGCCCGCCACCACCGAACCGTCCGGCTGGAGGAGCAGCCGCGTGACCTCGGCCCGCATGGCGGCATGAAGCGGCAGGTTCGTGATCGGAGCCACATTGGTCGAGTTCAGGGCCATGAGCCGATCGTGGAAAGCGCCATTCCAGCTCGAGAAGTCGCCACCGACGAACAGCCGTCCGTTACTCTGGAGCGCGAGAGCCCAGGTCTGCCGATTGGCGGCATTTGCCGTGTTGAAGATGAAGACGGGGTCGGGCGTGCCGTCGGGATTGAAGCGGGCCAGGAAGTGCGCGGGGATGGAACCCAGGGCGTTGAAGTACCCGCCGAGAATAAACCCGTTTCCCGCATCCTGAAGGAAGCAAGTGACGGTCGAGTTGAGCAAGACCGTATTGGTGAGGGTCGTTTGCGGCAGGCCATTGGCATCCAGGACCACCGCGCGACCCGGGGTGTTGTTGTAGTGGTCAAACTGGCCGACGCAGAGGAGGAGGCCATCGCGCAGCGGCGCCGTCCGCTGCACATTTCCATTCGGACCCGTGCCGCCCGGGTTGAACGCAAGATCCAGGACCGCGTTAGTGCCGATACGGGCCAAATGCGGAGCGGGCTGATTCTCGTATTGGGTGAACGCCCCGCTCACCAGGATCCGGTCCGCAGGCTGGACGGAGACATTGTAAACCTCGTTATTAAAGCCGTTGGTCGGGGCGAACGTTGGGTCGAGCGTGCCGGTCGGAGAGAGCACGGCGATGTAGCTGCGGTTCATACCGGCGACCTGGGAGAACCGGCCGCCGACGACGATGCGCCCGTCGCTGAGCACTGCCACGCCGAGGACGTCAGAGTTCGGGCCGCCGCCGGGATCAAAGGTCGGGTCCACGGAGCCATCCGGGTTGAGGCGCGCGATGCGATTCCGGGCAAAGTTGTTGACGCTGGTGAAATTGCCGCCCAGGAGGAGCTTGCCATCGGGCTGGCGGGCGAGGGCAAAGACAAAACTGTTGTCGTTGGGCCCTAGTCCCATCTCCGCCAGGAAATTCGTGTCCACCGTGCCGTCGGCATTCAGGCGCGCGAGGCTCTGGGCCGGGTGGCCGTTGATATCCGAGAAACGTCCAGCAACGACGATGCGATCGTCCGGCTGTACCAGCAGGTCGTATACTGAGCCATCGTCCCAGGTGAAGGCAGGAGCCCAGTCCGGAGCCAGACCCCGGCTGCCCCGCAAGGCCGTCACCGTCGTGTTGGAAGAGATGACTAGCGAAGCCGGATTGAGCGCCCCGATCAGGCCCCCGCTCCATTCGAGGAATACGAGCCCCCCTGCCGGCAGGGCGGTCAGCGTGACCGTCGTGCCCGCCGGATACCGCTCGAGCACGGGTTGAACCTGGACCCCCTCGTTCACCGTGAGGGTAAGAAGTGCCGAGGCGCTGTTGGTCGGGTTGGTGCCGTCCAGGAACTCCCGACGGTTGGACACCCCATCGCCGTCGGCGTCGCCGTAAGCGGAGTTTGTCAGCGAGCCGAAATAGCTGAGTTCCCAGGAATCAGCCAACCCGTTGCGGTTGCTGTCCAGATAAAGCATCGCCGGGGCGCTGGTGACGGCGCCGAAGGTATTAGTGATAACTACCAGGTAGGCGGCGAAATCGGCGTTCAGAAGGTTGGACAGCGCCAGCGTATCCCCAGTGGCGCCGGGGAGGTCAACGCTATTACGACGCCATTGGTATGCCAGGGGTAAGGTCCCGTTAGCGAGGACGGAAAACGAGGCTGACCCGCCAAGTTGCGCCAGGGCGTACCGCGGTGGGGAGACAATGTTGGGGGACGTGCCCGAAGATGGGGCCGTTGGTCCCTGGAGATTTCCATTCAGATCGTAAAGAAACACCTGTTGAGCTTGCCCCGGCACAAGCGCCGCGACCTGAAAGAGGCAGACGAGTAATAGACGACTCAGGTGGAAGGAGCCATCCTGGCGAAGTTCAAGACGTGAAAGCAATTTGTTCATAACCAATCCATGTTAAGGGCGCAGGGGTTCGCTTCATCAATTCTCATTTTGTCAGGTTGGTAGGGCGCGTCACTCCGTGCGCGCCGGTCTTGGGACGCCTGCGAGCGATCGGCGCGCACGGAGTGACGCGCCCTACCCTGCGGCCCATCGTCATAATGAGAATTGCTGGGTTCGCTTCATCCGCCGCCGGGCTTGTTGAGCGTCTTATTGTAATCCGCCATCTGGCCATCCAACCAGTCACTAAAGGCGTCTTGCGCCATGCCCAGCCAGTCCCACCACTCCCGTTTTCCCCGGCAGCTCATGCCCTCTGGATCCACCAGCGTGAGCGGACTGTTTCGCACATAGGCGTACAGGTTCGGGCCTTCCGGCAGCAATTCTGCATTCAGATGCGGGTCCCGGCTCAGCCACCGCCCCAACGCGGGGTCGTACGCGCGCGCGGGCGCAATGAGCAGCCCGCTGGGTGCATGACGGTAGTAGCCGGCGAATGCAAAATCAGCCTGCATGGCGCCGCCCAATCGGTTCTGTCGGCCCCACGCGTCATAGGCGAAGTCGGCCTGCACACTGCCCGCGGCGTCGGTCACCTCGGTGACGCTGCCCAGGTGGTCCCGCGAGTAGTAGTAAGCCTGCGCCTGCGACCCCGATACAAGACTGACCCCTTGCGGGAAGAAACGCTTAGTGACCGCGCCGGTGGCATCCCGCTCTTCGCAGAGGGCCTGATCGCACCAGATGAACCGCCGATCATTGGTCACAACCCCGGCAGACTTTTCGACGATGCGCACACAATGGTTCAGGCTGTCGTAAGTGAATTCGGTGCGCTGGCCCGAAGCCGGGTAATTAATCGCGGCCAGGCGGTTCTCAGCATCCCATTCATAGGTCTGGTTGGGGTGGGCACTGGTGGAGAGGGCGGTCAGTTCATTGAGCGCGTTGTAGGACGCGGTCGTGGTAGCGGCGTTGATGGTCTCGCTTAAGCGATTGTTGGCCGCGTCGTAACTATAAGCGTACACATCAACGGGGTTGCTGTTCGTGGCGCCCGTCAGGCGATCGACCGGATCGTAGGCCGCGAGGAGCACCCGGGCCGGGCCCGCGCCGCGTTGTTGCGTCCAGGAAAGCAGGAAGCCTTCCGGATCATACGTGTAGTCAAATTTCGAGACGGTGTTCCCGCCGGCTACCTGGTTCCAGATTTCCTTCAGCCGCCGGTCTCCCGAGTTCGGGAAATAGTCGAACGCGGTGCTCTGGCCGTTTGGGAACGACATCAGGGCCAGGCGCGGCGTCGCCCCGACATACGTGTAGCCAAACGACCCCAGCGCATTGGTCACACCCAGGACCCGTCCCAGGGCGTCATAGCTGGTGCTCTGGGCCACGCCGTTGATCGCACGGTTGATAACCCGGCCCAGCTCATCATAGGTGTATGTGACCGCGTCGTTCGGCAGCGGCCCATGCACTGACTGCAACTGCCCGGCGCCCGGCGTGGGCGCACCGGTAATCGGATAGTAATCGAAAGTGGTGGTGCCTTCGCCATCCACGCGCTGGACTACGCGCGGGAAGTACCTGTCATAAACATAGCGCACGGTCGGCGTCGGGACCTGCGTCCCGCCATACGTAATTGAAAGCGGCGTCCCATCCAGGGCATAGGCGTAATGCTTGGTTTGCCCTTTAGCATCGCTGACCGACTTTAGGCGGCCGGTGGTATCATAGGCAAAATCCTCCCGGCTGCCGTCGGGATAGACTTTGGCGGTGACCCGCCCCTCCAAATCGCGCGCCCACTGCGTCAGCCGGCCTAGCGGGTCCGTCAACCCGGTGAGCCCGCCGCAACCGCACCAGTCGTAACGGGTGACCCGGCCCAGTGGATCGGTAATGGAAATGAGCTGGCGCAAGGAATCGAAACTATAGGTAGTGAGGCGTCCACGGCGGTCCCGGCGGACAATAGGATCGAGTAATTGGTAGGTCATCTGCTCGAACGTGCCGTCCGGGAACGTCACCTTGGTGAGCCGGTTCAGGGGGTCGGAGTCGAGCGTCACCGTGTAACCGTCCACGCCGGTGGTGGTGTGCAAACGCCCGAAAGCGTCGTAAGCGAGGGTCACCGTGTCCGAGGTTCCGGTCAGCGGTCCGTCAATCCCGACCAGGTAATTGCTGGCGTTATAGCTAAAGGTCGTTATCCTGCTGCGAGGATCGGTCTTTGTGACGGGCTGGCCCCGTGAATTATAAGTGAAAGTCGTGGTCTGTCCGGCCGCATCAGTGGCCGTCAGCGGCCGATGGATGCCGTTCCATGTGAACGTCGCCAGCCGCTGAGTTTCGCCCGCCGCCGTCACACGCCCGACCTCCAGCAGGTCAATATTATTGCCGGCGTACTTGTATAGCACGGTTCGGCCAAGCGGATCCATGGTCCGGGTTACATGTCCCAGCGCATTGAAATTCGTCTGGAAAAGCTGGGTCTGGCCATCGGCCTGCACCACTCCGACCTTCGAAGGCGCGCCGCCGTACATGCCGTAGTTGTAGAAACCGCTGCTGTTCTGGCCCTGGTAGTTGAACCACACCCGCGTCTCCAGGGGCTGCTTCACGCTCTCGAGGATCGGCGAACGCGTGTTGATGTCCTGGTGCATGAAATGATAAATCCGCGCCCGCGTGTAATCGCCCGGCGCTTCCGCCATTGCCTTGCGATCCCAATAGTAGGTGTCGCGACCGTCCAGGTAAGAGTTGAACGGCAGAATGCCGGCCGGCAGTAGCGACGCGGGTTCCGAAAAGGCAATGCCAGGAGTCTGTCCGTTGCCTTGCTCGACGCGCTGCCGTTCCCCATCGGGTTCCGTCACCGCGACGAAGTGATTATTGTTGACCACGCCCACCGAAAATGACGTCACGCCGTAGCCGGTGGTCATCGTCCGCAGCGTCTCGTCGGCTGCGTAGCTGAACCCGGAACTTAAACCCAGCACGTCGGTGATGTTGGTCAGCATCCCCGACGCGTCATAATCGAACGTGGCATACCGCCCGAACGGGTCAGTCGCCCTTTTAACCAGCAAGGACTGCGAACCAGTGCCGTAGGTGAGCGTGGTTGCCTGTCCGATCGCATCACTGATGTTGACCAGGCGGAAGCTGGCATCGTAAGTCAACAAGGCTGCGTTGCCCTGCGGATCCACGACAGCCGTCATAAAGATGCGCGTCGGCGCGATGGGATTGTCCGGCAGATCGAAAACCAGTTTCCCACCGTCGGGCCGTGCGATTTCATAATGCGTGTTGCTGAACTTGAGCAGGCGATTTGCTTGTTGCACGCTGGGCTGATACGTTTGAGTCGCCGGGTCAAATCCCGAGAACTGCTCGACCCCACCCCGGCCGCGGTGATAGTAAGCATTCGCGGTATCAAACGTCAGCGTGCTGATCCAGTCACACGACCACAGCGGGCCTAAGTTGGCATAGGTGAAGACGGCGGGTTGGTCGGATTGCCTCTGGTTGTAGTGGACATTGAAGTTAACCTTGGGGCCGACTGGCGGCGCGTAACCCAGCGGCGAATCGGAAATGTTCAAGTCAGCCATCATCAGGTAAACGTTCCACCGGGCCATGCCGCAGCTTTCTGGAGGTTCGCCGGGCTCCGGATTGTCCTCGTCATTGGTTGGCGCGCCTGGGTTGCCTGGCCCGTTCGAGTTCGGCTGGTCGCCCGGCGGATAGCCGCGACCCCATACCTGCGCCGCTTCGGTCGCGTCCACGGTCACCCACCCGGGCGGCAGGGTCCTGCCCGGAATCAGGAAGTAGCCGTCGCTTTCGGAATCCAGCGCGTCCGCCGCGACCCAGAGCAGTCCGTTGCCGAACGTCGGGTCGTCCAACAAATAGCGCCCGCCCTCGGATTTCAGCACGGCGCCGTAATGGTCTAGTTTCCAATGTACTACCGCGGGTAGCGGGATCGGGGCGTTGCCGGTCCGTTTGGCGACGCGGTACTCCAGCCCCACCTGCCTGGCCAGGGCCGCTACGTCCTGTAGCGGAATCCCGTTGGTGCCCGAAACCGATTGCACCAGCGCCATCGGCGGGGGGTCTTGCGGCCGCGTGTAGAGCAGGATCCGTTCGAGCGCGTGCGGGCCGCACCTATAGGTCTTCTCCGGATGATGCTCCATCATCCACAAGCTCTCGCGCGAGGTCTGGATCATCTCGGCCGTCGCACCGCGAAAACGCCGGTCGCCGGCCTCTTCCAACCCCGCCTTCACTTCCTGCAACCGCCCCACGCGGCAGAGCATCCTCAACCATTGCGCCGCGGCCCGGTCGGCCAGCGCCTGAGCCGTCATTTCGGTGGCCGCCTTCCCGGCCAACCACGAGTCACGCCACGCTACCAGCGCTCGCGAAAAATAGCCGTTCTGGTAGTACTCATCCCCGAGGTTGAGCAGCAACGAGGCCCGCCAGGGCGACTGCGGATGGGCCGCCAGAAACCCCGTCAGCGCGCTCCAATCAGGCGGCCCGTTGGACTTCGATGTGGCAAACGCCGCCACCGCGCTCTGAAGTTCGGCTGTTTCGGCCGGGACCGCCTCGCCGTTCAGCGTTCGTAACGGCTCCTGAAAAACACGCCCCACTTCCTCCCGAGCCTTGGCCGCTCGCCCTGCAAGGGCAGCGCTGAGAACCAGGCCCCAGCACAAAAACTTGAATCCCCGTCGCCCGTCTGCCGCCCAGGCAGCCAGCCAGAGCGCAGCACAATCGATCTTCATGTTCATTCCCACATTTGCTAATATGCCCAGATAACACATCTTCTCCGTGAGTCAAGGAAGGCGCCCTGCGCCTAGTGAGGTATCTGACTGGAGGCCCGGCCCACAGTGGTACTGGCGAGGTCCGCCCGCATGGCACTGGTACTGCGCGAGATGGCTGCCCAGCACCCCGTCCGGTTTTGAAATCCCACACAACAGCAAGGTTTGACGGCCTTCCAGTTCCAGCGTTAAGGTTGGCGCATGAGATTGAGTGTCGTCTTCGCGAGAATTGAGAAGTCCGGCTGCCCGGCAGGCTATTGACGTCTGTCGAACCCTATGCAGCCAGAACCGATCCCTAAACTCCGTATGGCTCCGCTCGAAACGGTGGAGGAGACGGCTCATCGCCTGGAGCGCCAGCAACGCGCGGTTGATTTGCAACGCGAGAGCACCCTCGACCACTCCCTGGCCCCCTTCCGGGTGGGTTCGGTCGGTTACCTGAACACGGTTCCGCTTACACGCGGGCTAGAGGACGAAGTCGTCTACGCCACGCCGGCCCGGCTGGCGAAAATGCTCCAGCGTGACGAATTGGACGCTGCGCTGGTCAGCGTAGTCGAAGTCCTCCTTAACGACCGCTACGACATCCTGGACGGCATTGCCGTTGCCTCCCTGGGTGAGGTCAAGAGCGTCCTCCTGGCACATCGCAAACCGCTGAGCCAGGTGACCGAAGTCTTCTGTGACACCGCCTCGCTCACCAGTGTCCAACTGCTCCGCGTGTTGCTCGCCGAGCGTGGTCTCAAGCCGGAGTTCAAGCCCCTGGCGAGCTATGACTTCGCCGCCCTCCCGGACTACGCCATGCTGATTGGCGACCCGGCATTGGATCTCGCACTCGGCCCGCACGAGCAAGAGATCTGGGACCTAGGCGAGGCTTGGCATGAACTGACGAACCTGCCGTTTGTTTACGCCGTCTGGGCGTTGCGCCGCGGCGTGGAGAATACCGCGTTACGGCGCCTCCTCCGCGAGGCGCGCGACTTCGGGCTGGACACGCTGGATACCATCATTAGCGCCCGCACGGAGTACACCTATGATTTCCGCAAGGATTACCTGGGCTGGCACATCCACTATCACCTCGGCTCCGACGAAAAGCGCGGCCTGGCCAAATTCATCGAACTGATGCGTCGGCACGGCTGCGGTCCCATCTACGAACCCCGCTTCGTAGTGTAGATAAGACCCCTTCGACCTCCACGCCCGGCAGATGCGAGCCCCTGTCCGTCTCACGCATCACGCATCACGCTTCACGTATCACGCCTCGACTTCCCCCCCGTCAAATGCCACTTTGTACCCGTGGTATCGGAAAGACTTGAACGGTTGCGCGGAATCCTCCGCTCCTACGGCTCCTGCCTCGTCGCCTACTCTGGCGGCGTGGATTCGGCCTTCCTTGCTGTTGTCGCGCACCAGTTATTGGGGGGTAAGGCCCTGGCCGCGATTGCTGATTCGCCCAGCCTGCCCCGTCGTGAATTCGAGCAGGCCCTCGCCCTGGCCCGCCAGTTCCAATTCCCTGTGCGCGTCCTCCGTACGCGCGAATTCGAGAACGCCAGCTACCTGGCCAACCCGGATAACCGCTGCTTTTTCTGCAAACACGAGCTCTTCACTGAACTCGCCCCGCTGGCCAAAGCCGAGGGTTTAGCGGTCATCGCCTACGGAGAAAATGCCAGCGACATTGGCGATTACCGTCCCGGCGCCCAAGCCGCCGCGCAGTTCCAGGTGCGCGCCCCTCTCAAAGAGGCCGGCTTAACCAAAGCCGAGATCCGCGCGCTCTCTGCCGAGCTCGGCATGCCCACGGCCGACAAACCCCAGATGGCCTGCCTCAGCTCGCGGGTGCCCTATGGCGAGGCCGTGAGCCCTGAAAAGCTGAAGATGATCGAGCAGGCCGAAGACCTCCTGCGCGACCTCGGGTTCTACGATGTCCGCGTCCGCCACCATGAATTGCGGAAATCGGAACTGCTATCAACTATCAACTCCGCTCTATCAACTACTCTTCACTTGGCTCGTATCGAAGTTGGCCCGGCTGAGATGCGGAAGTTCCTGGAGGATGGGACTTCTGCCAAGGTGGCCGAAGCGCTTAGGCAGATTGGCTATGCGCACGTCACTCTCGATCTCCAGGGCTACCGCCGCGGCAGCACCAACGAGGTGATCAAGCTCTCTAGCTCTTAGAGCTTGTTTGAAAACTCGGTTTGGAGTCCCGCCTTTAGGCGGCGCGGCGCAGAAACCGCCTAAAGGCGGGACTCCAAACCTGCCGCGACAGGTCTCGGTG
>Ga0118677_10010961_pt1 | contig 11878 bp, 10 predicted proteins | sample AliMusrvi5mmetaG_FD_86154 | JGI IMG/M metagenome (GOLD analysis project Ga0118677, IMG submission 86154) | reverse complement strand
AACGATCGGTGCCATCGTCGTCACGATGAACGAAGGTTCGATGGTGGATCGGACGCCAAGCGTCCGAATCGAAGCAGCATCGGACGGTATCAAAATCTTCGACAACGACGCTGCACTTCGCTATCACGAACTAGCTCCACTGCGTCGTGGCGCTGCTCGGGTTCATCGCCGCATCTTGCGACCCGGCGAGACGGTCTACGGCTTCGGCGAGCAAGCAGGATCGTCGAACCGTAGCGGGCGACAGGTCCGATTTTGGAATCGTGATCCGGGGGGATCTTGGGGCCAAAGTCAAGGCGAGCTGTACTGCTCGATTCCTGTCTCTCTTGCCCGCCATCGGGCAGGATCGGCGCTCGTATTTCACGAGAACTCCTTCGATGCAACGGCTTCGGTCGACACCCCAAGTGATGGCCTTGGCCAGGTCGAGATCCGATTTGCTGGAGGGATGATGAGGACCTGGGTGGCCATCGGTGATGATGCGACCGTAGTGCGCCGCTACCACGGCTTAACAGGGAAGATCCCCATGCCGCCGCGTTGGGCGCTCGGATATCACCATTCTCGCTGGGGGTTCCGAACCGACAGCGAAGTCAGTGCCGTCCTCGATGGGTTTACTGAGCGCGGGATTCCAATCTCGGCGATTCACCTCGATATTGACTATCTCGATGGCTATCGCGTCTTTTCCATTGACGAGGAACGATTTGGAGCCGTCGAGAAGCTTTCGGATCATGCAGCCACAGGGGGCACGCGACTCGTCGCCATTGTGAACCCCGGGATCAGGCGGGATCCAGAGTTTGATCTCTACGAGGCAGCTCGGGCTGGTAATCACCTTGTCCACAATGAGGACGGAACGATTTGTGAGGGAACGGTCTGGCCGGGTTGGGCGGTCTTCCCAGACTTCACGAGAGCCGCCACCCGTACCTGGTGGTCGGGGCTCTATCCGAGGATCCTGGATCGCGGCATCACGGGAATTTGGCATGACATGAATGAGCCAACGTCAATCACGCTGAATGGAGATCGGACCTTGCCCCGCTCAGCGCGCCACGACAACAACGGCAGAGGCGGGGATCATCGCGAAGTACACAACGCCTACGGAATGTTGATGAATCGAGCCGGCCGAGAGGGTATGCGTGCCCGTCACCCGGAACGCCGCCCCTTCATTGTGTCGCGTGCGGGCTGGGCTGGCATGCAGCGTCATGCTTGGAACTGGACGGCTGACGTTGAATCGACCATGAAAGGACTCACTCAGCAAGTTGCGACCTTCCTCGGGCTGAGCTTGTCGGGCGTTTCCATGGTGGGTTCCGATATCGGTGGGTTCAGTGGCGTTCCCTCACCCGAACTGTTTCTTCGCTGGATGGAGCTCGGAGTCGTCTCTCCGTTCTTTCGCGTGCACTCGGTCCTTGGTGCGCCAGCCAGAGAACCGTGGTTGTGGCCCGCTCCTTACGGTGAGCAAGTGGCGACGTTGATTGCCTTCCGCTACAGGATTCTTCCCTATCTTTACAGCGTGATCGAAGCCATGGCTCGGGATGGCTCTCCATTCTTTCGCCCACTCTGGTGGGGTAACCCGGCAGCCGATACTCCAGCAGGATCCTTTGATGATGCCCTCTTGGTCGGGCCGGATGTTCTCTTTGCTCTCTCCCCGTTACAAGACAAGGCCGAACGGTCCCTGCATTTACCAGAGGGCTCGTGGTGGCGCTGGGCGTTGATCCCAGGAGTATCTGGGGTCAACTCCGACCTCGCCGAGCGGTTTCATGGTGATGCGACCTATGAGTTTTCCTGTCCGCTTGGCCAGCCATTGCTGTTCGTCCGCGGCGGGTCCATCATCCCTCTTGACGACGCGTGGGCTTACCCCTCGCGTCCTGCTGCTGGTCTGCAAGGAGATCATGCACCACAACGCTTGGCATTCCATGTGTTCCCAGATGAGCAAGGAGCCGCTCGGGGTAGCCATTACGACGACGACGGTGACGGCGACGGGCCTGCTCGTCGCGACAATTTGATCTTCGATGATGATGTGTTGACCTGGACGTCTGAGGGTGATCGGATTCGCCCAGCAACAATCGAAGTAGTGATTCATGGTCGGGTCTTGCACGGTGCGATTGCGGACGGAACAGCAGTTCCTCCTGGTGCGTTGACGACTGATGGTGCAGCAACCACGATCCGGGTTGATGCCTTCAAGCGGCTGAAGCTCTCCTAGGCGTTTGGGAGGAGGAGATCAACGGCAATGGCGAGTTCGTTGTGGACTCGCTCAATTGGCGACCACCCATTAACCCATCCCACTAATGCTGAATACCAAATATGGCCAATCATTCGGCTTCGCTCGTGCATGTCAAGGGGGGCGGGTTCGCCGATTGCGGTAATGACAATTTGGTCCATCAGCTCGGAGATCTTGATTTGACACTGCACCGCTGCGGGATCAGGCGACGAGAGTGATAAGAACACTGCCGCAACGAGTGTCGGTTGGCGATCTAGTGCTCGCAAGGCTCGGTCCAGTACTTCAAGGACTCGCTCTGCTGGAGTGGCTCCTTTTGCGGGATGGGCAGCGATGCGCTCTTGAAGCTGTTCAACCCAAAACACCAAGGCTTCTGCCAAGAGGTGATCCTTTGACGTGAAATAGCGATAGACGGTTCCCATGGCCACGCCTGCTTCCGTAGCCACGTCGCGCATTTGGACGGCGTCGTAGCCTCCTTGTGCGGCCAGGGTGATTGAAGCATCAAGGACGCGTTGGCGTCGTGCTTCTTGGGCTCGAGTCAACGGCCGTTCCAAGGTCTCCTCCACAGAGGGAAAGGCTATCGGCTCAAGGGCTCCGACGAGTGATCGACAGGCACGATAGCCTTTCGAAAGAAAAGCAATCCCTTTTCAACACGAGATGTGTGGCGAGGAACATGACACAAGCACAGCGATTGCAAGCAGTTTCTGCATCAGGACCGGAGGGACGTGCTCCCGGAACGCGCGGACAAGTTACGCGCCAAAAGCTTCTCGATGCCACTGTTGCGTTGGTGTCAGAAACTTCGTGGCGCTCGGTAAAGGTGACAGATATTGCTCGACGAGCAGGAACCAGCCCCGCAACGTTTTATCAGTACTTTGAAAATGTCGAACGAGCAATCACGGTGCTTGCAGAAGACATCATTGAAGAAGCAGGAGTTCTTGCGGACTTGGCTGAAGGAGACTGGAGCGACCAGCACAGTTGGGAAACTGCACTCGTACTGACCGAGGGATTTTTGACGTTTTGGGAAGAGAATCGCGCAATCTTCCGAGTGCTTGAATTTGAAACCGAAGACGTTGATGCGGGCCTCCGCGGACTGCGTGTACGAGCTCTCAATGCACTAGCGATCTCGCTCGCAAATGCCATCACGATTGGCCAGAGTGCTGCTGGGGTTCCAAGCGGTGCGGCCGGTGATCCCATGGCAATGGCGGGAACGCTGGTCGCGATGCTGGCGAGTGTGTCAGCGCATCGATATGGCTTTGAGTTTTGGGGGATCAGAACCGCGAGCTTGCTTGATGCGCAGGCACGGCTCATCCACGTTGCCGTGACAGGCGTCACTGGGCCTGATGGCGTGATCGGTCGCGACGTGGCGGAAAAGAAATCTCGCCCTCGGATGAGTCCCGTTGCTGGGTCCCAAGTTGTGGCACATCGACGCTGACGATCAACTACTCCAAATGATCGACTGCATCTCCGAGTAAGCCAGCAACCCGTAATTGCCACCATCTCGGCCAACGCCACTCATCTTGAAGCCACCAAAGGGTGCGTCATGGTTTCGTTGTGCGGTGTTCACCCCAACGTGGCCAGCGCGCAGTCGTTTTGCGACCTCGTAGGCCTTGCCGCCATCTTGAGAAAAGACGTAGTCGTACAAACCAAACTCGGTGTCATTGGCGATTGCGATTCCTTCTTCTTCATCATCAAAGGGAATCAACGTAATCACGGGGCCAAAGATTTCCTCTCGGGCACAGGTCATGTCGTTGTTGCCAACAATGAGTGTTGGGCCGACGTAGAAGCCTTTTTCGGGGCCGGGGTTTCGTCCGTCGACCACAATCTCGCCACCTTCTGGAATGGCCCCGGCGATGTGGGCATTCACCCGGTCACGCTGTGCTCCAGAGATCAAGGGGCCAACCATCGTCTTGGGGTCCGTAGGATCACCAACTTGAAGGCGTGGCGCCATTGCCTTGAGGCCTTCGACGACTTGGTCAACCAAACTGCGATGGACAACTGCTCGCGTTGGAGCAGTGCAAATCTGTCCTGAGTGAAAGGCCCACGTTGAGCCAATACAAGTGAGCGCTGCTTTCACGTCAGCATCTCCGAGCACGATCGCTGCGCCTTTGCCGCCAAGTTCTAAGAGCAGGCGCTTCATTGTCTTGCCGCCGGCTTCCATGATCTTGGTTCCGACTTGTGTTGAGCCGGTGAAACTCACCATGTCAACCAAGGGAGAATCGACCAGGGAGGAAGCAGCATCAGGAGTGTTTGAGTTAATTAAGTTCACCACGCCAGGGGGAAATCCCACTTCGTCGAGAATGCGCACTAATTCCACAATGGCCAACGGGTCTTGTGGCGCTGGCTTCACGACCACCGTGTTTCCCGCTGCGAGTGCTGGAGCGACTTTGCCGGCCATGTTGACCATCGGGAAGTTGTATGACGTTATGCAGGTGACGACGCCAACAGGCTGGTGGATCACGGTACCGCCGATGATGCCTCCAGGTGCCAGCGGGGTTGCGCCAGCAATATTGGGATTGAGTGAAGTCTGCAAGACATCGCGCGGGTCGCGGGCGTAGCGGGCAAATCGGTCGCCTGCAACGGGGACTTGCATGCGTGAGCCGACAGTTGCGGTTGCTCCCGTTTCGGCAATCACCAAGGGGAGGAGCTCGGGCGCTTTCGCTCGGATGGCATCAGCGGCCTTGCTCATGAGCTCAGATCGCTTTTCGACGCTCATGGCAGACCATGCCGGCAATGCAGCAGCTGCTGCAGCAGCCGCTGCGTTTGCGTCGTCTACTGATGCGTTGGGAGCGTGGCCGACCACTTCTTCGGTTGCCGGATTGATGATCTCATAGGTCCCGTTGGAGGCGGGGAGCCACTCTCCATTGATCAAGATATTTTGCTCGGTTACTTCGCTTGCCATGTTTCCTCCGTCGCTGTGTTGAAAAGGTGATTGAGTTACTTGTGTAGGTGCGGGGCGACGAGTTCGCCAAATCGCTGAGTCTGTTCTATGAACTCTTGCGCTGATCGCACACGGAATGCAATTTGGAGATGATCCACGCCCATTGCGGCGAGCTCGTTCATGGAGTCAATGATCTGTTCAGGCCCGGCCACCATGACGTAGGAGGGAATGTCCCACCCGGCGTCTTTCCCAGACTTCTCCGTGACGTAGAGAGGTTCGGCAATTGTTCCGACGTCTAACGGTGCACCGTCGCGCAGTTCTGAGCGAAGTTCCATGAGTTGCGCAATCTGGCCGGGAAGATCTTTTCGTCGAGTTCCTTGCGGTAGCCACCCATCACCGTAGGCAGCGCACCGACGCAGAGCTGGTCCGGACGAGCCTCCAATCCAGAGGGGCGGCCGAGGGGACTGCACTGGCCGGGGAGCAACGTGCATTCCTGAGAAATTCCAGCGCTGGCCTTCGTGGGTCGGCGCTTCTTCTTGGAAGCACTTGACCAATGCCGAAAGCGCTTCGTCGGTGTCTCGGCCTCGATCAACGTAGCCATCGGGTCCAGAGAGTTGGTCAAACTCTTCGTTGACGTGCCCTGCGCCGATTCCAGCGACCAATCGTCCGCCAGAAAGAAGGTCCAAGGTGCTGAGCTCTTTTGCGGCGCGCAAAGGGTGTCGTTGCGAGAGAACCAAGACGTGGGAAAGGAGTTTCGTCGCTGTGGTGATTCCTGCGAGCCATCCCAAGGTCGCTACGGTGTCGTACCAAACCGAACCCATGGCATCGACAAGTCGATCAGGAATTGCCGTGTGGTCACAGACGCCGATATAGAAACATCCAGCATCGTCAGCGGCGCGGGCAATATTGGCAAGATCGTCAACCGATGCAGTGGTCTCCCACGGCGAGACGTACAGACTCGATTGGCTCTGAATGGGGAGTTGGATTCCCCACACCACCGACCCATCGGGAACGAGACGTACCACCTCGGTAGGGAGTTCATTTGAAATAGCCATGGTGTTGCTCCTTAAATCAATGCAGAAATCAGATCGGCGAGTTGCGCGTGGGTGCCGAGCGATGTCGAGAGTACTCGGGCTCGCTTGAGATAGAGGTGGACGGGTACCTCCCAAGTAAAGCCCATTCCACCATGCACTTGAATTGCCGTGCGGGCATTTGCCAGCGCAGCTTGATCGGCCAAGAGTTTCGCGCCCGCAACAGCGCGCCATTGGACTGCCGCTGTGGACGTGCCGAGAGAGTCGGCATCGCTGAGGGCGACCTCGGGATCGTCAAGCATGACCGCTGCAGCCCACACAGCTGAGCGGGCAAGTTCCGTGCGACACAGCGCATCTGCCAACAGATGCTTGATGGCTTGGAAACTCCCGATGGGCCGACCAAACTGCTCTCGTCCTTTTGCATATTCCGTCGCTAAAGCGACCGTTGCTTCAGCGTTACCAACTTGGAATGCAGCAGTCAACACCATGGCTCGTTGGCGCACAGCAGTCGATGACACGCCGTCGAGGACTTGGCCCGCCGGGAGCGCTCCGGTGAGCATCGACAGTGGTGTCAGAGGATCGAGTGATTCGTCAATCGGAATAAGCGAGAGTTGATCCACAGCGACAATGCGGACCTCGCCAGACGGATCGCTCTGAGGAGGCAGGACCACCACATGATCAATGGACTGTGCATGCTCGATCAGTGTCGGTATGACGTGATGCGGCGTTGGCGTCTCAATAATTCCGACGGGCGTTCCATGTGCAGCAAGGTCGAGATCAGGGGCCATAGCCATGGTGGCGATGATCGGGCCTGGGACACAAGCAGCGCCAAGGGTTTCGGTGACGACCATGGCTTCGCTCATTGCAAGCCCCACGCCGCCATCGGCTTCAGGAACGAGAAACGAGAAGACCCCCGCCTCATCTAATGCTTGCCACCAAGCGCTGGCCACGACGTTGTGAGCCCCTTCGCGTTCACGTAAGACGCTCAACGGCATGGTGCCCTCGACCAAGGCACGCATTCCTTCGCCGAGTGCGCGCTGGTCGTCAGAAAGTTCGAAGTCCATCGCTACTTCGGTTCCTTCGGGAGGCCGAGAACTCGTTCGGCCACAATGTTGCGCTGCACTTGGCTGGTGCCAGCAGCAATGGTCAGAGAGATACTTTTGATCCAAGCATCGACGAGTTCAGCATTAGGAAGGTCGCCCAATCCGTCAGCGCCGAGAACAGGTGAACCAGCGAGGCCTGCTCGATCGAGCAGTTCCATGCCGAGGTCGGTGAGTGCTTGGCCCTGCTCTGAGTAGGCCAGTTTGAATACGACACCGCCCACACCAGGGACCCCGTTGCGCGCTGCTTCGGAGACGTTGCGTTTGGTGAGCGCCCAGAGGGCATCAAAGGAGGCGGTGAGCGTACCAATCTGGCGCCGAATCGAGATATCGCCCCATGCACCTGTTCGTCGTGCGAGTTCGGTTAACGAACGAAGAATGCGCATTGATTCGAGGAGCTCACCGACAAAGCCCGTCCCTCGCTCGAAGGAAAGCGTCACCATGGTCACGCGCCATCCGTCGTTCTCATCTCCGACGCGGTTTGCTACGGGTACGCGGACGTCGTCGAGGAAGAGTTCTGCGAATTCGGTCGAGCCGCTGATGGTGGTGAGCGGGCGAATCTCGATTCCCGGTGTTGCCATCGGAACAATGAGCCATGAAATACCGCGATGGCGGCTGTCTTCGTCACCGGTTCGTACCAACATCTCGCAGTAATCAGCGACTTCAGCGTGACTTGTCCAAATTTTTGACCCGTTCAGCACATAGTCGTCGCCGTCGCGAAACGCTCGCGTCCGCAGAGAGGCGAGGTCACTGCCCGAACCCGGTTCAGAGAATCCTTGGCACCAAACCTCTTCGCCCTTCAGGATTGGCGGAAGGTAGCGGGCCTTCTGTTCGACAGTTCCTTCAGCGATGATGGTTGGTCCTGCATGAAGGAGGCCCACAAAACCAACGCCAACGTATGGAGCGCCCACGCGCTCGCACTCTTCTTTAAAAATTAACTGTTCAATAGGACTGGCCCCTCGACCACCACCTTCAACCGGCCAGTCGACACCGGCGTAGCCGGCATCAAAGAGCATTCGCTGCCAGTTCGAGTCGTAGGCCCGGCGACCGGGCCAGTCGGTGGCGGCCGGTTTTGGTGGCAACGTCGGCAGAACTGAGGCAAGCCACCCTCGAAGGTCGTGGCGAAAGCGTTCTTCACTCTCGCTGTAGCGCAAGTCCATCCTGAGAACGTCCTTGACTAGGAATCGAAATCGAGACCGAAGAGTTTGATGGCCGTGCCGCGCAGCACTTTGTAGCGCTGCTCGTCAGTGAGACCTGCCATCTGCTCTCGGGCGATGGACTCGGTTTCAGGCCACGTGGAGTCCGAGTGGGGATAGTCCGACTCGTAGGTGACGTTGTCGGCACCGATTTCATCGATCAACTTCATGCCATTGGGGTCATCAAAGAAACATCCATAGACGTGGTCAGGGAAATACGACGAGGGTGGGTTCGGTACCTTGTCGGCAACGCCACCCCAGGCCCGGTTTTCTTCCCACACGACGTCCATCCGGTGCAAGAGGTAGGGGATCCAGCCAATCTGGCCTTCTGAATAGGCAACTTTCAAGTTGCTGAATCGCTCAAAGAGTCCAGAGAATAAGAAGTCCGTCATCGAGAGCTCGGCGTTGATGTGCGTCAAGGACGATCCGACCGCAGCGGGCGCATCAGCTGACGTCGATGGCATCTTTGATGACGAGCCGATGTGCATGTTGACAACGGTCGACGTTTCGTCACATGCCTGAAAGAAGGGATCCCAGTACTGGTCGGAGTCGTGAACGCTCGGAAGACCCAAGAACGGTGGAATTTCAGAGAAGCACACGGCCCGTACTCCCCGTTCGGCGTTTCGTCGCACTTCTGCTGCCGCCAAGTGAGCATCCCAAAGCGGAACAATGATTAACGGGATCAAGCGTCCACCAGATCCCGCACACCACTCTTCGACCATCCAGTCGTTGTAGGCCTGGACGCAAAGTAACGCCAGCTCTTTGTCTTTGGCTTCACTAAACGTCTGTCCGCAGAAACGAGGGAAGGTTGGAAAACAAAGTGAGGCTTCAATGTGGTTGACATCCATGTCTTCCAGTCGGCTCTTTTGCTCAAACGAACCAGGTCGCATGTCGTCGTAGGTGATACCCGACATCGTGACTTGGTCACGGGGGACACCTACGGCTGAGTCCACGCGCAAGAGGGGCCTGCGAAGATCTTCGTAGCGCCACCAGTCGGCCATGCTCTCGCCCGACCCTTCTTCAACCGTGAGTTTCCCTCCGACATAGACGGCATTGGGCATTGGGGCACGCTTGATGCGCGGCGCGACGTCTTTGTATTTTGAGGGCACTCGGTCTTGCCAGAGATTGGCAGGTTCAATGACGTGGTCATCAACGGAAATGATCTTTGGAAAGTCAGCCATATGGCTGAGCGTAGCGGGAAAACTGACGCCTCGTCAGGTCCGAGAGAGACGGCTTACGCCATCACCACCCCGCCATTCGGGGAAAGGATCTGTCCGGTGAGGAAACTTGATGCCGCACAGGCCAAATAGAGCACGGCAAAGCCGATATCGCTGGGGTCACCAACTCGTCGAAGTGGGGCATATTTCGCCATGGGTTCGAGGACGAGCTTCTTCATCTCTTCGTCTTCTGATCCATCGGGACGAACGTAGTAGCGGCTCGTCATCCCGGTAGGGACGAACCCAGGGGCGATGGCGTTGACCCGGACGCCCTTCTTCCCGTTTTCGAGGGCCATGATTTTGGTCAACTGGACGACGGCAGCCTTGCTCATTGCGTACGCGGCGATATTGGGGGAGGGGACCAACATGCCTGCTGAGGCCATATTGATAATTGAGCCACCTCCGTGCTCGGCCATGTAGCGCCCAGCCGCTTGGGCCCCAAAAAGTGTGCCATTCACGTTCACGGCAAAAAGTGCAGCGAGGTCGCTTGCTTGGAGGTCGAGAACTTTTGATTCAGACATCACGCCGGCCGAATTGCACCAGACATCAAGTCGGCCACCAAGGCCAAGCGCTGCTTCAACGAGTCCGTCGTGAACTGGCTGCTCTGCAACGTCGGCTCCGATGCCAATCGCTGTCCCTCCGACCGCGTTGATGGATGCAGCAGTTTCGCTCGCACGCTCGGCAACAATGTCGGCACAGATGACGCTCGCTCCAGCGCCGGCCAGGATCTCGGCACTTGATCGGCCCAACCCACTTCCTGCTCCGGTGACAACGGCCACCTTGCCTGAAAGATCAAACGCTTCTCGTACTGTTTCAGCGGTCTCCATGGCTCCTCCTCTTTGCGATGCCAAGAGCATTCCACACGCCTACCAACCATGTTGACTTAGCCCTAACGTTGAGAGGGTGGATGGGAAACGAGTCATCATTGTCGGTGCGGGAATCTCGGGACTGCGCTGCGCTCAAGTTCTCGATCGTGCAGGATTTTCCGTCACCATTCTCGAACGTTCAGATCGGGTAGGAGGCCGCATCACAACTGATCGAGTTGATGGATTCTTAATCGACCGAGGATTTCAGCTGCTTAATCCTTCCTATCCCCAGGTGAACCGAGCCCTCGATCCTTCGGCCCTAGCGTTGCAGCCGTTTGCGCCAGGGATGATCCTCAGCAACGGTGAGCGGTTTTCGCACGTCGTTGACCCACTTCGAGACCCTGGAGGTCTCATTGGTGATTTACGCGCATCGCTTGGGTCGCTGCAGAGCAGAATCAGACTGCTTGGCTTGCTTGCTCCGCTTCGATTTGGTGGCGCGACGAAAAAGCAAGCCGTGCCTGATGAGAGTACTGAAGCGTGGTTTCGGGGCAAGAAGATCTCAGACGAAACCATTGATGCGATGTTGCGGCCGTTCTTAGCGGGTGTGCTCTTAGAGAACAGACTTGAGACATCGGCACGCGTGACGGCACTGCTACTCCGGAGTTTTCTCCGTGGCGTCCCAGGTGTTCCCGCAGAGGGCATGGCCACGATCCCTGAACAACTCGCAGCAAATCTTCCGACCGGAACGATTCGCTTCGCGACTTCGGTTCGCTCCCTCGATCGGCACAGTGTCACACTGGAAGATGGAACGGTGATGGCCGCCGATGCGGTCATCGTTGCCGTAAGTGGCGAGCACGCTCATACTCTTGTTCCGAGCGTCCAGAAGAACGCAATGCGATCAACAACGACTTGGTGGTACAGCGCTCCTGAGCCATTGAACACTGGTTCGACACTGGTCGTAGACCAATCGATGGCTACCGTAGTGAACAGTGTTGAAATGACCGCAGCCGCACCGAGCTACGCACCAGAAGGCCAGGTGCTCGTAGCGGCTTCCTCCAATGGTCTTCATCCGAGTGTTGAAGCAGAAAGAGCTGTACGGCAACGATTGAGTGAACTTCACCGCACCGCAACAACTGCGTGGGAGTTGATTTCGATGTCACTTATTCCAAACGCCCTGCCGCGTTCACTGCCTCCATTCGAATCACGCATGACAATTGAGTTTGACGGTGTGATTGTTGCTGGTGATCATGTGGCAACGCCGTCGACGCAAGGTGCGATGGCATCGGGAGAGCGGGCCGCCCTCGTGGCGCAGGCACGCTTGGCGTAATTCCACCCAAGCAATCCCGCTACCGAGCGAAAGACCTCACAGCGAAGGCAACCAGTGCTCCAACCTCGGTGACTTGAAACCCTCGTGATCTGAAGACCCGAGCGACCCAAGGTCTCGGTG
>Ga0118677_10013276_pt1 | contig 11881 bp, 6 predicted proteins | sample AliMusrvi5mmetaG_FD_86154 | JGI IMG/M metagenome (GOLD analysis project Ga0118677, IMG submission 86154) | reverse complement strand
TCAAATTAGAACACAACCCCTCGATTTGTTCTTCAACTTTTAATTGAGCGCCATCGCCAACCGCGACCATAACTACAACTGCCGCAACACCAATAATTATTCCCAATGCCGTTAGCAGGCTTCTCATTCTCGATTTCAAGAGGCTTTTGATAGCCACCTTCATTATTATCTTAGCTTTCATTTGCGATATTCTCCGCTATCAATCTTTCCAACTCCTTATTTGCATCAAGACGCTCCATGATCAAAAAGTCTTTGATAACTTTCCCGTCCTTCATTTCAACAATTCGCTTTGCGAACAGAGCAAAATCCCTTTCATGAGTAACCATGATGATAGTTATGCTTTCATCATTCAACTCCTGAAACAAGCGAAACACTTCAACCGAGGTTCGGCTGTCCAAATTTCCGGTTGGCTCATCAGCAAGGATAATTGCAGGATGATTCACCAATGCCCTTGCAAGCGCCACACGCTGCTGCTGGCCGCCCGAAAGCTGATTAGGCATGTGAAGCATGCGGTCGCCTAAACCGACGCGCTCTAAAGCCATTTTCGCCTCCTCATGAGGATTCAGGTTTTTGTGTATGCGGTCATAGACAAGGGGAAGTTCAACGTTTTCGATTGCGGTTGTCCTTGAAAGAAGATTAAACCCCTGAAAAACAAATCCGATTTTCTGATTTCTAATATCCGCATATTCAATTTTGTTGAATTTGCTCGTATTGAACCCATCTAAAAAATACTCTCCGCTAGTCGGCATATCAAGGCAACCCAGTAAATTCATCAAGGTGGATTTTCCGGAACCTGAGGCACCCATAACCGCGACGAACTCACCTTTTTCGATAGTTAGGTTGATATTCTTTAATGCGGGAACATCAATTTCGCCGACCTGATATGTTTTCGTCAGTTCGACTGTTTTAATTATTACATTTTCCACTTTTCAACTCACTCTCAACTACCGTTACATCATTGGCGGAGGAGGACCGTTTTGTCCGCCAAACGAATTAGTTGTTGTTTTCTTTGTGGTGGTGATGGTTGTCGCATCATCACTTCCCGTAATAATCTTTGTACCTGCCTTTAAGTCACGAGTATTGATAATTTCGGTATTCTTGCCGTCAGTCAAACCGGTCTCTATCGGACACATCTTTATTTTACCGGTATTGTCGTAGTAATACACCATTGCCATATTAGAAGTTGGTTTCACCGCTTTCGTTTTATCCAAACCCGGCATTCCCGGAGGCGGTCCCATCTTTCTCATCTTTTCTTTTATACTATTAGGAATACTTTTAAATTCCTCTTCCATGTTTTCCTTCAGTTCAAATTTTAATTTTTCGGAAGCTTCAAAACGAAGTGCAGCATTCGGAATAAGTAAAGCATCTGTTCGATTGTTCACATAAAAATCAACGGTTGCCGTCATACCCGGCAACAAATATTTGTCCGAGTTATCAGCCTGAATAACCACAGTGTAATTAACCACATTAGAAACCGTAGACGCTTTCAGGCGAATCTGTGTTACAGCGCCATAAAATGTTTTATCCGAATACGTCTGCACGGTAAATTTTACTTTTTGCCCTTCTTTGATCTGTCCAATATCGCTCTCATCCACACTGGCAAGAATCCGCATTTTTGAAAGGTCCTGAGCAATCGTAAAAATTGTCGGAGTTGATAAACTTGCGGCAACGGTTTGTCCTTGTTCAACACTCTTATTGATAATTCTTCCCGAGATTGGGGCATGAATATAGGCATATTGAAGATTCGTTTTAGCCTTTTCAAGCGCTAACTCAGAGGATTTAAGGGTTGCTCTTGCCGATTCCAACTCGGTTTCAGAAGTAATTAGGTCTGTTTCGGCAATATATTTTGTCTCAAACAATTTCTTATTACGCTCATGCAGTGCCAATTTTAAATTGTATTCTGCTTTGGACTTATCAAGACTCGCCTTGGCATCGCGCACCTGAGCTGCCAATGTAACTGTGTCAATAATAGCGAGAAGCTGTCCTTGTTTAACCTCGCTATTGTAATCAACAAACAACCTTGATACAATCCCTGAAACCTGAGTACCGACGTCCACGGTCGAAAGGGCCTCTAAGGTTCCCGTACTGGTAATAACAACATTCAAATCGCCTTTTGTCACTGTTCCGGTGGTATATGTTTCTGATTTTTGATTGCCTGCAAAGAAGAAAAAACATGAGGTAATTAGCAGGACAAGAACTATCGCGGAGATATAAAAAATTTTCTTTTTCATAGAATTCCCAATAAATCCAAACTAAAATTTATTGAATCAACTTTCAATAATGCGTCTGTTCTTTTAGACGCCAAAGGATGGGAAACTCTTGCATCCATTTAAAATAAAAAACCCGCCCCTATTACTAGGGACGGGTTGTAATACTCTAACTATCAGAGGACTAGAAGCCTAAATTAATTTCAAATACATGATTTGCATCAAAATATTTGATATCGCGATAAGCATATCCAACACTCAAAGTAATACCTTCCATAGCATAGCTAATACCGGCACCACAAGTAAGTCCATAGATATAATCTTCCGACTGTGATTTTGGTGAAGTGCTATAGCCTGCACGCAAATAGAAAGTCTTTACATATGAATATTCCAAACCGAACTTGTACTCATCACCTGAGAAGTTGTTGTTTTGGAAATCCGCTGTAACTTGCAGACGGTTAGCTTTATCCACGTATGGCATATATCCAAAACCTATTTCAAAAGTTGAGGGGAGCTCAAATGGAGCCGTATCAATTTTCAAAATACCGGGGGATCTTTTCCAATCTGCAACACTTGCAGTTGTTGATAATGCAGAACCATCATATTTCATCTGCGGACCGAGATTTTTCATGACGATACCGAAACTAAGTCCATCAATATCTGCAAGATCTTTATAGATAAGACCGACATTGAAAGCAACTCCACTCGCACTTGCATCACCTAATGATTCCGTGACGAGAGTTCCGGTTACACCAACCGCAATTCGGTTGGTTAATTGACGCGAATATGTCAATCCGGCAGTTAAATACTGAGGTTTAAATGTTCTTCCGGTTCCGTCAGGATATTGATTTGTGGTTACAGCAATTTCACCAACGGAAATAGATTTAAGATTGAAAGCGACCGTTCCAATATCCGGAATACTTGTCGATATAGCACCATTTTCAACACCAATATCCGCGATATAATTCATATGCGAAAAACCAATATTGGTATTGTTTAAACTATTGGCTACACCGGCAGGATTCCAAAAGATAGCATCCAGTCCTTCAGCAGTAGCAATTCCTGATCCAGCAATTGCCATACCGGCTGTCCCAACCGGAATAAGAAGCTGTGCAGCCCCACCTGTTCCGGTTCTGTTACCTCCTCCTGCGTAGCTATCGAAAGTGATAACCAGCAACAGAAGAGCAACAATTATTTTTTTGCTAAAATATTTCATTGTATCTCCTACAAATTAAAAATGATCAAGAATCTGTTGCTCTTGAATGATTGCTACCTTAAGTGTCTTTGTCACACCAAGATCCGGCATATCTATGTATGCAATATAGAGACCGCTTGCAACCGGTAAACCGTTTTCATTGTCTAAGTTCCATTTCGCAAATTGCGAAGAAGCGTCGTTGTGATTGACGGTTTTTACCAGCACGCCTGCTAAGTTAAAGATACGTATCTTAGCGGAACTCGGTAAATGTGAGAATGTAACGAATCTCTCATACTTCGTCAATTCTTCCGAATTGACACCATAATATGGATTCGGGAATACATTAATATTCTTCACATCTTCTTTGGCTTTTGCCTTAGAATATGTACTAACACTAGGAGTTGTAAACGTGTACACGTCTGAACCAGGAATAATTGGATTGGCATATTTTATACGAAGAACATCACCCGTATGCCAAGTGGTAACAGGGTGCGCGGATACCGCCGCCAATGAGCCTACTGCACCATGGGCTTCGCCATCATCTAAAATACAAGTCCAAGTAATATATGGATCTGTTCTTAGCTTTAAAGTTGTGCTGTCATAAGGAGAAGCAATGAATTCAATGTAATCTCGACCGGCAACACGATACCATAGTGGTGTGCCTGTATTTCCCCAAGGGGAAGCAGCGTCAAGATTACGCTCTGTTATCACGCAATTAATTTGTCTGTTACGTTCAACTTCCCATACTTCGAAAGGAATTCGAACTAATGCTTGAGCAGAAGCTGAGCTGCGTGAGCGCATCGAAGCCCATGAGCCACCTGAAGTACACACGGTATCGTTTTTGTCTTTTCCGGTATAGTCTTTTGCAACCCCCGTAAAACGAAGTTCAATATCCTGTATGAAATCAGTAGCAGTACATGAACCACCGCCACCATAGAAGTCTGCGCCTTTACCTGTAGCATCACCGAAGACTAATCCATCCGCCCATGCTCCTATCGGGTTGGCTTCAGTTGGAACAGCTTGCTTTACTAATTCCGTCGCATAGAAAGTATTTGGTGATGTGAATGTCATATCTCCAAGTTTCATTCTAAATCCGTCAGTAGCCGGTGTCATATAGGCATACTTGTCATCCGTACTAAGGTTACGTTGGTATTTCAGCAAGCGCGTAGTTCCACGGTCCAAATACCAGGGATACGTTACGATTGTAACCGGCACTGCAATTTCACCTGAAGGATATTTTGCAGTTGTAATGACAAAGGCAGTCAGTTCATGAACCAGTGAGTCTTTATCCGCAGCGGATATAGCCCACGACCCACTTGAAGTAGCTCTGGTGCCTTTTACTACAAGGGATGGTGTAAGACTTGGTGCCGAAGCACTTCCCGACCAAAATCCCGCGCTCGTAATAGGACCACTTAAGCCGTCCGTACCATTGATAACAATTTTGTAGTCAAATTGATTACCTGCTTCATTAAGGACGCCGCCAACATTAACAATAACCTCACCACCACTACCAGCATCAGCGTAATCATCCCATGCTCCAGTCAAACTATCCGGCTGAGTATGGAAGCCTACAGTATATGTGGCACCTGTCGTTAACGTCGGATCGACAACTGCATATTCAACTGTAGCATCTCCCGTGCCAACGTGAGATGCGTTTGAAATAACCTGATTAGCTTGGCTATTCATAACCACACCGGGATTTATACTATGCGGTATGCACGTCCATATTACCGGTGATGATTCTTTCTGTTTATCAAGGTCGGCAAGAGGGAAATATGCATATGCTGTTACAGCAAAATAATATTTTGTTCCGTTGCGTAAAGGCACTTGATTAATGTAATCTTTGGCAACATCGAAATAACGGATAAGTCCGCTATTGTTTCCAAATTGCAGAGTACCGTTTTCAACGCCACCTGTATTAATATCGAAATAATCGTCTTTAATTCTACCAATTGTGTCCATAACATCATATGTCGCAATCAGTTTTCCATCAGATAATGCTGAAGACGAAGTCGGGAGCTGATAAACATTATAACCCTGGAATAGATAATTGTGGTCATTGAAATTTTCGGTTGCGGAAACTGCCGCAGTATCTAAATCCCAATGGAGAACAATTTCTTTGTCCAAATCCGTGTGAGTAACTACCGGCTTTGGAGGCGTTCCAAAATTGATAAAGTTATTGTCATACAATTTTTGAGCCTTCTGATCATAATACTTAAGAAGACCGATTGCCGAAAGTCTATCAACACCAGTCATGGCGCCGGCAGCAATTTCTGCAACTATAACTTCTTGAGTATCTCCGGCTGCCAAGGTGAAAGGACCGCTTGCCAAGGCAATTCTTCTATCACCGGCAGCAAGTACCTGACCATCAAGCCAACCAGTACCCTTTTGAGGATCGCCTGTTAGTACGAATGGTGTGCTCAATCCTGTTTTTGGGTCAACAAACAAATTGCCTGTTAAACCAACTTTGCCTTGGAAGAAGTTATACCATTGTGTTGACCCGGCAATTGTACCCTGTTCCGGATCTTTAACGTTTGCATCACCATTTGCGAAATAAATGAATGCCGTCATGGGGAGATTGATAAATCCCGGACCAACCTTTTGGCTATTTACAATCGCATAATCAACAGCATCATCGACGCCGTTTTTATTAAGATCCTGTCCGGCAACACCCGGAACTTTAGGACCTTGGAAAAAGTCAAATCCAACGGCAGGGGGAGGAAGTGGACTATAAACTTGATCCGCTGCTTGAGAATTGTAGCAATATCCCAAACTTAATGTTGTATCACATCCGGAATAATCGTCTGTTGCGGTTCCGTCATCAATATCCGAAAATTGAGAAACATACATTTTCTCAAGATTCGAAGTAGATTTATTGATCAACTTATATTTGCGAAAAATCATATTTCCCAAAGCACCGCTTTCGTTATATGCCCAAACGGTAACCTGCAATTCAATTCCCAACGGTGCTGCACCTGCCAGGTATTTACATTGCGTTGCATTCAAATCGTTAGCGACATACCAAATAGTTTGGTCTGCACCTCTAACACCTGGAATTACCGCCATTTTAACACCGGTAACTTCTCCTAGTGTGTCAACCCAAGTTGGCGCACCATCAGCCACCGGCCATTCAGACCAATCTTTTAAATATTGAGCCCTGATTGCAGCGGCACCAAGTCCTTCAAGCTCTGCAGCCTGGGTTAAATCAACTGTACCAAGCATACCTGGATAGATATCCTTGCGAACGCGATAAATACGTACATTTGCCGCATCAGGATCTTCCGGTAATCCGGAACTTAAAATTCTACCAGCAGTCAAGCCTGTTCTGTAAGCAGAACCACCTACAGAAGCTGTGTCGGTAGCCGATACGGGGACAGGGCTTTTGCAGCCCCAAAGGAATCCCGATTGGAAAACGCACGTTTTTTTAGGGGTATATCCTTTTGGAAGTTCAAATCCTGAATTTCCATCTTGGCCTATATCCGAGGTCCCATCATTATAGAACGGCGTTGATATTTTATTAATATCCAAAAAAGTCCTCGTAGGTGAGCCATTTACCTTGGCAAGACCTTTCACCGCCCCTCCTTTGCCTTCAGCATAAACCTTATTCTGCATAAGGAAGATGCCAAAGAGCAGAAGAACGAGAATTCCACATAATTTAAAATTCATATTAAATGCTCCTATCTTGTCTTTAATCTCTATTTTATCTTTAGTAATCAAGTCTAATCCCTAAACGGATCTGTCTTGGTGATCCGAAAAGATCATTGCCTGTATTACCTCGGTATGATTCTGCGTAATCAATTTCAACTGCATGATACAATTGTTCGTAGGTCGCACGGGTACTTGTATATTTTCCACCACCTAAAGATGGATCATTCAAATATCCGTCATCCTTTGTACTGCCGGTTCTTAAGAATACGTTAATCTCATTTTGGATATTAAGTACATTAATAACCCACAAGTAAATATTAGCGTTTAATTTGTCAAAAACCGCAAAGGATTTATCTATACGCAAATCAACACGAAACTGCCATGGAGTAGTTGATGAGTTGATTGGTTCGCTTGGCGCTCTCGTTCTATGGTCTGAATCAATCTTCTCACCAGTTCCTAATGTATAGGGGTGTCCACTGTTAAACGTCGCTAACGCAGATATACCTAACTGCTCTGCCCATTTAGGTCCATCGTTCTTTGCAAAACGGTAATCAAGATTTATATTACCGCTAAATGCGTTGTTAAAATCAAGAGGTGAAATGAAATGAGGAGTAAACTGTGTAGCATCATTAAATAAACCTGATATCGAGTAAGAATTTGAGCCTGTTCCACGAGCATCTTGGAAAGACATGTTTGCAGAAGCCTGCATTCTTTCTATTCTACGCAAATTGATAGCAAGTTCAACACCTTTTGTTGTAGAGAAATCACCGTTTTTCAGAATGTTATAACTCTGAAAACTTGAAGTACCTGCGACTATTTGTTTGCTAAAAACAACCTCATCCAAAATGTCTTTGTAATATCCTGTAATATCAACGGATGCTACATCGCCAATTTGTTGTGTAAAACCAATCTCATACTGAGTAGTGCGAGTCGGTCTGAGGTCTCCTCCGATAGGAGTGTTGTTATACAACCCCGAACTAATAATCCATCCCGTATAATAAACACTGCTGTATAAATCAGCCAAACGTGTTTGCTGGACGAATTTTCCGTACTGAGCATGGAAAATCGTTTTATCGGTAACAGGGAATGAGAAACCTAAACGAGGGCTTACGCCACTATAGGATGATGATTTCTTCCATCCCGAAGCAATCGCGTTTTTTTTGCTCAAATTATAGCTGTTATCCGGCATAGCTGGGTCAACCATTACAAGATTATCAACGTCTATATAATCGTAACGTAACCCGGCGTTAACAACGAGATCTTTATATTCGATTTTGTCCTGAATATATCCGGCTATGAAAACCGGCTTTTTAGCCTTTGCAAGCGGATTGGCATCTGATACATTGCCGAATTCATCATAACCGTAGTTATTTATTCCACCGGCATGGTATTCAGTTACCTTTAAGGCGTCTGTTGTATCGGTCACATACGCACCGGCAAGCGATGTTGCAAGAGCGTTGCGAACGGTATAGTTGCGAATGTTAAACTGTTGATATTCGCCGCCTATTTTAATTGAATGTTCTTTTATCTGAGTTGAGAATGCCACATTGAAATCATATCTCTGACGCAAATATTTGCGGAACTGAGAGACCACCGAACCAGGAGCGCTGAATGACCAGTCATAAACACTGTAATCAACCGGCTGTCCATATCTCGATGGGAAGGTGTATCCAAATTTCGTGTTTGCAAGGCTATCGCCATAGGCTACGAAATTATCACCTAATAATGGATCATACGTTTTCAGAGAGTTAAATGAATAACCTGCGCTGACTTCTACGAATGATGTCGGGCTAATTATCCATGTCGCCTTTACACTACCGGCGCCATTTTTAGTGTCCGTCTTTGGTAATCTCGCCTCATCTAGCATATTTTCAAGAGGTGTAGTATTAAGAGAGTACGAAGAAGCACTATACGTCCCGATTGCACGTAAGATAATAGGTTTTAAATCATACGTTAACGAAAATGTACCGGTGCTGGTACCAAGATAATCTTGGCGAACGGCTCCCGCATTATACAATAAGTTAATTGTTTTTCCGGTAGTAGGATCTTTAATTTTCCCTAAAGTTGTTCCCGGGAAATTTTGTGGATCGGAATCATTTATATAAGAATAGTTCCCTAAAATAAAGAACTTGAGCTTTTCGCTGAGAAGCGGACCGCTTACAGTACCGGTAAAGTCAGAATATCCGTACCAATATGCGCCTAAACGTTTTTGACCGTCGAAACGATCTTTTGAACCTTTCAAGGTGACATTATCGGTAATGTATTCAGCTGTTGCCTTGTAGTTTGATGTACCTGACTTAATTTGAGTATAGATGATGCCTGCGTTAGCACCGCCGTACTCAGCATTATAGCCACCGGCTTGAACTTGAATTTCTTCAATCGCATCCTGATTAATCGTTACGGCACGTCCACCGGCAACGGGATCAGTAATTGAAGCACCTTCAAGATAATAGCCAACTTCATCACTACGACCACCGCGTACATACACGGCACCATCCTGCAATGTTACGCCAGGAGTTAAGGAAAGAATATTGTTTACACCACGAACAGGTAATGCTTGAATGTCATCACTGGTCGTGATTCTATTCGCATTAGTAGCATTTTTGTTAACTAGTGGTCTTGTTGCAATAACTTCAACTGCCCTTACTGAAATACCTTCAGCCGGAAGTTGGAAATTAAGTTCCGCTGTTAAATCAGCATTAACACGGAAACCTTGCATAGTTACACTTTGATACCCTATAAACGAACACTTAACATTATAAGTGCCTGCTACAAGGTTAGTGACTGCAAACTCTCCCTTGGAATCCGTTTGGGCTCCAAGTGAGGTTCCCACTACAACAACGTTAGCCCCGATGAGGGGTTCGCCTGTTTTGATGTCTGTAACTTTACCTTTCAGCTTTCCTGCTGTACCTCCGAAAATAAAAAACGGAAGCAATAACAAGAAACCGAAGAAAGTAATCCTACGACTCATAGATCACTCCTTTGATTTGATTATTGTGAAAAATGTCCTAAACGTGAACAAGGACTCAGGTATTATACCGTATGGCTTTTAGGCAAGTTGTAAATTGTTCGATCGTTTTTAGAATTCACTCAATTCTATTTAATTTACAATCGAATGCTTCACTCCGGCAGAAAAATAACCGAGCACCTAGATTCAGCATATGTATAGAACTCATTTTTATAAATTCAAACTGCTAAAATAATTGATAAATGTCAAGAATTTTATGAAAGAAAATTCATTTTCCCGTCATTTTGGCAAAAACGCCCCTCCCCCTTAATAAAATATTTTTTAATGTCAAGTAAACCGTCGCCGTATTTTTTGTGGAAATTTTTCATCCTGCCTTAAAAAGTTAAGACCTAAATTCAAGCCCAGCGGAGAATTTTTTATATTTGCCCTGCCTTCTTGACGAAAAGCATGGGGAAGCGTATTTTCAATTCTTGTTACGCAAAGATAATATTTTATTAAATTTGCCATATAGGATGTCCAAAATATGTAACAAAAATTTACAACCGCTACTGTTGTATGAGAAATTTAAATGGACTCTCATGGCCATATCTAATTCGATGCTGATTGCTCCGCCAACCGGATTCGCTCAGAGCAACAAGAACTCTTCTCCAATTGCAGTGCGAAATACGGAGCCATTAAATTTGGGAAAAAACCAATGATGATCTTTGATAAAAAGCCTACTTTGGAATATGATTCGTTGGGAAAGGAAATGAGAATGTTTTTACTATGTATTTATATTCAATCGGAAACAAAATGAAAATTGTTTTTATCCTTCTAAGTTTATTGGCGATGTATTATGGCTGCTCCAAGACAGAAATTGACATCAGCCGATTTCCGGGTGCAGAATCGGAATACACTATATCGATACATGACACGATCTCGCTTTCTTTGAACTCAAATCCGACAACAGGATATTCATGGAATTGGGCAAATAAAGATTTGGTTAAAATCGTCACTTCCAGCGGTTCTCAATTTATGCAAGATACTCCCGCGGACAAGAAGGTAGTTGGACGAGGCGGAAAAGAAATCTGGAAATTTCTGGGAGTTCAGCGCGGAATAGATACGATAAAGATGGTGTACAGGCGTCCGTGGGATGCAACTTCAGGAATCGATACTCTCAGGATTCTCGTGAAAGTTAAATAGCCCGGATAGATGCTGATAAATCCTGCACAATCAACGTCAAATTATTGGCATACTACAAAAACATCTTTTGTAGTATGCCAATATCAATCACGTAATTCAATATTTTACTTCAGTAAAAGAAGCTTTTTTGTTTCCATATAGTTATTTGTTTGTAAGCGGTAAAAATATACTCCGCTCGGATATGCTGCCGCATTCCACTCAACCTGATGTTGACCTATCGCTTGATTTTCGTCCACCAGTACTTCCAATTCTCTTCCTGCACAATCAAATATTTCAAGTTTTACGTTTGTTGAAACAGGAATTTCATATCTGATTATCGTTGATGGATTAAAAGGATTGGGGAACGCGTCCGCAAGTTTGTAATTATTTGCCTTCCGAGAAACCGGCGTTTCTTTTTCAGAAGTAAGAAGATACAGCTCATATGGCTTCACAAATTCGCATCCTTCAGCCAGAAGAAATTCGGTTACTAATTTGAAATTCTCAAATGACGATGCTGAAAAGCCATTCGGATGTCCCTGCAATACCATATAATCTTTATACGTGTTTTTATATGTATTGTAATTAGTGACAAAATATGCAAAGTCCGGGTTAGATGTAGAACTTTCCATATTCACTCGGTTATTCAAACTAAGGAAGCCCATGGAATTTGTCGGGACACTATTAAAAAAGAATATCTTATAA
>Ga0118677_10013275_pt1 | contig 11881 bp, 3 predicted proteins | sample AliMusrvi5mmetaG_FD_86154 | JGI IMG/M metagenome (GOLD analysis project Ga0118677, IMG submission 86154) | reverse complement strand
AACCTGCCCACGCGCCCCACCAAGACCACCGGCGTACAATAGAACGCGGAATGAATATGGCTCAAAGCTGGCGGAAATTTCGTCGCGAACTTGAAACGTTCCGGCAGCAAGTACGAACCCGTCGGGCATGATGTTCTGATAGATGCCGCCGGTTCCGGTACCATTGAATTGATAGACCAGGGTTCCTGTGCCGGGCGACACGACCGTCAACGAACGGTTAGCGAAACCGGTGACGCCGGGGGCATTGGGACAGGTGACAAGCGAAAACCAGTAGAACTGGGCAGGCGTATCGGCGGAGTCGATCCGCTGGCTCCCGCCCGGCAGCGCATCGTCTAAGCCGACCATGTGACGATAGTGTGGCGACCACTCCGTCAGATTGGTGCTGTGGTAAGCCCTCAGCACCGAGGCCGCGGGTTGAATTCCCATCCAATCCACAGCGATTCCGGGCTCTACCCTAAGAGGGGACGTCACCGCCTGAACTGTCGGCAATGGCACCGCGGATTCATCAAACGCGACGGCGGCTGAATCGGTTCGGCGGACTTGCACGTCAGTGATCGTCGTCGCATTGGCACCGGCGGCCAGGATACTGTCAACGACTCCGCGACTCGCGGCTGACAGAACTTTTCCGAACACAGTATTGCGGCCATCCCGCGCGCCAAGGCTGAGATTGCCGGTGAAGATGAAGCGGGATCCGTTGGTATTCGGTCCTATGTTCGACATTGACACAACATAAGGCACATGGGTCAGGCTCGGATACAATTCATCAGGAAACGTGTACCCCGGATCATCCGCGCCGTTGCCAGTGGGTGAGCCGGTTTCGATGGTCTTTTCCGCCCCGTTGTTGACGACTCTAAAAAAACCTTGTCCATTGAAAAAAGGCGTGTTGCGAATTTTCCCTGTGAGAGGGTCCAACCAGTTTCGCGTTCCTTGGGCGAGATTGATCACGTTGGCCACTGCTTTGGGGGCAGACGCATAGTCCATGATGACGGTGATCGTGCCACGGGTGGTCTGGAAATCCACCTCCAACGCGGCTACCGCCGATAAGGGCAATCCTGCCACCAACAGCCCGATACTTGTCTTGCGCATTCGACTAGAACACCCAACGGCGCTGGCGCTGTCAAGCCAACAGCCGCACCATTTATCATTTCTCGCCATGGCCCACACCCAGTTTGAAAAAAGCGTCATGGCATCGTGGCAATTTCTTGCGGGGCATCGGATTTTCACGTGAGCATCACGGCGGATCGCCAGCGGTGAACCAATTGGCTCGCAGAATGTTGTAATCGGCAACATTGACAGAGCCATCGCCCGTGATATCCGCCGTCGCCGAAATGCCGGGAAACACGATCCTCAGGATGTTGTAATCTGCCACGTTGATGATGTTGTCACCGCTGAAATCGCCACCGGGGAGCATTTTGGCGCCGGTAAACCAAGCCGAACCTTTGCCTTGGGCATCGAGAGTCGTAGGCAGGCGCACTCGCAGATTCCAATCCATCTTAGCGCTAAGGTACGCGGTCCCGTCCGGCACCCGCTGCAATACTGTCGACCCCGTACCACCGCAAAACTGGATCGGAACCCGCCACGATGCAAGTACCACCCCAGTTCCAGCGGTGGCCGTGAACACCACGTCGCGGGTCAAAGGCGAACTCACTAATCCCTGCGGTTGAACCGTGACCACAAGCTGGTTCTTTGCGACCTCCACCGCGCCCATCGGCAGCGTTGCTCGATTACCCGAGCGATCCATCGCTATCCCGTTGACGTCATAGACGCCATCGGGGGTCGCACTCGTGACTTCGAAAGTGAAGACAACGCGGGTGTAGGTGACCTCGTCAATGACGACCGTGGAGGTTCCAGTGCGAACCCCTACCAGCGTGCCGGACGAGCCCACCCAATTGGCACTCACATCGGAGTCATCGATTCCCGCGAGGAGATCCACCACGTCGAAGCTGACCGTTACCGCTCCGATCCTGGTGAACACGCCGGTCTGCAGGACATCCACCGGTAGTGCGTTCTGAGTCTGGACGGCGCTGCCCCCTGTGGCAAATTCTGGCGGCGTGCCGTCAACGATGAGATCGGCTGCATTGGCGGTGAACGGGACTTCCTTGAAAAACGGGACCCCGCCGGAGCTGACAGTGATCCGGGTGGCGAGCAGTGGCGCATCGGCAGCTGTCTTGCTGCGGAAAAACACCCTCGTGCGACCATCGAGCGGCTTAGCCACCAGGTAGATGTCCGCGACTTGGCCGTCGAGGGTCGTCCCATCCGAATCCGGCATCGAGAAACTCAAACCCACCGCCGTGTTGACCATGCCAAGGGTCGCTGACTCGTCCGCAGCCTGATACAAACCATTCGACCAAATGGGCGAGGGCGCCAACGAATCGACCGTGAGGTAATCCGTGCTGAAACCTAACAACGACTCCACCGTCTGTGCCATGGAATTGAGATTGCTGATGTCGAGACCGACAGCCACCAGATCGCCGGGCTGGACATACAGATTGCCGGAGGCGTCGAGGGTACGGGTGGGATCGCTCGGCGCGCGGAAGTGGAGTGCGAGAGCGTTCTTGACCAAACCGGCATCGGCGACATTCGCCCAGCCTTCGACACTGGTGGTGACCACCGCACCGGGCAGGATATTGAGCAAGCCCAGGCCTCCAGCAAACACGTTGTGATAGATCCGAGCGCCGTTTACCGTGCTGAATGCCGTGACCGAGGAGCGGACAAACTGATTGTCCTTGAGGGTCACGCCGCTGCCGACTAACGAAATTGCCGCGCCACTGACCTCGCACCGGGTCATGGTTAGATTGGCGCCGATGTTCACCAACAGGCTGAAGTTGCCGGTGCTTTGGAGGCGGCAGCCGTCGAGCACCAAGCTGCCCAGCACCGCCATGGTGCTGCCCGGCAGGACATGAATGTCAGAGACCAAGCCCAAGGTCTCGCCGCTGAAGGTCGTGTTGCCGTTGATTTGCAGCGAGCCGAGGCAATTGAAAAACGTGAAACTGCCGGCGATCGTGTGATACCGGCCCTCGCCGGCCGGATCGAGGGCCAAGTCGCCATCCACCACATCGAGCACGGCGCCGGGTTGCAGGTCGAGTTTCCCCCCCACAACCGAACCGCGCCGCACGATCATGCTGGACCCGGCAGGCATCGTCAATTCATCCACTCGAACGCGCGCCCCCTCGTCGACCCGGACGATGGCCCCCGGCTCCAGGCTCAGCGCAGGCCCGGTGATGGCCTGACCACTCCGTAGGGTGAGTTCTCCCGACAGCGGCACGGTGCCGAAGACCAGGGACGTCATCGCAGCATCGGCGTAGAACGGTTCGTAGGTGACCGCGCCCAAGCCCAGAATTGCTCCGCCGTTCCCTGACGCGTGCCCGCTGGGGCCACCAACGGCACCCCAATAGTTATAGCTCGCCTGGATCGTGGCACCAGGGTCGTTGTTAAACACAGCCACCGGGCTGGTAAAGCTGTTATTCCGCACCACGTTGGTATTCTGGGACCCGGGTGCCTGTTGGTCGAAACAAATATCGCCATAACCGGTCGGAGAGGCATTCGCGCCGTTGTCTAGGAACCGGTTGTGATCGAGCAGTGTGTTGCGGGCGCCGCACGCCTCGTCCGCCGCGTGACCTAGCGCGGTAAGGCGCAATCCGAATTCCAAATTGTTGGACCACTCGTTGTCATGCAAGTGCGAGTCTCTCAGTCCCGCGGCCATGCCACCGATGTTCGTGTTGAATGAATTGCCGGAGATCTCGGCCCCCGCGAGCGACCGCGAGCCACCCTGAAAACCGATAACATGGCCTTGGAACAAGTTCCCCTGAATCACCGGGCTGCGCAGGGTGCTGGGGCCCAGGTTGCGGTTGCCATCGACCGATAACCCGATGTTTCCCTTTAGACCATCCCGGAGTATATGATTGTCGACAAAGCGCATGCCGTGGAAGGCGTTATCGCCCGCCAGCTCGACGCATTGCGCCGACACCGCGGCGGCGACGAAGACATTGCCGGAAATCGTGGCGTCCACCGCGCTGCGGTTCAAACGCAGCGCGCAACCGGCCGAGCCCTCCGTCACTTGCACATAATTGTTAGATACGACCATTGCTGTCAATGGGGTGGTGTCTCCGGAGATTACTCCAGACCCCGCATCGGCCGCGGCCACCAAGGCAAAGCCGTCAACTGTGATCGCGCCGTCCGCCGCCGCCAGTTCCAGCGCCGTGCCATGCTGCGGTGCCACGATGGATTCGGTCGCCGGATTAGGCGCGCCGCTCACCCGGCCGCGCGCGTCGATCCCGGCGCGTGCGCCTAACAGGCCAAGCGGGGCCTTGGAGAGCACCAGGCTTTCCGGATAGATCCCCGGGCCGACCCGGATGGTGTCGCCGGGACTGGCTGCATCAATTGCCGCCTGAATGGTGCCGTAGGTCTCGCCCGGCCCTACCCTGAGCGTGGACGCAGGTGCCGCGAGCGAACTGGCCAACGAAATCAATATCAACCGTTTCGCGGTCATGGAATTTCTCCGTAATTATGGGTTTGATTTTGGTTCGTCACAGCGATGCCAATTTCTGCGAACGCGGGATGCAACAACGCTGCCGTCTCAACAATCCGCCCGCCAACAGCAAGCCAATAACGGCGTTGCCAGGTTCCGGCAACGTCGTCCACACCAGGGAACTCCCGGAAATCAAAAACCTGCCGTGGCCCGCCCCACTCGGCATTGCCAGATCGCCCTCAGCATTCGCAAAGGCGAATGCTGAGAAGATGGAATCGAACTCGGCGGCGGAACCATCCCGACTGAAAATGTTCGACCATTGCCGGGAATTCTCCCAGAACGGTTGATCGAAGTTGTCCGTGCCGGCGAGGATAATCCTGAACACCGCGTCAGTTCCACTCAGCGTTCCGGAAAGATTGACCGCGTCATAGTTCACGCCACGACTGCCCTCGCTGCCCAGACTGTCATTCATTTGCCACTCGAAAATGGAACCTGAAGCGAAGCTCAAATTACCGTTGACCCCAGCGGAGCCAATGCCGCTCCCGGGGGCATACGTGGCGTTAGTGCCAATCCGGGTATTGCCGACGACGCCACCTCCTCCAGTGAGAGTCTGCCCGCTGCCGACCGTCCACGGCCCGCTAGTCACCCCGGAGACGTCCAAAATAGCGCCCGGGGCCACCGCAACGACTGGGCTGCTGGCAATACTGCCGGCACCCGCTAACGCCAGGGTGCCTACGGCGACCGTGGTGTTGCCTCCATACGAGTTCGCGCTGGTGAGGGTGAGAGTGCCAGCGCCGGTCTTGACAATGCCGCCGGTCGCGCCGCTGATCACGCCGCCGGCCGTGATGCCGCCCGTCGCGCCGTTGGTCGTAAACGTCCGCTCTCCGGTTAGGACGACAGGGAGCTCGATCGTTTGCAATTGGTTACTGGTATTGGTGACATTGCCATCCAGTTTGATGCTGTTGCCGCCAACAGTGAACGCCCCGGCGTCGGAGAGGAACGTGATGCCGCCGATGGAGGTTCCGGCGCTCAGGTTGTTGTCCGGCGTCAAGCGGAGTCCGCCGGCGAAATACAGCGTGTCGCCGGCCACCGGTGCGATCCCTCCCCAGTTGTCCTTGCCCGTCCACAAGTTGCCATTCACATCCCTGCCGTCCCAGATGCGGGCCAGCGGGTCGGTCGAATGCCATGTGTATCGCGTGAAGATTTCGTAGGTGTCGACCACCGATGTGTTGTTCGACGGGGCGTTGAGCGTGAAACCGACTTTGTTGGTCATCACATTGTCGAAGCAGCCGGTCCATTTCACTCCTTCCCAGGTGGCCCCCGGGAAAAACGGATCCGCCGCCACGGTGTTCTCGGTGCGCACCAGATCCATTGCTGTCAGACCGGGAGTGGACAATGTCGGCAAGGCCGTGATGCCCCGGTAATCCACCGAATACACCTGGAAATCCACGGAAAAATTCATTCCCGCCAGCGGCACGGTTTGTGCGAAGGGAACGGTCACGGAAATCGACCCCGCTTTTCCGAGATCCCAGGCACCGTCATTGTCGACGCCGCTCAGGTCATAAGTGTTAGGCCGCTGCCAACCAGCCGCGAACTGGCCCAAGGTCACCGTTGCTGCCGGACTGCCGAAGGGATTTTCAGTTAGGGACGGCGCCGGGGTTAGGCTCGCATTGTCGAAGATGTAATCCGTCCGGGTCGAGCCCGGCTCTCCATACCATGCCGGCAACGGATTGGCGGCGCTAACGACATTCATGCCGCCAACCGCGATAATCGCGGCCGTGGGAAGATAATTGCAAAACTTGGGTGTCACGAGACAGTGTGGGGTTTGAGGATGGAGGTGCGGCAGTGCTCCTGCCCGACCCGGGGACATTTCATTCCGGGTCAGGCAGGACGGGGGAGAATTGGGACCTCCGGCGCAGCCAGCGTCCGTCGTCCCCGCCGCAGGCGGGATAAACGCGTGCCGATGTCATTGCCGGAGGTCTCATGTTGATGTCAGTGTGATCGGCCGGCGTGTCACTGCGCGTCGCCGGCGGTATAGAAACTGTGCTGTAGTAACGTGTAGTCGCGGGTGTCCACGACACCGTTACCGGTGATGTCGGCCACCGCGTCGGGGCTCAGCCAGTGGTAGCGCAGGATCGAGTAGTCCAGCGTGTTGACCACGTTGTCGCCGTTAAGGTCGCCGCCGCGCAGCCGCTTGGGTCCGGCGAGGGACACCGTGCCGACCCCAACCGGGCTGAACGGCACGCTCAGCTTGCTGCGCAGGTTCCACGCGGTTTTGGCGCTGATGGCGGTGGTGCCAGCGGGTACGGCTTCCAGCGGCACGCTTCCCAGCGCAGCGGTGAAGGCGACGTTCTTGGTCCAGGTTTTGACCAGCCCTCCAGTAGCAGTGAACACCACCTCGCGTGTTGCGCCCTCATAGCCTTCGAGTTCAACCGTGGCGAGCACCTCATTCTCAATCTGGAACGATCCCAGCGCCGCCGAATCCGACCAGTTGCCCGAGCGGTCGCGCACCGTGGCGCTCACCTGATAGGTGCCGTTGGGGGCCGAGACCGGCACGTCAAGTGTCACGGTGTAGGTGACGACTCCATTCGTCGTGGCGGCAGCCACTGAATAATCCGCCGCATCGAGGGTGGTCGTGCCGTTGACGGCCGTGAGCACGAGGTCGTCTTTGACCTCCGTCGCCGATACGTCGAGTTCGGTGGGGTTGTTCGAGGCCATGGTTTCCAGTCCGGCCAGGCCGGCATCGGTGGCCGTAAAGGTCAGGATCACCGGCGTGCCGTTGCGGATGACGTAGTTGGGCGAAACCGGGCCGGGCAGGGTCGGATTCAGCACATCCACGTTGCCATTGCTCGGTTGGACCTGAGTGCCGTTCACCGAGGCTGCCGCGATAGTCGGCGGTTGGTTGTCGATCACCAGGTCACCGGTGTTGGCGGTGAAGGCGGTGAGGAATGAGGGCACGCCGAAGGCCGACTTGGTCAGGCGGGTGTCCTGGACCAGAGTGCCGGCGGGATCAAACACGCGGTTGGTCTGGACCCGGAGGAACCCGACTGTAAAGCCCGGGCTGCCCGCCGTGAAGTTGACGTTGGCGATTTGCACAGGCAGGGTCGTGCTGATGCCTTCCTCGCCGGCATTCAGTTGCAAGCCAAGGGCGCTATTGACGAGACCGAGACCGCTGGGTACCGGAGCTGTTTCGGCAATCACTTCCCAGTTGCCCAGGGGCGTCACCCGCGTAGGGGAACCGGCAAGCGCGAGCATTCCTGAGTTATAGCCTAGCAACGCTTCGGCACCGGTGATGGTGTTGCTGCCGAGGGCGGCCACATCCATCTTCATGACCACTGGGTCGCCTGGCTTGACAAACAGGTTGCCGTGCGCATCCAAGGTGCACCCAGTGGTGACCGGCGCTACAAAGTCCAGGGTGAACTTGTTTCGGAGGGCGTCGGCACTGGTGACGTTGCCCCATGTATCGATGTCGGCGAAGGCGGCGGTGGCATCCGTGTTCGCGACGCTGTTAGTCGCAGCGTCGAACAAATTGTGATAGACTTGCGAAGCCGCGCTCGCCTCGATGTCCGAGGTGGTGAAGCTGCTGTCATACACACGCGAGCGGAGGTTGGCAGGCACTGAAGCCGCCACCGTATTGATGTCGATGTTGGCATCCGTCACCCCACACCGGGCAACGGTCAGCAGACCATCGGTCGCTGCCGTTAGGTTGTATTTCGTTCCTGGTGTCTGGCTGTTGATGATGCAGCCGTCGAGGACAAGTTCGCCGCCGCCATTGACGGTGACTGTCTTGCCGGCCGCGACGTGGATGTCGGAGATCAGCGCCAGGTTCTGACCGATATTGAAGGTCGTGTCGCCGTTGATGTCCCACGAGCCGAAGCTATTGAAGATCGTGAAGGTGCCCGAGATCACACTGCCTTGGCCGAGATCCAGCTTGCCACCGTTGACGACGATTGTTGCGCCCGGGGCCAAGTCAAAATCACCCGCACCGAGGGCCCCAGAGGGGCTAATTGTGACAATCGTGTTAGGAGCGATATAGAGATTGTCATAGGTATGCGCGGTCGTTATTGAAAGGTCACCGAAGATCCCGTCTATCGCTCCGTCTAGGACACCTTGGAACCCGTATGTACTGTGACCTAAGGCAGTAGGAACATTCGTATCCGTGCCGCTGGAAAGGAATGGCGTAACGTCAACGTTTGCCGAAGCAGGGCCAAGAATATCTGTTTGACCGCCAGGGGCTACTGCCGTGCCGCCGAACGCCACCGGAATTTGGGCATCATAGCCGGGTTCTGTACTGTTGGCAATTGATATCGACGGATTGGTCGATCCGAGCCAGTTTCTCTCAAAGTTCTTGGTGCCGGGAGCGACAATTGCTTGACGGTCTACGATCTGACCATACCAATTGGCGCTGATATTGTTGTTATGGAAGCTCAAACCGGTCACAGCAGTTGCACCGGGTTCGTCACGAAACAGAATTCCAACCGTCCAGTTGCCTGTCACTTCGTTTTCTTCAAATGCAAGGTTTGAAGCCACATTCACAAATTGAACTCCAGTCCGGTTGTTGGTGATGACATTGTTCCGAATCGCCGAGCCGGAGGCGGCTTGGATAAGCAATGCATTGCGATTGCCGGAGAAGCGGCAGTCGTGAAGGTTCAAGCCGCTTGTGCCTGAATTGGTGGCCAATCCATTGCTGTTCAAGGCGCCATGCCAATCCGCTGACGTATTGCCTGCGCGCGTAATATATAGCCCGGTAATCTCCACGTTGTCGGCGGCAACCGAAACCGTCGACATTGACACATCATCTTTAGTTCCAATGAGAGTTGTAGTAGCCTGTCCAGTTCCAATGATACGCAATGACTTGTTGACGAGAATATCTTCGGTGAATATGCCTGGACCTATTCTCACGATATTTGCCGTTGCTGCGGCATTGATCGCGCTGGCAATGGTGGTGGCTCCGGCGACGACAATTTGCTCGCCGGCGACGTAATCGACCACGCCATTTTTACCACTGCTGCGATGAGCCATCTTTTTTTCAAGCGTGAATTTCTGTGAGTCGGACAATGCGGTCGTAGCGATGCCACCAAATGTATTTCCGGTGGCATTGATCCGGAAGTTGGCTGCGACGTGGCTGTTGTTAAACAATGTGTCGGGGAGAAGCGAATTGTTGAAATCGATGACAAATTCATTGCCAGTGATTGTGTATTGGCCATCGGTAGGAGTCACACCGCCGAAACTCACATAGGTGCCGCATGTGCGGAACGTGTTGCCGGTGAGGTTGATACCGGAATTGAAATCGTCGAGATTGAGGGCGCTGCGACAGTTCTCAAAGGTATTGCCCGTAATGGTGGCGCTGCCGCCATTCGAATAGATCCCGGACTGCCAGGTCTTGTGGCCGCTAAAGAAGCCGCCGGAAGAGTCGCCCGTAAAGAGGTTGCCTGAAATTGTAACTCCGGTGAGTCCAACGGAGGTGGTGATTGCACGACAGGCGTTGCCTGTTGTAATTCCTTGCCGACTGAGAATCGAGTTCTGAATCGTGGCCGCCGCCTGGATCATGATGGCGTCCTGAGTCGTGTTGGTCTGTAGAACTTTGATTCCCTTGATCACGGCGGCAGCGGTGACGTTCAATTGGGTATCGACGATGGTGGCCTCTGCAACTCGTGCGCCGCTGCCTACTGTGGCTGCGTTCGGACCTTGAATCGTAACTGCTTTGTTGACCGAAATCGGTGCTTCGGTGTAAATGCCCGGTGACACTTCGATCACTTCGCCAGACGCGGCCGCGTTGATCGCGGCCTGGATGGTTGGATAGTCCGTGTTTTGGTTCACGTTTCTGACCTGCGGATAGGCAAAACCGAGGTTGTCCCAATAGGCTTCGTAGGACTCCGTGCTTTGCTGCACAGCAGCAAGCGCCGGGTCATTGAAATTGTAAGCTTCGACCATGGTATTGCCAAGACGGGTCGCTCCCAACCCGGGTACAGTTCCCACCTTGACGCCATTTACCAAGTAGTCAAAACTGCCGTCCGTCATGACAATCTCGAATGTATACCAGGTGTTTCCAAGCGGGGTTACGCTGGTGTTCACCCAGGCTCCATTCCCAGTTTCGTCCCAATAACGAATCACGGGCGTACCGTCCACATTGGCGAAGCCGATGATAGGATAATTTGAGGCCGCATTCGCGGAATTGTAGGCGACGCCCCATAGGTCGGTTCTCCGGCGTGCCGACGGTGCCAGCCAATCCGAAGGCACGTAAAGTTGCGCGGTAAGCGCAGTGGTACCGGCCGGCAAATTCAGCGATCTCCCTTGGGTGTTGTAAAACGTGCCATTCTGCCCGGTCCCGGCACGAGCCGTCGAGCCGTCGGCGACGGCATTGATTCCCACCTTCAAGACGTTGCCGCCGCCGAATGAGTAACTTTCAAAGGCTGCGGGACGGTAGCGGTCTGGAGACCAGAGACCTGCGGCTGGGGTAGCGCCCAGAGGCACCGGGCTGTCAAAGGTGAGCGTGGTATTATAAGTTGTCGCCCACACGGGGGCGGCGGCGAGACAGGCTGCGAGTGAGAGCAGCCAGTAATTCATGTGACGTGTTGTTTTCATAGCGTGGTTATTTCGATGCTTCTTTGTCGGTTTCGGTTTTTGTCGGTTGCAGGGTGCACGGGACCAGGGAAAGGATTGGGTGATGGCCGGGTGGAGCCAGCTTGCGGTGGTGTTGGGCACCACTGGTTAGGTTTGTATTAGAGCGGATGCTTGATTGCAGGTATTCTTCTTGCTAGATTCGGCACCAACGGGCAACGGTCTTCCGGACTTGCCAATCGCCGTGAGCGATAGATAAATCAAGATTACCAGGCCTACGGGACCTTCGTTAGTAATCCAGGCGGCGTGTAACGGTGCTGCCGATGGGGGAGCCCAGATCGGGATTGCCGACCCGAGAGCCGGCAACAGGCGCCCAATGGGGAACTATGCGAGTTGGCTTAGTTGCATGGATTGCATGCGGTGGAGGTTCGCATGGTTCATTGATGGGGAAAGTACTGAGGGTCTGGCCAAACGGGCTTGGCTGAAAAATGTTTCGTTCGGTGGGACGGCGCGACGCTGACAAATTTGGGGGAAATATTCTGTGAGATTACGCGCGTTTGAAAGTTCGGATAGAATATCCATTCCGCGCGTCTTTGTCCTGAGGGCGTGATAACATCCGAATTTCCCAATTCAAGCCAGTTGTACTTTGGTATATTCGTCCGGCCCGGCCATGCTCTAGCAATAAAATCGCAATTTATCCGATAGGCAATATTTTTGGCCTTCGTGAACCTGACGAAAAGCCCGCCGATTGGGCGGTAACGGGGCGCTGCGGGCCGCGGGTGACACGGGGTCAGCCTGGCCGATGCACAACCTCTGAAATCGCACGGTTCCATGGGCGCGCCGGGGTAGCAC
>Ga0118677_10013273_pt1 | contig 11884 bp, 12 predicted proteins | sample AliMusrvi5mmetaG_FD_86154 | JGI IMG/M metagenome (GOLD analysis project Ga0118677, IMG submission 86154) | reverse complement strand
CTCCGGTGCTTTACTGGAAGATAAACCGGGGCGCCTACCAGCCGGTAGCCGGCTCTGTTGCAGGGAATGACACCTACTCATTTACGTTTGGCAGCGGAATTGCCAATCATGACACGGTTTATTATTACGTGGTGGCACAGGACAACGCACCCGTTCCAAACGTGGGGGCATTCCCGTCGGTGGGTGCTGCAGGGTATACAACAAACCCTCCCGCATGTTCAACCCCTCCTGTTTCGCCGTCGAGCTATATGTTTGCCATTGCAATTTCCGGGGTAAAGCATGTAGGTGTCGGAAAAGATTATAACACCCTCACAGCTGCCGCGGCTGATCTCAAGGTCAAAATCATGTCGGGCCCTGTTACGCTGGTGCTTGACGATAACACCTATCCGGGTGAAACCTTCCCGATCTTCTTCTTTGCAAACCCCGGATCCAGTCCTGTCAATCTGCTTACCATCCAACCGAATACCGGGGCTTCTCCGAAAATTTCCGGATCCAATGCCAACGGCATCATCATTTTCAACGGGATCGACTATGTGACGGTTGACGGATCGAACAACGGTTCCACTACCAGGGACCTGATAATCGAGAATACCATAGTTTCCTATAATGCATTTACAATTAGCATTACCAACAACGGGGGAACAGATCCATCGAAGAATATCACCATTAAAAATTGTGTCGTCAGGGAGACGAATACAAGCATCATAGCTGAAACCTATGATATTTTGTTCAATACCAACGGTGGAATAGCCGGTGGCGGTTACGACAAGTGCATGGTTACCAACAACACTATTACCCGTGCAACTTATGGTATTTTTGTGACAGGCTCGGCCAGCAATGTCAACCGCGACATTGTTATTTCAAACAACACCATCGGTTCGTCAACTCCTGCCGATTATATCCTCAGGTATGGCGTTGCCATCGAACAATCAGATAATACCCTGATTTCAGGCAACGAGATCATGGGACCTGCAAACGGCACGGCCATGCAGGTATTGTTCGGGATATATTACGGGGGCAACTGTTCCAATACCAAGATCCACCAGAATATCATTCATGACTGGTACTCCATGGGACTTGGAGCATATGGCATCAAATGCAGCAATGAAAACAATGCCACACCTACCGAAATATTCAACAACCTGATATATAACATCAAAACGCCGGGAATGAACCCCGGCCCATCAAACAACAACGCATTCGGTATCATGGTTCGGCTTGGCAGCAACATCAAAATCTGGAACAACTCCATCTACCTGAGCGGACCGTTCCTAAACGGGACCGATTCGTATGCACCTTCCTCCGCCTGCATCTGCCTGTATGATGCAGCTTCAAATAACATCGACATCCGGGATAACATCCTGCGCAATGCCATGACAAACCCAAGCAATCCTGCTCCGGGATCAGGGGCCATAGGGCGAGCTTATGGTATTGAACTTACAGGAGATGCAGGTATGTTTTCGCAACTTGACTACAACGATTATCACATTGACGGTTACAACGGGGCCATCGGCCAGCAATGGGCCCCGGGGGGCATCCCCGTTGGGGACTACAATATGCTGAACGACTGGCAGGCCTTTACCGGGAAGGAGGTCAACTCCGATACCCTCAATCCCCTGTTTGTCTCTGATATTGATCCTATGAATCTTCATCCTGCCAACCCCAACCTGAACAGCATGGGTGGCCCTAAACTCCTCGACACTGATCTTACAGGTGCGACCCGGTACAACCCGGAGGATATCGGTGCTTACGAATGGTCCTTGGCCATCAGCAACTACCACACCCTGGCCTCTACTGCGATTACCCAAACCGGTGCCATGTTGCATGGCGATATCAATACGAACGGCGAGATCGTCAATGTTGCGTTCCAGTGGGGCCTGACTACCGGCTATGGAAACATTGCCACACCCGCACCTTCCCAGGTGAGATCGGTGGGGACCCTGTTGCCGGTAAGTGCTTCTATTGCAGGATTAACGTCGAATACGACTTACCATTACCGCTTTTACGGAGTTCCTGTTACTTCGGGCCAGGCTGCTGTTTACGGAGCCGACATGACCTTTACTACACCGGGAGTGCCTGCGACAGTGACCGTTACGAACACCATTTCAAACGACACCTGTTTCAATGCCACCCAGACCATCACCGTTGCCGGAACACCCGGTACATTCGTGGTAACCCCTGCGGGCCATGTAACCATGATCGCCGGGCAGAACATCATCTTCCTGCCGGGAACACAGGTTCAGCCGGGAGGGTACCTGCATGGCTACATCTCCAACCAGTACTGCATGCCTGTTAAATCTCCCACGCTTGCTGAGAAATCCGTTGAAGCAGAATCCCCGGTCACAACACCGCAATCATTTTTCAAAATTTACCCGAATCCCACCACAGGCGTGTTTACGCTGGAGGTACAGGGTGAAGCCGAAACAGGTATTGTGAATGTTGAAATTTTCGGAATGCATGGCGACAAGATTTTATCAACCGAAATATCCGGGAACGGCAAACACGAATTGTCATTGGCAGGGAAGCCAGTCGGCATGTATTTTATCCGCATGATATCCGGAAGCAAAACAGAAACCTCAAGAATTTTAAAACAATAAGCAATGTACCTGAAAGAATAAATACTTATTTTTCTCGTAAGTATTTGTGTTTGGTCGGGGCCATCCTGAGATATCGGGGTGGCCCTTTGGTTTGATTTTACCCCCGGGCTCTTTTATTTGAGCCGGGAGGATGAAAAGCCTGCAAGATCAATTAATACAGCCTGTTTTCCCGGCAGAACATTTTGACCGGAACTATGTATAATTAAACGCGATAATTATTATATTTGCATTCGGTGCAAGCAAATGTTTTCATGGTACTCCTCGTTTTTAGGAGGATTGCCATTCAATTTATACACCGTTTTTTATATAAATACCTAAACCAATTTTATATTTACTAATTTTACCAAAACCACAACTATGAAAAAGTATTTTTTAATCATGGCGGCATTGTTTTTCGCCTCTTTTGCCTACACACAATCAAACAAAGAAGAGGTTGATTTGTACCAGGCTGCATTCGGAATGGACAAGAAAGCCGTTGTTGCTGATTTTGTGCAACCCTCCGCAGCTCAGAAAGATGCTTTCTGGAAATTGTATGACGAATATGAGACCCAACGCAAGGTTCTTGGCAAACAGCGGATCGCATTGCTGGAGCAATATGCCGACCACTATGTTGATATGACCCCGATACAGGCAGATGCCTGGACGGTTAAGGTGATCGATCTTCAGAAAAAAACGGATAACCTGATCGCCACCTATTACGGCAAGGTAAAGGCAATTTCGGATGGACATGTTGCCACGCAGTTTTACCAGATCGAAAACTATATCCTGACTGCAATCAGGATGCAGATTTTACAGAAAGTTCCTTTTCTGCACAAGAGTCCTAAATAGCCGGGTTCCCGGAAATAACCCGCCGTCATTTTCAGCCAGAGAATTACAGTTATCAATTAACGTATTAATAAATTTAACAACTTATGAAAACAAAACTATTGACCATCATCGCAGTTGGGATTGTCATCCTTTCTTCATGTACCAAGTACCCGCCCGATTCCGAACGGTTGTTGCAGGATCTTGCGGTTTATACCCAGGTTGATGTAAATGCCAATTTCAACACTTATCAAACCTTCAGTATCTCTCCCACTGTTGCCTACATTGACGGGAAAGACAGTTCAACCCTTACCACCCCGAATGCCATGGCATTGCTCAACCGCATCTCAGCTGATATGATAAGCCGCGGGTTTAAACAGGTTACCACTCCCAAACCTGATCTTGGCATCAGCGTAACTGCCATCAAGGGTACTAATACCACGGTTTACTCTCCGGGCTGGTATTGGGGATACCCGGGGTATTATCCTCCGTCAGGGTGGGGCTATCCGGGATATGGTTATGGCTATCCATATTATCCTACGTATGTTACCTCCTATTCAACAGGAACCGTGATTATTGATCTTGTGGACTTTAAATTGGCAGCAAACAATAAGGCCATGGTAAGATGGAATGCCTATATCCGCGGATTGCTGACCAATTCCCACACGCAAAACGAAGTTATCACCTGTGTTGACCAGGCTTTTGCACAAACACCTTCGTTAAAAACAAATGCCAATAATTAATCCGAATCAATAATTTTCTAAAAAGACCATAAAATGAAAAAGATATTATTAATGCTCGCGGTTTTTGTTTTTATGACCGGATTGGCGCAAAGTCAGGATAAGCCTGCATCCTTGGGATATACTCCAAGTTCATACTATACCTTCTCATGGAATACCACCTTCACCATGGGCGACTTCAATAAATGGGTTGGCAATGCCAGCCCTGCCGGCTTTGACCTTGGGGGCCGTTATTTTATAAAAGGGGGCCTTGCAGCCGGTTTTAATATAAGCTGGCAGCGTGTAGGAGAGATTTACAACAACACAACCTTCTACGGCAGTGCGGGTCAGGCAATTACAGCAACCAATTACCGCTTTACCTGGATGGTGCCTTTCCAGGGCGTCATTGCCTATCACCTCATGCCGGAAAAGATGGTTTCCCCTTATGTAAGTCTTGGCATCGGTGGCGATTATATGGAGCATCACCTGATGATCCAGGAGTATGACATCTATAAGACACGCTGGGATTTTTCGCTGACACCTGAAGTCGGTGCCTTGATCAGGTTTGGCAATTTCTCTCAATGGGGAGCTCTCATTGCATTCAACTACAAATGGACAACCAATAGGATTGAATTTACCAACAACTGGTCGTCGAAAGACCTTCAGATGCTTAACCTGAAAGTGGGGCTGGCTATGATCATTCGTTAACCGATATCTTGATATTTTAAGGAATCCCGGGTAAAACGCCCGGGATTTTTTTATTTCCTCTAATCAAAGGAAAGAATTGTATTTTTGTTAAATGGTTAACAAGTTCAATTTATTTGTATTTTTGATTGATTTAAAAACCGGATGCGATGTTTAAAACCAATGAGTATTTCGACGGAAAGGTAAAATCCATTGCCTTCACTACGCCCGAAGGAGCTGCAACCATGGGGGTGATGGCCCCCGGGGAGTATGAGTTCGGCACCTCCACGACAGAGCATATGACAGTGATCTCCGGGACAATGGTTGTTCAATTGCCTGGTGAAAGCGGGTGGAAGGAATTTAAACCGTTTGAAATGTTCATTGTGCCGAAGGACCGGAAATTCAAACTGAAAATAGCTGCTGATGCGGCTTACCTGTGTTTATATATTTAACGGATCTCAAACTTAAAAAATTGGTGATATGAAAAAGATAATCCTCCTGATCATGGTAATTCTCTTCTCAGGTGTTGCTTCCATGCAAGGCCGGGCCCAGGATGCGAAGACCAAAACCGGGAAAAAAGGCCAGGCAGACCTCTACAATGATCTTTACGCATCCTACGGCACCGGGACGGTTTTTTATTATATCGATAACGAAGGATATTCGGCCAACACATTATCGGGCACATTCCTGGTCGGATTTTCCCGGTCGCTCAACAAAGTCATCGCTGTGGGTTTTCAGATGAGTTACACCAATATCGGCCGTTCATCAACGCAATACCATTATGTTTACCCGAACAGCACACCCTATACCATTGACATGACGGATAACCTGTGGCAGGGAATTGCAAACATACGTTTCCGCTATCTCAATAAACCATCCTTCTGCATGTATTCAGGTATGGGGATGGGCGTTACGATGGACTATTATAACAAAACAGATCCCTCATCAACCACGCCAAACGCAAAAGGGCAGAAGTTGCTTCCGGCTGCCCAGCTGACACTCCTTGGGTTTCGGGTAGGCCGGGCACTGGCTTTCTTCGGTGAGTTTGGCATCGGCACCAATTCAATCCTCAATGCCGGGGTAAGCTACAGGTTTGGGGATTAGAATAGCATCCCCCTCCTGGATGCAGTCGTTGCAATTCAAACGGGGAATGTGAAAAACCATTTTAATAATAACTCATTAATTTCCAGGTAATCCCGGGGATAATCCTGACGGATCAAGAATGCAGGGTTATTGGATATGCCCTAACCGGAAGATCAAACCTCCGGTAAACCCGAATTGGAAAAGCGTAGAGTAAACAGAAACCCCGGTGCTTGCACCGCCGGTTCCGACAAACATCGAAAAGGCTGCTCCCTGGACGGGAAGGTAACCCTGGGCCTGAAGGCGAAGTCCGACCCTTTTGCTGAAATAGACCTTTGCCCCTGCATTGAATCCCACCGAGAAAAACCATGCATCTGAGTATTGCTCTTTGGGGTAAAAATCACATGCGCCAACGTTGAAACCGACAAACGGGGATACCGCAGGGTTGATCCTGAAGTTTTTCGTAAATCCGATCTGCATGTAGTTGATACTGATTGGGATATCCTGTGATGGTTTGATAAACCCGTTTACACTGTAAAAGTTTTCCTGTGCCTTCGTATCCGACCTGTTATAGATCAGGTCGACGTCCATGACGCGGCTTGCGGCAATACTGATCATGCCTCCGTATTGTGCATTTCCGTTGATGTGAACATCAGCATAATCTCCATGCATGGTGCCCCCGAAAACATATCCGCCAAAGGGAGTCACTTCAACACTCTGGGATTTAAGAAGAAAAGGCAGGCAGATCGCTGCTGCAAAGAGAAGAAAGTATTTTTTCATATCGGTTTTTTTATTTAGAGCAAATATAAATAAATTATGTGAATCACAGGAGTGAACTTGAAAATTTCCTGCGTATAGCCCGGTTTCAGGAAATCGTATGAACTTTAATGAAATTCGTGCCCCCGGCTTCATGTGCCGGAATTCCACCAAGCAGGAGGATCTTGTCTCCCGTCATGGCGAGGTTGTGCGCCAGGAGATTTTTCCCGGCTACGATACCCATTTCTTCAAAGGTATCGGGATGTTCTTCGATCAGGATGGGTTTTACCCCCCATAGCAGATTCAGGGCGTGATATACCTTGAGATGGGTGGTGAATGCGAATACAGGCACTTTTGGGCGTCCGGCGGCAATGGATTGCGCGCTGTTTCCGCTGGTCGTGAGCACAACAATGCAAACGGGGCTGATCACCTCGGCAATATGGTTGGCGGCGCGGCTGAGGGCCAGGATGTCGGAATGGCCGGCAGGAGGATAGGTTTTGAATTCGATCCTGGCTTCTACATCCAGGGCAATTTTCACCATCATCTCGACTGCCTTGACAGGGTAATCGCCCATGGCTGTTTCTCCCGAAAGCATGATGGCATCGGTACCGTCGATGATGGCATTGGCCACATCGCTGGCTTCCGCACGCGTGGGTCTCGGCTCATGGATCATGCTTTCGAGCATCTGTGTGGCCGTAATTACAGTCTTGCCGCTGCGGTTGCATAACTCAATGATCCGTTTTTGAATCATGGGAACCTTGTCGGGACTCATCTCGACCCCCAGGTCACCCCGGGCGACCATGATCCCGTTCACTGCAGCGATAATTGCCTCAAGGTGTTCGATGGCCTGTGGTTTCTCAATCTTTGCTATGATCGGTTTGGCATAGCCTTTCCCGTTGATCAGTTTCCTCAGGGCAATTACATCATCTGCCGATCTGACGAAACTGAGCGAAACCCAGTCAACATCCTGCGACAACCCGAATTCCAGGTCCCGGATGTCCTTATCCGTCAATGAAGGAAGCCTGAGATTCAGGTTGGGGAAGTTGACCCCCTTGTGGTCGGTCAGAAAGCCACCTTCAACCACCCTGCACACTACATCATCTCCTTTGATCTCAGTTACTTCAAGTTCAAAAAGCCCGTCGGCAAGCAGGACCTGCATTCCCGGCCTCGCTTCCTCAGCAACATAGGGGTAATCGATCGGGATGGTTGCTGCAGCCGACCTGTATTCTACCTGCGGAACCAAGGTGATGAATTCTCCTTTCGTAATCTCCATCTTTCCACCCGGAAGTTCCCCGACCCTGATCTTCGGCCCCTGGAGATCCTGGAGGATGGTCACAGGCTTGTTCAGTTCTTCCGATATTTCCCGGAGCGACCTGATCACTCCGGCGTGATCCTCATATTTACCGTGAGAGAAGTTCAGCCGGGCGACATCCATCCCCGCGATGATCAACTGCCGGATCATTCCCGGCGAACTACTGGCCGGGCCAATGGTTGCGACAATCTTGGTGCGGCGAAACTGGGTTTTCATGGTCCTTTTTATTTACGATTTACGATTTACGATTTACGATTTACGATTGAAAGAAGCGTTTACAGCAGTATTATAGTTCAATGCTGGTTCCGTATTGCGGCAGGAATGGCTGCAATCCATAGCGGTGGCGGATTATTTCTGCCAGGGGTATCCTGGCTTTTTCTTCTCCGTGTGTCAGGACGACCCTGGGCCGGTCTGGTGCCAGGATGTTGAACCAATTCAGCAACTCGGATTGGCCGGCGTGGGCACTGAATCCCCCGAGTTTGTGAATCTTTGCCCTGACGGCAATCCGCTCGCCAAAAATGTTCACCGATTCATTCCCTTCCACCAGCTTCCTTCCAAGCGTCCCTTCGGCCTGGTACCCGACGATCAGCACCGAAGTTTCCGGTTTCCATAAGTTGTGGCGAAGATGGTGTTTGATCCGGCCTGCATTGCACATGCCCGAACCGGCGATGATCATGCACGGGCCGGGCACATCGTTGAGATGTTTCGACTCTTCGGCAGTACCTGTAGAATGGATAAAACCCTTATCTTTTTCCATTTCACCGCTCCTGATGAACTCCTTCATCTCCTCGTCAAACAACTCAGCATGGCTCATATAAATCCTGCTGGCTTCGATGGCCATCGGGCTGTCGAGATAGATCGGGAATCGTGGCAAACCGCCTTTTCTGAAGGCCTGTTCGATATAATAAATGATGTCCTGCGTACGGCCGATGGCAAAGGAAGGGACAAGAATTTTTCCTTTTGAATGCAAGGCTTCTTTGATGATCCCGATCGCTTCATCGATGGTTTCCTGGAGGGGCTTGTGGTCGCGGTCTCCATAGGTCGATTCCATGATGACCATATCAGCCTCCCTGAAAGGTTCCGGATCACACACGATTGGCATGCCGCGGCCCCCGAGATCCCCGGAAAAGATAACCGATTTTTTCTGCCTGCCCTCTTCAACGGTCAGCTTAAGACTTCCTGATCCCAGGATATGGCCTGCTTCATCCACGATGATCTCCATGCCATGCGCAACTAAAAATGGCTGGTGATAGGGCAGGGGCTTCATCCGGAGGATCGCTTCCTCCACATCTTCCTCCCCGAAAAGAGGCTTTATTTTGGATTTGCCGTTTCGCACCAGCATCCTGTTTAGTTTGTCAAGATCACTTGTTTGCACTTTCAGGGAGTCGCGCAGCACGAGGGCTGTCAGGTCGAGGGTTGCAGGTGTCCCGAAGATCGGGCCCCGGTAACCCTCGCGGATCGCTAATGGCAACCGGCCGCAATGGTCCAAATGGGCATGTGTGAGCACAATTGCATCGAGGGTGTTGTAGTTGACCGGAGGAGCTGTCTTGTTCCTCGATTCATCGCGCCTTCCCCCCTGGAACATTCCGCAATCGATCATGATACAGGCATCAGACGATTCACAATAATAGGCAGTTCCGGTAACTCCACCCGCAGCACCATAAAAGGTTATTTTCATTTTTCAGAAATTAATAAAATTGTTTTCAGGCAGGTAAAGATACTGTTTTTTCAAATCGTAAATCGTAAATCGTAAATCGTAAATCGTAAATCGCCTACACCTCTCGTCTTTCCTGCAATCCCGGTGAATTGTTGCTCAAAGGACGAATCTTGAAAGAGCTGATGAAATTGTTAATAAAAATATATTTTCGCATACATATACTTTTTTACCTTTACCAATGTTTATTCATGAAATAAAACAAAAAGTTATTCTAAAAGGTCGTCTATGGCAAATGGGATACTCCCTGCTAAGGTTGGCAGGCCTTAACCTTATCGAACATTGAAAACAAAGAAAATCATTATCATTCTCATCTGCTGGGCGAGCGCCCTGCAGATCTTTGCACAGGATACCAAGCCCAGCAGTGTCTCCAACGACGACGCGGAGTTCAATACCATTTTTCACAAGGGCGACGGTACCCGGAAGATCCCGCTTGGTTATTTTATTGAAGGAACAGCCGGTTATTCTCATTTCGGGCATAAAAGTGTTTTTCTTCCCGGAATGAGCATGGGAATCATTCTTGATCATCACTGGACCATCGGGATGACCGGAAGTTTCATTGTTTTCCCACAGGGGTCGTACCATCATCATGGTGAAAGTGACTCTGTAAACGCAGACACAGTTAAACATCATGGCACTTCACGGGGGGGGTATGGCGGACTTCTGCTGGAATACACCCTCTTTCCAAGATCGAAAATCCATGTCAGTTTTCCCCTGATAATTGGCGCGGGATCTGTTTTTCACAACCAGGCGGTTCCTGCTGATTCGGTCCATTCTCAACCAGCCTGGTCTCACTATTTTTCACATGGTGAATCATTTTTTGTCCTGGAACCCGGGGTGAAACTTGAACTGAACGTAATCAAAAAAATGCGGGTCGGGCTGGGTATCAGCTATCGCTACTCTCCTGAACATAACCGCCAGGTCACTTCTCCCGATGTGATCAACCAATTCACAGCAAGGCTCAGCGTGCGTTTCGGGAAATTCTAATACTTCCTCAGAAATCCTTGTAAATTATAAGCAACCTGTTAATAATAGTAAAATGAATAGAAAACAATTTTTTAAAACCACTACACTGGCTTTGGCTGGTTTGGCCATCGGCCCCACAATTCTTGAAAGCTGCGCAAAATCAAGTTCCAGCCCGCAGGGGCCGTCGGTTAATTTCACGCTAGACCTCTCCACTTCTGCGAATGCCGTATTGGGCAGTGTCGGCGGATATATCTATTCGAACGGGGTCATTGTGTCCAGGGTCAGCACTGCCGACCTGGGTTTCGTTGCCCTGGCACAAACATGCACCCACAACGGATGTACCATTGTTTTCAGCTCATCTTCGCAAAATTTCGTATGTCCCTGCCATGGCGGTACCTACGACCTGAATGGCAATGTTACCGGAGGTCCTCCCCCAAACCCGGTTACGAAATATGCAGTTACCCGCGCCGGCAGTATCCTGACCATCAAGGGATAAAAGGTAACGGTTCTTGTCTTTCATAACTGTTTTTTCCAGTCAACCCGTTACCATGAAAACGATTATCCCTGCGCTTTTTGCAATTTGCTTCCTTGCTTCCTGTTCACATAAAATTTACTCTTCACTTGACTGGCAGGGAACAAAGGTAACCGCAGACGGGAGGATCACCGAATGGCCAGACCCGTTGCGTTACCTGGATGACAAAACGAAGATCAGTTATTCCATTTCAAACGACGCGCGTAACCTCTATGTATGCATGCGTGTGGCTGATCCAAGGCTGAAGACCAAGATTATCCGTAGCGGGATGGAATTTAAAATTGACACATTGGGAAAAAAATCATTTCCCGTGAGATTCATGTTTCCACTGGAAAATCAAATTGTGATGGCCCAGGACCGTTATGGTGAACCCCGGACTGACGACAATCATGGTTCAAAACCGGCCCGTCCGGCCAGGGTGCCCAAAATTGTGAGTCCTGCAAATGAATTTCAGGTGGTTGGTTTCAGGCATCTGCATGACGGAATGTTTTCCCTTCTGAAAAATACTTCCGGGATTTCAGCTGCGGTCAACATTGACAGCCTGGGTTCAGTTTGTTATGAAGCTGTCATTCCATTCAGTACTTTTTATAAGGATCATCTGACCAGTGAAGACACCAGCAGGGTATTTACTTATGAGTTTGTGATCAACCCCCTGCCTGCTCCGGCCACTCATTCGGGTGATTCCGGCGAAGGTGGAATGGAGAGCGGGGGTGCGGGGGG
>Ga0118677_10013272_pt1 | contig 11884 bp, 10 predicted proteins | sample AliMusrvi5mmetaG_FD_86154 | JGI IMG/M metagenome (GOLD analysis project Ga0118677, IMG submission 86154) | reverse complement strand
GCGGCGATGTCAACGCAGGCAAATCCACCATGCTCAACGGCCTCTTCGGCCACGACCTCTGCCCGGTCAGCCGCCTCCCGGAAACCGGCCGCGTGATTTGCTACCGCCACGGTGACCCGCCGCGCGATGAACCGGCGGCGCCATTGTTAGAGAACCGTTGGCGACCGTTGGATTTCCTGTGGGATTTCACCTTGGTCGATACTCCGGGCACCAACTCGAGCATTCAGGGACATCAGGAAACCAGCGCGCGGTTCCTGCCGGATGCGGATTTGGTGCTGTTCGTGTTTCCCATTTCCAATCCATGGAGTGCCGCCACCTGGGATGCCATCTCGCGACTGCCCGCCCGGGCCATGGATCGGCTCGTCCTCATCATCCAGCAAGCCGACCAGCGCGATGCCAACGACATCCGGGTGATCCTTGGTCATGTGGCGGATGTATCCATGAAACGCCTTGGCCGGGTGCCGCCGGTCTTCGCCGTTTCCGGCAAACTCGCCTGCGAGGCGAAACGCTCCCACCCCGCCGCCGCGGATCTCCTGCATGCGAGCGGATTCCCCGCACTCGAAGATCATATATCTGGCAAAATCTGTCTGGCACCGGAACGGCGTGCCGCCCTGGAATCCTGGCGCGTTCAAGCCACTGCCGCTCTCCGCGCGGTGGAAGACCGCATCGAGGATCAATCCGATCATATCAAATCCCATCACCGTTTCATCGAACAAGTGGAACACGAGATCGATGGGATCCGCGAGCAATCCGTCACCCGCCTGCCGCTTCACCTCGCGGGTGTCGCGGAGGTGTTTCAAAGCGAAGCCGACTTCGTGACCAAGTTGTTGCGCCGCCGCCTCAGGGCCGTGCCCTCCATGATCCGCCTGTTCACCGGCGACCGCACCGCTCCGACCATGGAAGCCGTCTTCATCGGCCGCCTGCAGGCCGCCGTCGAAGCCGTCGCCGAGCAGGACGGCTGCGCCGCCACCGCCGCTTGCCGCACCCACTGGCAGGCCCTCGGCCAGCGCGTCGAGTCCGCCATGGGCATCAATATCCATGCCGCCGATCCCGTGGATGACACCCTGGCCGTGGACCCGATCGACGACACTCTGGCCGCCGCCAAAAACCGCTTCGTACAGCGCATCGGCCGCGCCGCCAGAGAAGGCATCGGCAACCTCAAAGTCCGCAACCAACTCGACAAGGAACTCCGCCGCCGCAATCTCGCCCTGAAATCGTTTGTCTTCATGACCCTCGTCCTGACCAATGCCGGCGCCGTTTGCGGTGCGCTCAGCGTCCCGTGGTTCCCCTACATCCTCTGCGCCCTGGCCACGCTCTTCCTGTCCTGCGGCATCCTCGTCGCCTGGACCACCCGAACCCCCATCACCCGCGAATTCCAAAACCGCTTGTTAGACACCTGCGGCATCTTCGCCAGCACCCTGCACGCCGACTACGAGGAAGCCCTGCGCATCGTGTTCCATGATTACGCATCCTCCCTCGACTGCGTCCGCAGCCACCTCGTCCGCGACCAACTCGCCATCGACCCCCGCCTCCGCCGCTGGCAGGAATTGTTCCTCACCCTCAAGGCCATCGAACAGGAAATGTGAACCGGCACGCCAAGTGGCTGGGGCGTCCCGCCCCAGGCCGTCTGAGGAGCGTCCCGCTCCGGTGTTTCTCAAACAAGTGGCTGGGGCGTCCCGCCCCAGGCCGTCTGAGCGTCTCGCTCCGGTGTTTCTCAAACAAGTGGCTGGGGCGTCCCGCCCCAGGCCGTCTGAGGAGCGTCTCGCTCCGTCTGTCGCTCTACGGCGCCACCCATGCGGTGGTGTACGCGATTTGCGCTGGCGTGTTGATTTGGCTGTGGCAGCGCGGGGTGGTGGGCGCGGCTGAAGCCGGATCATGGTTTGTGACATATAACATCCTGGCGTTCGGCATCCAGCCGCTGCTCGTGTTCCTAACCGCTCTGGCTGGCTACCTATTTCACGACCGTCCTTCTGAACGGCGGACTCAGTACGATTGACCCTAATGCCGATCCTGACGACGACGGGTACACCAACGCTCAGGAAGCCAAAAAAATGAAAAAGTTATCAATCTTTGCATTGCTTGCTTTCTGTCTTTCTGCCCTTTCAAATGCGGAAAGCCGGGGAACTGCTCAAATGACGGTTTGCGGTAGTCCTGAGAGTACATTAATAGACGACTTTATAGGTGCCAAGAAGGGTTTGCCAACGTCTTGGGACGATTTTGAGGAAATCGCCTTGTTGAAAAAGGGTTCGTTGCAACTCGATTCGTTTCGAATAAAGACAATCAATTCCTTTGCGCTCGTCCCGGGGGCCCCGGTAATTCAGGCAGAATCTGGGATTTCACGTGATTACCAGGGACGTCGATTGTTTTTGATAAGCAGGGAAGAGAACCTCACCAAGTCATTAGGACGTGCCTCCAGCACCACAAGGACTTCCTCGCCCAGCATGTCGATGATCTTCACGGCCACCGTGGTATAGCCTTCCGGCGCGGGGAGCGTGTAGCTGCCGCTGACGAGATCGGTTTTCTTTTTGGCGGGCATATCAGGCGGGAGGTTCGTGGATTCGCACGCGACCTTCCTCGACAATCCACAAGTGGCCCTCGAAGGGTTGGGTTTTCAGTGCGCCGATGAGGGTGGCTATCAGGCGATGAAGGGCATCCCCGCTCATGCGGGCGGGGCCGCGAAGCACGGCGATTCCGTGATGCTCGGAAGGCGGGAAACGAAAGGGATTGGCGAAGTCGAGATCCAGCGTGACGATGGCGCGGCCATCCGTACGACAGCGGGCCGCGACTTGCTCATCCGTGGCGGAGCAAAGATCCTGCTCCGGCACGGTGCAGACGTCATGCCCGGCGGCAGCGAGCAAGGTCTGGCCGCGCAAGCCGAGGTTTTCGTCGAGCTTGAGTTTCATGCGCCGGGTTCAAGGGCGACTGGCACATAGCGTTCCTGAGACATGGCGGAACCATAGGCGATGCAGGCGTGGATGTCTTCAAGGCTGATCTGCGGGTAATGCTCGGCGATGATTTCCCGGGGCGTGAGACCTTCAGCAAGAAGATCGAGCACCATGGACACCCAGATGCGGTGGCCGCGGATGCAAGGACGGCCGCCGCAGCGTGCGGGATCAATCCAGATATGGGCGTGGAATTCTTCGGTGGTCATGACGGTGTGGTGGGATTCGGGATGATAAGGCGCGTTGAGGGCGGAATCAACCGGGATATGAGAGCGAACTCATCCGGAGGGTGTTGAGCCGGAGGATGGAACTGATGGGGAAATCAAGGTTTCCGGCGAGATGGGGTGTGGCAAGGGGCAGCACGGGAGTCTGGGAATGAATGCTTGAGCTTTGTCGGTCGCGCCGGGGCGGAGGTTCGATCCGGCGAAGACGAGTTCGTATTTCAGGCGGTCCGGATTGAGGCCGGACCAGCGCTTGAGGGCGACGGCTTTGGTGCCTTCGTGGGTGATGGGTGCCTGATTGGCGTCGTCGCGTTTCAGGTCTTCGAGGATTCCTGCTTCATGTTGCTCGCTCTTGATCTCGATGATGAGGCAGCGCCCATCTTTGCGGCGGAGAATGAAGTCGGGCGTGTACGAGCGCCATTTGCCTTCGGTATCCTTGTATTCGATGGCGAAGTCGGTTTTGGAGGAACTGGTGAGCGCACCGGTAAAATAGAGGTCCTCGACTTCCTCCGGTTTGATATTGAGCTGATGGAGGAGTGTGGTGAAGAAGTCGGCTTCGGGTTGGGAATCGAAGTTGTAGGGATCGTAGTGAAAGCCGATGTTGTTGATGTTCGATGCCTTGTATTTGTCCCACGAGAGGAGGAGATGGGCTTTCGTGACGGGGTAGCTGCTTTCGGCGGTGTAGGTTTCGGTGCCGTCGGCGTCGAGTTCGCGGGTGAAACCTTCCGGTTTCACGAGAGCGAGCGCAACATCGATTTGCTCCTCGATGATGTCATAGGCGCTGGTGGCGGCTTCGACTTGAGCGGCGAGTGCCGGGAGATGATTTTCCGGCAGGTCGCCGTCCGGATAGAGGGTGGATAGTTGGGTCTTGATGGCCCAGAAGTCCGCGCGATAGACGGCGGCGAGTTTGGTGGAGGCGGTGTAAAGATCGATGGTTTCCGCCGCGGTGGTGATTTCCTGGGAGGGAGCGCTGGCGGTGAGGATTTCCCCGCGGGAAGAATTGGCGGCGAGATCGAAGGACTGGCGGATGAGCGAGCCATCGCCGGTGATGTCCGGGGCGGTGAGGACGAGCGGCGCCGGAGGATTGGCACTACGCTGCACGGGGGCGGATGGTTTGTTTCACGACCAGCGGCGGGATCTTCACTTTCCGCAGGCGGATGGTGGCGAGTTTGCTGTTGCTGCCTGCGATGTTCAGATCGCTGAGGGACTCGTTGTAGGTTTCCTGAAGTTCCTTATCGAGCGTGCGGCGGTTATCCTCGGTGAGGTAGATGCTGGCGGGATGCATGTTTCCCGGAACCTCCCGCAGGCAGCGGCAGGCGGCTTGGAGGACGAAGTTGTTGCTGGTGCGGAGTTCGCGGGCAAGGGCGGTGGCAAAAAGGCTCGGGCAGTCCCAGCCCTCCGTGCCGATGTTCACCAGCAGGATGATCCGGTGAGGCGAGTCCGGGTCGTTCAAGCGGTCGAAGGCCGCTTTCTCGGCGGCGCTGGATTCGTTGGTCATGGCCAGGACACTATCCGTCGGATAGCCGAGGGCCATGAGCTTCGCTTCAATGAGGGGGCGGGCTTCCTTGAGATCGGCGACCTGGGGAAAATAGAGCGCGAGTTTTGCCGGATGGCCTGTGGGCAGAGCGACGGTGCCGTATTTCCCAATGAAGTCGTCGAGCACGGCGGCCAGGAAATCGTCGAGACTCTGGTTATCGAAGGAATAGGCGTGGAGGCGGTTGGCGAGGTCACTGCGGGCTTCCTCGGCTTTGGCTTCGGAGAAGAGCCCTTTGAGGTCGCCCTTGCGAACCGATTCCTTCGTGATGCGGATTTTCTCGGTGTTGGTGACCACAATGTTAAAGGAATCGCCGCGAATGACTTGGATATCGGGATCGCCGTCGCGGGTGAAGATGAGTTTCACCGTGGCAGCGAAGGTCTTGAAGAGGCGGGGCGGCAGGATGCGGTCGAAGGGCATCGCGGCGATCTGGCGCAGCGAGCGCATGATCGTGAGGCCGGGAGCGAAGACGAGGGCGTTCTGGACGAAATCGCCATCGGGATATTCGAGCGCCATCGCAAACTCGGTGGCGATGATGGAGCCGATGAGCGCCGTCTTTCCCGCACCCATGGTGAGGGCAAGAATGTAACTGGGGTAGTCGAGCGCGACGGTTTCGCGGAGGCTGTCGAGCTTGTGGGCGGCGACGAAATCGTCATCGTCGCGGACTTTTTCAATCAGACCGTCAAGGGTGAGGTCATCGATGATGTCCCGGATGGCATTCGAAGTCAGCCCCAAGGATTTGCGAAGATCGGATGGCTTTGGATAAACCGATTTGTAGAGGTCGAGCATCGTCGGCGTCTTCTTGATGAGCCGGAGATACCAGTAACTGGTGAGGGCGTCGATTTGAGCGGAACGAAGGAAGCGGCTCTCGACAGATGCACCGGGCTCAGCCTGGGTCGTCTGGTATTCGAGGATTTCCGAAATGACCGGGAACGCATCGCAAGGATAGTCGGCCTTTTTCCAAAAGGTCACTTCTTCAGCGATGAGGGCGTGGAGGTGGGGCACCCCGAGACGCTAGGAGGATGGGGGGATTTTCTCAAGCCTTTCTCGGCGGACCTGAACAAGGTGGATCGACTCGGGATGCAGCAGAAGACCTATGAGATCCTGGGGCAGCACGTGCCGCATGTCGAGATCCCGGTGGCACCGGGCCGCGACACGGCGCGCATGGTGACCATCGCCGCGCTCGAACTGCAACTCCGCCGCCTGGGATTCAACATGGCCGACGAGTTCAACCAGCGCCTGCTGAACCACATGAAGATCGGCAAACCGGGTTAATCCGTTAGGCTTACCGTTGGATGAGGAAGATCCGGTTTTCGGTGTAGGTGATGACGGCTTCGAGTTCGCGCATGAAATCGGCGCCGAAGAGTCCGACGTAGCCGATGTCCTCGTTGTTATCGTCGCCGCGGGTGAGTTTGGTGGAGAGCACCTTGCGGTTGGTTAGAACGGCTTCACCCATGGTGACTTTGGCGATTTTGGTGACGGCGGCGGGTTGTTTGCCGCCGATACCCCAGACTTCCTCGGTCATTGGTCCGACGTCACATTTGTATTTGGTGGCGGAGGCCACGCTGAGCAGGCTGCTGCCGGCGCCGGTGTCGATCATGTAGGTCACCTTGTTGTCGTTGAGGGAACCCTCGACGAAAAGATGGGGTGGGGTGCCGCGGCGCTCGAATTGAAACATCTGGTAATTGCGCAGGGTGAGCAATTCGTTGATGGTGAGTCCCTGGCAATTGGCGAGGAACTGGGCGCCTTCCTCGCTCCAGGCTTTCAGATAGGCCATGTCGTCCGGCATGAAGCGGTCGATGGGGACCTGCTCGGTTTTGCCGCCGACCAGGAGGAAGGTGGCAACCGTCGGGGTTTTGGACGTCACTTTGCCACGAAGTGTTTTGCCTTCCTTGGTCTTGAACAAGCGGTAATCGACGGAGCCGCCGGCCTTGCCGAGTCCCGCCTCATCCTGGTCGGACCGGTCGGGACGCAGGAAAATACGCCGATCCGGGTAGGAGATCACCGCGTCGAGTTTGTTCATGAATTCCGCGCCGAGGATGGCGTCCCAAGTCGTTTTCGATCCCGGGGGCGTGTCCTTGAGCAGGTCGGTGGCGAGAATGCGCCGGTCCTTGAAGACCGCTTCGCCGAGCTGCAAGGTCGGCACCGGCGTCCACCCGGCGGGCGCTTCGCCCGCCACCCCGTAGATTTTCTCGTCCATGGGCCCGACCGTCAAACCCACCTGGGTGGCGAAGGGAGCATGGAGCAGGCTGGTGCTGGCACCGGTGTCGATCATCACCCGCGCGGGCTTGCCGTTGATTTTTCCGTCGATGAGGATGTGGTTGATTTCGAAGCGGAAGGGAAACGACTCGTAGCCGCGGAGTTCGAGGCACTGGCGGATGGTAAGGGCGCGACATTTTTGCAGGAACACGGCCTTTTCCTTGGACCAGGACTTGCAGTAGGCTTGGTCTTCCTCGTTGAGTTTGTCGAACGCCACCTTGATTTGTTTGCCGTTGCGCATCTGCAACACCGCTTCGGTGTCGGTCTTGTCCATGAGCACGGCCGGGATCACCGTGCCGTTAGGCCCCTTGAAATTCCGGTAGGCCTGCTCAGGCACTTTTTGTTGGGCGGTGGCCCCTGCGGCGATCACAAACCAGAGAACGAGAGATCGGGAAATGATGGAATTCATGGCTGAAATCACTTGAACTCCCCTTCCTTGATGAAGGCCTGCCAGTCCGCCTCAAATGCCGCCACGGTCTCGAAGCCGAAGATTTTGGCGATTTCCTCGGGTGCCGGGATCTGGTTGGATGACTCGATGCGGCGCACCATTTTGGCGAACGCGGCCAGGCGCTTCGAATCGCTTTCCATGTAATACGCGAACGAATAGATGAGGACGAGTTTCTCAGGGCCCAGATCCTCGGGTTTCCAATCGAGCATCGGGGCGAGTTGGACTTTCACTTTGCCCCCGCGGACCATCGAGCGCAGGGTGCGCGCCCAGGACGTGCCGTCCTTGAATCCCTGTTTCGTGGCGACATCATCGCGCGACGAACCGGTGGCAGCCAACAGGTTGGTTTCGGTTTTCCCGGTGAGACTGATTTCCTTGAAGAAGGCATGTCCGGTGAGCACTGCGAAATAGCCTTTGGAGCCGAACGAGGACACTCCGCCCAATTGTTTCTGGAGCAGGAAACCGGCGATGCTATGGGTGGGGAAGGGTTCGAGATCCTTGTGGAATTTCGTAGGTTCCGTGACATTGAAGACCAGCGTCCGCGGATCGATGTTGTACTTGGTGGTCATCGTGTCGGGAACCGTGATGGTGGTGGAGCCGAGCTTCTGCCAGGTGGATTTCACCTCGCGGGCACCGTCCTGATCCCCCCGGGCCGCCACCGAGTTGGCATACCAATCCCCCAGACTTTTATAGGCGGAACGATCCTCGACCAACAGGATCAACATGCGCTTGTTTCCCCAGTCCTGGCGGAAATTCATGTGCTGGAACGCCATCCCATGCCACATCCGCTCAGCCGTTTCCGCAACATGATTCGGTCGCACCTTCCTACCCGCCGACGCCACCAGGAAATGCGGCGTTTCCAGGCAATCGTAACTGTCACTCGGTCCTTCGGGGAAGAACAACCCGCCATCCAACCGCTTGAACTTGGTGATGTCGATACGCGCTTCCTTTTCCACCAAGCCGGGCTTGCCACCGGTGATGATGCCCGCATCGGCACCGGCGACTTCGACCAGATGCTGGCGGTCAGCCAGGCTGAGATCCTCGATCTTCAATTTGATTTGCTTGGAATCCGGGGTGGTGACCAGGGTCACCGAATCACCGGAGACACCACCGAGTTCGGCTTCCACCGTCCCTCCCTTGCGTGACATCCAGGTCCTTGTCTCAGCCGCCCGCCCGACAGGCGCAAGCATGCCAATCGCCAACATCCCGAAAATGAGTTCTCGTTTCATGTGATGGGGACCAACCTAGCGCGACCGGTTGGGCTCGGCAATGAAAATAACACCATCCATCCCCCGCGGGTTTCGGGTTGCCGACAGGTGGCGTAACGGCCATGTTCACGCAGGTCTGGAAAAAACCGGACCACCCTACCGAGCCATGACAACCGAAAGAGCCTCCCAACCGATCCGCCGCATCCTTCCAGCCAAGGGTGTGGACTGGCTGCACAATCCCATTTTCAACAAGGGCACCGCGTTCACCGACGCCGAGCGCGACACGCTGGGCTTGCGCGGCCTCCTGCCGCCGCATGTCCAGACCATGGACGAACAAGTGGCGCGCGTGATGGCCAACTTCCGCAGCAAGTCCAGCGATCTTGAACGCTACATTCAGATCGTCGGGCTGCAGGACCGGAATGAAACGCTGTTCTACCGCGTGGTTATGGATAATCTGGAGGAAATGATGCCGATTATTTACACGCCCACCGTGGGCAAGGCGTGCCAGGAATACGGCCACATTTTCCGCCGTTCGCGCGGTCTGTATGTTTCATTGAATGATCGCGGTCATATTGAAAATGTCCTCCGCAACTGGCCGACGCACGACGTGAAGGTGATTGTTGTAACCGACGGCGAACGCATTCTCGGCCTCGGCGATCTGGGCGCGTCCGGAATGGGGATTCCCGTCGGCAAGCTTTCGCTTTACACCGCGTGCGCCGGCATCCATCCCACGCAATGCCTGCCCATCACGATTGACGTCGGCACCAACAATGAAGCGTTCCTCAAGGATCCGCTCTACATCGGCCTGCGCCAGAAACGGCTGAAGGGCGCGGAATTCGACGCGGTCATCGAGGAGTTCATGGTCGCCGTCGAAAAAGTTTTCCCCGGCGTGCTCGTCCAGTTCGAGGATTTCGGGAACAGCAACGCCTTCCGCCTGCTGGAAAAATATCGCGACCGCGCCTGCACTTTCAACGACGACATCCAGGGCACCGGCTCTGTCGCCCTCGCGGGAATTTTATCCGCGCTGCGCATCAGCCGTCAGAAAATGGCCGACCAGCGTGTGCTGTTCCTCGGCGCGGGCGAAGCCGGCATCGGCATCGCTGAAAATATCGCCGCCTATCTCGTCGAGGAAGGCATGACCGCCGCCGAGGCGCGCAAACGCTGCTGGTTCGTGGACTCAAAGGGCCTCGTGGTCAAAGGCCGCGATTCACTGACGGAACATAAACTGCACTTTGCCCATGAACACGTGACGTGCCCGGATCTGCTCTCGGCCGTGAAATCGTTGAAGCCCACCATGCTCGTCGGGGTGTCCGGCCAGGCGAAAACATTCACGACGGAAATCATCCAGGCCATGGGTGAGTTCAACCAGCATCCGGTGATTTTTGCGTTGTCGAATCCGACTTCCAAAGCGGAATGCACCGCCGAGGAGGCCTACACCTTGACCGGGGGCCGCGCGATTTTCGCGAGCGGCAGTCCGTTCGCGCCCGTGACGCTCAACGGCAAAACGATTGTGCCGGGGCAGGGGAACAACGCCTACATTTTCCCCGGCGTCGGCCTGGGCGTGGTCAGCACCGGCGCGCGCCGCGTGACGGACTCCATGTTCATCAAGGCCGCGCGCACGCTGGCCTCGCTCATCCGCGAGAACGAGCTGGCGGAAGGCCGCGTCTATCCGTCGCTGAACCGCATTCATGAAGTTTCGCTCGCCATCGCCGTCGCAGTCGCTGAGGACGTCTATGCGAAAAACCTGAACACCAAGCCGCGGCCGGCTGATTTGGCCGGTTATATCCGCTCGCAGATGTTCAAACCGGAATATCCGGATTACTGCAAGAAATAAACGGCAATTGGAGCACCGAAGAGGCGGAAAAGTCGGAAGGAAATATTGTTTCGCTCTGAAATGATTGCCTGCCTGAATGTTTTTCGCCCATTGGGCCTGAGAAGATATCTCGAATCTTTACACGGGTTCGCTTCACAATTCATTGCCCTAATTCCGCCCGCAGTTTTGCCGCGATTTCTTTCAGCGCATCCGGCAGGACGCCGGTGTTGGCGATGACCGGCATGAAATTCGTGTCGCCGGTCCAGCGCGGCACGATGTGGATGTGAAGGTGTTCCGCGATGCCCGCCCCCGCGACCTTGCCAAGGTTGATGCCGAGGTTGAACCCATCCGGCTTCATCACCGCCGTTAGCGCATTGGTGCAGCGGCGCACGAGTTTCCAAAGGTCCGCGAGTTCCTCGTCCGTCAGCCCGTTCAGATCCGGCACTTCCTTGTAGGGCACGACCATCAGATGCCCGCCGTTGTAGGGATAGCGGTTGAGCAACGCGTAACAGGTGCGGTCGCGCACGATGACGAAGTTGGCCTCGTCGTCGGACGATTGCGCGATGCTCGCGAAGAGGCCTTCCTTCAATACCGGCTTTCGCGCGAGGATGTATTCGATGCGCCAGGGCGCGTGCAGTGAGTCCATGCCCGCAGGATAATGAGCGAAACACGGAAAGTCAAAACCGGCGGACGGCCGGTAAGGCGAGCGTCCTCTCGAGCCATCGTGCATCTGCCAAACCGGCTCGCGAGGACGCGCGCCCCAACAATGATCACCGGCGCCCGTCATACCACAGATGCGCCGCGTCGCGATTGGTCAGGGAGCGGCCTTGGCTGAAGATCACGCTGGCCAGGAACCGGAGATGTTCGCGCCGGGTGTAGAGGTGCATTTTTCGCGCGGAGGTGAGGAGCGGATGCCGGTGCAGGATGACAATTTTTTTGCCGTTCGCATTCGCCTGTTTCCGCAGCCGCTGGGTCAGCTCCAGTTCTTCGGCGGCAAATAATTTGTCGCTGAACCCGCCGACTTTCCGGAACACGGCTGTGTCGCAGAAGATAAACGAGCCGGCCAGCAGCTTGCGCATCCGGCTGGCGCAGTTCCAGGCCCAGGTGATGGTGCGCGCCGTGCGGTCGCGGGTGTCGATGCGGATGGTCGCGCCGCCGGCAAGACAGTGGCCGGAAAGAATCTGCTCCGCGACGTTGGCGAAAAGACCCGCGCTCGGATGCGAATCGGCATCCACAAAAATCAGCCAGGCCCCGCTCGCCGCCAGCGCGCCGCAGTTGCGGGCGCGGCCGATCTGGTTGACCGGCTCAAACACGACGATGGCCCCGGCTGCTCGGGCGATTTCCGCCGTGAGATCGGTGGAGTTGTTGTCGCACACGATCAATTCCACCTCCCAGCCGCGGTGCGTGAAGGCCTGGGCGGCGGTTTTGATTTCGGCCAGGGACGCGCCGAGCAGGCGTTCCT
>Ga0118677_10013271_pt1 | contig 11884 bp, 8 predicted proteins | sample AliMusrvi5mmetaG_FD_86154 | JGI IMG/M metagenome (GOLD analysis project Ga0118677, IMG submission 86154) | reverse complement strand
ATCACGGCCACTAAATATAGTGCCCCTACGATGTTTCCCCATTTTACGATTTTACGATTTTACGATTTTACCATTTCATTATTTCACCATCTCACCATTTCACCACCCGATGGCTATAGGGATCGCCACCTCATTTTTATCCCTCCAAATCCTTGACTTCGCTTCGCCGCCGAACTATCTTTGCAAAAAATAATCAAAATGAAAAAGTTTATTTTTTCCTTGTTGGTGATGTTACTGACTTTGCCCGCGTTCAATGTGTCGGCGCTTACCGTTGTATCGCCAAACGGAGGTGAAACCTGGACCATCGGCTGCGCCTATGCCATCCAGTGGCTTCCCGACAATACCGCAGGCACGATAAAAATTGAACTGTTCAATAACAATGTTTTCTGCCTGACCATCTGCCCCCAGGTACCGCCCACGATGACCACCTACACGTGGGTCCCGCCGGTATCGCTTGTGCCCGGGAATGCTTACAAGGTCAAGATTAGCAGCCTTACAAGTGCCGCCGGTTTCGATTTCAGCGACGGCAATTTCACCATCAACCAGGGAAGCATCATGGTGACTTCGCCCAACGGGGGCGAGACCTGGCAAAAGGGTTCGACGCACCAGGTTTTATGGACTGACAATATCTGCGACAATGTGCGCCTCGAACTTTGGAAGGGCGGCACCTATAATTCCCTGATAACTGCGTCGACTCCTTCGAACGGGTCGTTTACCTGGGCGATTCCTAACGTCAACACCCTCGTCCCGGGCAGCGACTATAAAATCAAGATTCTGAGTGTTTCCAACGTGGCAGGAACTACCGGCACCGTTTTTGATTTCAGCGATGCAAATTTCACCATCGGTGCGGCACCCACTTTGATCGTGGTCACCCCCAACGGGGGCGAGAACTGGTATGGCGGGGGAACCTACTCCATCACCTGGATCGATGCCATTGCCGAACCTGTCAGGATCGAGTTGTGGAAGGGAGGTTCGCTGAATTCGACGATCACCGCTTCGGCGACCGGGCCTTTCAGCTGGACAATTCCCTCAGCCACCGTTCCCGGAACGGATTACAAAGTAAAGGTAATTGGCCTCACCACTTCCGCCAGCTTTGATTTCAGCGACAACAATTTCAGCATCTCCCAGGGATCGTTTATCACCGTCACCTCACCCAACGGCGGCGAGGTGTGGGCGAAGGGTTCTACGCATATTATCACATGGCTCGACAATATTTCCTGGAATGTGCGGGTTGAATTGTGGAAAGGCGGGGCATATTACAGCCTCATCAATGCATCCACACCAAGCACAGGTTCCTGCTTTTGGGCTATCCCGGCAACCATCGCGGCCGGGGCAGACTACAAGGTGAAGATTTATGCCCTGAGCAATGCAGGCACTACCCTGTTCGATTTCAGCGACAACAATTTTACCATCGTCGGTCCCACGCCATCACCGGCCGTAACACCCTCCGCAGGTGTCAAAACCTATCCGAATCCGTGCAATAACCTGCTGAATATTAAATTTAAGGAAGGCACTGGTTCGGCTGTCGTGGTTGAAGTCCTGAATTTTTATGGGAATCTTTTGCTGCATAAGGAAGCCGGTTCAGTGACGGCTGATGAAACCCTGGAATTGAACACCTCGAACTTACCCGAAGGGAATTACCTGGTTGTCGTGAAATCTGGGTGCAATATTTTATCCCGCAACAATGTCCTGATCCGGCATTAATAGGTCCGGCCCCCGTTCATTCCCCCGCCACCCATCCGGTTGTGGGTTCCTCCCATGTTATGGGGCGGCGCACCCTGGTTCTGGTGCATAGGCTGCTTTTTGATATCCTCCAGTGTTATTAGGTATTTGTAGTATTTTGTGCTGTCGCGCAGGAGGTTTTTAACTTTGTCGTCCCGTGTTTTTGTCATGTAAGCGAAAACCTTCTCATTGGTTTCTGCATGATATTTCTGTATATCATCCATAAACTTCAGGAAAATGACGGAAAGCGTGTCTTTCTGACCCTTGTTGAGGTTGAGTTTTGGTGCAAGCTGATCGACGATGAACTTCGTGCCTTCCTCGGCGGTGATTGTCCGCTGGGCCGGCTGTGATGGATCCTGGGCCGCTGATCTTAAGGAAAACAGGAGGGCAAATACAACAATCAGGATATGCGGTTTCATAATTTTCATTTGAGATACAAAGATATATTTTTCTTGAATGACCCATTTCACAATTTGTTGACGGTCATAAAGCGATCTTTTCTAATTTCGTAAAAATTTCTGGAGCCTCAGGTCTGGGCGTATAGCCTTTATTGATTGGCTGGTAGTTTTTATGAAAAAACAGGATAACAAAAAGAACCCAAAACAGGCATCCGGAACAGCGCGGTTTGAAACAGGCCTGCGGAAAAATCACCTGTGGCTGGCAGGAATCCTGGCCATAACGCTGATTGCCTTCCTGCCCGCCGTCCGAAACCTTTTCATTACGTTCGACGACATGGAATATGTTGTTGAAAATCCCTTTATCAAGGGGTTTTCGATGAGCAACCTGAGGGCAATATTCCTGGGCGATGCGAACAACCTGGGTAATTATCACCCGCTCACCCTTTTATCCTACATTGTCAATTATTCCTTCTCCGAACTTCATCCTGCAGCATACCATTTAACCAATATCCTGGTTCACCTTGCCAACACCCTGCTTGTTTTCCAACTCTCCCTGCTGTTGTTTGCCAGACTGGGAACCCCACGGGAGAAGCTGCTGAGTGCGATGACGGCCCTTTTGTTTGGCATCCACCCGCTGCACGTTGAATCGGTTGCCTGGGTGTCGGAACGGAAAGACCTGATGTACACCTGTTTCTACCTGCTTTCGCTCATTTCATATATCCGGTATCTCGATAGAAAAGCGACAAAAAATTACCTGCTGTCGCTGTTTTTCTTTATTATGTCCCTTTTCTCGAAAGGGATGGCCGTAACCTTGTCACTCTCGCTGGTTGCAGTTGATTATCTATGGAAAAGAGACCTCCTCAGTAAAAAGGTCATCCTTGAAAAAATACCCTATTTCCTGCTTTCCTTTTTTTTCGGGATTGTAGCCATCATCGTACAGCAGGCACAGGGAACCACTAAGATGGTAAAGTTTGATTTTGCAGGAAATATGGCATTCGCCTCGTACGGATATACCCAGTACCTTGTTAAGTTGGTGGTTCCCTACAAATTATGTGGATATTACCCATACCCGGTGCCGCAGGGAGACAGCGTTCCATGGTTCTATTTTCTTTACCTGGTTCCCGTGCTGATCACGGCAGGATTGCTGGTTTATTTTATCCTGGTCAGGCCCAACCGCACCGTTGTATTCGGAAGTATGTTTTTCATCGTGAATGTCATGTTTGTCATCCAGCTCTTCCCGGTTGGCAGCGCCTTGATGGCTGATCGTTATACCTACCTCTCTTCGTTCGGACTGTTTTTCCTGATGGCTGCGGGCATGGGGCTCCTGCTGCGGAAATTTAAATCGCCAGGGACCGTTTTACTGATCATTTTTATGTTGTACTTGGCAACCCTGGCAGCGGTTTCATACCAGCGCTGCAGTGCCTGGCACGACAGCTTTAGCTTTTGGACCGACGTGATGGTGAAATACCCCGCATTTTACCCGGCCATCAACAACCTGGGAGTATTGAACGAGAAAGAGGGGCAGACTCAAAAGGCGGTTGAGTTTTACACCAGTTCGATCAAAGTGCATCCGGATAACCCCAAAGCTTATTATCACCGTGGGAGTATTTATGGCAAGTCAGGAAGACTCGCAGAAGCCATATCTGACATGGACAATGCCATCAGGTATGACAAAGCATTTACCCAGGCGTATATTAACCGTGCCATTGCCAAAGCAATGATCAAAGATCACCGGGGTGCGCTGGCTGACCTGGATTGGGTGCTGGCCAGAGAGAAAAACGGGGAGGCCTATCTAAACCGCGGCATACTTAAAAATGAGCTGGGAGACTATGCCGGGGCAATCCCTGATTTCCAGGAAGCGATCAATCTCGACCCATCGTGTTTGAAATGTTATTATGCCATGGGGCTGGCAAATTTTCATTCCAAGAGGTATAATGAAGCGATTGCCGCATTTTCATCCTGTATCTCCAGGGACCCGGGATCGGGGATGCCCTATTTCTACAGGGCTCTGTCGAACATCGAAGCAGGAAGGCCGGAAGAAGCCTGCATGGACCTTCAAAAAGCCAAAGCACGCAGGGTGAGCAAGGCTGACCCTTACCTTTCCCAATATTGTCGTTAATAAGGAATCTTGTCGTTTTTTTCAGTCCATTCCCTGAACAGTTCGGCTGCCCTGGGGTGTTCGACCTGGCTGAAGTTAATCCTCCGGCCGGAAGGATGAAGGTTGAGTTCTTCGTAAATATGATTGTCCTTAAATCCTATTTCTTCAGCCTGGTGGCGGGTTGAAACATAAAAAACCGAACGGATATTGGCCCAGTAGATTGCAGAAAGGCACATCGGGCAGGGCTCGCAGGTGGAATAGATTTCCGCGCCGGAGAGATCAAAGCTGCTGATATTTCTGCAGGCATCGCGGATTGCCATGATCTCGGCATGGGCAGTTGGATCGTTGAGAGAACTTACCTGGTTTCCTCCTTTGCCGATCACCCGGCCATTCATCAGGATGACTGCGCCAAAAGGCCCGCCGATATTATCCCTTACGGAATGAAATGCCTCATTGAAGGCCTCATTCATGTACGATTCAATTGTCTCCATATACAAGTCCCGGTTTTATGCCAGCCTCGCCCGGGGAGGGCAGGGAGTGGCATGACAAAATTAACCTGTAATACGAAACAAAATACATAATCGCGGAGAACCGGCTCATTTTTTCAGGCCTTTCCGGCCAACTCTCATGCATTATCTCTAATTTTGGACATCTTAAAAGCACTAAAATCCAACGCCCATTGTCCGCAAAATTTTACCCGATTGCACTGCCAGCGCTTATTCGATTTACACTTGACGAGATCCGGCAAGGTCAATTCATGGGAATTCCCGGAAGCCTCTTCTTTCGCCCGGAACCCGAAGATCCCTTCCGCATGATCAGGTACGGACATGTATTGGAAACACCCGTCGGCGTGGCGGCCGGTCCCCACACGCAGCTTTCGCAGAACATCATCGCTGCCTGGCTTTGCGGGGCAAGGTATATTGAACTTAAAACCATCCAGACCCTCGATGAGTTGGAGGTCTCAAAACCTTGTATCGATATGCAGGATGAAGGATATAACTGTGAATGGTCGCAGGAGCTGAAGATCAGGGAGTCATTCACCGAATACCTGAATGCCTGGATCACCATTCACGTCCTGCACAGGGAATTAGACTTCGGGGGCCCTTGCGGAACCATGTTCAACATGAGTGTCGGATATAACCTCGAAGGGATCAGGAATGACAATGTCCAGTGGTTTTTCGACAGGATGCTGGATTGTAGTGAAGAATTGGCAGAGGCGAAAAATTCCATCCGCAGAATCTACCCTGATATCGACCTGGTGTCCATCCCTTCGCTGATCTCGGACCATGTCACCCTCAGCACCATGCATGGCTGCCCGCCAGGGGAGGTGGAGAAAATCGGACTTTACCTGATCAGGGAAAAGAAATTACATATCGCCGTCAAATTGAACCCCACGCTGCTTGGAGCCATTGAACTGCGGGGGTTACTCAATACCCGGCTTGGTTTTACGGCAGAGGTGCCTGATGCAGCGTTCGAACACGACCTTAAGTATCCCGATGCACTGAATATTTTAGAATCCCTCTCGGCTGCCGCTGTGGAAAACGGGCTGCAGTTTGGCGTAAAACTCACCAACACGCTCGAGAGCGTCAACAACAAAACGGTCTTCGGCAGGGAAGAGCCCATGATGTACATGAGCGGCCGCGCACTGCATCCTGTCAGTATCAGACTGGCAAGAAAACTGCAAAACGATTTCAGGGGCTTGCTGGATATCTCGTTTTCAGGGGGAGCCGATTGTTTCAACATCGCAGAAACCATTGCCTGCGGCCTGAAACCAGTGACGGTTTGCACCGACCTGCTCAAGCCCGGCGGGTATTGCAGGCTTCACCAGTATATTGACCTTCTGAAAAAGGAGTTTGCCGCGATGGGGGCTGCATCGATCGATGAATACGTGTTGCAGGTTGCAGGCTCAAAGGCACCGCCGGGCCTGGAAGTTCCACAGGCTGCCCTGCAAAACCTCAACAGTTACGCTGACCGGGTGGCTGAAAATCCGGCTTACCATAAAAACAAACTGGCAGATCCCTCTGTCAAAACCAGCCGGCCGCTTGGCTGGTTTGACTGCATCCACGCACCCTGCACCGACACCTGCCCGACAAACCAGGAAATCCCTGAGTACATGCACCATACTGCCGCGGGCAACTTCGCAGCGGCCTTTGAGACGATTTTCAGGACGAATCCCTTTCCTTCGGTGACCGGCATGGTTTGTGACCATCTTTGCCAGTTGAAATGCACCCGGATAAATTACGACGAACCACTGCGGATCAGGGAAGTGAAAAGGTTTATTGCAGAAGCCTGCACAGGGGTTTCAATTACGGCAGAGAATTTGGCCGGTGAAGGGAGGAGGGCCGCCATCATCGGCGCCGGTCCCGCCGGACTGTCATGCGCCTGGTTCCTGCGGAAGGCAGGATTCGCGGTGGATGTGTTTGAACAGAAGAACCTGGCGGGAGGTATGGTATCCGCGGCAATCCCGTCGTTCCGGCTCACTTCCGCGGCCATCGAAACAGATATCAGGCGAATCCTTGAATCGGGGGTTTGCCTTCACGACAATTATCCGGTAGGAAAACCTGAATTCGACGCGTTGATGCGCGACTGTGACGCAGTATTCCTGGCGGCGGGAGCGCAGCAGTCGGTCAAACTTGACATGGAGGGCGCGGATGCCCCGGGAGTGCTGGATCCGCTTGAGTTTCTATCTGCCGTTAAGCAAAACCCCCAACAATCACCGGGCAGCCATTTCGTGATCATCGGCGGGGGAAATACCGCCATGGATGCGGCGCGCACGGCATACAGGCTGGCAGGGGAAAAGGGCAGTGTGACTATCATTTACCGGCGTACTATCAAAGAGATGCCTGCCGACCATGGAGAGATCAAAGCGGTGCTGGATGAGGGAATAAAAATCATGGAACTTACCTTTCCTGTTCGGACTGTCATTGCCGACGGGCATCTAACGTCAATAGTCTGCGGGCATAACATGTTGTCGGTGAAGGATAAGGACGGCCGTGGGATTCCTGTCGCCATTCCGGGTTCTGAATTCGTGATCCCATGCGATATCCTCATCCCTGCCATCGGGCAGAAACTGGCATTTGATTTCATTGATCGGGCGTTACTGGTCACCGAACCGGGTCATTACCAAACCCGGGTGCCCGGGCTGTTCATCGGCGGCGATGCCCTGAGGGGCGCATCAACCGCTATCAATGCCATTGCCGACGGGAGGAAGGCCGCCATGGAGATTGCACCCGTTGCCCAGGGTAAAAGAACCGAGCATAGGCACACGATCAGGGACCTTCTTCACCGCAAATCAACCCGGGAATATGGAATCAGCCCGGCCGAACTGCCGTTTGACCAGCGGCGGAACTTCGACCAGGTGGTTGGTTCGTTGTCGGCGGCAGAAGTGGAGGAAGAGGCTTCGCGTTGCCTGCATTGCGATGAAATCTGCAATGTATGTGTTTCGGTTTGCCCTAATCTGGCGAATTTCAGCTACGCGGTTGAGCCGGTATGCCATGCATTACAGAAGGCCATCCTGCACGAAGATGGTTCGATCCGCTTCATCCCCGACCTGGAATTCCGGACCGGTCAGTCCCTGCAAATCCTGAATATCAGGGACCTGTGCAATGAATGCGGCAACTGCACTACCTTTTGTCCATCGGGTGGCCGGCCTTTTGCCGACAAACCGGGTATCCACCTTTCGGTGAAATCGTTGAATGACGACGAAAACGGCTTTTTCCTCAGCCGGCACTCCGGGATGCACGTGCTGATCTTCAAAGAGAAGGAGAACATTAAAACCCTCACCCTTGCCGACGGACAATACATTTATGAAACGAACCAGATAAGGGCTGTTATCCGGCTGGAAGACTTCTGCCTGGCGGAGGTCAGCTTCCTGGCTCCTTGTGTGAGGGAGGCGCATTTTTCATTCGCCGCAGAAATGAGCATCATCATGAAAGGGGCCATGCAGCTCGGGTTGTATGATCGTTAATGGACGTGATAAAAAAATGAAAATCCTGCCTGGTTTATACGTGGTCTGCTTTTTGATGGGAGCAGCTGCTTTCGGTCAACACATGGATTGCTTGAAGCTTGCCCTGGAAATAAGGGCAGATACCACAAAATCCATTTGGGATTATGGCAACATTAATCCGAAAACCTGTTATTGCTTAGGGCAAATCTTCGCACAATGGGACCTCGATAAAAAAATTTATCGCCTGCAGTCTTTTGGTTTCCCCGATTTCAATGACCCCTGCACGGTATGTATTTATAAGAAGTATGGTTTTGAATTTGCGTACCAGGGTGATGTAATTACCGAACCAATGACCAGGTATATGGAAGGATACAACGAGGTCGTGAATGGCTATCTGAAATCAAAAATAGGAGACAGTGCATTCCTGCATCTTGACGACACCCCCGAAACATATTTCAACCCCCGTGATTTTATCAATAAAAATTTCGGTGATCATCGCCGTGGAAACCTTTTTATCACCGAAATTATCAACGATACGGTCATCAACGTGAAACTAATTACCGACAGCCTGTTCAGGGATTATCCTCAGTACCGGGAAAAAGTCAGCTACCTGTTAACAGATTTTGTTTATAAAACCATTATCGACAGCAACGAACAGGGGACAAGGTTAAATTACCCGGAATTTAAAGAAATTGGCTTCAGGCTGACAAAGAAGAAGAATAACCACTACTTCATGAAAATAGAATTTGATTTTTCAAACCTGGTAAATGATGAACCGTATTGCTGGTGCGCCCTCTCCGACCCGGAAGAATACAGCTACATCCAGCCTTTTTGCATAAAAAATTAACACTTCAATGAAACCTGCCTGATAAGTTCATCATACGTAAGTAAACCAAGCCACCGAATTCGTAAATCGTAAATCGTAAATCGTAAATCGTAAATCCAAAATCGTAAATCGTAAATCGTAAATCGTAAATCTCCTATGATCCCTCTCATCAACCACATCACCAACCCCGAAGTCCTTGAAAAAGCCATTGCCCGCTACCGTGAAAAGGGCATCATACTTCCAACTTTTGCACAGATGCAGAACCCGCAACTGATCCCTGGAATTATCATGGATAAACTGAAACACATTGGTTTGTGGGACCTCCATCCACTCAACCTGTTCCGGCTGACCTGGAAAAATGAACCAAAAGCCTCGGGCGGCCTGTTTGGCCCGCATCCGTTCGAGCGTGAGCGCTAACAGGCCAATCTGAATCTCGGTGCGCGAATAAGCCCGCCGGACCATTTCCAGCTCCAGCTCACCCGACGGGATGCCCTCTAAATAGAGTTCAAGTGCAATGCTCATAAGCGTTCCTCTAGCGGCTCGACTGCGCCTTCTGGACGGCACTCGCAAACAGCTCCTCGCTTAACGGTCCATTTTTCGCCTCTGCCATCGCCGCTCGCGCCACCAGGTTCACGAAGTTCCAGAACCCGTGCGCGGCTGCTAGATCGGCCAGCTTTGCGGCGCACGGCTCCATCGCGCCCGGCACCCATTTCAGCCGCCGGGAGAGAAAGCTTTCCACATCCTTCGCCGAAGGGGCGCCCAGCCGCACCCGCTCTGCCAGCCGGTTTTTCGTAAGCTGCCGCGCCTCCTCGTAGGCCAGGCTTTCCAGTCGGCGGAACAGCGTCGGAATGCACAGGAATACGATCTTGACTCCGGTCTGGTTTAGCAAAGTCTTCACCATGTTCAACGCCGGCAGGCCCAGGTGGTGGGCCTCGTCTATGATCAAACACGTATCCCCCAGCGTCGCCAGCAGCTTTGTCTTGCGCTCATCCGCACTGGTCGGAATCTCCTGCACGCCCAGCGCCCGCAGCAATCCGCCCAGCATCGCATTCAGCGAAGTCCTCCACGTCTCATCCGCCTCGCTGAGCACGATCTTTCGACCATACCTCGCCGCCAAGCACCGGGCCGCTGTGGTCTTGCCCGACCCACTGGGCCCCTCGATGATCACCAGCCGGTTGTTGCCCTTCTCCTCCATAGCTGCCTTAGCGGCCAGCCTGAAGGCCGTGATGTGGAAAAGGTCGTCATAGATCGGCTCATTCTGGTCGCGCGACCGGAGCTCCAATATGAGATTCCATACCTGCCCGTATTGCATCTGCCACCGCTCCAGGTCCAGCTCCTCAACGTCTCCCTCCAAAATCCGATTGAAGGTCTTCGTCGAGCCCAGCCCCGTAAACTTCCGGCAAAGCTCGCTATCCGATAGGCCGCGCTGGGTCTGCCATTCGCGGATTTGTTGCGCTAAACTGATCAGTTCGTTCGTTTGCATAGCCCCGTATTTATTGGTTGATGTGTGACTTACAGAAATTCTAAGGCGTGTTCCTTTTCCCACTTCGCAGCCCTCTCCACCCGATCCCTAAAATCCGCCTCCATAGTCCCCTGTTCGCTGTTGGCTGTTGGCTGTTGGATGTTCGATGCTGGTTGTTGAATGTTCGATGTTCCCGCTTGTCCCCCCACTTCGACCTTGGACACGCTGCCTAGGCCGTCGCGCTCTTCGCTGGCGCGGTAGGCGCGGCCGGTGCCGGCTACGCCGCGGGTCTCGCGGCGCATGAACTGGGCGGCGCGTTGGCGGGCGATGTAGCCGGCGCGCTGGTCATCCTCTGCCCAGCCCATGACCATGCGGATATGACCCGCGGTCTCGCCGATCATCTTGGCATCGCCCAGGATGGCACCGGCCTTGTGCTGGCCGCAGTTCTGCAGGTGGACTACTTTGGCGACGGCCTGGGGGTCGCGGGGGTTGAAATGGAGCCGGACCTGGCAGCCGTCGAAGAGGGACATCCAGTCGGCGTGAAACTCGAACGGGACGCTGAAGTCCTCGAACATGGCGACGCGCGTGCGGACCTGCATCTTGCGGACTTTGCGTTCGATGCTGTAGGGGTGGAACATCCAGGCCATCTCGGCGCTGAACTGGCGGAGGGGGCGCTCGGTGACGGCCTGGTGGAAAAACTCGTCTGGCACCCATTGGCCGTATTGCTCGCTGTGGATGCGCTTGGCGTTGTGCGACTTCACTTCCTCCTCGAACACGGCCAGGACCTCGGCCAGGGTCGGGAAAATCTTGCGGGGGTCTTTGTGGGCGCGTTTGCAGGCTTCGTAGAGGGCGCAGTTGGCCTCGTTTTCGTTGCGATAGCGCCCCATGTCGGCGTGCGGGAACTGGACGGCGAGGCGGGTCCAGACGCGGTTGAAGATGGACTCGACGGCCTTTTGGTGGGGGCTGTAGGTGCGCCAGTGGTCGCAGCCGAGGAGCTCGATGCACTGGCGGACGAGGCGGGAGTTGAAGGTGCCGCCCTCGAACTGCCAGCCGCGGCGGGGGATGCCGTGGGTGCGGGTGACGGTGCCCATGCCGTTGACGACGTCCTCGGCCCGGTAAGAGCCGCGGGGGCGGACGACGTAATCCCAGCCCAGGACGCGATCGGTGCGGCAATCGTTGTAAACCAGCCACTGGAAGCGGCCGAGCAGGACGCCGTAGCGCTGGGAGCAGGGGGTGTTGACCTCCTTGCTGGGGACGCAGACGGCGATGCCGGGGGTGGCGTCATCTCCGCCGAACCAATCGCCCGGGGTCATGATTTCGCGCTGGCTGGTGTCGCGGTTGAAGTAGCGGCGTTGGGAGCCGGGCGCGGAGAGGTTGTCCAGGCTCCAGGCCCGGGGCGAGCGGTGCATCTGGACGACGGTGGGGGCGACCC
>Ga0118677_10002677_pt2 | contig 11884 bp, 3 predicted proteins | sample AliMusrvi5mmetaG_FD_86154 | JGI IMG/M metagenome (GOLD analysis project Ga0118677, IMG submission 86154) | reverse complement strand
GGCAGGAAAACCATCGAAGGTCTGGAGTTCAAGCTCGCACTCCAGTCCGCTCTGCGGGTCGTGCCAGACCACCCGCTTCAGGTTGACGCCTTCCGCGCCGGGTTGGGTGCTGCGCGTCACTCGCCAGCCCGGGAGCAACTCCGCCACGGGGCGTCCACCGAAAGTGAATGAGAACGGCGGAGCACCCGCTACCGGCAGTGGCTGTGCCGCGAACGCGCTCTCGGTCGGGCGCACCGTAGTGTCGTCCGCCAGTTCGACCTCAATCTCTGCCCAGTCCACGTGCGCATAGTCGAGGTTGCCGTCAACCATCCAAGCCTTCAAGGTCAACTCGCTGACGCCGCCAACGTCCAGGTCCACCCGGGCCGCGGAGGAGGTCGCACCCAACAGCGGACTGCGCCACAACTCACGACCATTCACCTCAACCGCGCAGTGGAGCCGGTCGGCAAACTTGGCATTGATCATACGACAGACGGGACTGCCGTCCATGCCGGCCCAGGCCCGGAGTCGGCGGATGGGCTGGTTGGCGCGCAGGACGATCACGCTGTCGGCATGCGTGCCGAATCCGCGGACAAAGGTCTTACCCCCGATGATGATAGGCTGGTTGATGATCGAGCGGTTGAACTGCATCGTCCCCCACCCCTGCTTCCGGCACACGGCCTGCACCGCGTGCGGGTCGCCGGGAAGTCCGGCGGCGGCCGCGGCCCATTGCCGGGCAAAATGCAGCGCCTCCTCCACACCGGTTGGGCGCAGGTCGCGTGGCTGGGGAAACGGGGGTTGGTGTTTCGCGGGCATAGTATCCGATACAGACATGTCAGATCCTCTCCTTCTGTTCAACGCGGGTTCATGGACCCGTACTTCCACGCTTCGTCGTACATGGCGACAATGTTTTCGACCGGAGTGACGACCTGCAAATTGTGGCAGGGCGCCAAGATGTAACCTGTGCCGTCGCTGGCAAGACTGTCAATACAGTGACGGACCTCCGCGCGCACTTCTTCCGGGGTGCCGAAGGGAAGTATGCGCTGATTCTCAATGGCCCCGTGAAAACAGACCCGGCCGCCAAACTCGGCCTTCAACTCCCGCATGTCCATGCCGGGACATAGCCACTGGACCGGATTGAGAATATCGATGCCCATCTCGACCAACAGCGACAGGAACGGACGACAACCGCCGTCGTCATGATGAAACACCTTGATGCCGAACTCATGACACAGATCTATGAAACGCTTGTGATGGGACGCATAGAACTCCCGGTAGACCTCCATACTGATCAGGGGGCCCGTCTGGCTGCCCAGGTCATCCGTCACTTGCGCGACGTCAATGAGCCCGTCGCAAGCCTCGAACATCCGGCGGTGCTGGTCATAGAAAAAGTCCGAGATTCGCCCCACGAGATAGTGCGTAACTTCCGGTTCGAGCAAAGGATCGACCAGAGACTGCTCAAGCCCCCGGAGCAGGTTGTGGAAATAGAATGGCGCCATGTATCCGCACTGCACGGCCTTCGTCTTGCGCCCCTCCAGGGCCTCCGCGCGCATCCCCGAATAGTCGAACCAGTCCGCGTTCGGCCAGGGATACGCCCTGATGTCGTCAATCGTCCGCGCCTCGGCAAGCGGAAAGAAGGATTGCTCATTATAGGCGCCGCCTTCATGCGGCACGCGTCTCCATCGCATGCCCCAGAAATCAACGGTTTCATCCAAGGATACCTGCGGCAACATCGGGCCGATATACTTCGGTCCGGTCCAGATGTTGGCGAATCCGTCAATATGGAGTTCCGCCAGGAGGTCCGCCTTTTCGCCAAAGTAGTTGCGCAGTTTGGCGAAAACCTCATTAGTTGCCCAAATGTCGGTGGGGATACGGTCAACCGGTTCATGGTTGATCGCCGCCAGCATTCTTTCCCGTGAGTTCATTCCACCATTGCCTTGCGTTAGAGCCATGAAGGATGCCATCCTGAGTAAGTGTTATTTAACTGCCTTGCTGCCGGCGGCGGTGATCATTCAAACACCGCCCAGACGCCGTCTTCCTTGGGCCGGAACGTGCCGAAGCTGGCCGGCCAGCCGATCGACTTCTGCACGCCGCCCATGCCGGTGCCGGACGAGTCGTTGTCATTCATCGCGGGCGTATCGTTGTCGTTCACATTGAACCCGAGCCAGAACCCTTTGCCCGCTTCCACCGGGAACAGGTCACCCTCCCCCTCGCCGGCAAAGGCCCCCGTTTTGGTAATCGGCAGTTTGAACTCCATCACGATCACCTTGGCCTGGGACATATCCTCGCCCGTGGCGTCCTCGATCATCTTCCGTTCCGGCACAGCCAACGCATTATCGAGCACCCGGACCACCCGCGGAACGACATCCGGCGGCAGCTTGCTCAGTTCCCCGTGGAATCGTCGGCGCCAGACCGCATCGGTGCCGCCAGGCCCGAACTTGCCGGCGATAAACTGAAACCCTGGCTTCACGAAGCCATTAATCATCATCTCCAGCGAATCCTGCAGGTGCGTGTCCACCGCCGGGTCGAACATGATCACGTCATCAAAGCGCAGAAGCTGCACATAAATATTGTCCCCTTCGTAGGCCAGGCGGATGACGGCGCTGCAATCCTTCGCGCCGTTGATCGGACTGCCCAAGGCTGGCGTGAGCACGATCTGCGGCGTCAGCCCGATCTTGTGCCACTTCTCCAGGTCGCCGTCAATCGGCAGCGGCGCCACGAGTTTCCGGATGGTCACGCGCGGCTTGTCGGCGCGGGATAGGGGCGATTGCAGAGCTTGATGGCGGGTCATCATGTTGGTGCGGAGGTTGACGTAAGCCGGGCTGACGACCAACACTTCCTTCGCGTTGCCGACCGTGACCGTCAGTTGGCCAAACGTCACCGCCGTCCCGTCGTGGACCGCCACTTGCAAAAGATAGGTGCCTGCCATCCCGAAGGTCGCCACGGTATTGGATGCGCTCGGGGTCCGATTGGTCGAGAATGTCACGCCGCCCTCGACCGGCCCGGCAACCTTCGACCACGTGTAGGTCAACGGTCCTGGATTCGCCGTCGCGGCGGTGACGGCGAGATTGACCTTGTTTGAATTCAAACGACTGGTCGTCGCGGGGCCGGTGGTGATCGTCGGCGGAGTCGCGTGAGTCTCCGTAAAGAGGGAACGCTTCGGCAGAAGCAGGTACAGGCCGCCGGAGTTCACCGCCAAAGGATTATAGCTTGCGACAAATCCCGATTCGTTGACATCCCGCACGAACATCGCCGGGCAAAACCTCGCGTCCATCACCGCAAACCGGAACCTCAGCGCATGCGCCCCGGCCGCCAATTTGACCGGCCGGGTCCGCCCCGCCAGCGTGCTGCCGGCCGGTTGTCCGTCCACCCACAGCGTGAGGTGGGTCAGCGGGCCGGGATTGGGCGGGCCTTTGACCCCACTGTTGCTCAAATCATTGACCGCGAACTCGTACAGATTGGTGGTCGCCGCCCAATAATACGTGTTCACTTCATACCCCGGCAACGTCGTGTAGTCGGACGGAGTCACGGCTGCCAGGGTGTTGGTGTTAAAAACCAGATTGTTTGTCCAATTGATGGTCGCGGTCGGCGGCGTCGTGTCCCACGCGAACGAATTCGTCGCGGTGTTGGCGAAAAACTTCACTCGGGCGGTGTGATTCGGGGTGAGCGTTACAGGGGCCGGGGGATTCGGTGTCCACGTGACGGCGAGATTCCACGGCGCGCTCCAAACCTGTTGGCCATTGTGTAACCAGGATACCGCATACACCGTGGTTGTTCCCTGAAATCCGAACAGGGACGCGGGCAGATTGGTTGTGCCGCCACCGACCGGCAATCGCGCCAGCGTGCGACCGTTGGCTTGCAGGGTCAGGTTCGTGGCGCCGATGATGCCGGTCGGCGTGGCGGTGAAGGCGGCCCGGCCGCCGGCATAATCCACGCTGACCGGACCGCTCAGGGCCACGCTCTGGCCGTGATTGTTGACCACCAGCGTGCGCGTCGCTTCGCCCTGGGTGCGCACCGGGTTGTTATTATACGCAATCACGCGCAACTCATGCCAGCCATCGGCCAACGTCGTGGTGTCCAGGATGAATCCCGTTCCGCCCTTGGTGCGGGTGACGGCAATCATTTCGTTGGTGGCGCCGATGTTGACCACGTGTCCGTCCACCGCCAGGTCCAGGTTCGATTCCAAGGTGGCCGGCGCCATGGTTGTGGGGGTGGTGATTGCGCCGACCGCCGCGCGGACGGTGAGGGTCAACAGGTTGGACGCCGTCACGCCATCCGTCACGGGACTGGAAATCGAGACCGCCGGGAAGGTGGCGTATGGCTGCATCAAGGGATCGCCCAGGAATACGATCTCCTCGGTAAACGCAACCGACTCCCACGCCGCTTCCGCCAGGGACGCGCCATTGCGCAAATGCGTGTGAATGTTCGGGTGCGTGAACTTTCTCGGGTCAGCCATCGGCTCGGTCGTCATGCCCGAGGTGCCATCGGCGCCTTTATGAATCCAATACGCGCAGGGGCCTTGTGAGGTAAAAAAGTTGTGCAGGACGCCGGCCGCACTCGTGGCATGATCCGCATAGGCGCCGGGCAAGTAGGTGTTGCCCGTGTTTCCCGAGGCAATCCCGGTTGCGCCGATAATTTCACCGGCGTTGTCGCCGCACTGCGACATGCAGCCGAGGCCGGTCAGTGACGGCTTGTTCGGTTGCGCGTACTTGATACCCAGGGCATCCCACACGGGAACAGCAGCCTGGGCAATCCCGCCGGCCGAACTACCCCCGGGTGCGTATTTGCCCCCCCGGATGCCATAGCGGACGTCGTCCCCGCTGTAGGGACAATAGAGCGTCCCGCCCTGACCGTGCCCATCCGCCGCCTTGGCGCGCTGCAAGTAGTTGAACACCTCCTGCGGCCCCAGGCCACTGGCGCCCGTCCACCCCACATACGACACGCACCAATATTGGCCTCGGGCCTCGGCGTTGTAGTAGTTGTTCGACAGGATCAAGTCGGAACGCAGTTCCAGGGTGGCGCCGTCGAGCCGGGCCGCCCCGTTGTACATGCCGTGCGTGGGCATGGAACCAACCTGGGGGTAGTTCGGCGATTGGTACAGAAGACAGGCAAGGTTAAGATCCCCTCCCCGGTTGTCGATAAGCGGGGAAACCCCGGCCAGCGCGACCCCGTTGAAATGGCCCGCCATTCCCCGTTGACAGATGACGCTCCGGAGATGTGCCACAAAATCGGCCGAATTGACATTCCCGCTCGTGGTCCCGGGCAGTTGCGGGAAAACGTACGGCACCATGTTTCCTGCGGGAACATGGCGGACCTGCTGGTAGTAGTTCGCGACTGCGGTCGAGTTGGCGTCCGTCGGGTCGTACACTACCAGATATCCGCACGCACCACCGCCGGCAAACGCCGGGCCAGTCAGCGAGACTGAAATCAAACCGGTCATCCATCCGAGTCGTCGTATCATTTTTCGTCTTACTCAAACACCGCCCAGACGCCGTCTTCCTTGGGCATGAACGTGCCGAAACTGGCGGGCCAGCCGATCGACTTCTGATTGCCACCCATGCCGGGCGTATCGTTGTCGTTCACATAGAACCCCAACCAGAACCCTTTGCCCGGTCCTACCGGGAACAGGTCAGCTTCGCCCTCGCCGAAAAAGGTCGCCTGTTTATTAATCGGCAGTTTGAATTCCATCACAATCACCTTGGCCTGGGACAGATCCTCGCCCGTGGCGGCCTCGATCATCTTCCGCTCCGGCACCGCCGTCGCATTATCGAGCACCTGGACCACCCGTGAGACGACCTCCGGAGGCAGATTGGTCATCCCTCCAAAGAAACGCCGGCGCCGCACCGCGTCGGAACCGTCAGGGCCGAACTTGCCGACAACAAACTGAAACCCGGGCTTCGCAAAGCCGTTGATCAGCATCTCCAGCGAATCCTGCAGGTGCGTGCCGATCGCCGGATCGAACATGATCACGTCATCAAACCGCAGAAGCTGCACATAGATATTGTCCCCCTCATAGGCCAGGCGGATGACGCCGCTGCAATCCTTGGCGTTCTTGATGTTCGGACTGCCCGAGGCCGGCGTGAGCACGACCTGGGGCGTCAGCCCGAGCTTGTGCCACTTCTCCAAATCGCCATCAATCGGCAGCGGTGCCGCCAACTTTTTGATTGTCACGCGCGGCTTGTCGGCGCGGGTCATCAGGAACGTCGTGCGCGGTTCCTGCGCCGCCAGCGCGGTCGCCCGGGTGTCGCTGACCTGGAAGGTAAACGTCGCCTTGCGATAGGTGTCGTAGTTCTGCAGAGAGAGCCAGTGCCAGCCGCTGACGGAGTAGTCGCTGGCCATGACATGCAGCCGCCCGTCATTGCCTTTGAACAGAGTGTAGCTCCCCGGCTGGTCAACCCAGTAGCCGCTCCAGTGCTGCACCAGCGGCGGGCCGAGGTGGCCGAGCGAGAGCCCATCGTCATCCAGCCCGATGAACTCGGTCTGATGCCCCCACGTGGTGAGGATGAATCCCGGCGTCACCTGCTTGACCCCCTGGACCGGCCCGTAATCGTTCATCGCCAGGTACCAGCGCAGCGACCCATCCTTGCGGATGCGCGCCAGGTCGATGCAACCGCTGTTAGCCAGCCCCATGCCATGCGGGCTGTCGTTCGCGTTCATACCGGAAACCAGGTCGCCATCAGGCGCTACGACGCTCTCGGAATAGCGCCCGACCGCCGCCATCATTTGATTGCGGTCCGGCCGCTTGAAGGTCGTCTTGAAGGTGTACGGCGAGGCCAGCTTGCCGGTGTCGAGGCCATACATGCCCTCCGCCGGGAACTCGTAGACCGGAATGCCCTTGGCATCCACCCCCTTGAACTTCCAGAGCCGGGAGCCACGAATGTCGCCGTTACGCTCGAAGGCCGAAAAGCGAGGCAACAGGCCGTAGCCGCCTATGGGAATCGGCTTGCCTGCGGTGTCGAACACCACGGTCCCGTCGCCGTCGGCCGCCGTGATCGCGCCGTCGTTGTTCTCATCGTGGACTACCCGCATGGTGTTGTTCGAACCCCCAAAGTACAAGGCCAGCATTCTCGGCGCATAGTTGTCAAAACGGTAGATGCCGACGCCGCCGCGTTTTTTGCCGGCGGAGTCCAGGATTTCGCCGCCGCCCGCCGCGTACAGTTTGCCGTGGTATTTGAACCGCGGCGTGCTCCCGCCCCAATAGGCTTCCGGCGCCCAGGTGCCCTTCTTGGCGTCAATGGTCCAGGACTGAGACCCGAAGTACATGTGCGTGAGGCCATCCTCTTCGCCGTCATAGTTGTTCCAGATCGGGTCGTAGGCGAACGCGCACAAGCTCATGTAGACGCTGGCGCCATCCGGTCCGAAGACCAGCGGACGGCCAGGGCCATCCAGCACAGCCAGATGCCCGGCGGCATCCAGGTCCATCAGCACGGGCATCGGCGATTTCATGAAGCGGAAGCGGTCCGGCGCAATTGGGCCGAGAGGACTGTCGCCGCGGCCAATCGTCTGCCTGGCCACGGGGTTGGACGGGTCATGAATGTCGTAGAGGCGGACCTTGCCGGCATCGCAGTCGGCGATCGCCATCCGGTCGCCGTTGACCGCCACGGCCAGCGGGTTCGCCACCTGCTTGAACGTGTACTTCTCCTTGCCGTCCGGTGTGAAGGCGCTCACCACGCGGCCCAGGCCGTTGGAGCCGCCGCAGAGCATCCAGAGCATACCGCGCTGCCGGTCCGCCACCATCCCGTACGAGTTCGCGGCCTTGAAAGCCGTTTCCTGTTTGCCGGTCTCGATGGAAACGCGCACCACCTCGCCGCTGCTGCCGGTGGCGACGTAGAGGCTGCCGCCCAGTTCCGCGATACCGTTGGCGTCAGAGACCTTTACGTCCAGTCGCATGCCGCCCGTGGGCCACGACTTGAGTTCACCCTTGTTGTCGACCCGGATGAAACCGCCGTTTCGCAATACATAGACCAGCCCGTCCGCGCCCAGGCAGAGCCCTGCCGGAATATCCGTGCCGGGCATGACCCAGCGCGGCTTGAGCGTGGTCAGGTCACGCGACTTGAAATTCTCCTGGTGCTCGCTCCAGCCGGTGCCGGTGACCAGGCTGAAGTCGGGACCGAAGGCCATGACCCTGACGCTATCCTTGTCGGACTCGCCCGGCAAATTCCCCTGGTTGTTGTTCCCCGTGATCCCGCGGTAAGTCCAGCGCAGGTTGCTTTCCACCAGGCGCAACTCGTACTTGCCCGCCACGATGTTGGTCCCCTGCTCCGTGCGCGACGGCAGGACGAAACCGTACTCCCCTGCCGGCAACGGCAGATCGCGGAACAGGTAGCGTACGGAGGTGTTGTCGGGCAGGAACACCCCGGCGCTCTTGGTGCCGGCGCTCTCCTTGACCTTGAACGTGCCGTCTGCGGCAACCTCCGTGGCCTTCGCTTCGCGCGCGCCGACACCGGGATTGGCCGGGCGCTTCTGGCCGGCAATGTCCTTGGCCGGTGCTTCGACTTCGCCGAGCTTCGCCACGCCCCAGTTGGCCGTGGTCGGAATGCCGGGGTTCCAGTCGAGGGTGGAGATGGGTTCGTAGTCGCCGTTGGGCGCGTCGCGGAAGGTCACCGGCAGGCAGACCGACTGCGCATCGAGTCCGCCGGAGACATCGCGCCACGGCCCGAGCGAGACACGGCGATACTCCGTCTCGAACTTGCCCGTGAACAGTGCAATGTACTGGTTGTGGTCCACCAGCAATCCCGTGCCCGGCTGGGTAACGCTGATGCCGACCCCGGCATGGGCCACCAGATTGTTGAAGACCGCGCTGTTGGAAACCTTGGCCAGCGAGATGCCCGTGGTGTCGGTATGGGTCAGCGTATTATTGACGATGGCCGAGCCGGTGACTTCATTCAGGGCCACGCCGGTCTGGGCGCCGTCCAGGATGCAGTTCTCGACACGCGCGCCGTCCACCTTCTGGAGCAAGACCGCGACCGCGCCGCCGCGCACCAGCACACCCGACACGCTGACGCCCTTGACGCCAGATCCCATGATCGCCATGCTGCCGCGGGTGTTGACGGCGAGATCCGCCAGGGCGGCGTTGTCGCCGCCGAGCGTGACCCCGGTGTCGGCTGCGCCGACGTCCAGGATCGTCTTCAGATACCCCGCCCCGCGCAGCGTCACGCCAGCGGGAACGGTTGGCGTGCAGGCGTAGGTTCCCGATGCCAATTGCACCGTGTCGCCAACCTTTGCCTGGGCCAGCGCCGCAGTGAGTTTGGTTGCCGAGTTAACGTCAATGGTGGCCGCCGGTGCGGAGGCGGAGGCCATGGTCATGGCCACCGCGAGAACTGCAAACGCTGTCATTAGGTTCTTGTGCATGTCGCCTTTCTGCTCTGTCGTTACTACTCCACAACAACCTGTAAAATATCCCATCTGCCTTCGGTCCTGACAACTTAATCACAATCGGTTCACAATTATTCGGTCCGGCAAAAGGAACGGCTATTGGTGCTAGGCCGCCGGGGCCGGCGGCCCTCCAACCCGAATTATCGCATTTTGCGTAACCGTGGCCTCGCTGACCTAGGCCGCCCGGGTTCTTCGACGATGCTCAGGGTAACCCGGCGGCCCTCCCGGCGGCCCTCCATGCCGGCTTTCTTCTTGCGCTGCCGGAGACGTTCCGGCATCGTCTTGCCCGTGAAACCGCTTGTTCCCGCCGTTCTCGCCGAGGGGGCGTCCGAACCGCCGTTTCCTGCCCTTTCGACACAACGACGCAACCGGAGACTGCCATGAAGTTGTTGAACAACCTGTACGTGCTCAGCCTCACCCACTGGGACCGCGAGTGGCGCTTCCCCTTCCAGAAGACGCGCCTGCTCCTGGTCGAAATGATGGATGAGCTGCTGCGCGTCCTCGATACGACCCCGGACTACAAATGCTTCCACCTCGACGGACAGACCATTCTGCTGGATGACTACTGCGCCGTCCGGCCGGAGAACGCCGATAAGATCCGGCGCTTTGTGCAAGAAGGGCGGATCATGATCGGTCCGTGGTACGTCCTGCCCGAGGAGAACCAGATGTCCGGCGAATCGCTCGTGCGCAACTTTCTCTGGGGCGAGCGCCTGGGGCGCAAGTACGGCGGCTGCATGAAAATCGGTTACACGCCGACCTCCTGGGGGCAGGTCAGCCAGATGCCGCAGATCTTCAACGGCGTCGGCGTGGACAGCATCATTTATTACCGCGGTATTTCGGGCGACCAGGTCAAGGGCCACTATTATTGGTGGGAAGGCCCGGACGGCAGCCGGCTGTTCGGAGTCCGGCTCGGGGACCACGCCCGCGTCGCGTTCTTCCACTTGGTGGACCGCCGGGTGGCGCACAACCGTGGACCAGAGGTCACCGAGCACGAGTGGCGCTGGGGCGGCAAGCCGTTCCGGCTCTGCGGCTCCGGCTCGACGGCGCCGTACCACTTCGCCGAGCCGCCCATCGGCTGGCACCCGGACCGCATTGAGGAGGCGTTTACCGAGTTGGACGCCACCGAGCTTGGCCAGTGGGAGACGCCGTTCGCGCCGGCCTTCGACTGCGACGACTCGACCGGGCCGTTCAAGCTGACGCCGAAGATCATTGCCGAGGCCAACCGCCGGATTACCAACGGCAAGCGGATCGAGCACACCGACCTGGTCCGCTTTGTACGCGAGGCCCAGGCGCACTTGAAGGGCCGCAAACTCGAGGTCGTCCGAGGCGAGATGCGCCATCCGCAGCGCGCCGGACTCTTCACCGACCTCTACGGCGAGGTGCAGGCCACCCGCATCCCGATGAAGTACCTGAACCGGCGCACCGAGTTCCAGGTCCAGCGCCTGGCCGAACCGCTGGCGACTGTGGCCTGGCGCCTGGGCGCCGGGTACCCGACGCACGCGCTCGACCTGGCCAACCACTATGTGCTGCAGAACCACGCCCACGACTCGCTGGGCGGCTGCGGCCTCGACGAGATCAACGACGAGGTCGAGTTCCGCTTCCGCCAGGCCGGCATCCTGGCGTCCACCGTCACCGAGGACGCCGCCCGGCAGATCGCCGCGCGGATCGACACCCGTAAGTTCGATTCCAAGGAAATCCTTCTGATCGTGTTCAATCCGCTGCCCCGACCCGGTAACCAGGTCGTGTGCGCCGAGGTCGATATCGCCAAGAAGCTGAACGTCGGCGGGTTCCTGGTTCGCGATCTGGCCGGCCGCGAAATGCCGGTCCAGATCCGGAACCGGAGCGATTTCCTGGCCGTGTTCAACCATCCGCAGGAGCTGCCGCTGCGCAGCGACAGCGTCCGCTGGGACTTCTCGTTCGAGGCGCGAAACCTGCCGGCCCTGGGCTATCAGGTGTTCCGGGTCGTGCCCGTCGCCGGCGAGATGCGGCATCCGGGCTCGCTCATGACCGGCCCGAATACCATGGCCAACGAGTTCCTCGCCGTCACGGTCAACCCGAACGGCACGGTGGACGTCGCAGACAAGGAGTCGGGCCAAATTCTTTTCGGCCAAAACCTGTTCCAGGACCGCGGCGAGGTGGGTGACTACTGGGTCGGCGGGGTTCCGGTGCGCGACCGGGTTTACACCAGCCGGGGCGCCCGCGCCGTCATCAACGTGGCCGAGAACGGCCCGCTGCGCTGCACGTTCGAGGCCAAGCTCGACTTCGAACTGCCCCTCCGCGCGACCTACGATGGCTCCGGCCGCGAACTTGAAACCCGGCCCGTCGCCATCGTTACGCGCTATACCCTGGTTCGCGGCGAGCGCTTCCTGCGTCGCGCCCGTGGCGGGGGCGGGCCTTCCCGGTTCGGGCCAGGACTCGACCTCGCATGCGCCCAGAAACACGTCTTTGGGAATATCCACCACCACCGGGCCGGGGCGGCCGGATTCGGCGATCTCAAACGCGCGGGGGATGACTTCCAGGAGTTCCTCCGTCG
>Ga0118677_10013270_pt1 | contig 11885 bp, 5 predicted proteins | sample AliMusrvi5mmetaG_FD_86154 | JGI IMG/M metagenome (GOLD analysis project Ga0118677, IMG submission 86154) | reverse complement strand
GGCAGATGGACGCCGAGGGTTTCGGTAATTGCACCAACCAATACGAGTGTGAAGCAGCCTGTCCCAAGGAAATCAGTGTCGAGAACATCGCCCGCATGAACCGCGATTATATGAAAGCGATACTCATCGAGCAGGTCGTTGGCTGAGACAAACGTGGCGTGCCGTGCATTCCGGAACTCGCAGCTTGCTTTTCACCCATGGCCGTGGACGGCTTTATCGGTTGTGGCAAATGGCTTAGAACCCAGTGTTCGACTCGCCTGGGAGTGCGGTGGCTCGCCACCGCCTGGGAGGGGGCGGGCTTGCCCGCTGTGGTGCGGAGCCGACACTTAGGAATCCGACTTGCTCGCTCCGTTCTGCCGGGGAAATTTCTTGACGTAGGTAGGCCCTGAGGCTAGCAACGGTCATGAGAACCACCTCATATTTCGTTTGCCGCAATCTCATAGCGCTGTTGCCATTCAACGAAGGAACCGCGCTGCTTGCCGATGCCGGTCCCAACCCGGGAGAAGCAGCCCCATGAATCCGGGCAGGCGCAGGTTCATCGAGTTTGGCGGCCGGCTCATTGGAGTGGCGGCGCTGGGCGGCACGGGTTGGCGGATATTCGCCGGTAGCGATCCCGCAGCAGTCTTTTCCCAGCCGACGGGGCCTTACGTCTGGCGCATCAATCCAGACAAATGCACGTTCTGCGGGCTGTGCGAAACTGCGTGCGTTAGAAACCCCTCTGCCGTTAAGGCAGTCAATGACCAGAAAAAATGTTCCTACTGCGTGGCCTGTTATGGTCATCTATCCGATTTGCATATTGCGTCGGATCTGATTCAAAGCCAGGGCAAGCGCGTATGTTCCTATGATGCGGTGACGCGCCGGGAATTTTCCGGAGGCAAGGACGGGTATCATATTTATACGATTGATGATGCCAAGTGCACTGCGTGCGGCAAGTGCGCTAAACTCTGCAACACGCTCGGCACCAAGTCGATGTTTCTCATCATCCGGCCGGATTTGTGCATCGGCTGCAATCGCTGCTCCATTGCTGCGGCCTGCCCCGAACATGCCGTCGAGTGGGCGCATTCCTATCCGGAGGATGATTTCCGCGGCGATTATGAATTGGAACAGGCGGCGGGGAGCAGTGGCGAGGGGGAGCAGTCGGGCTCATGAAAAGCTGCTCCTGGCTTATTCTGTGTCTGGGATTGGCGGGCTGGCAGGTCGCCTGCACGCAGGAATCGGCCGTAGCGCAGGAATCGGCCGTAGCGCAGGAACCGGCCGTAGCGCAGGAACCGGCCGACGCGCCGGAAACGGCGGACGCGCCGGAACCGGCCGACGCGCCGGAAACGGCGGACGCGCCGGAAACGGCGGACGCGCCGGAAACGGCGGACGCGCCGCCGTGTTTCAAAATTCCGAGTGATGCGGACATCAGTTCCGACGAGGGGATTGCGAGTTATCGCGGGCAATACCGGCCGCAGCAGTACTTTCCAGAATCCGCCGCCTGGATCGGTGTGGACATCACAATGCTCGCGGCTATTTTGCTGCTCGGCTGCGTGATGGTCTGGCGTCACGTCCACACCCGCCACTTCTGGTTGCCGTCGGTGCTGTCGCTGCTCTATTTTGGTTTCCTTCGTGGCGGTTGCATTTGTCCGGTGGGCTCGGTGGCCAATTTGGCGATTGGCTTGAGGCATCCAGAGATGGTTGGGCTGAGCACCGGCGTTATGTTTTTGCTGCCTCTGGTGGTGGCCTTGCTCATCGGGCGGGTGTTTTGCGTCGCCGGTTGCCCGCTCGGAGTGCTGCAGCATTTGTTAAAAGGCCGCCGAACCCTTAGAATTCCGGCTGTTCCGCATGCCATCCTGCGTTGCTTGCCGCTGCTCGCCTTGGTGGCCACCACTTGGCTGGCCCTGCGCAGCTCCTGCTTCCTCGTCTGTCTGCTCGATCCGTATAAAACCGCATTCTTTTTTGGCTATGGCTGGATCCAGCGCATTCTTCACTGGCTCAACGGCGGCTTGGTCGAGCCCGGGGTGTTGCGGGTCGGTGACCTGACGGCTTGGGGGATTTTCGCAGCCGCAGTGCTGCTCGGGCGTTGGGTGTACCGGCCGTTCTGCCGATTTGTGTGTCCGTACGGGGTGCTGTTGGGGCTGTTTTCGATGGTGGCTTTCAGGCGGCGGCGCATCGAGCAAAGCCAGTGCGTCCATTGCGGGATTTGCGCAAAACAATGTCCGGTTGACGCCATCACCCGCGACGCGCGGACCAAGGAATATACCATTTCCGCCTATCATTGCATCCAGTGCAACGGTTGCTCTTCCATCTGCCGCAAGGACGGTATCCATTGAAACGGGTCCGTCGGCCATGGCCACCTGCCTGTCTTCACCCACGCGGTCGATGACACCGCCTCGTTCCCTTTCCTTAGCCTCTACCAAATGAAAGCCACCGACTCCATCCAGCAGGCAATCATGTTCTGAGCTTCAAAATCGGGTTGATCGCTGCCGCAGCTCGATTGCGGCAACGTGAGCATCCTCAACGAATCGTGACTCGCATATTCTGCTATTTGGTTCAGCGTTTGCAGCCGGCAGGCGGCATGATGGAACCGCCGGGATTGAGCACAGCCTGGCAGGAAAATTGTTCGCGGTCGGGCTTGCCGCGAGCCACGGTGGCCACCCACCGCACGATGTGGCGCACGATCGCATCGTAGTCGCAACTGAAATGAGCGATGGCCGGCCGATGCCAGGCTAGGGTGTTGTCCATGGTTTCGCTGATGAGCGATACGTCTTCCGGTACCCGCAGTCCGCGGCGGGCCAGAAATGCCAGCACCCCGCTGGCCCACTCCGGCGAACCTACCTGCAGCACGGTGGGCGGGGTGACTCGGAACAACGAGTTGAGCAAAATGTCCAGGCCCTCTGGCGTCGGCTCCCAATCCGGCGCGTTGTAATCACCGAAGGGAATTTTATGGGCGGCCAGCTCCTCCGCCAACGAGCGCTCGATCGGACACAAGTCGGGGATGCGGCGCTCTCGCGGGGCAATCAGGGTGATGCGGCGGTGCCCGAGATCGATGAGGTGCCTGAATACCTCGCGGAACGCCTCGACGACCTCGCGCGAGGCACTTGCGATGGGCACGCCCTTCAAGCGACCGCCCAGCGCGATGGCGGGCACCGGCCTGGCGGCGAACCACTGCAGCAGTTCCTGAAAGCCGTCCACTACCACCCAGGCATCCGCCGGTGTGCGTTCGACCAAGCGGGTGACGCGTGTCATGTCCAGTCCCATATCCATCAGGGATTTCGTCGCGAAGACGCAGACGTGGCCCTTTTCCTCAAGCCGGAACTTGATCTGGTGGAGCATGCTCTGGTTGTTGCATGAATCGCCCTTCAGCCGGTCGTGCAACAGGACCACCACCCGCACGACTTTCTGCGCCGAAGGCACGCTGTCGCCTGGGGTGATCTCACGCGAGCGTCCCCCACCGCGTGCTGTCAGAAACCCCTGGGCCTCGACCAATCCCAAGGCTGCCCGCAGCGTTTCGCGGGCAACGCCCAGTTCAATCGCGAGCCGGTTGACGCCCGGCAATTTCCCGCGCCACCGCCCAGCGGTCAGATCCTGGATCAGGTGTGCGGCGGTTTGCTCGGCAAGGGTTTTGCGGGTGATCATCGCTAACACCTGACTCAACGCCCAACGCCCGCCGAAATCAAGTGCGAATCGTGAGGGGAGGGGAGCTTGCCACGGCGGATTTTTGCCCGGTGAACTGCGGCGGCAGATCGCACATGGATGGATGTGTGACGATTGTGGATTGTGGATTTTTGAAGTGACCGAAGGGCGAACTCTTCCTCTTCCAATCAATAATCAACCATTCTTCCCGTCGACCGGTAAAGCGGCACAATCCTTTCGCCTTCTGAATGGCTCTGTGGCGCGGCCTCGCTAGGAGATTTTTTCTCCCTCATGATTTTGAAATTCTTCTGGCGGCCCACCCCGATTGGGGCTTGGGTCACGAATCTCGCCGCCGGACCCGGCAGTGAGAATCCCATGGGTCATTCAATCCGTCAAAATCCAAACTACCATGATGAACGCCAGCACGAAGAAATCCTTGTTAACAGCATCCTTGTTGTTAGCCTCATTGGCCACACTCCCCGCAGCCAGTCTGTATTGGGATGGCGGCACCACCGACATCTCTGGCAATGGCAACTCCGCCAGCGCCGGCGGCCTTGGCACCTGGAATAACACCACCCTGAATTGGGACGCGGGTGTCGTGCCCTACGTCGCCTGGAACAACACCACCAACGCGCTTGATACCGCTGTTTTAGGCGGTGCCGCGGGCATCATCACATTGGGTGCCCCGATCACGGCCGGGGGCCTCAATCCGACCGTCGTCTCCGGTGGCTACACGATCACGGGTAGCACGCTCACTCTTAACACCGGTGTTGTCAATGCCACCACCCAGACCAGCGGCACCACCACCATCTCCAGCAATCTGATCATCAATGGCGGCCAAACCTGGACCATGGGCACCGGCGGCACGCTGGCTGTTAGCGGTACCATCACCCGCAATCAGGGGGGGGTCGTTGCCTTCAGTTCGACCACTCCCACCTTCAACGGTGCCGGCCTGGTCGCCGCGCTGGGGGCCAACCCTGTCTTGGCCAACGGTTGGGCCGCAGTCGGCAACGAATGGGCCATCACCGATGGCAGCAAGTTGATCGCCCAGACTGTCTATACCTCTCGAGCGACTGCGGGTGCCACCGCCGCCAGTTACACCAGCGTGGATGCGAAGATCGACAACGCCGCCAGCATGACGTGGACTGGTGCCATTACTCCGAACAGTCTGATATGGACCACCTTGAGCGCTCCCACGCTTGCCGCCAGCAGCACTAACATCATCAATTCCGGTGGCATTCTCTTCTCAAGCGCGATCGGTACGAATAATACGGCAGGTCTGAACGGCAACGGCACCGCCTCGATCACTTCGGGCAATGGCAAGGACTTGGTTCTCATCCAGAATAATAATGCATCATCCACCCATTTCCCCTATATCGGCGCGATCATCGCAGATAAAGGTTTGACCAAAATTGGCGTGACCAAGGCGGGTGCCTATCAAATCGAATTGCGGGGCGTCAATACCTACACCGGCGACACACTCATCAATGGCGGTATCCTGGCGGTTACCTCTACGGGCCAGCTTGGCAGCGGCAGCTACGCCGGCAACATCGTCATCAACAGCGGAACATTCCGCTGGGCGAGCACGGCCAGCCAGACGCTCTCCGGGGTGATTAGCGGTCCGGGCAATGTGATTGTTTCCGGCGGCACCCTCACTTTGGGCACTGCCCATACATACTCCGGCACCACAGTTGCTAGCGGCGGTACCCTCACCTTGAGCGCGGCCAACCTCCTCCCTAACACCGCTGGACTCATCTTTGGCGAGAGCGTGGGCTCCTCGGTTGTGAGCACCGTCAATATCAACGCAGATACTTCGGTTGCCGGCCTGACCGCCCAGATGATGAATGCTACGGCCAGCACATTGATCATCGCCAGTGGCAAAACCCTAACCGTGAATGGTAATGTGGCCGTTAACAACACACAGAGTGACTCCGGTACAGGTTATGTTTGCAAACAGTCAGTCAGCGGTTCAGGCACTCTTGCCATTAACAAAACCGGCGGCACGATCCGGGTTGGCAATTCCACCCTCAATGCCGGTTCTACCCTTGACATGAGTGCCTTGGGAACATTGAGCGCCAACCTCGGCAGCACGGGCTATGTCACTATCGGCAACACCAGCACTCAGAATTGGAATGCAAATCGCAATTGCTTGCTGACTTTGGCAGCCACCAGCACCATCACCGCCAATTACATCTCGATCAGTCCCAATGATTATGTGGCATCGACCGGAACTCCGATCGTAGAGCATAAACTGAGTCTTGGCAGCACAACCAACACGCTGAATGTGAATACAATTTACCTCGGTACCGACCCGCTCAGCGCACAGCGTACCAATAATAACAATGCCACCCTCAATTTTGCCACAGCCAACGGCACGGTGAAAGTCCGCGCCGCGGACACCACAAGCCGGGCCGCTATTTATGCCGGATATCAGAAAGCCGCAATGTCCGGCAACCCGGTGGCAAGCATCGATTTCAGCGGCCATAGCGCGGATCTGCTCTTGAGCACATTGTACGTGGGTTATGCCTTGAGCGGGAGCCCGAGCGGCACTGTGACCTTCAACACCGGCACTCTCGACGCCACCACCGTGAGTATCGGCAACACCGCAGGCAGCACCGGCACACTCAACATCGGCGGCGGCACCACGATCATCGGCACCGGCGGCATTGTAGTGGGTGCGGGCGGCACCGGCACGTTGAATCTAACTGGTGGAACGGTCACCATGGGCGCAGCGATCACCCGCAGCGGCGGCACCGGAACGCTGACGCTTGACGGTGCCACGCTCAATATGAACGGTTACGCCATCGGAGGAGCCACGGCCCTTAGCACACTCAATATCAAGAGCGGCACGCTGAAGAATGTCTTGCAAATCAATAACGGAATCGGCGGTCTAACGAAGACCACAACCGGCACCCTGATCCTCGAAGGCACCCATTCTTACATCGGAGCCACCACCATTTCGGCCGGCACTGTGTTGGTCAACGGCACCACCGCGAGTGGCAGCGCCTTCGTCGTTGGAGTAAACACCCTGGGTGGAACCGGCACCATCGGTGGCACCGTCAGCGTGGCTGCGGGCGGCACTGTCCAACCGACGACATCGGGTGCGGTCGGCACGCTTACCCTGTCAAGCGCAACGGCACCCACATTTGCCGCTTACTGCTCGTTGAAAGTTCGCGTTCCGACTTCAACGACTGCGGACAAGATTTACCTGAGCAATGCCACCCCGGTCTTTGATTGCACCAATCTGGATTTGGTGGTTGATGCAACTGGGCTTTCGGGCAACGCCACCGGTCTAACCCTCGTGCAGGTCGCCAATTCCTCCGGCATCACCGGCAATTTCCACAGCGTCACTGTCAATAACGCTCCCGGCTACACGTCGATGATTCATTACAACGCGCAATCCGTCACCTTGGATCTGGTCCTGCCGATTTCTCACCTCGAAGTCACGTCCGTCAACGGCGGTGTCAATCCATACGTCGGCACCGGCTTTGATGTTGTGTTGCGGGCGCTCGATTCCGGCAACAACCCGCTATCGGTTACTTCGGACACATCAGTTCTTCTCAGTTTGAAAACGGGCACCGGCAACCTCTCAGGAACGTTGAATGGCATCATCACTGCGGGCTCCAGTTCCGTGACAATCAGCGGCACCACCTACAGCAAGGCGGAAAACGGCGTCGTTATCACTGCAACCCGCATCAGTGGCGATTCCATGGATCCGGGTGATAGTGCGTCCTTCTCGGTCATCAATATGCCGACCACGCTGACGCTAAGTTCGGGCAACAATCAGAGCGCCAGCTTTGGAGCCACCCTCATCAATCCAATGGTGGTCACGGTGAGCGATGCCTTCTCCAATCCGGTGCCCGGTATCAATGTGACCTTCGCAATTGCTGCTGCCCCTGTTGGCGCAAGCGGCCAAGCGTTGAGCACCACCACCGTAGCCACCGATGCCACCGGCCATGCGGCATCCACCCTGACGTTGGGAAGTATCGCTGGTACCTACACGGTCACCGCCACCTCCGGCAGTCTGACTAACAGTCCGATCATTTTCACCGCTACAGCTAACACCTACACAGGATCGGTCTATTGGGACGGCGGCACCACGGATATTCTAGCGAGCGGCGACGGCACCAGCCAAGGAGGCTCCGGCACATGGAACTCGGCCATCAAGAATTGGGATGTGGGCACAGCCTCTCACGTGCCTTGGATCAATGACAATCTGCCCCTCGCCACCGCTTACTTCGCTGGCACTGTGGGCACCATCACCCTCGGCAATGACATCAGTGTCGGCAAGCTCGCCATCAACGCGGCGGATTCCATCGACAACGCGGGTTACAGCATCACGCTCAACGGCACCGGTACCACAGTCACCGGTTCCGCCGCCTCCACAATCAGCGGCACAGGAACTCTCATTTTGCCCAGTAGCCAAACTTGGTCTAACAGCGGTGGAACCATGACTATCGCTTGCCCGGTCCACACCGGGACGAACTTGCTGACCCTGAACACCGGCAATAACAACCTCGACGTAACTGGCAAGATCAGTGGCAACGGCGGACTAACCGTCACCTCCTCGGGCGTGGGCACGGCACTTGACCCTTCCAACTCCGGTAACCCCACCCTCAACAACAGCAACGACTACACCGGTACCACCACCATCAGCGGATTTATCTGGCTCAACAGCGGCGGTTTGGCGGCTCTCGGTGCCGACACCTCCAACGTCATCCTCAATGCAGGCGGATTCCGGCTCACGGGTACCGGCACCATTACCCGCGGCCTGACCCTGACGGGTGCCTGCGGGTTGTCCCAGACCAGTGGCACAACCACGCTGGGCGGCACCATCAGCGGTCCCGGCAATTTGACGATCTCGGCGAATTTTCTATCAGGTGCAGCCTTCAGCTTAGCGGCGGCCAATGATTTTACTGGCGATTGCATCGCCGGGGCTGACGGCACGGTGCGCTTGGCGCATGTGAACGCGTTGTCGTTTGCCACCCTGAATGCGAATCTCGGAACACGGGCCGCATTCGACCTCGCTACCTATAACCTGCCCTACGTGATTGGCGGCCTCAAGGGGTCTGGCAACATCAACCTTGGCTCGGGCTTGGGCGGCAGCGGATCGGGTGTTGTCTCGTTCGGCAATAATAATCAATCTAATAGCTATAGTGGTATCCTTTCAGGCACGGGCGGTTTGAGGAAAATTGGCAGCGGCACCCAAACGCTCAGCGGTATCAACACCTACACCGGCAACACCATCGTTGACTCAGGTACCCTGGCCATCGCTTCAACAGGCGGCCTCAAATTTCTGGTCACTAACACAACTAGCAACCAGATCACCGGTACCGGCCCCGGCATTGTCACGCTGGCGGGTGCCTTCACCGTCGACACCTCTGCGGTCAGCAACATTTCCGGATCATGGACCTTGGTCGATGTCGCTAACATCGTCGAAACCTTTGCCGCCTCCTTCACCGTCAATGGCTTCACTCCCGATCCGGACGGTGTCACCTGGAAATTGATAAATGGTTCTCAAACATGGATGTTCAGTCAAACCACCGGCGTGCTCACTCTGGTCCCTCCCGCCACCGCTTATGATACCTGGGCAATTAGCAAGGGCCTGAGCGACGCCAATCATGCCAAGAACCTTGATCCGGATAATGATGGGTCTAATAATCTGATGGAATTTGCGCTAGCCGGCGATCCTCTCAGTTCATCTAACAATGGATTGACGCTGGTCAAGGTGCAGAACGTGGCTGGTGCCCCGGCATTGACCCTGACGCTCGCTGTGCGCAAAGGTGCCATCTTCGCCACTGGAACTAACAATACCCAGGAAGCCAGCGTGGATGGCGTCATCTATCGGATTGAGGGTAGCACCGATCTTTCCACGTGGACTGACATCATCACAGAGGTCAGCCCGGCCATCCCAGGCAGCCTGCCGTCGGTGGCACCCGCCGGCTATGAATACCACACGTTCATGACCGCTGGACCGATCAGCAGCACCCCGATCGACACCATCCGCGTCGAGGTCACCGCGCCGTGACCTATTCCATTTGCTGAAATCTCGCATACCCAAAATCACAAGGTCTGGAACTCAAGACTACGAGACGCAAGAAATGAGCGCTTTGCAGCATCATCTCTCCCTCAGTTCTTGCGTTTTTCAAGTCTTGCATCTTGGGTCTATCACTGATTACTGATCACCATGCTCCTTCCCCCTCCTCCTTCGCACTCAGCGCAACGCAATGAAGCGGTGCTCTCGCTCATTGGCAACACGCCCCTTGTGGAGCTTCGCTTTGAACCGGAAGGTGTGACCATTCACGCCAAGTGCGAGTTTCTCAATCCGAGCGGCAGCATCAAGGACCGCCTCGCCCAATGCATCATCCTGGATGCGGAAAAACGCGGATTGTTAGGTCCCGATTCGATAATTCTTGAATGTACCAGTGGCAATACCGGCATCTCGCTGGCGATGATCGGTGCGGCCCTCGGCTACCGTGTCACCATCTTGATGTCTGGAAGCGCGAGTCGCGAGCGACGCCTGTGCATCCGACAGTTTGGTGCCGAGTTGATATTGTTTGAAAGCGGCGCTAGCTATCAGACAGGCATCGACATTTCGTTAGCCATGGCCGCCAAGGATAGCCGATATTTTTTGCCACGACAGTTTGAAAACCCGTTGAACGCGGAAGATCACGTCCACACCACCGCCCAGGAAATCCTCTGGCAGGTGCCTCATTTGGTGGACGCATTTGTTGCAGGCTATGGAACCGGCGGTTCGTTGGCCGGTTGCGGCAAAGCCATCAAGGCCCGCTGCCCCGATGCGCGGGTGATTGCCATGGAGCCCGAAGAAGCCGCTATGCTGGCGGGTGAACTGCCCTGTTGCCATTGGATTGAGGGGATTGCCGGCGGCTTTGTACCGCCGTTGTTGCGTGCAGCCCCCTTGGACGGCACCATCAAAGTCAAGAGTGCCGAGGCTCTGGCCATGACCCAACGCCTCAACCGCCAATTTGGCCTGCTCGTCGGCACCTCCTCGGGTGCCAACGTCGCCGCTGCCGTCAAAATTGCCCAGGACCTCCGCCCGGGTGCATGCGTCGTCACCCTGTTATGCGACCGCGCTGATCGCTACTTCAGCACCCGGTTGTTCAATGACGATGGCGCGGACCTGGAACAATTCGATGCAAATGCCATGGCCGCTAGGAAGGCCAAGGATTGACTTCCGTATTTTGCTCTATCATCATGCATGCACGAATTTCGCTCATCACTGTCGCGCTCAGCTTGGCCGCTGCCGCGGCGTCTCACAACCCCGCCCCCGAGGGCCTTCAGCCGCTCGATAAGAATCATGACGGGCGTATCGATCTGGAGGAGTTCTACCCCACCGGGCCGCCACCACTGCATCCACGGATGAAACAGGTGTTCGAGTCGTTTGACAAGGACCACAGTGGCAGCCTGAGTTTTGCCGACGCAGCCAAGGTCATCGCCACGGTCAGTGGTGTCCTGCCGAAATTGACCCCTGAAATCAGCGGCGAATTGCGCACAGTGCCGCTCCAGGTGCATCCGCGTACCAAACGGGCATTTGTCAAGGCCACCGTCAATGGTGTGGAGGGACTTTTTTTGTTGGATACCGGCACTTCCGATACCATTCTATATCCTGAGTTCGCAAAGCGTGCCAGGGTGGATTTCGTCGAGATATGCCAGACGATCACCGCAGGCAACATGGGCAAGCACGGTGACTTCGTCTCCCTGGTGCGTGTGCCCGACCTTACCATCGAGGCTGTCCATTTCCGCGATTTCCATGCCGTACTGCAACCGTCCAAGCAGGCCACCTATGAATTCGGCGAGGCCATCGCCGGCTTGATCGGTTCCAGCATTATCTATTCGAAACCCGTCACTTTGGATTTTCGCAACGGTCTCATGACTTACGAATCCTTGCCAGCGGCACACAGCGCGTGGACTTTTCCCCTGCACAAGGACGCCAAGGTTGCCATCACCGACGCCGAGGTGGACGGGGTGAAATTTCCCCTGATGATGGATTCCGGTGCGAGCATCGGCAACTCGATCATGATCAACGAGCCCTATCACGCAGCTATCCGCAAGCTCGCCGGCGATCCCAAGGCCATGGAGTACCGCGCCAAAACCCTAAGTGTCGCAGGGCAGCTCATCGCCAGCAACCTGCGTTGCCGCATCCTGCCCTTTGAGTATTCGGTGTTCAGCAGCGAGTTCTTCTATCAACACGTCATCAGTGTGGATCTCGCCGCCGCCAAAGCCATCATTCTATCCAATCCCATCATCAC
>Ga0118677_10013269_pt1 | contig 11886 bp, 5 predicted proteins | sample AliMusrvi5mmetaG_FD_86154 | JGI IMG/M metagenome (GOLD analysis project Ga0118677, IMG submission 86154) | reverse complement strand
GGCTTCGTTACTTTTGTAATTTCAGTTTCCCACCTTACCGGCAGCATCATGAAAGGGTACAATGTATAGGTAATGACCATACCTTCGTAGATAGACTGTTCACCTGAGCCGCTGGTTATGGAAACCATCATTTCAGGAGGGGTGATTAGTGCGAGATTACCGGGAGAGGAAAAAAAAGCCCATGCTGCATCGATGGAAACAGGGAGTTGCTGAACATGCGTAAGGTTATGGAGCTCCATGTGTCGAAAAAACGAATATTCTCATAAAAATATTTCTATTGGTAATATGGACACGGACTCAATAGTTTCCGTCTGATAATGTCCAGTAATCGTTATTTGCAGCAGGAATGTTCTGGAGATTTGTTCACCTCAATTTCCGGGTCGAAGCCTGATGGAACTGGCAGACAAAACAAACTTTTTAAGGAGCCATATTTCCTCTAATACTTGGCCTTCTGCCTTCAAGTTTGTCGATAAAAATATGATCCCCCAATAAATCATCCTACAAGCTCGAACATCTTCTTCAAATATAAAGGCCCACCATCAGTCATAAATAAAACATGCCGCTCTTCAAGGTTTTCTTGTTGGCAGGTAACATTAAGCAGTCCTTCAAATCGAGTTGCTGACAGAATAAAGGCATTCAGTGTCAGTTTGGAATCACCAAGTTTTTCCTCGATCACTTTTACCTCATTGTAAAGTCCAAGCTTGGGGTCGGTCAGGTTCATCTGGCGTAACCCTTTTGGATCAATAAAGTTCAGCCATTGTTCTCCCGTTGTATCGTCTACCAACCATAGCAGAAAATCGGGATAGAAATTTCCAGCCATGGCAAATCCAAGCCCCTTGGCTTTTGTGTCGGCATTGCGGAGAAGGTAGAGGCTGCGCTTGCCAATAACTTGTTGGCCGATTGATGACTTATAGAAAACTTCAAGGTCTCGCACAAACTGTACTTCACTTGGAGCATCAAATGCCAGTGGTCGCATTTTTAAGGGAAGTGTTCCTTCGAAAAGCCCTGCGAATAATGGATAATAGAGATGATGATCAAAGCTGATGGCAACCATCTGTCCGGCATTCCATTGGTTTGCTTCACCGAGTTTCCCATTCGTCACCAGTAGCTGGAGTGCCCGGATTTTCTTTTCATAAGCTTCACCATCCTCAGTGTTATCGATATCAAAGTGGTAAACCTTGAGTATCGCATCATCTTCTTCGTTGACATTCACAATGTCATAGAACTGCCCTTCATACGCAGTTTTCAATGACTTGTAAAAACGATCGGTATAATCCTGTAGTAACCGGATGAGAATATCTTCCTGCTTTCTTATATCGTCGATAGACCTGATAGTCAGCTCTTCCAAGGGAATGTAGAGGGTATACCACTCATTCTGCGTCAGGCAGAAATCAACCAGTCGTGACTGTTCAAGGCGGAGATTGCTCCAGCTGCGCAGTTGCTTGAATTCCTGAACCGCCAGATAAATCCGATCGAAATCAAACAGAGCCATGGTTGCGCTGGCAATCTTACCAATATTACGAATGGCGGTTTGTTCGTAAGCACTCTCTTTATTCTGCGAGCTCAGGGCTTCAATCTTTGGATACAAATCGAGATCGATATGTGCCTCTTTGATTTTACCTGCAAACTCAGCAGGCACTTCGTAAAGCCAGGGAAAATGAGTTCGCTTGAATCCCTTGATCTGGTTGTCCTTATAGCCGTCTTTGAGCGTCAGTGTTTTAAGCTTGTTTTTGGGGAGATTGGAATGGGTATTAAAATCAAGCTGAATCATCTCATCGGATGTGCTGACACCCTCTTCTTTCAGATACTCCTTGAATGTTGCCATATAGCCCGCATTCACACCAAAGATGTTCAGTGTTTCCAATCGCTCAAGATGCACACCTTTTGGCCGCTGCCCTGGGGTACTGCGCTTGAGTGAATACTCCTTACCCTTTAACCGCACTCCCCGCCCGAATAACTGGATAATTTGCGAACCCTCACCTTTGCCCATGTTGAGCAGCCCCATTGTAGAAACTCGCCAACTGCTCCACCCTTCGGTAAATTTTCGTGAGCCAATCAGCACATGTAACCGGCTCTCTTTTTGATTAAGTGTGCCGAACATCGACCCGCCAAAGTCGTCGGCTTCAGTATCGAACATTGTGAGGTTTTCGGCTTCTTTGAAAAAACCGGCATCATCGCCAATATTGATCAGCCCAAAAGGTTCTGCATCTCCTACACGCAAGGCGAGCTCGCCCTTGCTGCTCTTCAAGTTGACCACCTTAAGCCGTTGCGGTGAATCGGTATTAAATAGCTTTCTGAGAATATCCGCATACACTTCCGTCGCATTGCTCTGCATCAAAGGAGTAAAGCGATTATGGAATATGTTCTTACCTTTTGCATCCAAGAGAAGCGCAGTATTTGCCATTAACCCCGTAAGCCACACCTTGGTTTTTGCTACGTCATTCAAAAACCCTGCAAAAAATTTGAGAACATTGAGGATATCGGAGTCTTCTCCGGCAACCGTATTACCAACAAAAACCCAGAGAGGCTTTTCAATGTTGAAATCAGTCAGTTTAGATTTATGGGTACTCCACAGGTATTGCTGCTGATAAAAGCTCAGTAGGCAAGCGGTAAAGTATTGACGGGCGATCTCCTCGTCTGCATAATCTTTATCCTTCAGATTGAGAATCAGCGACTCTTTACCGTAACCATCCTCATAGAAAAACTTGTAAGAGTAATCGAAAAGAATGTTTTTAGCATAAATCTCACGGGTTGCCATTGTTCTGGCCTTATGCTTTTCATCGCTGGTCAGAACCAACTGATGCATTTGCACACTCTCCAGTTTTTTCAGGTTGGTGGTGTCAAAGAGCACTTTAGATTTCTTCTTGCGCATCTCCTCTTCAGCCTTGAGCACTGTCAACCCCTTTGCCACGGCCTGGCCGAAGGTAGCAGAATACTCAAACGCAAAGCCACCCCGCACCAGCGATTCACGGCGGCTCATCCAGGCACCTGCAGCTGTACCTGTTCCACGATGCCCCTCATCCACCAGCACCAGATTATTTCCCTCAAAGGCTTCTACAGCGACAGTCTTGTCCCTCGTATCATCGCCCAGTTTATTGATATCAATAATCTCTATTGTGCCTCGTAAAACCCCACTGCGATTTTTATCAAACAGACGGCAAAAGCCAAACCCTGACAACTGCAATTCTGCCAAATGTTGACGCGATAACCCTTCGTTTGGTGTGAGCAGAATGATCTTGTCCGGGTATGCCTCTTTTCGGCCATTTTGGAAGTAATGGAGATACTGTCTGATATTGACGTGCAGCAGCAGCGTCTTGCCGCTGCCAGTGGCATTCCAGAAAGCTAATTTGTTCAGTTCGTCTATAACAAACGGTTGAAAGTAATGCTCGGCTTCCTGTTCCGCATTGTATGCCGTCAACCCTTCATTCAGACCATCCAATAATTGTTCCCGCTGGTTAAAATACCAGTCAAGATAGATTTCGGTAAAAAGCAGCGAAAGGTACTGGAAGTACTTCATATTGAGCACAACACCTTCAGCCTTGTTGCGCTGCTCTGTAATAGCGTTCCAATGCTGAACTATATTGATATCATATCGGCGGAGGGTTTGCTCACTGATACGATCCACCTCAAAGAGATTCTGGTGCAGCTCATGAAAAAATCCAGTTTGACCATCCTCCTCAATTCCTTCATGCCGATCCTCTCCCAAACGATTTTTGAGGGCATGTAAGCTGCCGCCTTTAAAAAAGCCCATCATCCATTTATTGAGCACCAGCTCCTCATGAAAACTGCGTTTCATTGTTTACGATCCTTCTTGAGTTCGGGAATCTGTTTAGCGGCGGCTTCGATCTGCTTCATCAGATCAGCTTCGCCCTGCAACTCTTTTGCGTCACGTCTTCGCACGGCAAACTTATCGTACTCAGCTTCTGCTTTTTCATCAGCATTTATTTTGCTCACATTGCCTGCATCCGCCAATACCTCACGGTTGGTAAAACGCAAAAATTCATCCAGCCTCTCTTGCCACTCCTTCATAAACACCTGTTTTCGTCTTGTTGCCTGGTCTTCAGCAAAGTCGAGCCACATGCTCACAATGCGATTCAACTCAATAATTTCGTCACTATTGAGATAGTTTTTGGCAACCGTTACATCGGGTTTTCGCACTTCATTGCGAGCCCAGCTTGTCAAGCCCATATTGGGTAAAGCGTGGTCAGCTCGCTGGGCAATCAACTCAGCGGCTGTATGGCCGGTAGCTGCAAAATGCAGCTTGTTTTGAATGATCCTGAAAAATCGGGTAGTTTCTGGCAAGGATGGTTCGTAGTCTGTCGCCAGTGCAAAAATTTCCCGCACGCGCAAGTACATGCGTCGTTCACTGGCACGAATGTCGCGAATTCTTGCGAGCACCTCATCGAAATAGTCTGGCGCAGATGAACCTGCAACCGGGGGATTTTTCAGGCGTTCATCATCCATCACAAAGCCTTTCACGATATACTCCTTAAGCTGACGGGTAGCCCAGATGCGAAAGCGCGTAGCAATCAGACTTTTTACTCTGTAGCCAACAGAAATCACCATATCAAGATTGTAAAACTCAAGGTTTCGTTGTACGTCACGATTACCCTCACGTTGAACTGTCAAATAATATTTGACAGTTGCCTCTGCGGTAAGTTCACCTTCCTCATAAATACTGCGGATATGATGACTGATGTTTTGCTTTGATGTTTGAAACAGCTCCGCCATCTGCTGCTGGGTAAGCCACAGTGTCTCATTTTCGAGGCGCGTTTCCAGGCGAATTGAGCCGTCATCGCTTTGGTAAATAACAATTTCATTTGCCATTGTTAAACCCCCTCCACACTGAACATGCGCCTCAAAAACTCCGGCTCGATCTGCTGTATTTTCAGGGTTTTGGTAATTCCCCCTTCAGCTTCAGTAGAGGTAAATACCGCTGGGATGTTATGGTCGCCATTGATGTATACAATATCGAATTCACTGTCAGCCGGGTTGATGGCAAGTTTGTCACAGAGTCGGTTCAAGGTCTCATAATCAACCTGATCCAGATCCCTCCATAACACAAGTGTTTTTTCGCCCGTCGGCAGCCACCCGGTCACCAGCACAAAGCCTTTATCGCGCTGTATGTCAATATGCTTTACGCGCAAACCGATCAGGTAGTTGAAGGTTTCCACCAGATCAATGGTTCGCTCTTCATAAGCACCAGCCGAATCCAGCGCAACTTTGAGTTTGCAGTCAAACGGCTTGCTGAAGTGCTCCACAGAAAGGAGTGAACCTCGACTTTCGATATCGAGGAGATATTGCAGCAGATACTCTTCCTGTGCAGATTGGGGCAATGTGTCAAGCAACTCCTGTTGCTTTGATGTGCGACGCAGTTGAAGGTTGTTCAGCGTATCTTCATAGCTCTCAATTTTCAGCACCTTGAAAGCGTGTGAAATTCCAGTCTGTGGGGTGGTAGCTTTCCCATCTTTCCATTCAGCAGAGTAGGCTGCCTTTTGGATGCGGGGTTTTAAGACGGTATCGAAGTATTCGCCCTGCTCAACGAGAATATATTTTCGTTGACCTTTATCCTCACGATTGAGATTAATGACTGCATGACCGGTTGTGCCGGAACCAGCGAAGTAATCGAGAATAATAGACTCAAAATCTGTTGCAATAGTTAAAATACGATTAAGTAGACGTAGTACCTTTGGGGAGTTAAAGTTACGTCCGGGCCCCATAATCTTATTAAGCTCTTGAGCGCCTTCTTGGTTATGGCCAACTTCTTTGTGTTCCCAAACTGTTAAACAGGTAATGCCTTGTTTTACCTCAGATAAAAATCTTTTTATGCGAGGAACATTTTTTCCGTCTTCACCAAACCAAATGCGATTTTCATTTATAAGATTTTCCAGCTTTTCTTTTGAAAACCTCCAGCATGAATTGCCAGGTGGCGTTACTATACGGCCAGCAGGGGTGATGATTTCATAATCATTTTGTTTAGAATATGTTTTTACATCCAAACCGCCTGATGCCCATGGACCGCGTGGGTCTTTGTCTGGGTTTGAATATCTCAAATTATGCTGGTTTGTTCTTGGAAGTAAATTCGGCCTCCAAATATTTTTATTTTTGGAGAAACAAGTTATAAAGTCATGGTTATCAGAAAGCCATTTAGCATCGTTCTGCGGAGAAAACTTTTTTTGCCAAATAATGTTTGATACAAAATTTGATTCACCATAAATGGACTCTTGTAGTGCTATTAATCGCTGATGTTCAGTATCATCAATACTTGTGAAAATTGATCCATCATCTGAAAGAATATTTTTTGTTATACGATATCTATCTTCAAGCATGCTTAACCAGCTTGAATGCTGATAATTATCTTTGTAAATAAAGCCATCACTACCTGTATTATAAGGTGGATCAATGTAGACGCACTTAACCTTCTCTCGATATTGCCCTTGCAATAGATTCAGCGCATGGAAATTGTCTCCATGTATCAATAACCCATCAAGGCTTTCGTCCAGATTATCAACCGCTGCAAGCAATGAACTTTTGAATGTGGCATCAAAAAGTGATGCGTCCGCCATCAAAAAAGGGTGCGCTTTCAGGTACTCAACGCTTCCGATTTCGGCTTTACAGAAAAGATCAGGCTTGTCAACTTCGACGGTATCAAGCATTCCAAGGCTTTTCCATTGTTCCCACTGCTTAGGGTTGGCAGCTATTGCAGGGTAGAGGCTTTCAGGCAGACGGTCGAGCGTTACGCAGTAGTGGGCGGCAACAACAAACTTCTTTTTGAGCCAGAGTTTTTTCTGGAAATCTTCAAGCTGGGCAAGAAAGGTGATTACATCGAGTGCAATGGAGCGCAGGGTTTGAATCATGCGCAGGTTTTTTTCGATGTCGGCAAACTTTTCGGCTTGCTGGACATCGTCAAGGTTCATGACCTCGTTTTTAATGTAGAAGTCAAGTTCGCGACGTAGAAAGCCCCCCAAATCTTTATGAATAAAGTAATCTGCGGTGTTCGTTGTGGTATAGTTGGTGAGGCATTTTTCGAGCAGCGTTCTCTTTGGGTTTTTCTCTGTAGGTGCGAGTGTACGTAACTCAAGCCAATTATTTTTGACTATGGGGTCATCCAGAATTGAGTTTGCTGCAGCGGTTACCAAATCATCCTGCTTGCTTCCTTTGGGCATAGCCTGATAGGCGAAGCGCACAACAAGCTCTTCTTGCACAACATCTACTGGCTGTAATGTCTCTTCATATTCGTCGCCTTCATCATCAATCAAGGTGCGGGTATGCGGCTCTATGAGAACAAATCGTCGCTCCTTGTCGTTATCTTTGCGATTATCTTTTGCTGTATCGGCTGTTATCAATCGAAAACGAACCGTTCGACCGTCATCGAGCTTGAAACCGTAGTTTGAAAAGTTTTCTCCACTTTTGGTGTAGTACTGATCTTTATTGGCCCAGTGCAGTATTACCTCTTCGCCGGCATAGGGAATAGCATAGGTATCGCCTTTGTAGCGGCGCTGGCTTATAAAGTCGCCCTTGTCGTAATAGCGTGAGAAAAAGGTGAGGAGGTGTGTGAAGACTGTATTTTCATGTTCTGAGGTACCAACACCATATTCAGCAACTTTCTGCCTAAGTTCAAGCACTTTGGGAACCACACCTGGATCGACGCCATCTATACGATATTGCTCTTCCTTTTCTGTCAGCTCTTTTTTTAGCCCATCAATAGTAGCTGCGCTGGAAGTCGCAAGACTTTCATTCACCTTTGCTTTGAGGCGATTATCTAAATAATCATTGATCTCAACCACTCGGGAATTAAGAATGCGGTAAACCCCAAAATCAAGTTCAGGTCGATCAATCTGAAATATTTCTTTCAGCTTCTGTACAAGGTCATCGTATTTGCTCATGATGCAATCTCAAAATTGGTTCAATTACTCTACCGCCCAACGAATTGTAAAAAGTTCTTCTGTACTGGTTTGTTGCGCAAGTCGCCGTTCAAGCGATTCAATCAGAGAATCACGTTTTTCCATAATATCATCCTCAACCTGAAAAATCTCCTGTCGCTGTCGTCTTTGCTGTTTTTCGAGCTTTTGTATCTTTTGCTGAATCTCATGTTGCTCGTCAAGCGTTATAGCCAGTCGTGCTTGTCGTCGCAGGGCTTTGATTTGCTCCTTTGTATCAGCGAGGGCTTTTTCAGCTGAAAATACCATGTCGTCAGCCCACTTTTCCAGCTTTTCACGGGCTTGGTTGAAGTGAACACTATTCTGTTCCAGTGAGCAACTGACCGTAGCTTTTGAATGTTGCTCAGCTTCAGCAATAAGTCGTTTTTCGACAGCTGTTGGAATTTCATTATTACCTGACAGGCGACCGGAACAGGTAAACAGTTTCTCCATTGTCTCCTGATCGAGCGATGTACCACTATCTTCAAATCCAGAAAAGAGCAGGTACTCCTCTCGTTCATAAGATTCCACAACAAGGCGCGAAAGGGAAAGATAGCCCCGTTTACCACGGAGCGCTTCAACAGCATGAATACGAGGAGAATGCCGGGTGACATCAAATAGGATCTCTGCCGGGGCAGTTGGTATAGCCTTTGCCGTAGCCACTACATGCTCTCCGAGAGGGTGAGAAAGACGGTAGAGAAACTGGCTTTGTTCATCACTGCCAGTTTCAGCGACTACCTGCAAAGCCTTGGGACTCGATTTTGAGATCAAATGATAGCGACCGGTAGGAATCGTTGGTTCGGGTGTTCGTTCAAGGTCAAAAGCAAGCGCATCATCATCAAATCGAGCTTGGCCAGCAAGCATGTAACTGGTTAATAACCAGAAACGCTGGCTGAATTTGTCCAGTTGGGCTTTTGCATTGTCGAGCTGCAGCCTAAGGCGCTGATGCACATCTTCATCGAAGTTTTCAAACAGGGTTCGACGGGTGTCGGCCATGCGGTTACGAATCTTCTCATCCATTTCAGATTGCAGTGTGCAAAAAGCTGTATTGATTTCCTCAGGTGTACGGCACTCCTGGTAAATTGAGAGGATACGTTTTTCAAAGTCAACTCCTGATTCAATGGTACCCAGTACTTCATCTGAAGCACCAAAAACACCATTGAAAAGGTTAAACTTTTCTGCAAGCAATTCCAGTACTCGACGATCGACTTCATTGCGTTCATTCAAAAAATTGATGACAACTACATCATGCTGTTGACCGTACCGATGACACCGCCCGATGCGCTGCTCAATACGCTGGGGGTTCCATGGGAGATCGTAGTTGATGACAAGAGAACAAAACTGCAGGTTGATGCCTTCTGCAGCAGCTTCGGTAGCCAGCATAATCGAACCTTCATCGCGGAAGTATTCTATAAGGGCAGTCCGGACATCAACTGCTCGCGAGCCTGAAGAGCGTCCAGTATCCCGATTCTTTTGAACCCAATGCGTGTAAATTTCAGTGGCTTCTGCTCCGCTATTAGTACCGTTGAAAAGCACAACTTTTCCATTGTACCCGTGAGTGTCGAGAAAGCTCTTCAGATACTCTTGTGTGCGTCGCGATTCAGTGAAAATCAGAGCTTTGCGCGAAGCTCCGGTTAACGCCATCTGTTCAAAACCGATATCGATTGCTGTAAGAAGGGTTTTTGTTTTCGTATCGGTACCAATACTACGGGCCCATGTTGCAAGCCCTTTCAAAATGTCAATTTCCTCACGGAGTTTCTGCCTGTCAATCGTAACAGGTTCAGGGTTGTTATCAGCCTCTTCCGGCTCCGAAAGAATTTCATCGAGCAGATCACTCTCGATTTCTTCAGATTCAAGAATTCCCTTAGTCAACTCGGGGTCGTTCTGCACCTTTTCATCTTGGAGAGTTTCAAGCCTGACCCTTAAGGTGTCCAGTGTGGCTGCGATAGCGAGAGATGACGACGCAAGAAGTTTGCGCAGGATGAGTGAAGTGAGATGACGTTGCCGTTTAGGAAGAGCATAGCTCTCTTCTCGTTGAAGAAATCCCGAAACAGCCTCATAGAGTGCATGCTCATTGTCGCTTGTAGTGAACGGGCGGGTAATTGCCCTCCGTTCGGTGTAACGAATATATTCGGTAACCTGATTCCGTAATGTTCGTTTACAAAAACTTGAGAGGCGCAGACGCAATGCTTCGAGATCGTTACCGGCATTTGCGTATTGAGACCGAAAAGAGTCAGCATCTCCGAACAATCGCTCATCAATCAGGGTAGAAAGCCCGTATAACTCAAGGAGTGAGTTTTGCAAAGGAGTTGCTGTCAAAAGAAGTTTTCGGCAATCTTCAGTTGCCCAGCGGATACCTTGTCCAACTTTATTGCTTGCCCGGTATGCATTCCGGAGTTTATGGGCTTCGTCGATAACTACCAGATCCCAGGCAATACTTTTCAGCTCCTTGCGTAAAGCATTAGCGTAATTCATGGAGATTATAAGCACACACTTCTCGTTCAGTGATGCTCGGCCATGCCGTTGAGCTTCGCAATAAGCTTTGGTATCGAGAACAAGTGCTGTCAAGTTGAACTTTTCCTGCAACTCAAGTGCCCACTGCTTTCGCAATGATGCCGGGCAAATTACGAGCAACCTTCGTTTGCGTTCTGCCCAAAACTGGCAAAGCACTATACCCGCCTCTATGGTTTTTCCGAGACCGACTTCATCAGCAAGAATAACACCCTTCGATAGCGGTGATTGTAGCGCAAATAGTGCAGCCTCAATCTGATGGGGATTCAAGTCAACGGCAGCATCAAACAAGGCCATGGATAAACGATCCATGCCATTTGCTGCACGACGGGTCAGATCGTGAGCGAAGTACTTGCTGTGATGTGGCGTGATGCTCATCGGCTAAATGCAAAAATCATGAGGTTCACTTTTTGGAAAGTGAGCAAGGTTAAAATGTAAGCTGACGTTACACGCTTTCATGATCTTTTATTTATCATTTATTCACATCAAATAAAAGATACGAAATAGTTTAAACGCAAGAATTCAGATTTGAATATACTGTAGGACATGGGTCATAAACTGTCTGATGTAAGATAAACTTTAACTTTTTAGCGACTGGACGCTTGATTTTTCAGTTTCAAAAATTGTCCTACCTACTTTCCGCCCAATGATGGACTTCTACACCCCGGATTTCACAACAGTGCTACAGATTGCCGCTTCGCTAATCCCCGCGTGAAGAAGAGCGAGTCAACGTAGCGGCTATGGGTATCAAATATTTTGAAATCCTTTCTACCTTACAGCTAATCAATCCGGCAATAACAGGAGACAACCTTCAAAGTTATGGATGCATACCAGGTAGGGCAACTTTTTCCCCATGAAGAATATTGTACTGGCCGGGAAATGAATGTTGCGATCCCGACAGAAGGTTTCTTCCATATCCTGATGTCGCTCAAGAAGATTTCGCGCAAAGAAAGAAAACTGTTTACAAGAGGCACCATCACCGCGTCACTCTTTGAGCAGCGTGATATTCCTTTTCTGGTCGTTGATTTCGGAGAGAATTTCAGCATTGATATCTCTTTTGATATCTCAAAATTTGATGATGAAACCCGAAGAATCTGGTTGGCGTCAGAAACAAATGCCATTGCACTGTTTCTTGTGGAAGCAACCACCGGTATAATCGAAGGCATGCGCCTCATTGGCGTAGGGTTTGCTCCCGAGTTGCGTGCAATATGTGCCAGGCAAAAAGGCCAGAAGGGCATTGCAGAGCGTGTTCTCCTCATTCACTCAGCGTTTACAACAAAGGATATGGTCCGACATGCTATCGCAAAAACAGTCTTCAAAGAGCATTCTTAGGCTGGTGGTTGCTCCTCGCTACATCTTTCAGCAACCGTTTCCCTATCTTATCCACAACCCGAGATAACGGCACATTGCTGACATTGACTACCTCGTAGTTTTACTTTCGCTATATTATTTTTTC
>Ga0118677_10013268_pt1 | contig 11886 bp, 11 predicted proteins | sample AliMusrvi5mmetaG_FD_86154 | JGI IMG/M metagenome (GOLD analysis project Ga0118677, IMG submission 86154) | reverse complement strand
GGGGTGGCGCGGATTGGCATGAGCGCGAAGTTTGGGACATGATGGGCATCGGGTTTGCCGGGCACCCGAATCTGAAACGGATTCTCATGTGGGAAGGCTACCCGTATTATCCGCTGCGCAAGGATTTTCCCTTGGCCGGGCGCCCCACCGAGATGCCCGACGTGGCTTTCAGCGGCGTGGCGCCGCTGGAAGGCGGACCCTTTGTCGCCAGCGCCGGCGCTCCCAACGCAGTGCTGCGGGAACCGCGCTCGCACGCCATCGATTGACGCGCTGACAAGCGCACGTTGCTCCTGCCCCTCCACCGCGATGCAATGGCTAGGTGTGCATTTTCCTGAAGTGGCCCACAAATGCCGCTGCTTGGCGCTATCCCGTTGGCCGTGGCTGGTGGCGGGACTGATTCTGGGCATCCATGGGCTGGTGAGTTGGGCGGGTGGTCCCCAACACATCCCGCAGTGGTATTTGGCCCTGGGCTTGCGGCGGGAGACGGTCTTGGATGGCCAGGTCTGGCAGATATTCACCTATGCCTGGCTGCACGGCAGCTGGGCACACGCCTTGGTCAACGCGCTGTGTGTGCTCGTTCTGGGCGGCCGCGTGGAGCAGGTTCTCGGCCCTCGTGGCTTGTTCAAAACCCTGGTTGCCGGGATCCTCGGCGGCGCCCTGGGACACTTGCTGCTCGCCGAGGGCGGCAAGCAAGCGTTCCCGCTGGTGGGCATTTCAGGTGCCTGCGTGGCGTTGCTGTTGGTCATTACCACCCTCTCGCCGCAGTCGCGCATGTTTCCCTTACCCGTGTCTGGCCGCAGTCTCGGACTCGGCATGTTGCTGGCGGCACTGCTCCTCGCCCTGGCCGACCCAAAGCTCGGCGTTCCGGGCTTGGCCACATTCGGCCAAGCCCTCGTCAACCGCGGGCTCGGAAACTGGTTTGCCGTCGGCCACGCCTGCCATGTCGGCGGCGGCGTGGCCGGATACCTGTATGCCCGCTGGATCTTGCGTCCGGGCCCCACGCTCAGCCACCTCCGTGAGGAGCGCAACCGCCGCGAGGCCCAACTCCGGACGCGCTAACGCCGGTGGGCACCGGTCTAACGGCCCGAACGGCCGCCACCATTTTCTTTGTCCTCCTTGCCGTCCCTGCCTTGGCCCCGGCCTTTGGGGGCGGCTGCGCCACCTAGGCTTCTCATCTGTGCCTGAGGCACTCCTCCGCCGGCCTTCAGCTTGGGACCGCCCTGGTTCGGGGTCGCACGGATGGGATTGCCTTGCGCGTTGCCGTGGAGTTGTCCGTTGTAGTTGGCCGGCTGGCCCTGCTGGTGGCGCAGTGCGGGATTTTCGCCTGGCTTGTAGTAAGCGTTGCCATTGTTGGCCCGGGGGTATCCGTTCGCGGTCGGAGTTAGATTGCCGGTGTGCGCATAGGGCGTGGGCTTTTGCTGGTACTGCGGTTGGCCTTTGTAGGTGCCGCCCTGCTGGTGGACCTGATGGGCCCACGAGTAACTGGTATTGCGGTAGGCAGCTTCCCGGTTGCGGTAGTTGTTCAGAGTGATGCTCGTCACGCGGCTCGGCGGCGGGCAGAACGTGCGGCTGTACCCATAGGGATGCGGCACCCCGACCACCACCACCGGCCGGTAACCCATCGGGTAGTAGCCGTAGAGGTAAGGATCGTAGTAGCAACGCCGGTGGTAATCGTAGTAGCAATAGCAGGAGGGGTCGTAGCCCCAGCGCGGATCCCCCGTGCTGACAAATAGCGCCGTGGAAAAGCCGCTGTTGCCGTATCCGTAACCTTCCCCGTAACCGTAGCCACCACCGTAGCCACCTCCGTAGGCACCACCGACCGCGTAGTTCGGATCGTAGGCACAAGATCCCAAGGCGAGTGCAAACACGGTGGCCATCGCGGCACCGCTCCAACAACGAAGATGTTTCTTCATGCTGCTATGACGTAGGGCAGGGGCAACCCTATTCAAAAAATACAAAGTTTTTTTAAAGAATCCCGGCCTCGGGTTGACAGCGGGGGCAGCTTTCGAGTTTCCTTGGGCAGCCCCACTCGCAATTTTGATGCACGCCCCTATTCTCGTCACAGGTGGAGCCGGTTACATCGGCTCTCATACCGTTCGCCTATTGGCTTCCCAAGGCCGCAAAATCGTGGTGCTCGACAATCTGGTATACGGCCACCCGCAGGCGATCATTGATCCGGACGTGGAACTGGTGGTCGGCGAGGTCGGTGATAGCAACTTGGTGCGCGCGCTGTTTGCCACGCACCGGTTTGGCGCGGTGGTGCATTTTGCCGCCTACGCCTATGTCGGGGAATCCGTGACCAATCCCCTCAAGTATTACCAAAACAACACCGCCGAGCCGATCAAATTGTTGCAAGTGATGCAGGAGTTTGGCTGCCAGGTGTTCGTGTTCTCATCCACCTGCGCCACCTACGGCGTGCCGGACCGGATCCCCATCACCGAGAGCAATTCCCAGGCCCCGATCAATCCCTATGGCCGCAGCAAACTCATGGTCGAGTGGATCCTGGCGGATTGTGGCCAGGCCTGGGGCCTGCGCAGCGCCTGCCTGCGCTATTTTAATGCCAGCGGCTGCTCGCCGGACGCGTGCATCGGCGAAGACCACGACCCGGAAACCCACCTCATTCCCAGAGTGCTGATGGCGGTAAGCGGCGAAATCGACCACCTCGAAGTCTTCGGTACCGATTACCCAACTCCAGACGGCACCTGCATTCGCGACTATATCCACGTCGAGGACCTGGCCGACGCGCACGCCCGCGCCCTCGACCACCTGGCCGCTGGCGGCGCCTCACTGCAATGCAATCTGGGCACCGGCGTCGGTGTCTCAGTCCAGCAAATCATCAGCGCCGCCGAAGAAATCACCGGCCTACCCGTGCCCGTCACCTTTGGCCCCCGCCGCCCCGGCGACCCGCCGATGCTGGTGGCCGATCCCGCCCTCGCCAAGCGCCTGCTCGGCTGGCAAGCCACCCGCACCGATGTGCGCGAGATGCTGCGTCCGGCATGGCTCTGGATCAACGGCTCTCATCACGGCCGCTACCCCGCAAAAAATTTGTCGTAATTGCGATGTATTGACGTTAATCCTTGCCTTCCGCCAGAAATCCACCATACTAATTGCAAACCTGACGCCCAATCCATGCGCTCAATTCCATCTGCCAATCCTCCCTCGCCCTCCCGGTCCGGCTTCTCCTTGGTGGAGTTGCTGACGGTTATCGCCATCATTTCCGTGCTCATGACCGTGGCCACCGTCGGCATCGGCGGGTTGCTCGCCGGCAAGGGTGTGACCACCGCGGTGTCGACCACCGAAGCGGTGTTTGCCGAAGCCCGCACGCTGGCCATGGGCAAGCTCACCAATGCGGCGGTGCTCGTGAGCGTCCAGGACCCGACCAACATGGACACCTATCTGCGCCGTTTGGTGGTGGCCTACAAGGAGGTCGATCCCGTCACCAACAAGCAGAGTGACGAGTGGACGCTCGCCAGTCGCGGCGTCACCCTGCCCGAAAAAGTCTATTACAGCCAGACGCTCAGCGTTAAGGACAACAAGAATGGTGGCGGCAGCATGAGCAAGGTGTCCCTTGGCGGCACCAACGTCAAACGCGACTATCAAGGCCAATACATCATCTATGAATTCAACGCCGAAGGCATCTGCACCACCCCCGGTGCCAGTTTTGTGGTCGGCACGGGCATTCGCACCGCCGGCAGTTCCGAGACCCGGCCGCGCTTGATCAGCTCCGCCAAGCGCGACTTCGGCGGCTTTGTCATCTGGCGCAATGGCAGCACCTCGTTGTTCCGCAATCCCCTCCAAATCCTTAAGAACGGCGACAATATCACTTTCTTCTAACCCATGAACTGCCCCTCCTCCTCCCGCAAGTCCGGCTTCACGCTGCTGGAAACAGTGATCGCCATCGGCGTGCTCGCCGTGCTCCTCACCGCCTTCATGTATGCCTTCGGCCCCGCGATGTCGGGCATCCGTCGCTCGATCAATATCCAGGAAGCCGACCGCCTGGCGTCCACCTTGGAGATTGAACTGGCCACCCTGCGCACCGGCCAACAAACCGATGACATCAAGACCGGCTTCGACAAATCCTTCCAATGGATCAAACAAGCCAACGAGGCCGCCACCGCCCTGTTTGTCTATCAATATCGCGGCGATCCGTCCAAACGCCGTTCCGACAGCACCCTCGAACCGGTGACCAAGACCGGCGGCACCGTCGGCAAGGACTACATCGTGCTGCCGATGGTCCGGCGCCTCAATGACCCGCTGTTCCTCAAGGACATCGACGCGCTGGAAGGAGCCGTGTTCTTCATCAAATGCACGCAACTCGTCTATAACAAGGACAAAGGCCTGGTGCCGGGCAGTCCGGGCGCCATCAGTGATCCGCAGGATGGTTCTTCGGTCGGCAAGCCCGATGACTACAAGGAGGCGGTCATTGCCTTCTCCGCCGAGTTTTACAGCATGCCCGCAAACAACCAGGCCTATTTCACTGGAGCGAGTTTCAAGAAAAATTTCAAACTCGTCAAGAACCCGATCTTCACCCGCAATCTGGCGGTCCGCAGATAACCCTCCCCCTTCGCATCAAGCTCATGAAAACCTTCCGGTCCCACCCTCTCCGCCGCGGCTTCACGCTCATCGAGTTGCTCATCGCCATGGCGATCACCACCATCATCGCCTCGGTGCTCATTTCCGTCACTGCCGTTGCCATCGACTCCTGGAACCGCAGCCGCGCGGAAATCCGCGCCGCCCGCCAGGCCAAGTTCATGGTCGATGCGATGGCCAAGGATTTCGAAAGCCTGGTCACCCGGCGCGGCAACACGTTCGAGTGGTTGTCGGCAAAAACCGACACCAGCCTGCCCGGCTCGAACAAACAAAAAAGCTCCAACGCCTCCAAACTCATCTTTTTCACCGCCGCCACCGACCGCTACGAGGGCAAGATCAACACCCCCGACGACAAGGGCGGCGACGTCTCCTGCGTGGCGTACGATTTGCAATACAAGGATCCCATCGACGGCGGCACCAGCGGCAATTTCTCGACCTTCACGCTCAACCGCTTGCTGGTCAATCCCGACCAAACCTTCGACAACCTCCTCGGCAAGCCCGAGCTGGAGCCAGCGTTCCAAAGCTACAACACGCTGATGACCGATGTGAAGAACTTCGTGTGTGAAAACATCTATCAATACAGTGTCACCTTTCACATTGAAGTCACCAAGGACCCGGGTACCGCGAAGGCCTCGAAGATGACCGTGCCCGTTTCGCTCGGGCCCACCGCTGGCAGCGGCCGGGTGATTGACTTCCGGATCCTGGGCAGCGGCATCCAACTGGCGGCATCCCCCACCGCCGACGCCACCGTTGATGAATTGAAGGCCGGCCGGGTCGCCGCGGTGGAAATTTCCCTAACCGTGATTTCCGACTTCGGAATGCAACAGATGCGCGGTGAGAAAAACCTCATGGGCGATGCCATGATCAAGTTCATGGCCAAGAACTCTTTCCAGTATTCCAAGCGCGTCGAGCTGCCCTGCATGTGAAAAACCCACGGCGAATGGTCTCAGCGGCTGCGGGCCGCCTTTGGCCGCGGCGCCACCAGGGATGTTAGAAAAAGCCCCGCGGTGAAGCCACCCAGATGGGCACCGTAGGCAACACTGCCGCCGGCATGACTCATCAAGGATACATAGTCCATGGCCACCCCGACCAGCGCCAGCAACGCCAAATGACCGGGGGGGACCGGCCGGCTCATCGGCCAAACCTGAGGTTCAGGCAAATGCCAGCGTGTCGCCAGCCCAAGATAGGCACCTTCGAAGCCCATCACCGCGCCCGACGCGCCGAGCATCGGGATGAACTTGTCGGCATTGAACAGCGTGTGGCAGATCGAGCCGCTGAGCGCACTGAGCACAAAGATGAGCACCATCCAGCGCTGGCCTAACAGGTCGGCCGCCAACGCCGCGAAAATCCACAGGTAGAGCATGTTGTAGAGCACGTGCTCGAAGCTGCCGTGCAGAAACGCACAACTCAGCAAGGTGACCAACTGCCGATAGTCGGCCGCACCTGCGGTGCCATGCAACACCTTGCGCCAGCTCAGCACGATCTCGCCGGGCACCGCCATCCAGCTATTGTACCAGCCCCGGTGGGCGAGCTCCTGCCCCAGGAAAATCACAAACATCAACGCGATGAGCCCGAGCAATGGCCCCTGCTTGTTTATCACCCAGCGGGTCCTGCCGTGTCCGATCATTTGCTTGCGGGTTGTGCCATGCCGCAGGCAGGTGTGGGAAATTCCATGCCACTTGGCAATGCCAGAGTGAGCAGCAAGGCGCAGACCCCATCCCGCCGAGTCAGAAACGGCGGCCTGCCGCTGAAATATCTTGGCAGCGCGTCGCACCCAGCTATGCTCGCGGCGCAGGACAATCCCGGTTGCCGAGCGGATGACTCGCCTAAACCCAATAAGCAGCCCCCTGGCAGCCATCGGCGCGGCACGTCGGCAGCGAGTTATGGGGTTGAGCCGGGGCCGTCCCGCGGTTCATGCACCTTCCAAACCCATGCCAAAACGAATTTCCAAACTTGCCAAGTCTCTCAAGCAACTCGGCGACATACAGGTCACGGAGTGGGATTTCATGGGCCTCTTGAACACCGACATCACGAAGCTTGAGATCTCGCGCTCGCTGAGGCGGTTAGGGGGAATCCAGGTGATGGAGTGGGATTTTAAGAATGCCTTGCAGGCGGTGAAAAATACTGCCAACCAGGAGGTCGATATCATCGACATTGTCAGACGAACCGCCCACTACAAAGTCCTGGAGTGGGAATTCCGCAGTGTCTCGCCGGCCGGGCGCAAACCCTCACCACCACAACCGGCGCAGGCCGTGGAACCCGGATTGAGCCGGGAGGAAATGCAGAAAATTTCCCTCCAACTGAAAAACTTCCTGCAATATGTCGTCGTGAATTTGATTGATGAGCCCGCCAGCGCACAGATCAAGGTCACGAAACTCGGGCCACTAGGGCTGCGCTTCAAACTCGTGCTGGCGAAACGGGATGTGGCCATGCTCATTGGGCGGGAAGGCTTCACGGCTTCAACTATCCGCAGCATCTTGAAAGCCGCCGCCGGGATGCACGGGGTTCAAGCGTTGCTGCAAATCCAGTCGCACGAAGCGGAACTGGAGCTTGCCGCCAAGGACACGCCGCGCGGCAAGCCTTGACCGACGATCTGGAAGCCCAGTCACGGCAGCCAGCTGCCATGCGAATCCGCAGAAAATGCTTGGAAAGCCGCCCGATAACAGGTAGATATATCGTCAGGAACACGCCACCATCCATGAAATCAATCAAGAGCCTGATGCAACGCACTTTCTTCGCACTCGTCGCCATGGTTATCGCGGTGGCGCTTGGACTGCCCCTCATCAACCTCATGGTTGGATTGCCCAAGGATATCCGACTCGGCGCCCAGACCGGCGCGTCCGATACTTATGTTGCCGCCGCCCAGGCGCTCGGCCAGAAATGCGGCAACTGCCACTCGGCCCAAGGCAAGCTGCCATTCTACGCCGCGCTGCCCTTCGCTTCCTCCTTGGTTAAAGACGATATCCGCAAAGGCACCGAATGGTTTGATCTGGTCGCCAGCTTTGCCAACACCCCGGCCCAGCCCATCGGCGAGGCGACCCTCGCCAAAATCGAAAAGACTATCCAGGACGGCGCCATGCCGCCGCATCGCTACCGTGCCCTGCATTGGAATGGCACCCTGAGCGCCGCCCAGCAACAGGCGGTCCTGTCCTGGATCCAACAAGTCCGCGCCACCTATTATGCCAGCCCGGCATCCCCCGACGCGCTCAAAACTGCGGTCATTCAGCCGATCCCCCAACCACCGCAGCTCGACCTCAAGAAAGTCGCCCTCGGCAAGCTGCTCTACCACGATACCCGCCTGTCCAAAGACAACTCGCTGTCCTGCGCCTCATGCCACGACCTCGCCAAAGGCGGCACCGATCAGGCGGCGGTCTCCAGCGGCGTGGGCGGGGCCAAGGGCGGCATCAATGCGCCGACGGTATTCAACGCCGCCTATCACCTTGCACAATTCTGGGATGGCCGCGCCGCCGACCTCGCCGCCCAGGCCGCCGGCCCTCCGGGCAACCCCATCGAAATGGCCTCCTCGTGGCCCGAGATTGTCACCAAACTCACGCAGGACGCCGCCTTCAAGGCCGACTTTGAGGAATCCTATCCGGACGGCATCTCGCAGCAAGCCGTTTGCGATGCCATCGCCACTTTTGAAAAGACCCTCCTGACTCCCAACTGTGACTTCGACAAGTTCCTGCTTGGCGACCAGAGCGCTCTGAGCGACAGCGCGAAACTTGGCTATACCCTGTTCCTGAAATCCGGTTGCGCCACCTGTCACAGCGGCATCGCCATGGGCGGGCGCTCGTTCGAGAAAATGGGCCGCCACGCCGACTACTTCACCGACCGCGGCAACCCCACCGCCGCGGATGAGGGGCGCGCCAGCGTCACCAAGAATGACAGCGACAAGCATAAGTTCAAGGTGCCGACCCTCCGCAACATTGCCCTCACCGCTCCCTATTTCCATGATGCCTCCGCCAAATCCCTCGCGGAAGCCGTCCGGCAAATGGGCCACTACCAGACCGGCACCACCTTCACCGAGCAGGAAACCGTCCAACTCGTCTCGTTCCTCGAAAGCCTAACCGGCGAATTCGAGGGCAAAAAACTCCGCTAGCGATGCTTCGCCTCAGACGCAAGAATTCAAGAAGCAAAACGCGGGACACGACCTAACAACAACATCGGCGCCCAGTCAGGAACCCTGGCGGTCCCCGCCTCCCGCCACCTCCCGGGAGTTCCGCGCCTTTACTCCTCCCCTGTGCTCTGCGCCGCCAGCGGCTGCATCGCCTAGCCTGCCCAACCCGAAACTCAATCTCCAGGAATCCAACCAGAACAATCAGATGAAAACACAAATCGTATTGGGCGTGGTGGCGCTGGCCGGCGCCTGCGTCGCGGCTGACGAGAAACTCAAACTGCCGGTTGCCGACGGGCCATTCAAGGACACCGCCGAATCGCTGGCAGCCTACAAGTGCCCGGACTGGTTCCGTGACGCCAAGTTCGGCATTTGGGCGCACTGGGGTCCGCAGGCCGTGCCGATGGAAGGCGATTGGTATGCCCGGCAGATGTATGAGTCTAGCAATCCTAAATTCAAATATCATCAGGAGAATTACGGTCATCCGTCGGTGTTTGGTTACAAGGACATCATTCCGTTGTGGAAGGCGGAGAAATGGGATCCGCAGCGTTTGATGGCACTCTACAAAAAGGCCGGCGCGAAATATTTCGTCAGCATGGGCACCCACCACGACAACTTCTTCTTGTGGAACTCCAAACTCCACCGCTGGAATTCAGTCAACATGGGCCCCAAACGCGACGTCGTGGGCGAGTGGCAACAGGCGGCCAAAGCGCAGGGGCTTCACTTCGGCGTGTCCGAGCATCTGGGTGCCAGCTTCACCTGGTTCCAATCCAGCCACCGCGCCGACAAGGACGGCCCGAAGGCCGGGGTGCCCTATGACGGGGCCAACCCGCAATACCAGGATCTGTATCATTTTGCTGCCGAACCCGGCGACACCGGCTGGTATAGCAACAACCCCAAGTGGCAGCAGCAGTGGTACGACGAGATCAAGGAACTGGTCGACAACTATCATCCCGACCTGCTTTACAGCGACGGCGGCGTGGTCTTCGGCAACGAAGTCGGACTGAGCATGATCGCGCATTTGTATAACTCCAATGCCGCCCTTCACAACGGCACGACCGAGGCGGTGTATAACTGCAAGCAGAGCTCAGGCGGGCGCTGGGTGGAGGACCTCGAGCGCGGAATCATGCCCAAAATCGACCCGCATCCCTGGCAGACAGACACCTCGATTGGCGATTGGTACTACAACCGCCACTGGAAGTATCAACCGGTCAGTTGGGTCATCGGGATGCTGGTGGATAATGTCAGCAAGAACGGCAACCTGCTGCTCAACGTGGTGTTGCGTCCGGATGGATCGCTCGACGCGGAGGTGGAGACGATGTTGGAACAACTTGCGGCGTGGACGGCGGTTCACGGCGAAGCGATCTACGGCAGCCGGCCCTGGCTCATCTATGGCGAAAGTGCGGTCAAGGTCAAAGGCGGGGCTTTCAACGAGAGCTTCAAATACAATGCGAAGGAAATCCGCTTTACCACCCAGGGAGCGACCCTCTATGCCATCGCGCTGGGTTGGCCGGACGACGGCATGCTGCTGGTCCGTTCGCTGGCAAAACCGGCGGGCACCGATATCAATAACCTCACCCAAGTGAGCCTGCTCGGATACGACGGCAAGCTCGAGTGGCAGCAAACTGCGGAAGGCCTGAGCGTGAAGCTGCCGGCCACCAAGGTGTCCGAATTTACCGCCGCCCTCAGGATTACCGGCACCAACCTGACGAATGCTCCCGTAACATTGCCCGCCGCCCCTCCAATCGTGGCCGACGCCCAAGGCCGGCTCACGCTCACCCCTGATGCCGCAGACCTCGACAATGGCATCCGCACCGAAACCTACGGGGGGCAGCCAAGCCTTGGGGCGTGGGATGACGGCCATGCCACGGCCACCTGGAATATCCAGCTTGCCGCGCCCAGCAGATATCATGTGCGCACGGCCACCGCGGCGTTGCACGAGGGCGATTTTGTGGTCCGAATCGGGGATCAACCGCTGTCCGGGCACGCGCCCAAGACCACGGCTTGGAGCGAATTCAGCGCGGTGGATCTAGGCACGGTCGAGCTTAAGTCCGCTGGCAAGCTGCAGGTCAAGATTCAAGCAAAGGACCCGGCGGGCTGGCAGCCCATCAACCTGCGCGCCATCATCCTGAGCCCCGAGTAACCCTGACGCTGGCAGCAACTGAAGCCGGTCAGAAATCCCGTTTTTCCCCCTGACCAAGGGCCGCCAGCGGCTATACTCTCAGTCAACCCCTTGCCAATCATGAAACCGCTGACAGTTCTCGCCTTGCTCGTCGCCTGCTCCGTTGGCATAGGCACCGCCGATGCCAGATCCCACTCGCGCAACTCCAGGCGCTCGGTCGACCTATTCAAAAAGCTCGATAAAAATCACAACGGCACGCTTTCGCCGGAGGAATTTGCCGCTGGAGGCAAACGCAACTCAGCCGCCAAGTTCGCCTCCCTCGACAAGAACCACGACGGCAAGCTCGACCGCTACGAGTTTTCCCTGATGAACAAGCGGCTGAAGCCCTGAGCCAGGTGCCCAATTGACGGCCGCACGCTGGATGCCGCCTCGCGGAAACTTCTCGCGCCGCCTAACCGCCGCACCGATCGCCATGCAATCGCCACACCCCGCCGGACTCCCCAAGGCCATTTCCGTGGCCGTCCTCGCTCTGCTCTTGCTCGGCACGCCCCAGGCGCGGGCGGCGGCAGTCGCCGCGGGTCGCCGCTTGCACGTCGGACCGGCCCAACCCTACACCACGCCGAGCGCTGCGGCCGCCGCCGCGACGGATGGCGATACCATCGAGATAGACGCGGGCGAATATTCCGGCGATGTCGCGGTGTGGTCTGCCAACCGCCTGACGCTGCGCGGCATCAACGGTCGCGTTCACCTCGCCGCCAACGGCAACAGCGCCCAACAAAAAGCAATCTGGGTCATCCGCGGCAGTGACACCACGGTGGAAAATATTGAATTTTCCGGCTGTCGGGTGGCGGATCACAACGGGGCGGGTATCCGCCATGAAGGCAAGGGACTGGTGGTGCGGCACTGCAGTTTCCACGACAACGAGGACGGCATTCTAACCGGTGCCAATCCTGACAGCGATATTCTTGTTGAATTCACCGAATTTGCCCACAACGGCGCGGGTGATGGATACTCGCACAACCTCTACATCGGTCAGGTGCGCAGCTTCACGCTCCAGTTC
>Ga0118677_10012513_pt2 | contig 11888 bp, 5 predicted proteins | sample AliMusrvi5mmetaG_FD_86154 | JGI IMG/M metagenome (GOLD analysis project Ga0118677, IMG submission 86154) | reverse complement strand
TTCACAGCCACATCGAAAATGCGCAAACCTTCGCAATCGGTTTTCACGCTGCCACCGGTTCCGTGCCAGGGCTCGGTAAAGTAAAGCTCCACGCGGTATTTGCCATCGGGCACGGCAAAATGGTATTTCAGTTTATGTCGACCAAAACGGAAATGTCCGAATAATGCCCAATCACGTGTTCCGCGAATTGGGTCGTAAGTCACACCCTGACTGGCCTGATACGGATTTAGCTCCTTAAAATCTGCAACCCACGAACCCGAAACGGTGCTGTCGTCTTTTGCCCAGATTTGCCCAAACTCATCTTTGTATTCATCGCCACCACAATTGATTCGATAAAGGTAATTGTAGTTAGGTTCTGCTTTAGTGAGAGTGCGACTTAAAGTCGCGCCCTCACTTGAATAAAGCGCATCAAAATGCGGCGCTTTCTCCAGATTATTCAGCACAATTTTATCCTCTGTCACCGCTTTTCCACCAAAATAACCCACGGCGCGAAGTACATTATAGCGCACATCGCGGTTTTCCCACATAAAATGCGTGCCAAGTCCGTTGTTTTTCTTTTTGCCCATGTACACCGAATCAACGGCGTCGTTATAAAGTTTCACACTGTCACAATTGCTGTACACTTCCACCGTGGCACGACTGCGTTTCGCAAATCTATCCGGCCAGGTATGTGAAACGATGTACACCATCGGATCGTTTTTAGCCGAGACATAATTGGCTCGATACATATAATACGCATCGGTTGGTTGCTCCCAAGGCGAAATAAGTCCTTTGTAATTGAATGGTCCAACTTTATCAATGGCACGAAATGCCTCATCGGGCTGACGGCGACCGGGGTTGTCGTGTGAGCTAAAAACCCATTGGAATTGCCCGCAAACACTGTCTTTAGCAGCTTCAGCCAGCTTTATTTTCTTTTCGAGCAATTGGCACATATGATCTTCACTCCATTTGCCATTCGCATCAAAAGCCGCCGGCTCGGTATGGAAACCAAGCGTGCGCCATGCACCGTATTCGCCATTGAGCAACTGGTTTTTCTGCGCCAATTCATGACCATAGTTTTCGATGTTTCCACCATAGGTTCCACTCCAGTTTTGGACCACATTCCAGTCAGTACCTTCGCCACCGTTGCAAGTGGTAATGACACGCATCGATTTAGCAGTCGGATCCATTTGGCGAATAATATTGCTGCATTCTTCGGCAAAATCTTTGGGCAAAGCACTTTCGTTTTGTAAGCCCCACATCACCAGCGAGGGCGAATTGCGGTGCTCTTTTACCCATTGGCGAAGCAAGGTTTTGAAATTCGCGCGAAATTCAGGGGTGTCGTACCATATATGAGCCGAAAACTGTGCCCATTCAAGCAGTCCGTTTTCGTCCAACAAACGTTGGTATTCCAGATTATGCGGTTGGTGTGCATCGCGAAAAGCATTAAAACCAGCCGATTTAATTTGTTTTATACGGGATGCGATTTGCTCGTTACTAAACGCATGTGATTGTCCAAACTGATGTTCATACTCGCAAGTACCATTAATAAACAACGATTTCCCATTGAGATAGAAACGACCATCATTGTCGTTGCGCTTCACCGGCCAACTGATGGTTCGGATTCCAAAAGGAGTAGAAATTTCGTCGGTAGTTACATTTTCACCACGCTTAATCATCGATCCCAGTTTGTACAAATAAGGCTTATCCGTACTCCAAAGCGTTGGTTTGGTAACGGCTGATGATTGTTTCACTATCTTTGTTTCACCTGCTTTGAGCGTTACTTTTTCAGACAAGCGGAATACTGCAATTCCATCCTCATTGTTCAACTTATTTACCACTTCAATGTCGGCAGTTTCAGCGGAATAGTTTTTTATTTCTGTTTCAATAAAAACAGAATCGGCCTTGTCGTTATTCCAAATATGAACTCCGAATGGCTCAATACGAACTTTATCGGTAGCCTCCAACGTTACCGGGCGGAAAATACCAAAAGGCTGCGAACCCTCGCTAAAACCCCATTCCGACGAGCAACCGCCACATACCCAGGGCATGTCGGCTATCATTTCGGGGTGCTCGGCAACTACGGTCAACGAATTCACTTGTCCGGGTTTAATATCGTTGGTAACATCTATGGTCTTGGTGGTTCTACCACTCGGAAAACGGTCGTACTTCTTACGGTTCAGCGTAACGGTAGCATAGGTTCCGACTCCGTCGAAGCGCAAAAAGTATTGTTTGTTTTCACCGGCATTAGGTGCTGTAAAAGTCTTGGTGTAAGTGGCTGTACCGTGCAGGTTTCCGTGAGTCAGCTGACGGTAGCCGAAGTAATCGTCCCAGTTGTGAGGGATATTTACTTTAAGGGTGTCTTTGCCCATCCAGGTTTTCCAACCTTCGTTCAGGCTCATAGTTGTGCGGCGGTCTTTGATTTCGGGAGCAGGAAAATGCACTTCCGAACGTCCCATTGGCTTACTGGTAGCCACACAAATACCTCGTTGGTCGTTTTTATTTACACCACAATAGAAATGATATACAACACCGTTATAGTTAACCACATAACTCTTGTGTGCAAACAGGTTGTCATATTCTTTCGAAGGCGTAATCAAATCGTCACCCTGCCAATCGTACCAGTGAACAAGGTCGTAGCTGCACGCAAATGTATTGTACGCTTTGTAGGGTTTATTGGTGTTGAATGCCGAAAAATAAAACATAACATACAAATTCCCAAACTGCTGAATCTGCGCATCTCCGGTAATCATTCCCTGAATTTCGTGTGCAAAAACAGGATTTCCTGAATAACGTTTCCAGGTTTTCAGGTCGTTGGAAAGTGCAATACCAATGCGTTCACCTTTTAATTTGGTTTCGGGATGCACTCCGCCAGCATTGTAATACATCACAAAAGGTGCTCCAAGCGTTTTCTTCTTGTCCCAATAAATGGTGCTTTTGTACTGAATCAGGTTTTCGAACCACTGCGCATCTTTATCTTTGTTTGAAAGAATAGGCTTATCGGCCGATTGCCATTCAATGGCTTTGCCGAGGTTTGCGGCATCCGTCCATGCCAGTCCTATGCTTAGTGGTCCCTGCTCATAGCCTGCAGTCGGTCCGCCAATGTAGGTCATCCAGTATTTGCCTTTGTAGGGTTGCAGTTCGTAACTACCGCCCCAGGTCATATCGGGCAACGAAGGAAAACCGCCACGTTGATTGCAATCCCACATACCATCGCGATACGACAGCAACCGACCTTTAATATTCCAGTGTAACAAATCGTCACTTTCGGCCATCCAGGTTTCATAACCACGACCGTCGGTACCCGTTTTGCCATTATAAATCACAAAAGTCATATACCACTTATCGCCATGGCGGAAAACAGTTGGGCAATCCATTTTGTGGTTATTGTCGGACGGAACAAGTGCCAATCCGTATTTATAAGGCGTTTTTACCTGCTCGTAGATTTCTGCCATTTTTGACTGAGAAACTTCCTGAGCTGATAGGAATGTAGAAATAAAAAGTATGATAAGTACAAAAAGGTTTTTCATATGACCCCTAACCCCTAAAGGGGAATTGAATTAGTTTAACTTGTATTCTTTTCATATTCATAATAGTTGATTTATAATGGAATGAAGAAATTATATTCCCCTTCAGGGGTTAGGGGTTTTCAGCAACGGCATCCACACTGTCATGTCCATTTTTCCGCGGTTACCCCAAGCATAATATGGTATGAGGCGGATGTTCACATTTTTATTAACTGTAGATACTGCACGATAAAGCGTATTTTTCCAGGAATCTTCGTTTGCTAAGCGGGCAATACCTTCCAGTGCCATCGTTGGGAATCCGGCAATCTGCACTTTTTTTGGTATCAATTTTATATCGGCGGGAATCATTACATCGTCAATCTTCTTTTCTCCTTCAATATCTGTACTTTCAAGGCAATACACAATCGGTCCACGTTTTACACAAGTTTGGTTTCGGGTTTCTTCCACCAATGGATTTGACTCCAGCAAAACGACAGGCATATCCATCGCCAATTCCACCATATCGCCTTTCTTCCATACACGGTTGATTTCGGTATAAGTGTTGGCTTTATTGATTGTTGTAATCTCCAGGCCGTTGACTTTTAGCTTCGCTTTTTGACACCATTCAGGTATGCGGAGAAAGAATGAAAGTGCTTTTTCGGGAGCATTTTCTATTAATATTTTTACATTACCATCCCACGGATAATCGGTGATTTGATTGAGTTTAATCTGATCTTTTGTCCCATCAAGTGTAGTATTGAGAGTGCTGCCCGTATACAGATTGAAATAAACTGCATTTTTTGAAATTGAGTAGATATAGTTCTGAACTTCTGCGAGTGTGCGCACAGTATTGGGTGGACAACAGTTACATCGTTTAATGTATGTTTCGCGTTCTTTTGACCAACGCAAAGTATACGGAAAATCCTGTGAAATCCGCAACGGATTGGTATAGAAAAACCGTTTCCCATCGAGGCTGATGCCACTCAACACACTGTTATAAAGTGCTGTTTCAACAATCTCGGCGTATTTGGCATCGCTAGTGTTTTGCAACATTCGCCAGTTGAAGAGCAAGTTTCCGATGTTGGCACAAGTCTCATTGTGAGCAGTTGAATTCGGCAACTGGTAGGCGCGACCGTAACTTTGATGCACTTTTTGAATACTATCCGGTTTATAAAAAGTACCATCGGGCGAAGTACCATCGTACAAAGCGCCACAAGCACCGGTAACGTACATTTTACGGTTCACAATGTCAGACCAAATACTGGTCAGGTTTTTCATTAGCTGTTCTTCACCCGTTTCGGCATACACATCGGCCACGCCGGCATAGAGGTAGTTCGCACGAACAGCATGACCCATGGCTTGGTATTGCTGACGAAATGGCACACGATCCTGATTATCGTCAGTACCATTTTCTACCATTCCCCGAATATTAATCAGGTTTTTTGACAGTTCCAGATAGCGTGGATTTTTCGTTTCGCGATACATTTCCACCACGCCCATGTAGTGTGACGGACAAATAGCATTTCGAGCCAGTTCAGCCGAAGCCGTTTCGTAAAAATGACACAGAAAATCAGTTGCTTTGATGGCTACATTGAACAGAGTTGTTTTGCCTGTTGCGCGTTTGTGAATAATTCCGGCTGTCATAAGGTGCCCCAGGTTGTAGGTTTCAAAATTCAGTCGGTCTTCAAATGCTTTGTCATTTTTTTTCCCGGTTTGTGTACCGGTTACTTCCTGCTCCAGACTGTGCGAATCAATGCCCTTATTCATTTCAGCAATAATTACCGGAGTATGAATATAGCCATCAGCTCGTTGCACTTTAATAATGGTAGCAATGATATGCTCCATTAACTTATCAAGTTTTGGTTCTTTGGTCACGGCGTAAACGGATGCCACAGCTTCGAGCCATTTATAAAAATCACCATCGTGAAACGGAGGTCCATGATGCACACCTTTTAACTCACCAGCAGCAACTTGAAAGTTTTGGAAAGAATGACTCAACGTAGTATCATTGAATGTTTTCCACATCGAAAGAAGCATGGTGTCTTTGTAAACATCAAAACGTTCCGCCCAAAAACCCTTGTTCCAATGCACTGCATCTACATCCGTTGCAGTCATTCTGGCAAATCTACTTGTCGAAGTATTTGTTAGTCCGCGGTTTTGAGCAGCCACAGCACCTATAAAGTAAACTAAAACGAAAAGAAAAAAAACTTTTTTCATACTTAAAATGCATTATCATGTTTCTACTGCAAGACGAAATTGCAACTCCTTTTGTACTGAAATGACTAAAAAAACAATTCCTGCTTTGAGCAGCATTGTTGGTGCTTTAGGGAGGAATAAAGTTGCTTTGAGGAGCAAAATTGGTGTTTAAAGCACCAACAGTACTGCCTGAAGCAGGAGAAAGAAACATTACAGCATATCAATGGAAATAATAACAAAAAAAATGCTCCGGAACTTACGCTCCGAAGCATTTTTACTTGTATAAGCTTTCAATAATTATTGAACTAATACCTTCTGAACAGTTGAACCTGTTTTTACAATATATACACCTTGTGTAAGATTTATTGTAGTGTTGTCACCTTTCACAACTGACGAAGCAACTCTTGATCCACTTACTCCATAAACTGAAACGATATCGCCCACTTTTGCATTTCTAACCACAACAGAGTTATTGGCCGGATAGATCAATAAATTGTTGTTTACGCTTTGTAGCGCGGTTGCATTGGAATTTGTACCGGTAACAAACGAACCTCCGAAAGAACTATAAGTACCACTATAACTACCACTACTATATGTGCAGTTCGAATTGCTGTAAGTACCACCGCCCGCTGCTTGTCCAATCAGAGCAAAGTATGGTGAATTAGCAATCATGCTTGCAACAGTTGCATCTACCACTGAAGGTGTAAATGCCAAAGTTGAAGAACTTGTAGTAGATGGAGTTACTGTCCATTCGCGTGCATTATAATTTACACCTGCACTTGGAGTGCCAGATAGTGTTGCTGTAACCTTTACAGATGTTGAAGTTCCGGTTGTAGGAGTAATAGTTACAGGATCGTAGCTTGTTGTTGCTGAAGCACCGACTGGGAATAAAGTTGCAACTCCTGAAGTTGTAGGAACAGTCAGAGTGCCGGTACCATTGGTAACAACATAACTTGAAGAAGAACCGCCGGTAATTGAGGCTGCGGTAAGATTATTGCTTCCCAAAGTAATCGTACCAGAAGTTAACTTCAGGTTGTTGCTTGCCGTAATTGAAGTAGGAATTGTCACGTTATATGTTCCGGTTGCCACCTCAAATTTGTAAGGTGAAGATGGGAATAAGGTATAGTCAGCAACAGTTGCAGTTGTACAAGTTATAGTCGGAGCTAAATAAGTATAACCAAATTTCACAGTTGAGTATTGTGATGTATTTATTTGTAAAGTTTGTCCAGACAAAGCTTTAATCAAATTTACGGTTTTTCCCAGAACCAATGTTCCGGGATTAGTAGAAGTTCCATCTCCTACATTCATAATTAAAGAATTTGTACTTCCGGCAAAAGTTGTTGTATATAAATCAAGTTCGTTTGCTGAACTTGTTGGGTGTTTATAAGTTGCCAAATCAAGACAACCATAAACATTATAAGTCATATTTCCAGCGTTAGTACTAGGAGCACCTGCATTCTTCATATGAAATCCTCCATTAATAAACACGGTATCTCCTGCAAAGATGGTACAAGTTCTATTAAATCCAGTAAATACATCTCCATTATGTAGCGTTAAATCAGGAACGCTTCCATTTTTTAATAAAACAATGGACTCTTTTATATTCAAATTAAAATCTTGTGTAACCGTAGCTGTACTCACAGGATAAATTGCACCAATTGCAAACGAATACCCACTCGTTTTACCAGATGTCTTGATTGTTAGACTTTTAGCTGTATTGCTGTAATTTATATAGATACCACTTCCCGAAATGAGACTTGGAGTACTCACCATTGCACTGGATCTGTAGTCACCAAAAATACTATCATTTACAATTGTATAATCGCCGGTACCTGGTGTAGTTGAACCATTATAACCGACAAAAATTGATTTGGGAGAGCCTGTGGCATGAGTATTCCAACACCAAACTTTGCCATAATTATAGATATTTGCACAATAAAAGTTTGATTTAATGCTCATTACACCTGTTTTAGCTACCCAGATATTATTATAAGCTGTTAACCCCGCGTTTACAGATTTTAACTCTCCAGCTATGCTAATATTCAAACATGTGCCAGATCCTTGCAGATAAACGTTAAGCCCTGCAGGAATAGATACACTATCCAAAGATGTTGGAAGAGCTTTAGTAGTTGAATCAGTACCTGCTGGAAACCATGTGGTCTGAGCATTCCACGCACCACTCTGAACAGCTGTATAAGTAATAGCAGCATTCACATTATTCCCAATTCCCACTAAGAAGAACAGGAAAATTCCGAAAGTAAAAAGTTTTTTCATAAGTAAAAAAATTAATGATTAATAATGTTTGATTATTTGATTTTAAATTAAGACGCATTTGTTTTTTTGTTGTACTCAAAAAAATCATAAATCAAATATTTAACTCAATTTGAATTATCATCGAAATAATAAGCAATTGCAATGAGTACTATTTTGGGTTGACAGCGTCATAAATTTGTTGTTTTGAAGAAAAAATGAGAAGTGAAGTAACGATGCTTAGATTAATTAAAATTTTCACTGTATTTCTGTTTTTTAATCAGCTCTGTCTGGCACAAAATGAATTGTATGTTTCCACGTCCTTTCATGAACCTGCCAATGAGGGCTTGCGCTTCATATCGAGTAAAGACGGTTACCATTGGGACAGTGTACCCGGAGTTTGGTTAAAACCGGAGGTTGGTTCTCAGAAGGTTTTACGTGATCCGTCAATAATTCAAACTCCCGATGGCATTTTTCATTTGGTATGGACATGCAGTTGGAAAGGTGATTACGGATTCGGCTATGCAAATTCGAAAGATTTGATTCACTGGTCGAAAGAAAAACTGATTCCGGTAATGAAAAATGAACCGACCACCGTGAATGTGTGGGCGCCGGAAATTTTTTATGATGATACAAAAACTCAGTTTGTAGTTGTGTGGGCTTCGTGTGTACCCAACCGTTTCCCAAACGGGCAGGAAGACCTGAAAAATAATCATCGCCTTTATTATATCACGACAAAGGATTTTAAAACCGTTTCTAAAACCAAGCTTCTTTATGATCCCGGTTTCAGCACCATCGATGCCACTATTGTCAAGAGAGCTGAATCGGATTATGTTATGGTTTTTAAAGATAATACTCGTCCTGAACGGAATCTGAAAGTGGCTTTTGCCAAATCGCCGGAAGGACCTTATTCTAAAGCAAGTGACTCGTTTACAGAAAGTTTCACCGAAGGACCGACCGTCGAAAAAGTAGGTGACGACTATCTGATTTATTACGATGCTTATCAGAAATTCTCCTATGGAGCTGTCAAAACAAAGGATTTTATTCGTTTTCAGAATATTTCCAATGAAATTTCAGTTCCTCAGGGTCATAAACACGGAACAATTTTTAAAGCTCCCGAATCAGTCATATTAAATCTGAAAAGTAACTACGAAGCCAATCAGAGACAAAAAAAAGACGCGAGCTGCAAAGCTATCTCTGAAATCAAGTAAAACTTGATTATCTTTGTTTCTTGTTTCATTCTCTTTCGATGAAAAAATCCATTTTAATATTTGCTGCAATTCTTGCAGGTCTGGCTTTTTACTCTATATTAGCACAGGAAAAAATCCATTATTCCGGCAAAACCCTGGCTAACCCCGATTACCACGACGGACAACTGTCGCCTGTGGTGGGGGTGCACAACATTCAGGTGATGCGTGCCAACCGTCAGCGCCCCGATACGTCCAACTGCAACGGCTGGACCTACAATCACCAACCGATGCTAGCTTACTGGAACGGTAAATTCTACCTGCAATACCTCAGTGGCGAGGTGGGCGAGCATATTCCGCCTTCGCAAACATTTTTGCAAACCTCAGTTGACGGTTATTCCTGGACCAATCCACAAGTGCTTTTTCCACTTTACAAAGTGCCCGATGGCTATACTAAACCCGATTACAAAGGCGTGGCTAAAAACCTCACAGCTATTATGCATCAACGTGTGGGATTTTATGTTTCAAAGTCCGGACGACTAATTACCATGGCTTTCTACGGTGTGGCACTCGATAAAAAAGATGACCCAAACGATGGCAACGGCATTGGCCGTGTAGTGCGTGAGATTAAGAAAGACGGCACGTTCGGTCCTATTTATTTTATTCATTACAATCATGCTTTCAACGAAAAAAATACTGATTATCCATTTTTCAATAAAAGCAAGGATAAAGCTTTTGTGGCTGCTTGTCAGGAAATTCTGAATAATCCGCTGTACATGATGCAATGGGTGGAGGAGTCGGATCGTAACGACCCGATTATTCCGCTAAAAAAAGAATACAAAGCCTTTAATTACTATCATTTACCCAACGGGAAAGTTGCTTGTTTGTGGAAATTTGCACTGACATCGATTAGTGAAGATGAAGGCCATACATGGGATACCATTGTCGGTCGTGCCAAAGGTTTTGTGACCAGCAACGCCAAAATATGGGGACAGCGCCTTACCGACGGCAGCTATGCAACGGTTTACAATCCTTCGGAATTTCGCTGGCCACTGGCTATTTCCACTTCGACTGACGGATTGGATTATACAACATTGAATCTGGTGCACGGTGAAATTACCCCCATGCGTTACGGCGGCAACTACAAATCCTACGGTCCGCAATACACCCGTGGTATTCAGGAAGGCAACGGCATTCCGTACGACAAAAACCTGTGGGTAACCTACAGCGTGAACAAGGAGGATATGTGGGTATCGCGCATTCCGGTGCCGGTAAAAATTACGCCGACCACTCAGGCAAACGACAATCTGGATAAATGCTCGAAAATAAACGACCTTACTGACTGGAATATCTACTCACCGCTGTGGGCACCGGTTTCGCTGGATAAAATAAATGGTAAAAACTGGCTGACACTGTCGGACAAAGATCCGTTCGACTTTGCCAAAGTGGTGCGTAAAATTCCGGCTACTAAAGAGCTGAAAGTGTCATTTGATTTGCTGGCCGAACAAGCCAACCAAGGTCAGTTCCGCATTGAGTTTTTGGATGAAAAAGGTATTGTTTGCTCGCGTTTGGAACTTCGTCCCGACAGTACTTTTCAGGCAAAAGGCGGTTCACGTTTTTCGAATATGATGAAGTATCAGGCCGGAAAAATATATCATGTAGAGGCACAACTTTCGGTCGAAAACCGTAGCATTAAAGTGTTGGTAAATGGGAAACAAGTGGGCGTTCGGATGTTCTTTGCGCCGGTGGCTTCCATTGAGCGTATCGCTTTCAGCACAGGCGAAACCAATGCATTCCCAACGCCCGACACACCTGCCGATCAGGATTACGATCTGCCTAATGCAGGAAATCAGGCTCCGTTGGCTGTATTTCGCATTGCCGGTCTGAAAACCGAATCGTTGGACAAAGATGCTTCAGCTTCGGTGCTTAACTTCGACCAATTCCGTCATTATGTAAATGAGTTCAACATGATGGAAGATGAAAACATTGCTCAAGCCATACCCAATGCACAATCGGCCGAGTGGTTGGAAAAAAACATTCCGCTGTTCGAATGTCCGCAACGCAATTTCGAAGAAATATTTTACTACCGCTGGTGGACATTGCGCAAGCACATTGAAAAAACGCCGGTGGGTTATGCTTTTACCGAATTCTTAGTGTCACGTACTTATGCCGATAAATACAACCTAATTTCGTCGGCACTGGGACATCACATTTACGAAAGCCGTTGGTTGCGCGACACAACCTATATCAATCAGAACATCCGCACCTGGTATCGTGGTAACGAAGGCGCACCAATGAAAAAGTTGATGGCCTTTAGTTCGTGGAATATCGATGCACAGTTGAATAAATTCTTTGTGACAGGTGATGTGAAATTACTGCTGAACATGTTGCCCGATTTGGAAGCCGAATATGCTCGTTGGGAATCGACTCACCGCCTGAAAAATGGCCTGTACTGGCAGGGGGACGTGCAGGACGGTATGGAAGAAACCATCAGCGGCGGTCGCAAGAAACAATTTGCCCGCCCCACTATCAACAGCTATATGTTTGGAAACGCTAAAGCTTGGCACAGATGGAACAATTGGCGGGAAACACTGACAAAGCCAAACTGTACAATCTGAAATCCGACACGATTAAAAACCTGATTGAAAACAAACTCTGGAGCATAAAACAAGGATTCTTCGAAACCATGCGCACCGATTCGTTGGCCAATGTGCGGGAGTTTATCGGCTATCTTCCCTGGTATTTCAATATGCCGACCACTGCCAAATAC
>Ga0118677_10011689_pt2 | contig 11888 bp, 1 predicted proteins | sample AliMusrvi5mmetaG_FD_86154 | JGI IMG/M metagenome (GOLD analysis project Ga0118677, IMG submission 86154) | reverse complement strand
CATCGTAGCGGTGAGGTAATCCTTCAATTCGGGGATATCCTCCGCCTTGCACCAGCGATTGTCCTCGCGCGAAAAAACCCAGCTTTCCCGTTGCACTCGCTCATCCGCCGTCCATTCTTGCAGTGTTTCCAGCGGCACCGGGCCGTAGGAGGATTCGTCAATGCCCCAGATAAAGTATCGGTTGGTAGAATTTACTGATTCCATAATTAAGGGCTAATTATCATTAGGCCGGGGCGGATTAAAAGTAAAAAGTTAATCCACCCGCGGATAGGAGCCCAGTATTTTGACGAAATTGCAATGCTGGCCGAGTTGCTCAATCGCTTTGGTCACCTTGGCGTCCTGATAATGTCCGGCGCAATCAATGAAGAAGAAATATTCCCACGCCTTGCGCTTGCTGGGGCGGGATTCGATCTTCGTCATGTTGATCTTAAACTTACGGAACGCGGCGATGGCCTCATGCAGCGCGCCAGATTTATCGGCCACGCTCAACATCAAACTCGTGCGGTCGTCGCCGGTCGGCGGGCTGCGGCCTTCGCCCCACGGCTCGCTGCCCTGCAGCATGGTAAGCGGCTTGTCCGGCGCATACAGGGTGATCTGGACTCCGTGAAAGGAGAGCCGGGCGCCGGACACGGCGATGTGTATGTCACAGCCACACTTCGCCAGAAGCGCACGCATGGCCAGGTACGCCCTGGCTTCCGCGCCGCCCGATAGATAGCGGGTCGTGGAGCTGCCGGCGGCGCCCGAGGCCGTTCCGCTGTTTCCCGCCGTGCCGGTCTCCTGGACGGCCGGGTCGGGCGCCACCACCACCCGGTCGATGAACGCGCCGACATCCAGAGAGCCTGCCGCCGCCGCCAGCCGCGCCAAGACTGATGGCACCGCCGGAGGTGGTGCGAATCTCGCGAGCCCGGGTGAGGATGTCGCCGACAGGTTGATTGGTGCTGAACAAGGTGTCGATCGCGTCATAGCCGGCCTGATAGGTTCCCGACTGGCCTGCGGCGCGGCCCGCATCGCGCAGCACCCGGTAGAAGGTTTCCATGGCCACGATGGCTTGCGGTTCATCGCCAAGATCCTCGAAGCGCCCTGTCCATCCAAGTTTGGTTAGATAAGGCGAGTCGGCAGCGCTGGCACCGCCCTTGAGGTAGTCGCCGACGAATGCGGCGATGTCCATCGAACTGTTGGCGAGTCCGAACGCCGGACCCAGCCCGCTTGCCGCGGAAACCCCGGTCATCGCGATGAGATCCGCGCCGCCAAACGGCAGATTCGGATTGCGGGTGTTGCCGATGCTGGTGATGCCAACGCCCCTGCCATCGGTGAAATTGGCGCCCGTTCCCAAGTCAAGGTCGCGAGCACTGAGGATTTCCAGCACCCCGGGACCATTGATCTGGATGTCACCTGCCAAGGTGCTGGTGCTTTTTCCCGCGGCGGTGCTGATTGCGGCATCGCCGACCACATTGCCAAGGGCTAGGTTGTTAGCCAGGGTGCGCACTGCGGCATTTTCGTTGAACGGAATGATGTCACGGCCCGCGGAGACCAGCGTGATATCCGCCACCGCGTCATTTTGCAGATAGAAGGCGATGTCGGTGATGTCGCGGCTGGCGATGATCCGCGTTTCCTTGGGTGAAAACAGCGTCAGTCCCGTGATGTCGCCACCGGCGGCATAAAGGCGCACCGGGTTCGGATCCCCGGCGTGCAACAACCCGCTGGCATGCAGCGCTTGTTTCATCGCGCTGGTCCCGGCCACACCGAGCAAGGAACCGGTTTCGTTGAGGGCCAGACTCACGCGTTGCAGGATATCGACGCTGCTCTGGACCGCGGCGGTCCGGGAGCGGCCAATGGCATTTTGATAGGCCAGCGGCGTCGCAACGCCGGGAATCGATGCAGGGTTGGCATCGGACACATTGACAGTGGAAGAGGTCCACACCTGGGCACTGCGGCTGTTCACATATCCCGGCCCGGTGTCTTGCAGGCCGATGATGTTGGACGATGCGGCCAGCTCGAGGTTGCCGGTGGCAGAGGGGAACAGGGACCATGAGCCGACGAGATTCAGATTGCCGCCAAACGCGGTGCCGTTCAAATTCGGGGCGTTAAGCTTGAACACGCTGTTGAAGGTCGCGACACTCGTTTCCGCCAAACGCAACCACGGCTGGAAGTTCGAGGCGTTGTAGGATGAACCCACGCCGTTGAACAGGTTCTGGCTGTTGAACCACACGTCAAGAAGGGAACGGGACGACGCGCCATCCGGCAGGTTCACCGCCATGCGGAAGGTCACGTCGCCACCGTATGATGAAACATCGGCCCCGGCAGCAGGGGAGTTGGTGTCGAAATAGGTCTTGTACCAATACTTGTTGTTGAGTCCCTGCGGTAGCATGAACACATTGGCTACCGGGCCTAACAACACATTCCCTCGCGCCCTGACATCAAAGTGCGACTTGCCGACAAAGAGGGTGGTTGGCAGCCAGGTGAGCGGATCGAGAGGAGCGGAGCCGTTGAGAATTCCCAGCGAGGGCGAACGGGCCTGATTGGTGGTGATGTTGCCGCTCGCGAACAACGAGCCCGACCCCTTCTCGACATAATAGACGCCACCGTCAATGTTTCTGCCTGCCTTCACGCTCACATCACCGCCACCCAATTCGAGCAGCTTGCTCGCGTCCGGCGCGACATTGAGGTATTGGGGCGCGCCCGCCACCAGATTGAAATCGGGATTGTTGATGCGGCCTGGCATGCGGGCGTTGGTCGGTGCCAGGGCATCCACATTGACCACGTCGTTGCCCGCCGCCAAGATCACATTGCCACCGCCCAAGGCACCCACGCCCTCGAAGAAATTGCTATAATCAATCCACCAGGTTGTCGATGTGGCCACATCATTGATGTTATCCGCATTCTGGATGTTCGGATTGGTGCCAAAGCCGCCGTCTTTGGCAAACAGCCCGGTCGCGTCCACATAACCGCGACGGTAAAGCCAATTGGTCGGCATCTGGCGGCTCGAATCGGGGGTGAGCACGCCATTGACCAGCGTGTAATGACCGATGTTGGCCTGCGCCGCAAGGGAGACGTTGCCACCAGCCATCGACCAGGTGGCGGGATACAACTGCTGCAAGATGCCCAGGTCCAAGCCACCCCCCGACTGGCTCGGGGATCGACTCACGGTGGTCGGCAAAACCGGTGCCACAAAATCGTTGGTGCTGAAAACCGTGGTCGGAGTCGGCAACGCCACCCCCGCAGTGTAAATCGTGGCGAATTGGTTGCGAAGCTGCACGTCGCGTCCTGCGTTGATCGTGATGTCACCCGTGCCGGTACGCACCACCTCAAACCGGGTTCCCCGATTGGTCGTGGTCGTTGAGATCCTGATGGTGTCGGCAGTCTGACCTAACGAACCCACTCCCGCCGCGCCACCGGTTGACAGGGTGTTAGGCACGGCCGGATAGAACTCCCCGACGAGCAGCGAGCCTTTCGCGGGTTGGAGCAGGTCAAGCGTGGCCAGCGGGAGCACGCTGCGGAAGTTGCTCGCATTGACATCCGCGCCGCTGGTCAGACGATAGGACCAGGACTGGGTATTGACCGGCAACGAACTGGCAATCGTCATCAGATTGGCGAGCCACATCAATGAATTGCCGTTGTCAGCGAAAACCTGCGCCGAGCCTTGAGCGATCGGAGTGAATCCATCGCTCAAGGTGTTGTTGAAAACCAGATTGCCCTGAGCCCGCAGGGTCAACACTCCCGGCGCGCTACGGCTGCCGTAGCGGAAGCCTGACAAGTCCCAGTCAGCGCTGGAAAGGGCTTCGGGATTGGTGGAGCCGGCGCTGCTGTTGTTGGCCAGCCCCAAGGTGAGATCGCCCGTCGGATTGATCAGTTCGACACCGGGGCTGATCACCAGCAAAGCCCCCAGCACCGCGGGGTTGTCAGCGCCGGTTAGGAGCTTGCCGCGCATGGCCGCCTCGTTGGCATTGCCCACGCCGGCCGCGCCAAGAAAGCTGATGGCGTCGGTGTTGATGAGGTTGCGCTCGGCGATGTTGAGGACTCCGCCGGCAGGTGTGTATAACTTATATCCTTCGACGACGACCGACGACGCCCCGACGATCTTGGCTGCGATGGGATTCACCTGGATGTCGTTGTTAGCCGCGGTGCGCGGCGCGCGAAGGTGCAGGGTGCCGGTGAATTGCCCCCGGAAGGCGCTCGAGCCAGGATCGGTATAACTTCCCGGAATGAAGGCGGCCACGCCTAGATCGACTTGCGAACCGGCGCGCAAGTCGAGCACCGCACTCGGGTTGACGCCGCCGTTACGCTCGGTTCCCGCTTCAAGCAGGATGGAACCACCCTTGCCCGCGCTGTCAAAGTTGGCGGCGGCAACGCTGAGTTCCGCGCCTGCCACCAATGTTAGATTGTCGCGGGCCGCCAGCGAGATGGCGCCACCGGTCGCGCCGGAGGCGTCGATGGTGCCACCGACCAGAATGCTGCCCTGGTCCGCCGCTAACAAAAACTCGTGACTGCGAGTGACGTTGGCGATGGAAACATCGCCGCTGCGAATCCTGAAGTTTCGCGAGGCAAAGAAGCCGCCATCGTTGAGGGCGGCGCTGATCGCCTCAAACGCGGCCGCGCCGGTGGTCGCGAGCGAACCCACATCTAGCAGGAAACTCCCGGCTCTGCCGGAATTTCCCGCCTCTCCGTGGACGTTTCCGCCATTGACATAAATCCCCTGCGGCGCATTAACGGTTAGGGTTCCGGCGTTGCCGCCTGCCGGCGCGGCGGCCACCGCAACACTGCTGCCGCCCGCCAGCGTCACATCGCCGGTCAGCGACTCCAGCGTGATGGTGCCGGCATCGGAGAAGCGAGTGAGATCATTAAACGCCCGCGCCGTTCCTGCCACTGATAGATCGCCGCCGACTTCCAGCGGGCCGCCGGTGGCCCGCAGGGTCAACTGGCCGCTCGGCAGCAGGATATCCGTGTCCGCCGCCACGGAGGTCCCTTGGATTGTCAGACCGGCGCCAAGTTCACCCGGAATCGAAGGATGGGAGCCATTGCCGCCGAGGGTGACCGCCTGGCTCGAAGTTATGCCATACGAGGCTCCCTGGTTGCCGGTGATGAGCGGCGTTGTCACTTGCAGGTTTCCGACCGTCGTGAGCGCCCCGACACCTTCAAACAACAGCCTGTCGGACGCCTTGAGCGAAAGCGTCTGGAAGCCGGACACCGCCACTTGATTCACGCCCAAATGAATCGTCGCCGCGTTGATCGTCAGGTTGCCGGTGGTGGTTGCAACGGTGGCGAGGGCGGCCACATTCGCGGGATTGTCGATCCGCACATCCTTCGCTTGAATCACAACTCCGGCCGCCCCTTGCTGGTAGCCGCGCAAGCCGCTACCGGATAGAGTGATGGCATCCAACGCGCTGCCGCCGATGGTGCCCGTGCCATAGAAGTCGATGCTGCGATAACTGCGCAAGGTCAGCGCGCTCGTTTGCTGCACCTTGGCCAGCGTCACTCCCGCCAAGGTCAGTTGGGGAGTGATCACCGAACCACTCAGGCTTCCCGCGGCATTGTCAAACACCACGCTGATTTGCCCGCTGCCCAGCGTAAGGGTCTTGGCGTCGAGCACTGCCGCCGGTGAGAGACTGGTGCCGCAGGTGCTATCCAGAAGCACCGAGGGGCCGCCGATGCTTGCCCCGGCGCCAACCAACATTGCCGGCACACTGGAACCCGTCACCGCGCTGCGGGTGACGCTCGCGTTGCGATCGCCGGTGACTCGCACCAAGGTGCCATCGCCGCTGAGCAGCAAGTCCCCCGCGGTCCCTGCCAATTGACCCGCCGAGGCCACTGCGGAGCCATCTGTCAGCTCAAGTTGTTTGCGCGAGGCCAGCACGATTTCAGGGCCGGAGAACAGATTTCCTGGATTGTTCAGGGTCAGCCCCGTGGTGCGCACGTCAATGGTGGTGCCGTCAACCCCGGCGTTGCGAACGCCACCTATCAACAGACTGCCCGCGCCCCACGCGTCGAGGATGCCGGTTTGCAGCGCGACCTGCGCGCCAACGGGCGCGACACCCGTCCCGCCGATGAGATAGATGCCTGCAAAACTGCTGATGTCAACCGCGGCACCACGACCGGCGGCTTGTGTTAGAAGGGTTCCCGCGAGCCGCATGGCCGAGTTTCCTTGGAAGGTGGCGGCTCCCGCGTCGGCCGGAAGCCGCTGTCCGGCACCCGCGTTGCCGATGAAGTCGTTGGCCGAATACAAGGCATAAGTCGCGCGGCTCTTAACAACCTCGGCTGGCGCCACTTCGAAGCGCGTCCGCAGGGCCGGAATCGCCACGGGCTGGTTGAATGAGTTAGACACGTAGCCCAACACCAAGCTGGAACCATCGGCGGCCACGACGCCGGTGGTGCCGCTCTTGGCGGTCGGGGTCACCAGGTAAGCGCCGTCGAGCATCGCATAGGCGCGCGGCAGCAAGGTATAAGTGCCCGCCGCCAGTGCGTCGCTGGCCTCAAGCGTGATCGTATCGCCCACCTTGAGGCTGGCGCTCACGTCGCCAGGATTGCCCGCCAGCGCAGTGGCGTTGGGTCCGGTGTTGTAGGCCCCATAAGGCGCGATTGGCGAGCCGAACCCGGGGATGATGGCGTAGGAGTCCTGCACCTTCGACCAGTAGAGATTGGCGCCCGGGGTTCGCCCGCTGTTGCGCACCCGCGCGGACCAGGTGGCACCTTGATAGGTGACCAGCGCTCCAGGCTGGTATTGCGTGCCTGCGCCCCACGCCGCCGAGGCCGTTCCTAACAAATCGACGCTGCCGCCGTTGCCAGCCACCCAGCGCGATGCCAGCAGGTCGCCGCCGCCCCGGATGTCAACCGTCGCACCCGTCGCGAGATCGACACTGTTAGCGCCGATAACAACCGATTTTTGCGGCAGCCCTGACAAGGTCACGTTCACGCCTCGCGGGTCGATCCAGGTCAATCCGTCCGGGCTGATGCCGAAGGGGATGTCCAAACCCACACCGGAGACGGATGTCACACTGCCGTCGGTTAGGGTGACGTTTTGGGCAAGCGGCGTGGCGATCGTGGCGCCGGCAATCACGTTCTTGGGAACATCCAGCGCGGCAGTGCTCGGGTTGATATCGGTGCCATCCCAGCCAAGCCGGATCGTGCCCGACGGCGCGCGCAGCACGCCGGCCTGCATGATGTTAGATGCATAGATCGAGAGGCTGCCGCCGGCGGCAAGCGGGGCCTGGCCGGCGCCCGCGGCGCGAATCGCGACCGAACCGGCCACACCCGCATGGTCATAGGCGAAAACCTCGAACTTCGCCAGCGTGGTCGGATAGATCTGGCCGGCCTGGAGCACCAGATCGCCTGCCATGCTGAGGGTGCCATTGCCCCGGATGTCGCCACCGCTGGCTGTCAGGGTGGCGTGTCCGATGTTTTGCAGTGAGAGCATTCCCACGTCGATCAGGCCTGCGCTCAAGCTCAGGCTGCCGGGTCCGTAGGTGGGCGCGAGGTTATACTCGTTAGAGGGGTAGGGAGGATCCTGTTGGAACACGAGGAAAAGGTCGTCAGGATTCTGCGGCGGGCGGAAATCCTGGCCCATGGAAATATAGGACGCCGTGATCCGCACCGAATCATCGGCATGAATGACGCCGCCGGCGGCAATCCGCATCGTCCCGCTCGCTTGGATATCGATCTTGCCACGGAAGTCGATATTTCCGCCGAAGGGAACCGGAGTTGCGTTCGCCAGGTATTTGCCACCCAGATCCAACGATGCGAACGCGCCTTGCACGAAACGATCCGCGGCAAAGACCCCCGAATTCCCGTAAGCCGCCCCGTGCTGATCGACGAGTCCGATGCCGACGCCCATCTTGGCACCGGGGTTGAGGATGACGTTGCCACTTTGTTGGACCACGAGGTTAACGTCGGCACTGGTGCGGGACGCGCCTTCGGCGTAGTAATTGCCGGAAAACACCGAGAGTTCGCCGCCCGTCGCACCGCTGCCGCCAGCGGCACCGCGCAGCGTGGCGTCGGAGAGCAACATCTGGCCGCCGGATAGATCGATCAGCCCGCCGTTGCTATCAATCCGGGTGGGGCTGCCGCGACGCTGCAACGGAGTGGAGGAGAGTCCGGCGTTGACCGGGCTCGCTTGGTCGGCAAGCGTCAACGGATCAAGATCCAACACCCCGGAGGCACCCGAGACATCGAGCGTCGCGCCGCTTTGCGCGACGATGTTCCCGGAAACGGCAATCTTGCCACCATTGAACACCGTGCCGACTCGCCGCCCGTACGCGTCGGGAACAAGTTGGGTGACGCCCGCCGCGGATAGTTGCGCCGCCGCGCCCAGATACACGGTGGGCAGAGCCTGGAACACCAACAGCCTTTGGGAAGCAGTTAGCGGGAACGCTCCGGCACCCGTCACGGAAATGGTGCCGCCGGGAGCGCTCACGCTGCCTAACAAGGTGACAGTTCCGCCCTTGAAGGCAACCCCCGCACCGGCATCGCACGAGATCGCGGCACCGGTGTCCATGAGGATATCCCCCCGCACTTCCAACTTGTCAAGGGTGAACGGATCATCCGATCCGAGCGCGGTGAAGGCAAGACTCACCGGTGTACGCAGGCCGGGTGCGGCAACGATCCGCCGCAATCCGATGGCACCCCCACGATCCGGGTCCGGCACCGCGTTCAGGCTCTCCGCCAACGGCGTGATGGTGCTGCCCGCCGCGATCACGATCGCGGGCAGATAGGACTCAACGGCACCGACAGGTGGCGCAGTGCCAGCCGCTCCGATTCCAGTTAGGTTATATCTGGTGAAGCCACCGTTGCGGAAGAAATCGGCACCGAGAGTCAGCACACCTGGCGACGGGGACCCGCCGAGTTGGATCCGGCCGGCTTGGATGTTGAGCGTGCCGCCGGTGGTGCCCGAATACCCCGCGAGAGTTGAATCCAACGCCAGGCTACCTCCGATCACCCCGGCGAACGCGGGATCCTTGCCGGCCAGCACCGAGAGGTTGCCAGCTATGCCATAACTGACCTTGCGGGTGGCCGAAACATAGGCACCACCGGAAACGTCAAGCGTCGCACCGCCGGCGAGCAATGCTTGGTAGGAATTGATCGTGATGTTGCCGCCGTCAAGCACCTCGGGTTTCGTTAGATCGACCGGGTTGACGCTATCATCGACCAACAGCGCGGCGGTGGACAGGCTCGCTCCGCTCGCCAACGTGAAGAGGCCGCGGCCCGCGTTGGCCGCCGGGAACGGCACGGTACCTGACGGATTGATAATGTTATACTCGGTAACCGATGTCGGGGATTGGTTGTAAGTGGTGAACGACAGGCTGCCGCCCGCGGCTCCGACATTTCCCATGATCGCTATGTTCGCGGCCTCGAACGCAAGCGATCCCTTCGGTGTCGTGGCCAGCGTGACACCTGCGGGTACCGTGATCGAGCCGTCCGGATTCGTGATCGCAAGCGCCCCGAACCCGCTCGAATCCAACAACGAAGACGCGAGGTTGACCGAGGCGAGCCGCTCGGCCGGCAGTGCCATTGGCGCGTCACCCACCAACGCGAAGGGCGGAGAGGATAGGCCGCCGGCGGTGTTCGAAAACGCGACGGCCGGCGGTGTCGGCGAGGTCTTGATGTAATTGATTGTCGGATTGCCCGCGAGCTGGAGGGTTGTTTCCGCTGAGAAATCTAGCGCCAGCGTGCTGAGACCGGCCGGGTTGGAGCGTTGGCGCGGTCCCTGCACCGTCAGACCGCGCAATTCGCCATCGAGCACCATGCCGGGCGCGGTGATCGAGAGCTTGCCGGCGGCGGCACCCTCGACGTAACTCTGCTCCACCGTCCCCCTGTACAAGGGTGTTTCAAAGGTGGTCGTGACGTTCCATTTCTTGCTAACAAAAGTCGAGGATCCCGTGAACACGCCGTCGTAAACCTGATCGGGCGTCGCGTCCTTGATGGCGACAAGCCGGCCGCCGGAAACCAGCATGGAGGTCTTGACCAGGCCGCCCTCGTGCTGGAAGAAGCCACCGGAAACATCGAGCGTCGCGCCCTTGGCGACCACCACCGAGCCACCCGCTTGCAAGGTGATGTCGCCACCCGCGGCGGTAAGCTGTGCGGCATTCCTTTCGATGAGACCGGCCAGGCCGGTGACGTCGCCGAGTGGCGTGCCCAGCCAGTATTTCCCGTTATAGACTCCGGTGTCGCGGATATCGACGGTTAGATCCTGGCCGCGCAGGTCGGCATTCCGCTGGAGCGGCGAATCCGCCAGTTCCGCCCCGCGCAATTGAACTGTTAGAATGCTCTGCGCAAGCGGCACGAACACATCGACACTGCCCGCCACGCTGATGATCGCGGTGTCATCAACATAGATCTGGCCGCCATTGAAATAGAACCGCTGGTTCGCTCCGGAATAGTAGTTGACGATTCCGGGGTTAACCGTGCCGTTGGTACCGAAGATGGTGCGGGTTCCGTCGCTATCCTTGTATGGCCAGACGCCGGCCCGGACCGAGACCTCGGCGTTGGGAGCGAACAGCACCGAGTTCGTGTCGAAATGGACCGCCAAGCCCTCGATGTTCACCTGGGAGCGCTCCGGCAGGGCCGTCCCCGGCACCGACTTGCCGCTCGCGAAGTCCGGAAGGATCTGCGCCATGCTGTCCTTGCCGAGGTTGACCGCACCGGTGAACTGGTTGAAAAACATCGGGCCGCCGGAACCCAGTTCGGTGGTGCTGTCAAAGTTGGGATTGCCCACCGCGCCGTAACTCGCCTTCAGGTCGATGCGGCCGTTGAGATTCACCGAGGTGCTGCTGTTGATCACTCCCAGTTGGTTCACTTGCCGCCCGCTCAACCACGCGCTGCCGGTTAGAGACTCGATGAGGCCCGCATTGGTCGCCGCGCCGGCGTAGTCGCCAACCGCCCCGACCCAGACGTCGAGTCCGCGCAGACTCGGATCGCTGCCGTCATGCGCGGCTGCGGCAACCTGCAATCCGGCCGCGAGGATCGCCTGGCCGGACTCCGTGGAAATCGTGCCCGCATTCGTCACGTTGGGCCCGACCAACATGATCCTGCCGCCGTTGCCGCCGCTCCCCGCGGGGCTCTCCAGGATGGCGCCCGCTTGCACCGTGACATCCCCATAGCGCCCGCTCGCCGGCGGCGGCCCGGGATTGAAGTTAGGCGTGCCGTCGGCACCGCCGGGCACGCTCAGGCCCGAAAACAAAAACTGCGCGTCGCGGTTGTTGAGCAGACCCTGGCTGACGAGGTTGTCGTTGATCGGCAGTGACGAGACCGTTAGATTGCGGGCGTTCACCTGGCTCGATCCGCCGAAGATGACGCCGTTTTGATTGATCAGATAGACCTGGCCGGCGGCCTTGATCGAACCTAGGATCTGGGTCGGGTTGCCGGTGGGATCGCTGACCTTGTTAAAGGCAATCCATTGGTTGACGTTCTCGCCGCCCGCGGATTGGTCGAAGGTGAGTGTGGTTTGCTTGCCGACGTTGAAGGTCTGCCAGTTGAGCAGGGCTTGTTGGGTGGTCTGCGTGACGGTGACCTGAGCGCTGCCGTCGGCGGCAACCGTCTGCGTGGGCTGTTGGGCACCGGTCCATTTGGAGGGATCGGTGGCGACGGCGGGGGCAACTTGGAGGCCGCCATTCACGAGGCCGTTAGGGACATCGGGAAGAGGAGCGGTGGGCCGGCCGAGGTTGTTAGGTCCGCTGATCGCGGCGTTGCGAGCGGCAACCTGCATGGCGCGGATGGCATCGAGCGTGCGGGTGCTGCGGGCCAGGGTGTCCCGCGCATTGGCGCGGGCAGCATCGGTTTCACGCGGGGCATCGTCAGAGACATCCTGAGCGTTCCCGAGTTTCGCGATAATGTCGAACTGGCATTCACGGATATCAGCAAGCGCAACCTGGACATGGTTTACAGGCTGTGCAAGCGCGACA
>Ga0118677_10013267_pt1 | contig 11889 bp, 13 predicted proteins | sample AliMusrvi5mmetaG_FD_86154 | JGI IMG/M metagenome (GOLD analysis project Ga0118677, IMG submission 86154) | reverse complement strand
TCACTAAAGCACAGGGAATATTCTCTTTGCGCTCCATTTTTCACGGCTGGGGACTGGATTTTATGGCCAAGAACCTAAAAACGCCGACTACAGTACTTCATTATCCAAGCTTAAAAGAGTTTAAAAAAGAACTTAAAAAGGGATATGACTACGTCGGTATAACCTTTGTTATGGCAACCTCGTTTGCCGCAATATAGCTTTAAATTCCCAGCAGAAATTCCCTTTTTTTGTGCTTAAATATGTATTATTGGCGGGATTTTTCGCCTCAAGGCAATCCCTTCCATTGTAGAATTATTAAAAAAATTGGAGATGAGAAAAATGAACAATTCGAGCATTACATTAGAAACCTGCGCAGGACTTCCGGAGGAAAAAGATCCCGCCGTGAATCTGACTGAACAATTAAACGAAATGGAAAAACTTATGGAACCAGAAGATCACACAACACCTTCACCGCTTTTTTTATCGCCGTCTCCGGCAGAAACAGAGCCCTCACAGTCCATCTACACCATTAGTCCAGAAGAAGACATTCAAATTCATGCGCTGGCTGACATTTTTCCGTTAACTGAAGGAAAAGAGTTTGAGCTGATGATGGAAAGTATTAAGACAGAAGGTCAGCAGGCACCGATAATAATGCATGGAAAAGAGCTTCTCGACGGTCGGTTAAGACTGAGAGTATGCCAGAAACTCAATATCCCTGTATATGCAATTCAATGGCGAGGCCCTGGAACGGCAGAGGAAATGATTCTGGCAATAAATCTGAGAAGACGCCACTTGACTACCGGACAAAAGGCGGCTATCGCAGTAAAATTGCTGCCATTCATAGAGCAACAGGCCGCTAAAAGGATGATGGCGGGAACGGCAGCAGACCCTAGTGCAAAATTGCACCAGGGTAGATCGGATGAACTGGCGGGCAAAAAAGTTGGTGTATGCGGCAGATCTGTCTCCAAGGCCAACGAGATTAAAGTAGCTTCACCAGATATTTTCCATCAATTATTTATAGGGGAGCTTACACTCGCCCAAGCACAAAGAAGGATTAAACCTCAAGCAGAGTCTCCATCTCCATGTCAATCATCATCCCCATCTCATTCAACCAAGGGTTCTTGGCTCAAACCGTTGAAAGAAATTATAAAATTAGTGCCAGATACTTCTAAGGAGCAGCTTTATAAAATCTTGGAAGAAAACCCAATTCTCAAGAAAGCTCTCGAAAGTTCCGCTGAGAGTGAAAGTGGGGATGGGGATGAAAATGAGGATGCAAAGTGAATTCTTTCAATCTTATATTGCATAAAAGTAATAACCCCGCATCGGCTTCTGTCGATGCGGGGGGATTGAACACGCTAAAGGCTTTGCGTACATTTGCCGGTCTTCCGCTGACTGATGATGCCGTTTATCGCATAAGCGTCACGCCGCCGATTTTGTTGACTGACCCGGTAGAACTGACCATGGCGATGAATATTGCACGTTATCGCTGGCTTTGCGCCGAAAGTAAAAATGTAGAATTTGCGCTTTCAAGTCATGCTCTGTTGAAGCTGGTCGAGGAACTCGACATGCTGCCCAAACGCCTTGGGTTTTACCATCGCGAAGTCTTGCGGCGGGAGTGCTCGATGCTGGTGTCAAAAAAACTGGATGAAATCACTCCGCTATGGCAACTGATCGTTCCGATTCAGCGCTGGCGGACCAATCTTTTGCATTTGAATTGCCCGATGCTCGGGACGGCATTGCTGTTAGCGCTGATGCACAGGCTTATCCTGGCGGAAAAGAGTTTGTCAGCAGCCGACTGGACGCCCCTGATTATGACGGTTGCGCTCGCACCCGTAGACCAACTGGCCATAGCGGTTAATGACGCAGTGCTGGCGATAATCAAAAAGAGTAAAAAGGAATAGTGTATGGCAATGCTGGAAAAATTAACCTTACGCACTCATAAAACTATTCATCGTGATAGCTCTTGGGAACATTCTGCAATGCAATGTGCAAAAGTTGAACGTGATATGCGCAATGCTGCTCACTCATTTGATCTTCGCAAGTGGTTAAAGTGCGGCTTCGATAATTTGGGTAATCCCGTTCTTTGCAATGGCCAAATATTGATGCGCCCTGACGTGCCGTTTATGTCGCGGCCACTTAACTCTTGGTCATTTGCTTCTGATTTGCAACCCACGAGCAGTCCACAACTTACACTGAACACTCTTTTCGGGAAAGTAATAAATAATGCACCTGGCTTGCAAGCAATGTTTTTGTTGCTTCGACTGTCTCACATTAATAATATTGGTGATTTAAATGACACAATTTCAGGGGCTTTCAGCCAGGAAGATATTGCATATGGCGCTTTTCTTGGACGAGCGCGTGGCATTGCCGGAGAGTGGAATGCAACAACGGCCCCTGATGACGGAGCATGGGCACGTGTGCCGCTTGCCGGTAAAATGCTTCCTGATAGTTCTGCATATGTCATACCTGTTTATGATATTGATGGCGTACTTGCTTATATGCTGGAAATCGTTATTTTATCTTACGACAGCTACGCGGTATTGCCGGTGGCTTATTATCAAAACAGTTTTTACCATGTTCCGCTGCGGCTTTATATACCGCCCCGCCCTCCGTATACATTGCTGAATGCTCATTTACTTGCCGATTACCCGAATGCGACAGTCGTTTTAACAGATGACATTATCCTTGCCTTGGCTAACAAACCATCTGCAGACATGATCTATTTAGCGAATCCTGGGGAGGATGCCTGGATTGACCACCTTGACCTTGACCCTGTGGCTGGTAGAAAAGTTATTTGTGCGGTTTTTAATACCAATAACCCTGATAAAAAACAGCAATATTATCGAACCGGTGTAAAGATGGCGGAAAAATTACATGCTGCCGGGATTACCCCGCGTTTTGCTATTATGCAATCTGAAGGAGGTGTCAGTTGAATTCCGTAATATATAATTCATTGATTTTGCCGGAACAATTACTCGGCCCTTTGGCTGAATACAGTGGTGAGATTATCGACATGCGTAAATTTATAAAGTCTGCGCAGTCTATAAATATTCCCATTCCGCGTCCGATAAGCAATAGCCGGAACGGAGCAATCGACATTACAGACATTGCAGAATCGGCTCCATTGATTGTAAATCTTATTGGGAGCGGCGCAATAACGGCCATTATCGAAAACGGAAATGTAGAACAAAACATTATTTCCAGCTTGATCGTCAGCAAGTTACACAATCATAAAGATCTTCTCCCTGCCCATTGGAGAAATTTGAGCAACCGTAAAATCAGTTGCAATGTATTCATTGATGCTGAACGCCAAAGGCAATACTTAAAATTGCTGAACATGCTGAGCCCAGATTATTCTTCAACCGGAACCGGTGATAGGGATTTTCTCTTCAATACTGATTTTCTCGCAGAATCAGCCGAGGATGGGCTGAGCACGTTCAAAGGCGCACTGCGCGAACATCCAGCCAAAGTTGTTCTTTTCGATGCAGAATCCGTCTGGGACGGAGGCTCCAGGAGCATCGCGCTGCTTAAAAGTGCGATACGCCACTGCATTGCCAATGACGTCGCTGTGATTGTAATTCTGCGTGACGGCAAATTCCTTCGCGGCCTGCCAACGCCGGATAGGCTGATTCACATCTGGAAAAAGGGTGAAGATCGGTTCCGCTACATCGTGGAGACGGAATCAGACCATGGAGGCGCTGAAGTTGAACCGTTTGAGCTATGGGCTGAAAACTCAACATGGGAATCCAGTACCGTGAGCCCCGATGTCCTGATCGAGCTGCCGGGACGTGAAAATCACAATAAGAAACCGGGCATTGATACGTCAATGAACTCATTGTTTGATGATTTGCCGGCGGGAGATATGCCCTGATTTTGCAGAGAATATGCTGCTGAATTTTTGGACGTGAGCGATGAATTACAACCGCGCTGGACGCGTGGAAAGGAGTGAAAATGTCAGAATAAACACAAAAGAGCAGAGTTGACAATGGGATCGGGGATTAGTCCGTTGGCCCCGTTCCAGGCCGTCAAAAAGATTTTACCCAACGGCACAAGACAGTGAACCAAAGTTAGAGTATAACTGCGGTCCAAAACCAGCAAAATTTAATCTCATATATAAGGAAAAATCCTATGAGAATGATTACAGACGATGAAGAAAACCAGCTCAGATCGAAATATGGTGATCCGTATTATTATAAGGCGAAAAGATTCAGCGGACTTAACCAGCAGTATTTTGCCGGATATGTTGCTCGATCCTATGAATTAATCTATTATCTTCCCGATGGGTGCTTTTACACGCATTCAGAAAAAACCGGAGTATGGACCCCGGCTACGGACAAAAAAATGATCGATCTCATCGGACTCGCTATTCATGAATATGCCGTCGCGGTTAATATTCCGGAGATTGAAAACTACCGCACCAAGTCATTTCTTGCGGCAATTCTGGATCTACTAAAAGGGCAGGCTGAGAGCAGAGATGCTTTCGCCAGACGCAACGGGCACTTCATCCATTGCGCCAACGCAGTCCTGATATTTGACCTGGAATCTCTTGCCTGGGTGAAAAAAGACTTTTCACCGCATTTTTACAGCCGTAATCAAAACCCCATCCAGTATGATCCGGATAAGAAATGTCCGCGCTTCATTGACTTGTTATTGAGCAAAGCGATGACTGTGAGTGATATCCAAATCGTGCAATTGTATCTAGGGCAGTGCCTGCTGGGAGAAAACCTCAGTCAAATGTTCGTCATCCTGGTCGGGACTCCTGGCGGCGGAAAAAGTACATTAGTCAACGTGATTGAAGGCGTAATTGGCCGGCAGAATTGTGCAGAACTGAGAACGGAGTTCCTGGCAACCAGGTTCGAGATCGGCCGTGCCAGCGGTAAATCGCTTTTGACCGCGAAGGATGTTGACCCGGAATTTCTGAGCAGTGCCGGAGCCAGCAAAATAAAAGCAATGACCGGTAAAGATACCATGACCGGGGAAGCTAAAAACAGTAATGCCGCGTATGATATTTCAGGTAATTTCAATATAATAATCACGAGCAACTCGCTGCTCCGCATTGAATTTGCCGATGACGTGGAAGCGTGGAGGCGGCGCATTTTGTTCATTAGCTACGATAATCCCCCGCCAGCGGAACGCATCACGAATCTCGACCAGATACTATTGGCCGAAGAGGGAAGCGGGATCCTGAACTGGGCACTGGAGGGTGCAGCCCAATTGTTAAAAGCAGGCGGCGTGATAACCAAAACCCATGAACAGCAGGCCCGTGTTGCAATGCTCATGAAGAGTTCGCGTCCGTTTGATGTCTTCGGGAAGCTTTATATTCATCCAACATTAGATGCCTCGATAACAACCGAGGAAGTCGTTGCCTGGTTTACGAAGTTCTGTGAAAGAATGAAATGGCCGCTGGTATCAGAACGCAAAGCGCAACTACTCTTCAATGAGTGGATGCGGACTACGTTCGGTGCCGTTTTGCGGACGGATATCAAACGCAATAACCATAATAAACGCGGCTACAGTGGCTATCAAATAAAAAAGAATACGGTCAAATAACCGTATTACCGTATGTTACCGTATGTAAATCGGGGGGCATGGACATCAAACCTGCCCCGTCTTGCGGTCCTGCTGTAATTGTTAAAATTTATAAGGGTTTACGATAAGTATATTATATGTACCAAATCAGAAATTACGCACCCTTTAATAACACCGGCATTAATCGCTGAATACCAGATAAGTATCCATCTTTCCGTTCCCGACAAAGTAGGTAATATAAAGAGTAAGTATTACCATAAACAATAAAAGTTAATATCAAACAATATGAAAACACAAAGGAAATCTCATTATGCCAAGACAGAAAATCAGTTATGATTCCCGGTATGAAGATCACCAGTTGCATAACGGTCACCAGGGCTTTATCGCTAATATCACGCAGGGCTACCACGACCGGCTGGAATATATGGTGGCCAAGCATAATCAGGTTGCTGTGAGCCACCTGTCCGTAACAGCGCCGGATGGAGTAAGTCCCGCTCGGTTGACGAAGGCTATCAGCGGCAGCCTGGACAGCTTGAAGAAAACGCTGAAGAAAGAGAAAATAGAAGCTCAGATCGGCTGGGCACTGGAAGCGACCAACTCGGGAGCGGCAGAGCAAAAGCCCCACATCCATATCGGCATAATCAAAAATGGATCGAAGAGCCAGAACGGCCTGGGTGACGCTTTATATATTGACAAGATACTGGCGAAGCGACTGGGAGATCCTGCCCGCACCGGCTATGTACGCTGCAACCCGCCGGACTTAGAGCGGTATGACCAGCAGCCGGAGTGCAACACCAAAAGCAACATGGCGCTCAAGATCAGGAGCAATAAACCTGGTGCGGCTAAGCAGATAGACAATGCCCTGAACTGGTTGAATTATCAAAGTAAAATAGAGACTAAAGGGAACGCGCCGCATGGTCAGCGAGAGTACGGGTTTACTCACTTGCCGAAGGATTGCGATAAGCATAACGGGTAAGACTGACAGGCTGCCGGATGGGTCTGTACACACAAATTGGAGGCATGAAATGAATACATCGTAAAGGTTACAACGCTTGAATGTCCCGGACCCGATTCAGTATTATAACATTGACGCAATTGAACCAAGAACCATGAACCACGTACCAAGAACCACGAACCAAACAACAAAGTAACGCAAGGAAAGAAACCATGAAAAAACATATATTAAACTCAAAGAAAACTCTCGCTGACGGGATTAACATCAGAGAGCGGCACTATGAGAAGTATCTGGGGAAACTGGAAGATCGGATACTGCATCCCACGGATAATGAAAAACCGCATATAGACATTTATCAAATTGCCCCAACACCCAAGAGGCTGGCATGGACATTGATCACTGGCGGCATGAGCGACGTCAGGCAGAATATCCCGCTTAACTACAAGCGGACGTCAGGTCGCACCGAGCTTCTTATGTATGTTGCAGAACCGCAAGACTGGATGTTCGGCCTGCTGAAAGAACTGGCCTTGATGCCGTTTAGAGATAATAACTTCGTGCACTGGAACCATTCATGTTGTTTAGGTGACAACAGGATTACTAAAAGTTCCGGTATTACCCATGCTTTGTATATGCCGCCGTTCTTCGAGTGTGAGCGTTTTGCCGACTATCTTTACATCAATGGCGGTAAAGTGGATCCGCTGTGGGTGGTACCGATCACCAGGCCGGAGCTTGAGCTACGCCAGCAGGAGAATGGCTTAGTGGCAGTAATGGACGGTATCATGCAAACGAATCGGCCCCGGATCTTCGATATCATCGGGTAGATAACATGATCGTTGGCGGCGTAGCATCTGCTGCTGTTTCAATTCGTGTTGATCCAGCAGCGCTTCTATTTTATCCCATGGATTAATCTTATAGTATCGGTACCTCGGCGGCGCATGAAGGGGCGGTCTCCGCATTAAGTTAAAACGTAGCAAAACATGGATAAAGCACAGGACGACAGCTATGATTTTATATATTACTTTAAGCGGCTATAATATGATTAACCTGCTGAATATACGCCTTAACGCGAGGACTATGAACGATGACGGATTTAATGGCGCTGAAGCAAGCCGTGGAGACCGGTAAGAAGAATACCGTGATCGCGATCGTACAGGCAGCAATCGATGCCAATGAAGATATCAACGTGCTGCTTGATGAAGGTATGATTCCGGGCATGCGGGAGATCGGCGAGCGCTTCTCCAGGAGTGAAGTTTATGTGCCGGAGCTGTTGATCGCGGCCCGTGCCATGCAGGCCGGACTGCTGCTGCTAGAACCGGTGCTGATCGGTAGCGAACGAGCGCCGCGCGGTAAAGTCGCGGTCGGCACGGTTAAAGGCGATCTGCATGACATCGGCAAGAACCTGGTGGCAGTTATGCTTCAGGGCGCGGGCTATGAAGTTATCGACCTTGGCATCAATTGTGATCTGGCTAAATATAAATCCGGGGTGGACCAGGGAGCACAGGTACTGATTTGCAGCGCACTGCTGACCACCACGATGCCGTATATGCGGGAGATCGTCAACGCATTCAAGGATGACGCAATGATTATTATCGGCGGGGCTCCGGTGACTCAAGCCTATGCGGATGAAATCGGCGCGGATGGTTACAGCGCTGATGCCCATGGCGCGGTGCAGCTGGTTGATAAACTATTGCAATATGCTTGACCGGTCATGGGTATCGACAGTCAGCGTATCAATATTACCGGCGATAACGCTCTTTATCAGTTGGCTAATACGGTAGTACTGTTTGCCGTAAACGGACTGATGCAGCCATGTCGATGCCCGGTATATCAAGGGTTTTATTGCATCAAAGTGGAATGGATGAAAAGAACGATGGCATCCATATTCAGCTCATTTAGTCCGATGGGTAGCAGTCAGCATATCCTGTTGGCATGGGTTGGCTGGCTGATGTGCACGCAGGTTGCGGCATGATTCACCGATGTGCGTTACCGGTTTGCTGGCGGCGATGGGCGGCGGGCATGTTAACAGATGAGTATGACCGATGAGTGTTATCCTTGTCGCTTCAGTCTGCGGGCGGGGGATGATGACAACGGTGCGGCCGATAAGGTTGGGACGGGGCAGGTTATATGCAGCGCTGCCGGTGTACGGTACGGGGAGAACGGTACATTGATGGTAGAGTTGATGGGAGGCGGCGCGGGGATGATGTGCATGGTATCATTATATGAGGGAGATTTTATCACATTCATTGATGGATACCGTTAAGCAAAGTGAAAATAGCAGGGGTGATGGCACGCCGTTAGGTGATGTCACGCTGCTTGAGGTTCCACTTTGAGTTTGTCAGATTAGAACTTAACTTGAGTCGTAGCTTCCCGGTATGTTATCATATTTCATATTTCCGCTATGCAGATCATAGCGCCGCAGACTGGCGTGGCGTGGATATAACCGCCTCGTATCGTGCCGTAACCTTATGCTGAAAGTGCCCCCCTGGGCTATGCTGCTTATCGGTCCCCTGACGGTCACCAGCCGCCGCAGACATGCATGATCCGTACGGGATTATTGATTATAATCCTGTTCGTGGATAAACTTGGAAATGGCGTCAAACAGTTATTGGACCAGTTTATATGACCAACGGAAGCTCCATTGCCTCGCAGACTTTTTAACCCGCGCAAGTATCATTCGGCTCATTCGAACTTATGATATTCTGCACAAGCCGATACACCGTCGTTCCTGCACTTTGCGGCCAGGTGACGCATGGCGGGTTATCTCTTTGCTTTGCCCGGTCAATCGCGGCTTTGATCTTATCCAGGTTAAACACATGCATATCTAAACATTTATTGTATCCGGGTAAATATTGCCCTAAACGGCGGGAGTAATCGCCTGCGCCATCATCTTCTGCAAAATGAAGCAGCAGCCAATATTCAAATTTTGGGTTGCTTAAAGCCAGACCGCGAGACACTTTATCTTCGGCCAATACCCATTGCTGTAAAGCATCAAGCTGCGCATCTGTCCAACGGTCTTTATCTACCACCAGCCATGTTTCATCGCCGTCCCTGAGCGGTGTCTTGTCCAGGGTTGCCTTCATTCGTTTAAGCACCTGGTTCGGGGCGCTTTTGCCGATTTCATAAAGACAATTAATCGTCACATATTCGCTGTTAAAGAAAGCAAAGTATCGCGGCTCAGTAATCGCGCCTTCGCAGGAAATAAGAAAAAGTCTCCTGTACGATGCTTGTCCATAAGCACGGCTGAAATTTCTTCGTTTTATCGGCATCAGCAACCTCCAGCGGCTTTTTCTTCCTGAAGGGTATCCGCGAATATATTCCTGGTAAGGAACCTCGGGATGCCGCCTAAACGGCCTTGAAGGTAACTTTTGCAGATGTCTTTATCATAGCGAACATCTTTATACCTGCTAAACGGAATCAGTGTGGAGTTTCCCGAAGCATCTCTTTCAGTAACCCACATTTCGTCCCGCCGGAGCAATTCCTGATCCATCAGCAGTACATCATGGGTAGTAAACAGGATTTGGGCGCGGCTGTCTTGCGTGCAGTTGGCAAGGTATGATTCAAGCAACTGCCTGGTCAGCAGAGTATGTAGACTTCTATCCACCTCGTCAATTACATAAGTCTTGCGCGACGCGGTTCCGGATATAGTCATAAAGGCCGGCAGCAGATCAATGACCCTTTGCGAACCATCCGATTCCAGCCGTATATCAAATTTAGTTTCGCTCCCGTCGGTATTAGCGTGGTATGTAACTAATTTCCGGGCCTTCAGCTCGCCGTTTTTTCTCGATATGACAAAGCGTTCAGTCATCGGTTTGCCCATCAGGCGGATCGTCATGCCTTCCTTGATTTCCGCCTGAAGTTTATTTTTCAAATCGTCCGATAACGACATATTGCTTAATGGCACTTCTTCCACTCCAAGCCGGGCTATCCCTGTATCAAGCTTGGGAAGCAAGTCATTCATGGTCGAATAAAGCGGATGTTCTATGTCCAGGAAATGTTCAAAGGGCGCGAACCTTGTGTCAGGGGCGATGAGTTCAAGGCTGTCCTTGAACCAGTCGTAAACAGGACGAAAGACTTCTACTTTCTGGGAAACAGAATTAGTCAGAAAAAGCTGGTTATCCCTCGTTCCTTTAAACGCAAACTCAAGAAATTGCTCCTTGGCCAGAACACTGTCAAAGTTGGGTTTACCGTCTCGCCGGTTATATAAAACTTTTTCGCTTGAACTGGTTATTTGTACAAGTTTTTCCTCAATCACCGCTTTTTGCGTGACAGAAAAACTGAACTCATACATCAGGCCGTCAATCAGCAGTTCAAATGCAAATGTGCTAGGCTGATCACAATATTTAGAGTCCAGCTTGAATGCTTCAACCGGAATCAGCCCATCAGGCTGCGTGCCGGTTACGACAATACTTTTGGCAAAATTTAATGCCTTGAAGAAATTAGTTTTACCTGAAGCGTTGCCGCCGTAAATAGCCGCTACCGGCAATATTCTTGTCTGGTATTTGTCGATCCGGGGAACTCGCTCCCCATGCTGGCGCTCTTTTGTCGCAACCATCGAAAAGCTTGCTTCACCTTTGAAGGACATCCAGTTTTTAAGCTTGAAACTTATTAACATTATTCAACCTCCATAAAGAGTATAAATCTCGGTATTATGACAATAATATACAGCAAATCCCGAAAATATCAATGCGTAAAGAGAAATAATCTCATTATGTACAGTATTTGCAGTTATTCTGCCGATAATTGGAAAAGCACCAGGAGCATTCAACGGTTTACGCAAGTAACCGTTAACACTTCCCGTATGCGCGAGCCGGAACTACCCATATAACCGGTGACGCAAGTTGAGCATCGGCATCAATGCGGAGAAGGGAAACCTGGAAGAAAAAAGTTTGAGGTTTAGGTTCAAGCTTATTTATTCTTTGCGCCATGCTTTCATGCTAACTAACCACATTCCGTGCTCCTCCCCCGGCAAAAAAGAAGCGCACCCATTACAGGCCGCGCTTCCACAACGACGAACCGCGCTGACGCCGATTAAGACTTCAGGCTGTAGATGAGGATTCCAGTACCGGCCAGAACCGCGCCGATGCCGATTCCCCATGCGGCATAAGTCGCCGCGTTGTTGTACTCGATCTGGCTGGTCATACATCCCAGTTCCGCCGTTTTGCGGTTCGCGATGTACTGTTCAGCAGCCGCGGCTTCAGCGTCAGCTTTTTCCTTCGCTACTTTGGCTTCGATTTCGGCCTGGGTCGGTGGAGCCTGGGTAGCGGGCGGTTGAACTGTTCCAGGTGCCGCGTTAGTTCCCGGAGTTGCGGTTGCGGTGTTATTGTCATCCATGGTAATCCTCCTTGCGATATTCTCGCAATTTGTTGTTTTGCGCAGCCGTAAAACTATTTTACGACTGCATGGTTAACTTCATCATATATATCCGT